>Ga0209162_1002673_pt1 | contig 15214 bp, 13 predicted proteins | sample YNPNPMetaG_FD_187121 | JGI IMG/M metagenome (GOLD analysis project Ga0209162, IMG submission 187121) | Anoxygenic and chlorotrophic microbial mat microbial communities from Yellowstone National Park, USA - YNP NP MetaG (SPAdes) (version 2) ... | reverse complement strand
GCGGTTTACCGGGCCACATAGGGCTCGTACTCCCCTTCCCCCCGCAAGGCGCGGGCCACGCGGTAAATCTGGCTGCGCAGGAGCCCCCGGTAATCCACGTTGACGCCGTCCCGGGGGTCGTAAACCTCCTCCCGCAAGCGGCGCAGGAACTCCCGGATGAAGATCTTGCGACCGGTGTCCAAGAGGTACACGCCCTCCTGGGGTTCCCCTTCCAGGGCCAGCTGATCCTCCCCGAACGCCTCGGAAGGGCTACCGAAGTCCGCAGGGACCAGCTGGCGGCGGTTCACCAAGCGCAGGGTTACTGCGTCCACGATGGGGGCGCGGAACTCCTCCACGATGTCCAAGGCCAGGGAAGGGCGACCGTACTCCGGCTGGTGGTACGCCCCCAGGAGCGGGTCCAGACCGCAAGCGGCCACCTCCCCTTCCGCCAGCGTGGTGAGCAAGGTGTAGCCGAAGGAGAGGCAGGCGTTGATGGGGTCCCGAGGGGGGCGACGGTTGCGCCCGGTAAAGCTGAACAACGGGTTGCGGATGGTTTTTGCGAACCCTTGGAAGTAAGCGCTGGCTGCCGCCCCCTCGATGCCCAAGAGCTCTTCGCGGCTTTGGGCGTTGCGGGCAGAGGCGGCGAGAAAGCGAAGCCGCGCCAAGATTGCCGCGAGCTCCTCGTCCCCGAGGCTGGCTTGGGCCCGGAGCAACGTGTGCCGCTGGTTGCGGATCTTCCCCTCCACCATGCGGCGGGCGAGGGGGAAAGCGAAGCTTTCGTCCGAGAGGAGCCGGTACTGCTTCACCCGCAGGTCCACGTGGCGGGAGAGGCGGGAGACCAGGCGGCCGCGGTAGGAACCGCCTTTGGTGAGGAACACCACGTCCACCCCCCGGGCCAGGAGCTCGGCGAGCGCCGCGTGGGTGAGCTCCACTGCACCGAAGAGCATCAAGCTCTCCAACTCCGCCAGCTTGAAGTGACGCACGGGCTTGCCAGCCTTGCGCAGCTGCAGGGTTTCTCCGGCAAGGTGCAGGCTGGCGCCTGCTTCGGTGATAGCCACGACCTTACCCATGGGGCGGCTCCGGTGGCTGTTGCGGCGCGGCTTCGAAGCGCAGGGTTTCTACCCCGTCCACCACCTCCAGGCGCAGCAGCCCGGAGGAAAGCTGCACAGCGCCCCCCTCCTGGCGCAGCAGCAACACCAGCCGCTCCTGGATCGCCTGGCGCTCGGCGGCCAGCTGCGCCATGCGGTTTTGCAGGCGCAAGAACGCCTGGAGCAGAGCCTCCATGTCCTCCTGGGGAGGCTCGTCACCCCCTGGCGCCACCCCCCGGGTGTGGAGCACCGGGCTGGGGTAGTGGTCCTGGGCACCGGGGAACGTGCAGTTGCAGGGCACGCGGCTGGTGAGGTGGCCGATCTTGGCGCGGATCTTCACGCAGGATATGGGGTTGCCCCGGAGCGGGGATTTGAGCTTGAGGTTTTCCGGCAAACCCGGGACCAAGTTCAAAAGGTAGTTGGTGGCTTGCACCCCCTGGGGGAGGTAACCGAAGGTATGAACCACCACCTGGGCTTCGTCGTAGGAAAGCCGCCGTTCCTCCAGGGCCTGCTGCACCAGGTGGCGGAGCACCGCGCACCCTGCGAGCAAAGCGCGGAAGCTGGGGTTTGCCTCGAAGTGCGCTTGGGTCCACAAGGGTCGAGGGGGCAGCGGCACCGCCGTGGTTTCCACCACCTCCGGGCCCTCCCCCAGGGGCTTTTCGTCTGCTGTCCGGGAGCGGTGCCGATCCAGAAAGGCGAGGATCGCTTCCCTCCCGAGGCGGGGAGCGGTGCGCAGCAAGCCGAACGGGTCGGGGATCGGCTTCCCCTCGGCGTCCAGGAAGGCGGAGCGGCGACCGGTGCGTCGGTGCACCCCCAGGGGGAGCTTGATGAGGTTGCCCAGCCCCTTGGTGCCGGGGCGGGAGGCCTTGGGGAACCACTCCAGGGCGAAGTGCTCCCCTACGCTTTCCGCCAAGCACTCCAGCACCGCGCGACCCAGCGTCACCAGGGTGCCAGCGGGCTCCGGGGCCGCCAGCGGGAACCAGAAGTGCCGTCCTTTGTACCCGGAGTCTTCCACTATCGGCACCAGCCCCTCTCGCTCGAAAAACCCGCGGATCGCCGCTGTGGTTTCTGCCAGCTGCTTTCTCAGCAGCTGAGCCAGGGACTGGGATTTCCGGGCTTCCGCCAGGGCATCCTTGCGGATGTCCAAATCCAACGCACAGAAAAGGCAGGTGCCGTCCAGGCGAATGGGGTAAACCCCCAGCGTTACCTCCCCCAAAAGGTGCGACCGCAGCTCCCGGATCGTGAGCGGCTGGCGCACCGGGGAGTAGCCAGCCTCCCCCTTTTGCGGCGAGTACCACTGGCGGGCGTACACGTCCTCCCTTCCCCCGAACATGCTCAGAAAACGCACCAGGTCCGCATCGGGGGGGATGACCGGGACCGCAGCGCGGTCCTCCTCCCGGCTCGGGGCGGCCAAGGTGGGCAGCCGCAACCCGCGCCTAGCGCACATCTCCCGCAGTTCCGCCAAGCGCCCTTCGGCGCCCAGCTCTTGGTACAGCTCCGCCAAGCGCGCCGCGTCCTCGGGTTTGCCCTCCAGCTCCACCAGCCGCGCCAGGAGGTTCGCTGCCCGCTCCACCGCCCCTCGCTCCTCGGCAAGCTCGTAGAGATGCCGCACCGCCAGCGCATCCTGGGGGTCGTCCCGGAGCGCCAAGTTGAACTCCCGCTCGGCGATGCCCACCAACCCCAAGCGCTCGGCCAAAAGCCCCCACTCCCGGTGAAGCCCTTCCCGCCCCACCCGCGCCTGGGTGATCTCCCGCAGCCTCTCCCGTGCCAGATCCAGCTGTCCGGCGCCGGCGAGGTCCTCCACTTCTCGCAGCAGGTCCGCTGCCACCGAGATCTGCTCCAGCCTCATTGTAACCACCAGACCGAGTGGGTTCCTGGGGCACGAAAAGCGGCTAAGATGCCAGGGCGGGAGGGGTAAGGCGATGCGGGACGTGCTCCTGGCCACCGTAGGCACCTCGGTGCTCACCAACTTCCGGCAGCTGGAGCGGGCTGCCAGCTTCGAGGCGTGGGTCGCGGAGCAGCCGGAGGCGGACCGAGCCGCGCTGTTGCGCAACCGCGCGGCGTTCGCCGAGGCCGCCCACGATTTGGCGAAGAAACGCTGGGAGCAAGCGGCAATTGCCCTCGCTGTGCTTCCCGAGACACCTCGGGTGCTGGGGGCGGAGGTGGCCAGCCTGGAGGCGATCCTTCGGGAGCCCCCTTACGGGAAGCTCCGGGAGGTGGTGCTGTTCCACTCGGATACCGCCGAAGGGGGTGCCGCCGCCCGCTTTTTGGCCCGGTTCATCAAGCTGCGCTTCGCTCTGGAAACCAAGACGAAAAAGGTCGCCGAGCTGCGGGACGACGTGCCTGGGGTGTTCCGCACCTTCGGTTTGCGGCAGCTGGTGGTGGAGTTGGCTCGGGCAGTGCGGGAGTACGGTCCGGGGAGGGTGCTCATTGACGCCACCGGGGGGTACAAGGCCCAGGTGGCGATCGCCGTGGCCCTGGGGCAGGTGTTCCAAATTCCGGTGGTTTACCGTTTCGAGCGCTTTCCGGAAATCATCGAGCTGCCACCACTGCCGCTGGCCCTGGACTTCGCGTTCCTGGAGGAGCACCGCGAGCTTCTCGAAAAGGAAAGCGTGACCACGCAGGAGCTGGAGCGGCACTTCGGCAAGCCCTTGAGCGAGGCCAACCCGGCATTTGCCCGCTTTGCGGTGGCGCTGGCGGGCCCCGATGCCCAGGGTGCCTATACCCGCTCCCCCTCGGGGCAGCTGCTCCTGGAGGCGCTGCGCAGCGCTTCCCGCAAGCCCAGCCGCTAACAGCTTCTGGCAGGGCGCCAACGCACCTCCCCGAAACCCATGGTCACCAGCTTGCCGATTCCGAGAAGCGGCGCCAACCGCAGCCAGGGCCAAGCCCAGCTCCAGTCGCCGCCATAGCGCAAAGCCCCCACCAGACCCCCCAGCCGCATTGCTTGTTCCTGGCGGCGGGAGTAGCGTACCAGCTCGAACCAGGAGGTTTCAGCGGCCTCGAGCCTCACCCTCCGCGCCTGGGCCAGCTGGTGGGAGGCCAATGCCGGCACCGAGAGCTTTGCGAAAGCCTTGGCGCACAGCCGAACCCTCCGGGTGCAGGCAAGCAGAAGCTCGAGGAACGAAGGGGGCTGGGTGACCAGCTGCCCCTGGGACTGGAGGCGCAAGGGCGAGAGAAGCTCCAGCTCCAGCTGCTCCTCCCAGGGAGGAAAAGGCCAAGCGCCCAAGGTAGTAGCCGTCCGGGCCGAGGGGCTCCAGGAAAAGCGGCTTTTCCCGAGGCCACGGAAGCCAGCCACCGCCAAGGCCAGGGAGAACGCCTCCTCCCAACCCGTGGCCGGCCCGAAGAGGCGCAGCTCCAGGTCCAACGCCCCATCCTGGGCAGGCACAACCCGGAGCATCCACGGCGGGGGCAAGTGCCGCGGGCCCTCCTGGCCGTCCCCTTCGGGAGCGAAAAGCCCGAGGAACGGGCAGCCCGGCTTGTGCTCCGGGCCGCGACAAGGGCAAAGCAAGAAGCGCAGCGCTGCCCCCAGGGCGCCGCGCACCGTGCTGCCCCACCACCGCTGGGGATCGTGGCATGGGGCTTCCGGGCGCAACCTCCCTGCAAGCACCGTGATGGGGAGTTCCAGGAACGCCAGGAGCTGCTCCACGGGGCGATTATAGGGGAGCAGCTGACAGGCAGGCAGCTTTCGGCTATACTGCGGGCAACCTGGTCGGGGAGACCCTTCTGGGTGGAAAGGAAGAGCATGAAGGTAGCGCAAGATACGGCCGTAACCCTGCATTACACGGTAAAGGGCCCCGACGGGCAGGTGCTGGACAGTTCCCTGGGGAGGGACCCGCTCACCTACCTCCACGGGCACCAGCAAATCATCCCGGGGCTGGAGAGCCGCCTGGAAGGGGCGGAGGCGGGGGCTTCGTTGGAAATCCACGTGCCCGCCGCCGAAGCGTACGGGGCGAAGCACCCGGAGCTGGTGTTCCCGGTACCCAAGGCGCAGTTCGATCCGGACATGGAGCTTACCCCCGGCGTGCAGGTGATGACCCAAGGTGACCACGGGCCGCTGGTGCTCACCATCGTGGGCGTGGAGGGCGATACCGTGTACCTGGACGCCAACCACCCGCTGGCCGGCATGGACCTGGACTTTTCGGTGCAGGTGGTTTCCGTGCGGGCAGCCACCCCGGAGGAGCTGGCCCACGGCCACGTGCACGGCTGAGGGGAAGCCGCCGGCACCCGAGGGCGCTGTTCCTCGCTTGGCTGCCTCGCGCTCCCTGGCCACCGGTATTCGGCCCGAGGCGGCGGAGACGCACCCTCGGGAAAAACCAACGACCAATGCGTTCCCCAGCGGCGGGCCTTGCCTCGCCGCTGCTTTTTTTCTACCATCCGCCCGGAGGAGGCAGGAATGCACCGCCGTGGAATGTTTGCCGGAGCGTTGTTGCTTTTCCTTTTCACCACCCAGCCCGCCTGGGCGAGCCCAGCCAACTGGCTCGAGAGCTTCCAGAAGCAGCTTGCCGAGCTTGCGGAGCGCTCCCGCCAAAACCAGGACCCAGAGCAAGGCCTGGCCGAAGCCACGAGGCTATTGCAGCGGCTTTTGGACGAGGTGGCAGGGGGCCAGCAAGCTTGCGTGCTCTTCGCTCGGGTGGAGTTGCTGCGGGCTATCTTCGAAGCCAAGCTGCAACGTTGGGAGGATGCGCTTTGGGATTACGCGGTGGCGCTGAACCTGGATCCAGAGGTAGCGAAGTTTTCCTTCAGCGATTACCCGGAATTGGCCGAGCGATTCCTCACCCAGAGAAAGCGCTTGCTGGATTTGAAAGGCGAGCTTAAAGACGATAAGAAAACACAGTCGAAGGAAATCAATTCGACTTTACCTAGGGCGCCGTCGAGCCTCACCGCGCTCCGGACTACACAGCCGAAGTACCCCAAAGGGGCTCTCAAGGATCGCCGCGAGTCCACCGTGATCCTAGGCCTCGTAGTGAACGAAAAAGGAATACCTACCGATCCGTTATTTTGGAACGAGAACTGCGATCAAGCCGCCTTCTTTGTCGCGGCCACCGAAGCTGTTCGGAGCTGGGCCTACGAGCCGGTGATTATTGATGGTCCGAAGGCGGTGTTCGCACACGTAACGGTTAGATTTTCGCTTGAGGGGCCTGACCGTGCCCGGGACGAGACGGCCCACCAGTAGCGAAGGCAAATGAGGTCGCCGCCTCTTTTCGCCCGAGCGAGGCTCGTTTCGTCCTTTACTGCTTCCCCTTGAGCCAGCGGTCGAGCCAGGCCAGCACCGTTTCGTGCCAGAGGATCGAGTTGTGGGGCTTGAGGACCCAGTGGTTCTCGTCGGGGAAGTACAAAAGCTGCGAAGGGATGCCCTTGCGCTGCAGCAACGTGAACGTGGAAAGCCCCTGGGTGTCCACCACCCGGTAGTCCTTGGCACCGTGGATCACCAGCATGGGGGTTTTCCAGTTGGCGGCGAGCTCGATGGGGTTGTGCTTGCGATAGCTTTCGGGGTTTTCCCAAGGGGTGCCCTTGTGCTCCCACTCCGGGAACCACAGCTCCTCGGTGTCGAAGTAGGCCATGCGCTCGTCCAGGTTGCCGTCGTGGCAAACCAGGCACTTGAAGCGGTCCGGGGCCTTGCCGGCGATCCAGTTGATCATGTACCCACCGAACGACGCGCCCAAAGCGCCCACCCGCTCCCCATCCAGGAACGGGTACTTGGCCAGCGCGAAATCCAGCCCCAGCATTAGATCCTCGAACGGTTTGCCGCCCCAGTCGTCGTTGATGGCATCGGTGAACTCCTGGCCGTAGCCGGTGGAGCCGTGGAAATCAATCATCACCGCGGCATAGCCAGCACCGGCGTAAGCTTGGGGGTTCCAACGGTAGTGGAAGTCGTTGCCGAAGGAGCCCTGGGGCCCACCGTGGATCAGGAACGCCACCGGGTACTTCTTTTTCGGGTCGAAATCCACGGGGTAAACGATGTAGCCGTAGACGGTGTCGCCCCCCGCACCCTTGAAGGTGAACTGCTCGGGTTTGCCGAAGCGTGCTTTGGCCACCTTGGCGTCGTTGAGGCGGGTGACGCGCCGCACGTCGCTGCCGTCCTGCTTCACCGTGTAAAGCTCGGTGGGGCCGAGGAACGAGTTCATGCCGTAAAGCAGCCGGCCATTGCCCAAATCCTGAACATCGCTGCAGGTTCCCTCCCCCACCACGATGCGGCTTCCCCCGGTCAGCACGTCCACCGCGAAAATCGCCTTCTGCCCCAGGTGATCGGCAGTGCAGTAGAGGGTGCGGCCGTCCCGGGACCACCGCAGCTCGGAAGGCGAGCGATCGCCCCGGGGGCTCGAGTCGGCCCGCAGAACTACCCGCCGCTCGTTCTGGGTGACCAGGTCCCGAAGCACGATGTCGAAGCGGTCGGATTCGTACCCTGGCCGGCTCATGGCGAGGTACGCCAGGACCTTGCCGTGAGGAGCGAAGCGGGGCTGGGTGTCCCAAGCGGGGTTGGTGGTGATTTTCTTGGGCTTTCCGGGGCCCGCCAGGTCCACCCAGAACAGGTCGTGGTTGGTGGACCAGGCCTCCTCCCTACCCACGTCCTTGGCGGAAAACACCAGCGCCTTGCCATCCGGGGCAATGGCGTACTCCTCGCTGCCACCGAAGGGCCGGGAGGGGCAGTCGGCGTCCATACCCTTCATGAGGTCCACCGCCGGGCCATCCGGGAGGCGATAGAGGAAGAGGTGGTTGCGCCGCCCGTCCTCCCAGCTATCCCAGTGGCGCACGAAGAGCCTTTCGAAAAGCATGCCGCTGGCCTTGCGGTTGGCTAGCTCGTCCAGCTTTTGCTTGGTCTCTTCCGGGGACGTTTCAGGGAACACCATCATGGCGAACACCAGGAACGTGCCATCGGGGGAAACTTCCAGCGCGTCCACGTCCAGCGGCAGCGCCGTGACCTGGGTGGCCTCCCCACCGTCCACGGGGATGCGCCAGACCTGGGAAGAGCCGGAGCGAGTGGAAACGAAGTAAATCCACTTGCCGTCGGGACTCCACCGGGGCTGGCTGTCCGAGGTTGGGTGGGTGGTGAGCTGGCGCACGAAGCTACCGTCGGTGGCCGCGAGGTACAGGTCGCTGCGCCTCTTGTTGTTCTCGAGGTCGGTGACCGAAACCACGAACGCCACCAGCTTGCCGTCGGGCGAAACCCGCGGGTCCTGGATCCGGTCCATGGCCAGCATGTCGTGAACCGAAAAAGGGTGCGTTTCCTGTTGACCTGCCATGGCAACCCCCAAAGCCAAGAGCAACGCGGCCGTCATCGTCCCCTCCCCCGCGCGGTGCGCGGCTCGCCTATGGTAGCGCAAGCCCGGACCAGCCGTCCGAAGGAGGAGTGAGAGCACGGCGCGGTGCGGTGGCGAGCGGCAGCAGCTCGGCCCCCCACGCGGCAGGCGCCATCCCACGAACCCTCGCCGGTGCGGGGAAAGCCTCCGGCAACCGTGGGGGCGGCGCTGCGTAGGATAAAGCCATGGGAGGGAGCGGACGCATAGCGGTGTTTTTCGTCACGGTCCTCGGGGTTTGGACGCTCATGCACCTCTACGCCGCCTGGCGGCTTTCCCCACTGGCGGCGGCGACAAGGCTTCCCAGCCGGCTGGCCCTGGGGATCCTGGCTTTCCTCTGGCTGGCCTACCCCCTGGGACGACTGCTGGATCGCGGCAGTGGGGGCTCACCCCTGGCGTTGGCCCTGGAGTACCTGGGGGCCTGCTGGATGGGGGTGCTTTTCCTTTTGGTGATGGCGCTGGTAGTGGCCGATTTGCTCACGGGGTTCGGGGCTTGGCAGCGGGCTGCAGTGCCGGTGCGCGGGGGGTTCGCTGCCCTCGCCCTGCTGCTGGCGGCGGTGGGGTTGGTGCAGGGGAACCGAGCACCGGTGGTGGAGCGCCACGAGCTGGTGCTCCCAGGGCTGCCCCAAGCGCTAGACGGCCTCCGGGTTTGCCAGCTTTCGGACCTGCACTTGGGCACGATCCTCGGGGATCGCTGGCTTGCGGCGAGGCTCGAGCAGGTGCGGGCCCTGGACCCGGACCTGGTGGTGATCACCGGCGATTTGGTGGACGGCAACGCCCGGCACGTGGAGAAGCTGGTGCCGCTGCTCCGCACGCTCCGCGCCCGCCTGGGGGTGTACGCGGTGACCGGCAATCACGAGTTCTACGCCGGGCTCGAACGGAGCGTGGCGCTTTTGGAGGCAGCCGGGTTCCGGGTGCTGCGGGACACCCACGTGGAGGTGGCCCCCGGGCTGGTTCTGGCGGGGGTGGACGACCTCACCGCCCGGCGGCAGTTCGGCACCAAGCACCAAGCGCTGGACAGCGCGCTCCAGGGCCGCCCCCCCGGGGCCTGCATCTTGCTCTCCCACACCCCCTGGGAGGTGAGCCGCGCCCAGGGGCTGGGGGTGCAGCTGATGCTTTCCGGCCACACCCACGACGGCCAGATCTGGCCCTTCGGCTACCTGGTGCGCCTCAGCTACCCCTACCTGGGGGGCCTTTACCGGGTGGGCTCCTCCACCCTGTACGTAAGCCGCGGCACCGGCACCTGGGGCCCGCGGATGCGACTCCCCCGGCCTGCGGAGATCACGCTTTTTACGCTGCGCGCTCCGGGGGGCACCCAGGCGCCCTCGCCTCGCGCCGGGGAATGATGGCTGCAAAGCGTTGTGCGGCAACCCCAGCGGCCGGCTGGTGCCTGGCTGCGGGTACCTTGCCGCTGGGTCGCCCGGGGCTCGTGAATGTACTTGCATTGTCAGAGCCCGGGGGGTACACTTGCCGCCCGTGAAGGGGAACCTGGGATCCGCAAAGGCTCTGGAAGGCACGTCGGTGCCCTTGGTGGCCACCGGGGAAGGAGCGAGTATGGGTCGGCTTTTCGAGTTTTACCGCACCTCCGTGGGCAAGAAAATCGTCATGGCCGTGACCGGCTTGGTGCTGGCCCTTTTCGTGCTGGGCCACATGCTGGGCAACCTGCAGATCTACCAAGGACCGGAAAAGCTCAACCACTACGCCCAGCTGTTGCGCACCTCCATGCCGCTGCTGTGGACCGTGCGGCTGGTGCTTTTGGCATGCGTGGTGCTCCACATCGTGGCTGCGGTGCAGGTGACGCTCCAGGACCTCCGCTCCCGTCCCAGGAAGTACGCGGTGGCTGCCTACCAGGAGGCGGACATCGCCTCCCGCACCATGATCTGGGGCGGGTTAGTGGTGGCTTGCTTCATCGTTTACCACCTGATGCACCTCACGCTGGGCTCCGCCCACCCGGATTTCCGCCCTGGGGACGTGTACCACAACGTGGTGGCGGGGTTCCAGGTGCCGCTGGTCTCGGCGTTTTACATCCTCGCCAACATCTTCCTGGCGCTGCACCTCTACCACGGCATGTGGAGCTGGTTCCAGACCTTGGGGTTTTCCCATCCCAAGTACAACCGGGCCAGGAGGGTCTTTGCCACGATCTACGCCGTGGTCATTGCGGTGGGCAACGTTTCCATCCCGCTGGCAGTGCTGGCGGGTTGGGTGAAGTGAGGGAGGCAAGGCCATGAAACTGGACGCCAAAATCCCCGCCGGTCCCCTGGAGCAGAAGTGGACCCGCTACAAGAACAGCTGCAAGCTGGTGAGCCCCGCCAACAAGCGGAAGTACTCGATCATCGTGGTGGGGACGGGGCTCGCGGGGGCCTCCGCCGCCGCATCCCTGGCCGAGCTGGGCTACAACGTGAAGGCGTTTTGCTACCAGGACTCCCCGCGGCGGGCCCACTCCATCGCAGCCCAAGGAGGTATCAACGCTGCCAAGAACTACCAGAACGACGGCGACAGCGTTTTCCGGCTTTTCTACGAGACCATCAAAGGCGGTGACTTTCGCTCCCGGGAGGCCAACGTCTACCGCTTGGCGGAGGTTTCCGCGAACATCATAGACCAGTGCGTGGCCCAAGGGGTTCCTTTCGCCAGGGAGTACTCCGGCTACCTGGCCAACCGCTCCTTCGGTGGCGCCCTGGTTTCCCGCACGTTCTACGCCCGAGGGCAGACGGGTCAGCAGCTGCTCCTGGGAGCCTACTCGGCGATGATGCGCCAGGTGGGGCTCGGCCAGGTGAAGCTCTACCCGCGCACCGAAATGCTGGACCTGGTGGTAGTGGACGGCAAAGCTCGGGGGATCGTGGTGCGCGATTTGGTGAGCGGGGAAATCAGCGTCCATGCCGCCGACGCGGTGATCCTCGCCACTGGCGGCTACGCCAACGTGTTTTACCTTTCCACCAACGCCAAGGGGTGCAACGCCACGGCCATCTGGCGGGCCTACAAGCGAGGGGCGGGGTTCGCCAACCCCTGCTTCATGCAAATTCACCCCACCTGCATCCCCCAGTCCGGGGACTACCAGTCCAAGCTGGTGCTCATGTCCGAATCGTTGCGCAACGACGGCCGGGTCTGGGTGCCGAAGAAGAAGGGGGACACCAGGCGGCCCGCGGATATCCCCGAGGACGAGCGGGACTACTACCTGGAACGCATGTACCCCAGCTACGGCAACCTGGCTCCCCGGGACATCGCTTCCCGGGCCGCCAAGCGCATGTGCGACGAAGGCTACGGCGTGGGGCCCGGTGGCCGCGGGGTGTACCTGGATTTCGCCGACGCCATCAAGCGGCTCGGCAAGCACGTGATCGAGGAGCGCTACGGCAACCTCTTCGAGATGTACGAGCGCATCACCGGGGAAAACGCCTACGAAACCCCCATGCGCATTTACCCTGCCCCCCACTACACCATGGGCGGGCTTTGGGTGGACTACGAGCTCATGTCCACGATCCCCGGGCTGTTCGTGGCTGGGGAAGCCAACTTTTCCGACCACGGGGCCAACCGCTTGGGAGCCTCGGCGCTGATGCAAGGCTTGGCCGACGGCTACTTCATCCTCCCCTACACCGTGGGCAACTACCTCGCCAACACCAAGCTGGAAAAGGTGGACACCTCCCACCAGGCGTTCCGGGACGCCCAAGCGGAGGTGCAGGCGAGGGTCGCCAAGCTCCTCGCGGTGAACGGCCGGCGCACCGTGGACGAGTTCCACCGCGCCCTGGGGAAGATCATGTGGGACCTGGTGGGCATGTCCCGCACCGAAGCTGGCCTCAAGGAAGCGCTCGTGAAGATCCGCGCCTTGCGGGAGGAGTTCTGGCAGGACGTGCGGGTCCCCGGGGAGGCGGCGGACCTCAACCAGGAGCTGGAGAAAGCGGGTCGGGTAGCGGATTTCTTCGAGCTCGCCGAGCTCATCGCCCTGGATGCTGTGGAGCGGCGGGAATCCTGCGGGGGTCACTTCCGGGAGGAGTTCCAGACCCCCGACGGCGAAGCCCAGCGCGACGACGCCAACTTCGCCCACGTGGCGGTGTGGGAGTACCAAGGGGACGAAAAACCACCCGTGCGCCACACCGAGCCCCTCGTCTTCGAGGCGGTGGAGCTGGCGCAGCGCAGCTACAAGTGAGGAGGGGGCTATGAGGCTTACCTTGCACATCTGGCGGCAGAAAGGGCCCAACGACCAAGGCCGTTTCGTGAAGTACGAGCTCGTGGATGTGAACGAGCACATGAGCTTTCTGGAAATGCTGGACGTGCTCAACCAGAAGCTCATCGCCCGGGGGGAAGAGCCGGTGGCCTTCGACCACGACTGCCGGGAGGGGATTTGCGGCGCCTGCAGCATGGTCATCAACGGCATGGCCCACGGCCCGGAGCGCGCCACCACCACCTGCCAGCTGCACATGCGCCACTTCAAGGACGGGGACGTGATTTACATCGAACCGTGGCGGGCCAAGGCGTTCCCCATCGTCAAGGACCTCGTGGTGGACCGTTCCGCCTTCGATCGCATCATCGCCGCCGGCGGCTTCATCTCGGTGCGCACCGGCTCCGCCCCGGAAGCCAACAGCATCCCCGTGCCCAAGGAGGTGGCCGAGCTGGCCATGGACGCTGCCGAGTGCATCGGCTGCGGCGCGTGCGTGGCTGCCTGCCCCAACGGCGCCGCCATGCTGTTCGTGGCGGCCAAGGTCTCGCACCTCAACCTGCTCCCCCAGGGCCAGCCCGAGCGCTACCGGCGGGTGAAGGCCATGGTGGAGGCCATGGAAAAGGAGCAGTTCGGCGCTTGCTCCAACCACCGGGAGTGCGAAGCGGCTTGCCCCAAGGGGATTTCCATTTCCTTCATCGCCCGCATGAACCGCGACTACCGCAAGGCGCTGTGGAAGACCAAGGAGTTCGAGGGGGGCAAAGCCGAAGGCATCTCCAAGTTCCGGGGGTAGGTTGCGGATCCGTGAGAACGGAACGCAGCGTGGGGTCTGTTTCGTCAGTGAACCGATAGTAGAAAACTTCCGGGTCTTGCCCTGCGGGGTGAATCTCGCGGACAGTTTCCATTGGCTGCGAGCCTGGCACCTCGGCAGCTCGGAAAACCCACGGGTGCCGGAAAACGTAGCGCCCACGGCCCCAGCAACGACCCGTGGGCGCGTGGCCCATTTGTTCCGCCTCGGCGATGGCTACTCCCTAGGCAGCACCAGCTCGGTTCGGCGGTTCACCGCTCGCCCCTCGGGGGTATCGTTGCTTTCCAAGGGAAAATCTGGGCCGAAACCCATCACCGCGATGCGCTCCGCTGCGATCCCCTGCTCCTTCAAGAAAGCCGCCACGGCCTCGGCCCGGGCCAGCGAGAGCTCGATGTTGTGCTGGTAGGAACCCGTGGAATCCGTGTGCCCGCAGGCGTAGAGCTTCACCGCGGGGAAGTGCGCCTTGATGATTTCCGCTTGCCTGGCGAGCAGGGCCACCCCCTCGGGTTTCAGCGTGGCTTGGTCCACATCGAAGGTCACGTTGCTTCCCGTATCGAACACGAAAAGCCGAGCGAAGCCCAGCCGCTGGGCGAAAGCCTTCGCCTTTTCATCGAAGCGAAACACCAGCTCGCCGGAAGTAGCCGAAAGCATCCTCAGGCGCACTTCCACGGGTTCGTTGCCTTCCCAGCGCGCTGCAATGCCCAAAGCCTCCTCGAAGCTGGCAAGCCCCACGGTAAGCGGCGCCTTGCCCAGCTCTTTGCCGTCGCGGAAAACCACCGCCCCGTCGGGTACCGACCGCACCTGCAGCGACACCGCAGGAAGTGCCGCGTAAGGCGCGGGGGGCTGGCGATGGGTGCACGCGATCACGGCGACAACCAGCAGCGCACCAAGTCGTTTCATGAATCCACCTCCTTTCCAAAGGTGTTTTCTGTCCCAGCATCACTTGCTACGCAAAACCTCGAGGATTTCCCGCAAAAGCTTCACGTCCTCGGCGACCTGGGCCTCGGTGGCGGCTTCCTCCTCGGCCTTTTTCTTGGCGAGGGCCGCTTGGAGCTTCTGCATGGGAACCACCACGATGAGGTAGATGGCAGCAGAAACGATCAGGAAGTTCACCACGGTATTCACGAATTTGCCCAACGAAACCGGCCCCAGCTTGATGGCGGAAAAGTCCGGAGCACCGCCGACGGCTCCCACCAGCGGCATCAGCACGTCGGCTACCAACGAGTTCACTACCTGCCCGAAGGCAGCTCCGATGATCACCGCCACCGCGAGATCCGCCACGTTGCCGCGCATCACGAAATCCCGGAAACCCTTCAACATGTCGTTTCCTCCTTTCTTCTTCCTCCTTCCGGTTTGTGCTTAAGGCTTTCCTTCACTGATGGCCCTCCCGAGTTACGAACTCGATAACCACGGCCACGCTAGCCTCCACGGGCTCCCCCTCGCCGCTTTCCGCTGGCCGCCAGCGCATGCCGCGTAGCGTGCGCAGCGCCTCGCCATCGCAGGGCGCTCCTCCACCCTGCACCACCCGCGCGGCTTTCACGCTCCCGTTGCCAGCAACCGTCACCAGCGCCGCCACTTTCACCCCAGCACACGTATCCGCCAGCGCCCCTTCCACCGGCACTACCGTGTCCCCCAAGGGCTCGGGGGGGCGAACCGGCCGCAGGCTTTTCAAGGGAATCGGTGTCGCCCGCCTTCTGGGGCTGACGGTGGGAGAAGGCGGCGGCGCTGGCGGAGGCTCGGTGACCTGCGAGCTCGCGGCTGCCACCACCGCTCGAGCCGTGGGCGTGGGGAAAGAGCCCTCCAGGTTTCCAGCTGACGGTCTCTCCCGCAGCGCCAAGAAAGCGCCCACGGCCCCTACGAAACCCAAGGCCGCTAAGACCACGAGGCGGGCCAAAGG
>Ga0209162_1002672_pt1 | contig 15215 bp, 13 predicted proteins | sample YNPNPMetaG_FD_187121 | JGI IMG/M metagenome (GOLD analysis project Ga0209162, IMG submission 187121) | Anoxygenic and chlorotrophic microbial mat microbial communities from Yellowstone National Park, USA - YNP NP MetaG (SPAdes) (version 2) ... | reverse complement strand
GAATGGGCAACGCAACGCCCAGGTCGGCGTAGTTGCTCAGGCTGGCATTGACCGTGACCGCGGCCGGGGGCTGCGCCGGGACGAACGAGCCGAAGGGCAGGGTGATGACTACCAGTTGCCAGGTGAAGGGCGAATACAGCCCCGGCGGTTGGGCCGGGCAGGTGATGTTCTGCCCGGTAAGCGGATGGGTGACGGTCGAACCAGCCGGGCAGTCCAGCACGTTCGTGGTGACCGATTGGCCCAGATAACTGGCGCTGACAAAGGAAATGCCGTCATCCTGCGGGGGCGGGTCTTGACCATCCGCACCGCTGAGAGGCAGGAAGAGGTCAATATAGGGGCCGTAGCCGGTGTCGGGACCCGTGTTGTCGAAGGTTACGGTGAAGGTTAATGATTCGCCGATGAAGGGGTTGGCAGGAGCGTTGAGCATCACGCCGGGAACGGGCGCGAAAAGAGGCCGCGCACTCCCTGCGCCGCTCAGGCTGTTGGATCGTTCAGCCTGGACAGGGGTCGCAACGCTCCAGAGATTGAGAAGCAGAAAAACAATGAGGGCAGAGGAAAAAAACAGGCGGCAGACAGGAGCAATCCGGGTGCGCATATTCCCTCCAGAACATCTTCATCTCGCGGCCGGTTGCGCCACTGGCTCTGCAAGGCCCCTCGGCGCCCATGTCCATGCAGGACAAGACCTTGCTTCACCGCCTCCGCTGGTTAGAGAACGATGTGAATATTATAACAAGGAGCGTTTTGATGTCAAGGTTTTTGCCCATTCAGCCCTTGACGATTCCACGCTCCCTGATTAGAATAAAAGCGTCAACGCGGGGTAGAGCAGCGGTAGCTCGTCGGGCTCATAACCCGGAGGTCGCAGGTTCGAATCCTGCCCCCGCAACACAAGTCGCCGAGAAGGCGACTTTTTGTTTTCCTGGCATTCTCTTTCCCCCAAAATTGTGCTACACTGTAAGAAACATTTGCAGGAGGTGAGGGCGTGAAACCCGTCTACTGGCTCTATGGGATCGCGGTTTTGCTTTTCCTGATCGCGGCCTGCGGGGTAGGATTGGGAGGCTTTCTCTACCTCGGCTCACTGGATCCCCAACAGGGAGACCCCGCCTGGGCCACCCTGGGGGGCAGTCTGGCTTGCTTTGGCTCACTGGCCTTCGTGTTGGGATTTGTCATCCTGCTGGTTGCCATTCGCCGCCAGCAGCGCGAAAAGGCCGAAGTCACCTACAAGATTGACCTGCCAGGACAGGTGGAGGCGCAGGCGCTGCGCTGCCGTTCGTGCGGCGGAACGCTCGCCAGCAAAGACGTGCAGATCGTCAACGGCGCGCCCATGGTCACCTGCCCCTATTGCGGTACCATCTATCAGTTGACCGAAGAACCGAAATGGTAGGAGGACCCATGCGTCGCCTTCTCCGATTTCTCCTTCTCTTGCTCTGGATGGGGATATACCTCTCGCCGGCAGCGGCCCAATCCTACTCGTTCCAGTTGCTCGAAGAGATCGTCCATGCCTACTGGAATGCCGATGGTAGCCTCTCGCTGGATTACACCTTCCACTTCGCCAACGATCCCGGCGCCCATCCCATTGATTTCGTGGATGTCGGCCTGCCCAATGACCGCTATGACTTCGACAGCATTTCGGCCTGGGTCAACGGGCAACCGGTCAAAGTCACCCGCGACTATCAGGGTCAGGGATATGGCGTCGCCGTTGATCTGGGTGTCCATGCCATCCCGCCCGGTGGCGAGGGACGGGTGCGGGTTTATGTCGGACGGATCACGCGCGTCTTGCATCCCAGCGACCTGGAAGGCTATGTGAGCGCCGTCTTCTCCCCCACCTGGTTCGGCGCGGCCTACGTGCACGGAAGCACCCGGCTGCAGGTCGTTTTCCACTTTCCCCCCGGCGTGACCCTCCAGGAGCCGCGCTATCATCAGGATCAGGGGGGCCAGCCAGAGGTCGGTCAGGATAGCGAAGGGCGCACCACCTACACCTGGAGCCATGCGGACGCCCGGGGATCGGAGCAATACTTCTTCGGCGCTTCGTTCCCCGCCCGGTATGTGCCCCCCTCCGCCTATCAACCCTCGCTCTGGGAAACACTCTGGGGGAGCGTGAAGGGCCTGTTCGAGGCGCTGTTCGCCTGGGGATTCATCCTCTTCTGGCTCTTCTGGTGCCTCCTGGTACCGATCCTGGTCGTGATCGGGTTCATTGATGAATTCCGCCGCAAGAGCGAGTACCTGCCCCCGTTGGTCCAGGTCGAGGGGCATGGCATCAAACGAGGCCTGACGGCGGTGGAGGCGGCCCTGCTCCTGGAACAACCGCTGGATAAAGTGATGACCATGATCCTGTTCAGCGTGATCAAGAAAGGCGCTGCCGAAGTGATCTCGCCAGAGCCGCTACAGATCCAGGTGCTTCAGCCACTGCCAGAGGGGCTGCAAGTCTACGAGCAGCAATTCCTTCAGGCCATGCAGGGAAAGACACTCGCCGCGCGCCGCAAAATGCTCCGCCAGATGATCGTGGACCTGATCGCCAGCCTGCGCGAGAAGATGCGCGGCTTCAGTCGCAAGGAAACGGTGGAATACTACCGCTCGATTGTGCGCCGCGCCTGGGAGCAGGTGGAAGCCGCTCAAACGCCGGAAGTGAAAGGCCAGCTCTTTGGCGAAGCGCTGGAATGGATGATGCTCGACGAAAACTATGACGATCGCACCCGGCGCGTCTTCCACGGGCCGGTGTACGTGCCGCAGTGGTGGCACCGCTACGATCCCACCTATCGCCCTGCGCCTGCCACTGCCTCCTCAGGCTCCGGGCGCAGCGGCCCGCTCCCCGGTTCCACGTTTGCGGCCTCGGTCATTCGCAGCGTTCAATCCGTCGCCAGCAATGTGCTGGGAAACACGCGCGACTTCACGGAAGGCGTGACCCGCATCACCAATCCACCCCCACCTCCTTCTGCCTCCCATCGAGGGGGTGGAGGCGGTTGCGCCTGCGCCTGCGCCGGATGCGCCTGTGCCTGCGCCGGCGGCGGAAGGTGAGGTGCGCCATGCGATTTTCCATCCACTCCCTCCTGGACCGCTGGTTTGTGCCTCCCCAATTCCCCGTGCCTCAGGGACTCCACAGCTATCACTATGAAGCCGAGGGAGAGCGCAGCCATTTGCATCTGCGCGTGGATGCGCAGGGGAACAGCACCCTGCTCGTCAATGCCAGCCGCCTCTATCATTTCAATCCCACCGCCACCCTGATGGCCTGGCTGATCCTGGAAAGAAAATCGCAGCCGGAACAGCTCCGCATCCTGACCTCCTTTTACCGCGTCTCCCCCCGCAAAGCGCGCCAGGATCTGGAAGTCTTCCAGGCGCAACTCCGTCAGATGATCCGCCCGGATGGCGTCTGCGCCTTCCACGTCCTGGACTTCGAGCCGCTCATGCCGTTCAGCGACCGTCCCCAGGCGCCCTATCGCATGGACCTGGCCATCACCTATCGCTGCAACAACGATTGCGCCCACTGCTACAATGCCCGTGAACGAAATTATCCCGAACTCCCCACCGAGGACTGGAAACGCATCCTCGAGAAGTTACGCAACCTCGGCATCCCCCACGTGGTCTTCACCGGCGGCGAGGCCACCCTGCGGGAGGACCTGCCAGAGCTGATCGCCTGCGCCGCCCAACTCGGCCTGATCGTCGGCCTGAACACGAACGGCCGGCGACTCTCCGACATGCGCTATGTGCAACGTCTGGTCGAGGCCGGCCTGGATCACGTACAGATCACCGTCGAATCCTGCGATCCTGAAATTCACAATCGCATGGTGCGCGCCCGCGCCTTTGATCAGACCATCCGTGGCCTGAAGAACGCGCTGAACAGCCCGCTCTTCGTGATGACCAACACCACCCTGTTGCGCGACAATGCGCATACCATCGCCGAAACGATTGACTTTCTGGCTGCGCTTGGCGTGCCCACTATCGGCATGAATGCGCTGATCTACTCCGGGCACGGGCTGAAAGTTGGCACCGGCCTGGCGGAAGCCGAACTGCATCCCTTGCTGGAGATCGCCCATCGCAAGACCCAGGAATACGGCCAACGCCTGATCTGGTACACCCCCACCCAATACTGTCATTTCGATCCCACGCAACTGGAGCTGGGCGTCAAAGGATGCACCGCCGCCCTCTACAGCATGTGCATTGAATCCAGCGGAGATGTGCTCCCCTGTCAATCGTATTATTACCCGGTAGGCAACATCCTGCGCGATCCCTGGGAAACCATCTGGAATCACCCGCTCTGTATTCGCCTGCGTGAGAGGAGCCATGCCCCACAGGCCTGTCAATCCTGCCCGCTGCTGGCGCAATGTGGGGGCGGCTGCCCGTTGAAATGGGAAGTGCGCCCGGAGATGGGCCTCTCCGCGCCTTCCTCGACTCGTCCCCTCAACACCTTTTTCGCCCTCCAGGAGCTTGCCGTTTTCCAGTCCCCCCGCTCCACCCCTCAACCGCCCGACCCCATCGCCCGATAGGCAAGGAGGCGTGCCATGTTCCGTACCCTTTTCCGTCGTCAAAACCCTCCCGCTGCGAAGCTCTACCATCTCAGCGGCGAAACTGCTCTCAAGCGCCCCTATCGCCTGCACCTGCGCCTGCAAGAAGATGGCAGCGGCATTCTGATCGTCAACGCCTCGCTGGTGCTGCATCTCAATCGCACGGCGGCCGAATTTGCCTCTTCCTGGATGCGCGGCGAGTCAGAGCAGGAAACCATCCGCCAGATGCAGCGCCGCTATCGCGTCTCGCGGGAGCGCCTGCAGCAGGACTATCGCCTCTTCGTGGAGCGCATTCAGACACTGCTCGAATCCCCCGATCTCGATCCGACGACCGATCTGGGCTTTGAACGTCTGACGCCCCACACCGCTCCCCTGAAGGCCCCGCTGCGCCTGGATTGCGCCCTCACCTACCGCCTGCCGCCCGGCGTCAGCCCGGATCGCGCCCCCTCCGAACGCGTGCGCCGCGAACTGAGCACCGAGGAATGGCGCACCCTCCTCGCCACCGCCTGGGCCTTTGGCATCCCGCACGTCGTCTTCACCGGCGGCGAACCCACCCTGCGCCCCGATCTGATAGACCTGATCGCCCATGCCGAAGCCCTGGGGATGGTAAGCGGCCTGTGCACGGATGGATTGCGCCTCGCCGAGCGCGACTATCTCCAGAGCCTGCTCCAGAGCGGTCTGGATCATCTGCTCTTCCTGCTCACCCCTGAAGAGGAACGCTCCTGGCAGGCCCTGCAAACCGTCACCCCTGAAGACCTGTTCACCACCGTGCACCTGACCCTCACACCGCAGCGTTTGCCCCTCCTGGAGCAAAGCCTGGTGCGCCTGCGTCAAATCGGCGCCAATGCCCTCTCATTGAGCGCCATCTCCCCCGATCTGCGGCCGTCTCTGGAGACCGCCCGTCAGCGCGCCGCGGAGCTTGGCCTGAGCCTCAAATTCGATCTCCCCGTCCCCTATTCCGAATTCAACCCTGTACACATCGAAGTCGCCGACGAAATACCCCCCGGCGCCGGCAAGGTCTGGCTATACGTTGAGCCGGATGGGGATGTGCTCCCGGCGCAAGGCATGAGCGATCGCGTGTTGGGGAACGCCCTGCGCCAGAGTTGGGCAGAAATCTATGGACGAACATAGGCGCTTCGTCCAACAGGCAGGCTGGACCCGTCCTTTACGGGAATATTTTTGGGCGAAAGAAGAGATACGCCGCGGGCGCCGCATCCTGGAGGTTGGCTGCGGCTCTGGAGCTGTGCTGCAGGAGTGGGCTTCGGCTGCAGATGCGCCTCACGGCCTGGACTTGAGCCGATCGCGCCTGCGTGAAGCGAAGCTGCACCTTGCGGCTGTCTCATTCACGCAAGCCGATGCCCGCGCCCTTCCCTACGCCGCCGATGTCTTCGACCTTGTCTTCTGTCACTACTTCCTGCTCTGGGTGCCCGATCCGCTCCAGGCCTTGCGCGAAATGCGCCGTGTCACGCGGCCGGGCGGCTTTATCCTGGCCCTGGCAGAGCCCGATTACAGCGCGCGCATCGAAGAACCCCTGGAGCTGATGCTCCCGGCCCTCTGGCAGATAGAAGCCTTACGTCGTCAGGGCGCGGATGTGACCCTGGGGCCGCGTCTGCCCGCCCTCTTTGCCCAGGCCGGGATCGCGCTGATCGAAAGCGGCTGCCTGACCCCGCGTCCACCGCAGGCATGGAGCGCAGAAGAACTGGCCGCAGAATGGCAAACCCTGCGTCAGGATCTCGCCCAATCCATACCGCCAGAGACGCTACGCTGGTTCGACCAGATCGAGCAACAGGCTCGTGTGCACGGCCAGCGCTACTCCTGTATCCCCACCTGGTTCGCCTGGGGTTGCAAGCCCCCCTGAGATTCTTCCCCGAGGTACACCGCGAACAACGCCAGGGATACCATAAAGCCGATGTGATTATCCGCAAACGCCCGGCCAACATAACCGATCACAAATCCGCAGACGGCTGTTGCTGCGATCATCCGTTGCAAACTGGGGCGACCCTGTTGCCATCGCAGCAATCCCACGAGCAAAGGGATACCAACAATAGCTTGAATACGGGTGAACGGAAAAGGAGCCCTGGGATCGGGAATCACTCCTGCGTCCAACAGGATTCGGGACAATCCCCACCCGACAATCGGGAATGCCGAAGACTGATACCAAAGGGCATCTTGCACAAAGGCGCGAATGTCCCAGACTACGAATGGCGCAACAAAAATGAGACCAACCACCAGTAACGGAAAGAGCACCCGGCTCAAGTATGCGCGCGGAGGATACACCTTGTTAAACCAGAGATGTGCCAGAAAAAACGGAACAGCAAACCATGCGGTCGCTTTGACGACGCAAGCCAGGCCCAACGCCACTGTCGCGGCAACCATCCGACGACGTTGCAAAAAATAGAGCGCCAACGTTAGCCACCACAAAACCACAATATCGTTACGCCCCTCAATAAAGGTACGAACAAAAAGTGGATTCAGCGTTACCAGAATCACCAATGCCAGTTTACCTTCCCAATCGCGTTTGAGCTGAAACAACAGCAAAAACCAGGCAACAAACAGAACGAGATGATACATTCGTAAATCGAAAAAACCTGTGATGACATGGAACAGCCAGTAGAACGGCAAGGGCGCAAGGAATGTGAATGGCAGATATGGCAGATAGAACAGAGCGATATTATCGTGCGGCGCCAGCCCCAAATAGCCTGGCCATTGCGCCATCGGCGTCTGCGTGTAATCTTCGACATAGGGATTCTTACCTGCCAGCAAGAATCGGATCGCCTCTTCCGTTTGAATCGCTCCGTCGTGGATATGAGCATACGGCGCCGTCGTGTGACGCGCTTGAATCTCCAACCATGTCGGGGGAACGACCAGCAACATCACAATCAAGGACACGAGCGCAAAGCGCGCTGCATTGCGTATGCGGGCACGCCAGGCCACCAGATCGAACAAGGCATACAGTGCCACAAGGATCAGAATCAACGCCGCATAAATGGAGGCGTAGAAATTCAAGTAAAAAGCACAGGCGAATGCCAGCAGCAAGGTGGTTGGAATCTTCATCGCGCTCTTTCCAGAATGGTGCCTCCGTTTTCTACCGGGCAATCCCGAACTCGCCGTCACATGGGACGATTTATGACTTCTTGAGTGGGAACGTTGGTATAATACCTTGCGCCCATGGCTGGCTTGCTCCGTCCACAAGGCTTTTTCTCGTAACTACCTACCATGGCTAATGGAGAACCCTCTGCCTCTTGTCATTGCGAGCGTAGCGAAGCAATCTCCCGGCAAGCAAGGGGATTGCTTCGCCGCCTGCGGCGGCTCGCAATGACAAGGATGGATAGTGGGTAGGTTGTTACTTTTTCTCTATCCAATGATCACCGGTAGTACATTGCCAGACTCAGCCATGTCCTTGCGAGCCGTTTTTCGGCGAAGCAATCTCCCATTGATCAGGCCAGATTGACCGTTTGGGGATTGCTTCGTCGCAAAGAACGCTCCTCGCAATGACAAGCACAACCGTTGGGATGCAAGACTGAACAGTTACCATTGCCAGACACAATCTGACCATTTACCTACCGATGTCGCCTATTATAACGGGTTGGTGTTTGGTCACCAGCGATCATTGGGGATTGACAGGTGCCTCTGGGGTGAATGGACAATACCCCAGAATGGGTAGCTCAATGTTGTGAGAAGTCCACTGCCAAAAACTCACCACGGAGCACACAGAGTACACAGAGCGTGTAAGGTTTATGAATAAAAGGATAATTTTTTGCCGCCAGGCGCATGTAAGAAAAATTTTCACAACCCTATTTTTGATGAAAGATAAAATTATCTTTAGTCTCTGTGATCTCCGGGGTCTCTGTGGTGAGAAAGTCGGCTCTTTGCAGTGAAATCAAGATTGACGTAACTACCTACCATGGCTAATGGAGAACCCTCTGCCTCTTGTCATTGCGAGCGTAGCGAAGCAATCTCCCGGCAAGCAAGGGGATTGCTTCGCCGCCTGCGGCGGCTCGCAATGACAAGGATGGATAGTGGGTAGGTTGTTACAGATTGACTCAGCTATATCCATCCTCCCAAGGAGCAACAATGGCCCGAATTGATCTCACCCTCTATCCTGAACGTCTGAAGCGTGCCGTACGGCGAGCGCGCGAGCGCAACATCCTCATCCCCACTTTCGCCCAGATGAAAGACCCCTCGCGCATTCCGCCCGAAGTGCGCGCCGAACTCAGCCAGATCGGCTTGTGGGATTTGCACCCGCGCAACCTCTTTCGCATCACCTGGCATAACGAACCAAAGGCCCAGGGAGGCGGCTTTGGGCCTGTGAACTACCTGGAAATTCCGCCTCGCTTGAGCGGCGTGCCGGCGCGCATCCTGCTCCTGGTCGGCAAATGGTTCCCCACCGGAGCGCACAAAGTGGGGGCGGCTTTCGGCTGCCTGGTGCCACGCCTGGTCACCGGTCAGTTCGACCCAACCACGCAAAAGGCCGTCTGGCCCTCCACGGGGAACTTCTGCCGCGGCGGCGCATATGATTCCGCTTTGCTCGGCTGTCATTCCATTGCCATCCTCCCGGAGGGCATGAGCCGCGAACGCTTTGAGTGGCTGGAGCGCATCGCCGGCGAAGTGATCAAGACCCCCGGCACCGAGTCCAACGTCAAAGAGATTTTCGATAAATGCTGGGAACTGCGTCGCTCCGGCGAAGACCTGATGATCTTCAATCAGTTTGAAGAGCTGGGAAACTACCTCTGGCACTACGAAATCACCGGCCATGCAATGTTAGAGGTGCTCGAACGCGCCGCCCGTCCCCAGGACCGCTACCGCGGCATGGTCTCCTCCACCGGCTCTGCCGGCACCATCGCCTCTGGCGATTTCATGAAACAGCGCTTCCCGGAGAGCAAGATCATGGCTTGCGAGGCGCTTCAGTGCCCGACCCTGCTCGAAAACGGCTTCGGCGCCCATCGCATTGAAGGCATTGGGGATAAGCATGTGCCCTGGATCCACAATGTCAAAAACACCGATCTGGTCGCCGCCATTGACGATAACGCGGTGGTCAGCCTGGCGCGCCTTTTCAATGAACCGGCTGGCCGTTCCTACCTGGTCAAGATCGGAGTTCCCGAGGAAATCGTCTCGCAATTAGACCTGTTAGGCTTTTCGGGTATTTCCAACCTGTTGGGCGCCATCCAGTTTGCCAGATATTACGAGCTGGGGGAGCAGGACATCGTCCTGAGCGTCCTGACCGACTCGATGGAGCTGTATCAATCGCGCCTGCAAGAGATGCGCGCCGAGATGGGCGAATACACTGAAATCCAGGCAGCAGCCGATTATGCTCGCTGGCTTCTTGGCCAATCCACGGAACACTTGCTGGAACTGCGCTATACGGATCGGCGGCGCATTCATAACCTGAAATACTTCACCTGGGTCGAACAGCAGGGAAAAACATCGGAAGAGCTGAATGCCCAATGGTACGATCCAGACTACTGGACGGAGGTGCAGCAACAGGTGGAGGAGATCGACGCGTTGATCGAGGAATTCAATGCCCGCGTAAAGGCATCGTAATCACCCCTGCACCTGGAAAATACATACGCCTGCCGATGGCGTTTCCCACTCCCCGCGGGCGATCATCACCACCCTGCGCCCCAGGCATCCTTCGAGGAGCAGGGCATCCATCTGACAAAGCTCCGGATGCTCTTCCAGCACCTCGTAGTAGGGGCAATGGTGGAAGAAAAGACGCGGCCCACGGGCGGCGGCCTCCCAGCGCGGCGCATAGTGCCATCGCTCCAGCCAGTCCAGAAGAAGGCGCAGGCGCACCCTCTCTGGGGCCTGGCCCCGGTCTACGGGGAGGGCGCGGCGCAGCCCTTCGGCTAAGGAGGCCGCCAGCCTCTCCCCTTCCAATCCCTGCTCCCTCATGCGCGTCAGGAGCACCGTGACCAGCATCGGCAGATTATCTCCATGGAGCCTGCGGCTCAGCGAATAGCAGCGCCGCGGGCGGCCACGCTTCCCCTCCATCCACGGCCGCGATTCGATCAGCCCGGCTTCCTCCAATCGCCGCAGATGATAGCGCACTGCGGCCGCTTCTATTTTCAAAGCCTGGGCAAGTTCCTCCAGTGTCACAGAGGCATGGGTGCGCAGATAGTCCAGAATGCGATCCCGTCGTGTTGTCATGATTTGGGGATGATTATACTCACCTTTCGATTTTTGAAAAGATAGTTTTCCAAAAATCGCCTTTGCTTTTCTTCGCTTATGCTATAATCGCGCCCTGATGGTCTCGCTCTCCTGGGAATCTCCTTTTGCCATCGCCCGTGCGCTCAGGCAACGCTATCCACACTATCCGCTGGATGAGCTTTCTCTGAACCAGCTGGAGCATCTGATTCGCGATCTGGAAGGTTTCCAGGATGAACCCGGGCCAGTCCATGATGAGTTGCTGCTCGAAGTCTTTCGACTCTGGTATGAGGAGAGCTTATATGGTGGATCACAGTGAACTGCAAGTTCCTGGCTATGAGATTCCCCCGGAGATGCAAGGGCAGGTGGTCATCACCACCCTGGATCGCATCTATAACTGGGGACGGCGTTCTTCGCTCTGGCCGATGATGTTCGGCCTGGCCTGCTGCGCTATCGAAATGATCGCGGTGCAGGCCCCACGTTTTGATCTGGCTCGCTTCGGGATGGAGGTCATGCGCCCCAGTCCGCGCCAGTCGGATGTCATGATCGTGGCAGGGACGGTCACCAAGAAGATGGTTCCTGCTGTGGTGCGCCTCTACAACCAGATGCCCGAACCGAAATACGTCGTGGCGATGGGCGCCTGCGCCTCCAGTGGAGGGCCTTTCAAAGCAGGCTATAACGTCGTGGCCGGGATTGACAAGTTTATCCCGGTGGATGTCTATATTCCGGGCTGCCCTCCGACCCCGGAAGCCCTGATCTACGGCATGATGAAATTGCAGGAAAAGATTGATAAACAGTCCATTCGCCAGGTGCGCTGGTATCAAAAAGGGCCGGATAGCGTGCAGATACCGGTCCCCATCCTTGGCCCCGATCTCATTGATCCGCGGCGCGCCGAGGAGCTGAAGCGCATTGCGGCGGCCCAGGCTCAGGCACAGGAGGGATAAATGGCAACGGTAACTGCTCCCGCACTTGATCTGGCTGCTCGTTTTCCCCAGGCCGTGCGCCCCGATACTCGCCCCGGCTACAGCGGCTGGATTGTGGAAAAAGATCATCTGCTTGAAGTCGCTAGCGCCTTGCGTGACGAGTTCGGCTACGACCTGCTTTCCTCGGTCACGGGGGTAGATTATTATCCGGACACGATGGAAGTGGTCTATCACGCCTATAAGACGACCGGCGGCCCCGGCATCGTCTTCAAAGTGCAGGTGCCGCGCCAGGACCCGATTGAGGTGCCCTCCGTCACCCCGATCTGGGCCGGCGCAGAATTCCAGGAGCGCGAAGCCTGGGACTTGCTCGGCATCCGCTTCGTCGGGCATCCTGACCTGCGGCGCATCTTGACCTGGGAGGGGTTTGCCGGCCATCCACTGCGCAAGGATTGGAAGGAACCCTTCTACGAGGAAGAGGCAAAGCCCTATAAATCGCGCTGGCCGGATGGTAAGTTTTTCTATGCCGAAGAGAAAAACCCCTTCAAGGATAACCTGAAATTCCCTCCCGATTTCAACCCCGAAGACTGGACTCCCGACAAAGCAGATGCGCTGCTTTATGCTTCGCTCGCCCGCTATTTGAAGAGTGACGATGAGTTGAAGACCGATCGCGTGATCATCAACCTCGGCCCTCAGCATCCTTCCACGCATGGCGTCTTCCGCGCCGTGGCAGTGCTGGATGGCGAAACGGTGGTGGCGCTCAAACCCGTTGTGGGGTATCTGCATCGGAATCACGAGAAGATCGGGGAGCGCAATACCTTCTTGCAGAATATGCCTTTTACCGACCGCCTGGATTATTTCAATTCGATGAGCAATAACTGGGCCTATGCCCTGGCGGTAGAAAAGCTGATGGGAATCCAGGTGCCAGAGCGCGCCGAGTATCTGCGGGTGATCATGGCCGAGCTGAGCCGTATCCAGAACCACCTGATCCTGATCGGCATGTTGCTCAACGACCTGGGCGCCTATTTCACCCCCTCGCTCTATGCCTTTGAAGAACGCGAGCTAATCCTGGATATTTTCGAGGCTGCCTCTGGCTCGCGGATGATGTGTAACTACCATCGTTTCGGCGGCGTGGTGCGGGATATTCCGCCGGAAGCGCTGCAGAAGCTCAAGGGCCTGGTCTATGATCGCCTGCCGCGGAAGGTGGATGAATTTGATCGCCTGCTCACGGAGAATGAGATTCTGGTCTCGCGCCTGAAAGGGGTGGGCAAACTTTCAGCGGAGGATGCCATTCGCTATTCGATCACCGGGCCGGTGCTGCGAGCCTGTGGCGTCCCCTACGACGTGCGCCGCGCCGAACCTTACGGCATCTATGACCGCTTCGATTTCGATGTCGCGGTGCGCTACAATGGTGATGTGTATGACTGGTACCTGATCCGTCTGGACGAGATCCGCCAGTCGCTGCGCATTCTGGATCAGGCCATCCGTCAGATGCCCGAAGGCCCCGTGATGAGCACCAAGCCCCAGTATCAGGTACGCGTTCCCCCTGGGGAGGCCTACGGACGCATCGAAGCGCCGAAAGGGGAGCTGGGCTTCTATGTCGTTTCCAATGGCAAACCCAATCCCTGGCGCTACCACGTGCGCGCGCCCTCCTTCGTGAACATCACCGCGCTGGAGAAGATGTGCGTCGGGAATAAGATCGCGGATTTCGTGGTCATCCTGGGAGCGATTGACATTGTCCTGGGTGAACTGGATCGGTAGAAGGAGAGACCCATGTACGGAAAAGGCATCCTCAAAGGTTTAAGCGTCACCTTGAAGCATTTTATTGACACCTACCTGGATGACATCGCCTGGTGGGGAAAGCGTTATTACACGCCGGAGGGCATTGCCCGTCGCAGCAGTCCACAGGGACGCGGTATTTTCACCATCCAGTATCCGGAAGAACGGCGCCCTCTGCCAGAAGAATTTCGCTATCTGCCTTTCCTGGTCTATGATGAAGGCCCCAACGGCGAAAAAGAAATCCGCTGCACATCCTGTGGGATTTGCACCAAAGTCTGCCCGTCGCAATGCATCTGGATCGTGCGCACCACCGATCCGAACACCGGGCGTCCCGTGCCGCAGCCGGCTGAGTTCTACATTGACGCCAATCTCTGCATGAACTGCGGCTTCTGCGCCGAGTACTGCCCGTTCGACGCCATCAAGATGGATCACGATTTTGAGGTCGCCTCCTATGGGCGGAACGTGTATTCGCTGGAGAAACTGCTCAAGCCGGCCTCCTACTATGCGAAAATTCGCCCGTTGAATTACGCCCGCGAAGAAGAGGCGCGCAAGGCCAAAGAGGCCTCCAAAGCGGCGAAATCCGCTTGACGCAATTTTTGCGGGACAAACCCTGCGTTTGTCCCGATTTTTACAAGGTGAGAATATGACAAAACAGGTAACGAAAGAACAAGTTTTACAGGCACTCCGCCACGTTCAGGAACCGGAGCTACATCGCGATCTGGTGAGCCTGAACATGATCCGTGATCTCCAGGTGGACGGGGATCGCGTGGCCTTCACCATCATGCTGACCACCCCAGCCTGCCCGCTGCGCTCTCAGATCGAAGAAGAGGCGCGGAAGGCTGTGGCTTCTCTGCCAGGGGTGAACAAGGTGGAAATCAAGCTGGCCTCCGATGTGCCCAACGATGGGCGAATGCGTGGCCTGGTGAGCGCGCCCATTCGTAATGCGATCGCGGTTGGCTCCGGGAAAGGCGGGGTTGGAAAGACGACGGTGGCCGTCAATCTGGCTATTGCCTTAGCCGAAACAGGGGCGCGCGTGGGATTGATGGACGCAGACATTTACGGCCCGAATGTGCCCACCATGTTAGGCGTTCACCGTCTGCCGCCGCCCACGCAGAACAAGCTGATCCCTGCGCAGGCCTATGGCGTGAAGATGATCTCCATGGGGCTGCTCGTCAAACCAGGGCAGCCGCTGATCTGGCGCGGGCCGATGCTGAATTCCGCCATCCGCCAGTTCCTTTCGGATGTGGAATGGGGGGAGCTGGACTATCTGATCGTAGACCTGCCGCCCGGCACAGGGGATGCGGCGCTTTCTCTGGCCCAATCTTTCCCCTTGAGCGGCGCCGTGATCGTCACCCTGCCCCAACAGGTATCCCTGGAGGACGCGCGCCGCGGCCTGGAAATGTTCCGAACGCTGGACGTGCCAATCCTGGGGATCGTCGAAAACATGTCCTACCTGGAGCTTCCAGATGGTTCGCGTATGGATATTTTTGGGAGCGGCGGCGGTGAAGCGCTGGCAGCCCAGGCGGGTGTGCCATTCCTGGGTAAAATTCCCATTGATCCCCGCGTGCGCGAGGGAGGGGATAGCGGTAAACCGGTGATTGTTGCCCATCCCGATTCTCCCGTTTCCCAGGCGCTACGAGGGATTGCCGGCCAGCTGGCCGCTCGCCCTTCGGTGGCAGCGCTCATGCAGGGCGGCGAGCTCTCCATCCAGATCGTTGAATAACAGACCGCAGACCGCGAGATGGAATAACAGACCGCGGACCGCAGATGGCGGACCGCGGTTATTTGTTTTTCAATCTGTCAGAGGCAAACCGTCAACGAATGGGGGAACGAATAAACGAATTCAGACGGCGGACCGCGGACGGCAGACGGCAAA
>Ga0209162_1002668_pt1 | contig 15223 bp, 21 predicted proteins | sample YNPNPMetaG_FD_187121 | JGI IMG/M metagenome (GOLD analysis project Ga0209162, IMG submission 187121) | Anoxygenic and chlorotrophic microbial mat microbial communities from Yellowstone National Park, USA - YNP NP MetaG (SPAdes) (version 2) ... | reverse complement strand
TGCAGCGGGTAACTCGATCCCTTCGTCCCCCATACTTGGCAGCCCCGGCCCCGGCCGTTCTTGCGCAGCCACAGATACGTGTCCTCCGTAGCGCTGATCCCCGAGGCGTCATCCAGCAGGGTGCCCGCCGTATCGATGGCCGCCCTCCAGATCGGCATCTCCATTCCTTCCATCCCGACGACCGGATAGGCCGTATCGAACAGCAGCTGCTCGACGTCCTCCCATGAGGGCAGGAACCCGTAATGCACGAGCCATGATGTCATATCCCTGGCCCAGGCGCGCACGACAAAATAAAAGCCGGTCTGCTGCCTGTCTATCCCGCAGGTAAGCGCCACGGCTTCCCTGGGAACGGTCTGCGGAGGAAGATCGCATCTGGCTTGAAGGACCTGGTCGTCGTCGACCTTGACGTAACGCTGGATCCAGGGCTCGCCGAACCAGCCGTTCACGACGTTCTGCAGCTCGGCAGGATCGTCCTTTGACCGCAAGAACTGCACGGCAAGTTTTCCGAACTTGACCCAGGGCGAGTAAAGGCTCGACAGCCTGAACCCGATTTTGCGCCGTCTGCCCGGCTCCGCTGCGGCCTGCCACCGGCCGGCCCTGAGCATGCCGGGCTTGTGATGATCCAGGATGGTCCCGCCGCACTTGGCGCACTCGTAATGCGCCAGCTCCTCTATCCTGCCGAGCCTGTCCGGATCGTCCTTCGAACATTGCGGCCACTTGACCTGCGCGAACACCAGGGGCTGATATACCCCGCAATGGGGGCACGGCACCTGGTACTCGTACACGGCGTCGCAGTCCTCCAATTCCCGGGTAATGCGCCCTTGTTCCGTCGTAGGCGTAGAGGCGATCATTATCTTCCGGCTGTACAGAAACGTCTTCGTTCGCTCGACCGCCAGGGAGACCGGGTCCGCCTCGTTCTGCAGGACGGTCGGGTATTTGTTCACCTCGTCGAGCAGCACGTATTCGCACGGCTTGGAGGCCAGGCTTGCCGCACTATTGGCCCCGGACAGGTACAGATCCATCCCGGCGAACTGCATGCGCAAGGTCGTGAACCGGTGCCGGTCGCCGACGCGTTTTTCCGCAAGCCTCGGATGGGCCTCGATCATCGGCTGTATTCTGGTCCTGGACACGTCCTCCGCCACCTCAACCGTAGGATAAACCACCATGGTGGGGCCTGGCTGCTGATCGATGATATACCCAAGAATGTTCAGCAGGGTTTCCGTCTTGCCGACCTGCGTGGCGCTCTGAATCACGACGCATTCGACGTCCGGATCGTTGAAGGCGTCCATCCATGCCCGCGCGTACGGGATCCGGTCGGTCCTCCAGGGGCCCGGTTCCGCGCTCGTGGACGGTTCCAGGATCCTGTACCTGTCCGCCCACTCTGTGACCATCAGCCTGTCCGGAGGCTCTATCTCCGAGAGCTCCTCCGGGAAGAAGGCTTCGAGAAAGTCGAATCGGCCAGCCCGCATTTTTCCCTGGTGTCCTCCTTGTCGGACTCCGGCGCCGGCGTGAATTTGCCCGGGCGCGCTAGCAGTCCGAGCAGAAACCGTACTTCGTCGTCCAGCACCCTGCCGGCCTCACGTTCGTCTAGTCCCATCAGTCGTCCCGGCAGACGCTTCGACCACAGGAGCAAATGGCGCCTGAAATGGCTATACCTGTTGCGCCAGGCGGCGGTAACTTTGTCGCGCGGGAGCAGCGTGCCTTCCTTGGTCTCCCGGTCGATCCTGGCAAGCAGGGCGCGTTCCTTGCGGTACTGGGCAAGCCATTTTTTCGATTCCTCGGTCTCCTGATGGGCAGTACCCGCGGCCTCCGTGCGGGCCTGCTCGAGGGCCCATTCGACGCACTCAAGCACATTGAACGTCCCGTCCTCGTTCCTCGGCATGCCTTCGGAGACCCATCGGGACACCGTTGCAGGATTGACCCCGAAGACCTGGCCGGCCAGGACGGCCCTGGAGACCCGCTTCAGATCAGCCACGCCGTAGCACGTGCGCTCCAATATTTGCTACCCCTCTACGCGGAGGCGGGCCGCGGCGGCTGCGATACCCTCGGCCGACGCCCCCCTGGAAAGGACCCGCGGCCGGTTCCGATCCATCGTCTATTTCTCGACGGTCAGATAGAACCAGCATCCCCAGCGCCGCCACGGGATTATGACATAAAACGGGCACCTGTCCCCGTTGTGCGTCGGAATCCGCCACCTGCAATCGTCCGGGCAATCATCCGTGCAGAGGGCCCCTCCCGTGGAAAACCGAATCAAGGGCCGCGCCGGCGGATTGTCCGAACCGCATTCACGGAACGACATGTCGGGGTACCGCTGCGCAGGTCTGTCTGCACTCCGAGGCTTTTCTGCGGGCAGCAATGCCTTGAAATGTTCCACGAGCCGTAGTGCCACCTCCCGCCTTAATGCCTGCCGGCCGCGGAGCCAGGCACTGATTTCGTAAAGCGTGCATCCACCTAATTCCGCCAGCGTCACGCGCGAGATCAGGCCTGCTGCGACCTTGCGTCTGAGCGCGGTCATGAGCCGCCTGGTAGTCTTCCAGGACAGGGGCATCTCCGCGCATTCCGTCGCAGTTCTGACGGTTTTCATATCGCCGCCTCCCCTCTCAGAGCCCTATGTTCAGGTTTTCCAGCACGTCGTTCGGGTCTTCCGCCACGAACGCTATGCCTCCTCGATCGCGGATATTGGCAAGAATCGTCTTCCAAGTCGCCGTTACGTTTTGTTCCGGCCGTTTGACTTTGATCGCAACTAATCTGCCCTGATAGATTCCTACGACGTCGGGCACGCCGGCGGGCCTCTCTGATCCGTGTCGGACATGCCAATGCCAGACGCCGAGCGAATCGAGAACGTCACAGATCGCCTTTACGGCTTCGCTTTCTTCCTCGGCCGTTCGAGCTTCGTTTCCCAGCCTTTTGCCGAGCCATGCCGTGAACCCGTAAGGATCTTTGCGGTATTCTTCGGCCATGATTCGAACCGCGACGGAAAGCTCACGCCCGATGCGTGCTTTTGGTCCGCGTCCGGCGCGGAGTTTATGCAGGACATCTTCCGTGAGACGTTTCAACGTGATCTTTTCGTAGCCTTTTTCCGCTTTGTTCCTTCGATATTCCTTCGTCGTCATCAAAAAGTGCGCGGGAGACCCCGCCCTTCAGGGCGGGGAGGGATAGCGCACCGCCGTCAAGCGGCTCCCCGCGCTTCCTCCTTTCCTGCCATCCCGTTGGGTATAACCCTGCGACGCTTTACCTTTCGCCTGCATGATCCAAGCCTTCCAGAGTCCGGGACTGGGGAAGCATCCCGGAGTGGGTCTTGACGACCTCAGGATCAGCATCAGCTTGCCGTCCGGCCCGGAGACGAGCGATAAGCCGCCGACAAGCGGCACGTGGATGATTGGCCCAAACAGACCAATGGTCGTCAGTACACATCCCAAGGCACCGATAACTGCGCGATATTCCTTGCTCATTTTGTCTCCTCCTCTCTCCTCTTGGTTGAGCCGTCATGCACTGCCTCCACTGCGCAATCATTTGGCCGCCCCTCCCGCCACGACACCGCGCTGGACTTGAGGCACAATCTCCGCCTTGGCGTAGCCCAGCAGACACAGCGCGTCCGCCTCGTTGTCGTCCTCAGGCTCTATCGCCCAGAGCCTGCGCGCCGCCTCTATCATCTGCTCCTTGCCGGCGCGCCCGTGCCCAGCGGCCCATTTTTTCAGAGTCGCCGAGTGGACCGGATAGTACTCTATCTCCCGCACCGCCGCATGGGTCTGCACGAGGCACTCGAGCCCGGTGAGGAGCCCAGCCGCGTAGCCGCCCCGCAGATGCGGCCTCTCGTAGACGACGAGCCAGACGTCCCAGTCGAAAAGCTCCTGTAACCACCGAGAAAATCTGACGTAACGCATCCCTGGCGACTCCCCGCGCGCCAGGTCGAAGACCTGTACTCCGCTGTCGGGCCGCACAAACGGCGGAGCCCAATACGCCCAGCCGCACCGGGTCCCCAAGTCTAACGCCAGCACACAGTCCTTTGATCTAGCCATCTGCTCATCCCTCATCCGTTTCTTGGCCTCCTCGCGCTTCTCCTCAGATATGTGCCGTTTTCCCTCTAGTCCGTCCCGAGCCATTTCGCCTTACCGTTCATGTCCGCCTCCACCGCCTGGAGCATCTGAACAAGCTCCTGGAGGTCCCTGTAGTCCAGCACATACAGCACGCCAGGTTTTCCGCGGATCTCGACGGTCCCGGACAGGTACAGATGCGGCCGGCAGTCCGTCGCGCCGAGCGCTCCCGACCGCCATCCGGAGAGACGGTCAAGCAGGAAAAGCAGGCAGACCGAGCCGAAGCAGATGCAGAAGAGATAAAAGAGAGCTTTTGCCATCGCAGACACTCCTTCAGGCTCCAATTGTCTCCAAGATCCGCGTAAGCGGCCCTGTCCCATCCGTTGGCGGAGTGAGATCTCTCCACCCGAGCTCGAGCCATTCTTCCCAGTCCTCCCTGCGGTAGCCGCCCCGGGTCAGGATCCTGCCGCGGGCCTCCAATTGCCGCCTCGTGCGGATCGGAAGCGTTGGGCCGAAACGCCTGCGCCAGTTCTCGCAATGGCCGCACCTGACGACCGACGTGTACTGCATGGGATCATCCGCAGCGTAGCTTTCCAGGAAGCCGCGTCCGCCGCACTCGGAACAGTAATGTTCCTGTACCTCTTCTCCGGTCGGCCCTTCTCTTGAGTCCTGCATGTTCTGGCATGTCGTCCGCAGTTCCTGCGGGCTCGGGAAATTGCCGGCCAAGGGCTTCGTGCATCGCATGAGGTTCGTCACGGTCTCCGTCCAGGCGCGGTCGGAGTACCGGCAGACGGCTTCCCAGTAGACGCGCTCCTGGGCGTCCGTGAGCGGCTTCCGCCCGTAGTAAGCGTAGAGCTCATTCATTCCCCAGCGAAACCTGCTCATCTCCATGCCTCAATCCTCCGTTTCTGGCTCTCCGCCGAATGTCGCCGTGAGAAACCCGAAGCCCGTCTTCCTGAACGGATCCGCGCGCTGCCTGCCGGCCCGATTCTGCTCCCTGGCCAACCAGCCCGTGATGAACCGCATGACACCCCTGCTGGTCTTGCGCCGATCAGGATTTGCCAGGCACCAGGCACGCATCGTGCGCAGCTCTTGCTCGACGTCGACGGCGGGAAACAGGCTTGTCCATTCATCCACCTGGTCCCGGCAGACCCCAAACTCCGCTTGGCCGGATTTGCCTGGCAGGACGGGTATCGTGATGACAGGTTGGGGCTCGTGTGGAGGCTCAACCAGAATGAGTTGCTCAGATTCACCCGGCGCGGATACGGGCGACGGTCCCGTCCGATGACGATCGGACGGGACAAGAGGGGGTTGCAGGGGGATTCCTCCCCCTGCCGTAGCGTGACATGTGTCTGCCGTTATGTGCTGGGTTCCTTTCCCCCCCATACCCCCCCTTTCTTCCTCCGCCGTACCAGTACTATCTATTAATTTATTTCTAGAAGAGAAGATGGAAGAAGGGGAGTAAGGAGAAGAAGGAGAAGAAGAGGGGGTTATAGGGGGAGAGGAAGAGGGAGAGGAGGAAAGAGGAGGGCGTGACAAGGGCGTGACAAGTGGCGTGACAACAGCGTGACAAGAGCGTGACAAGGTGCGTGACGTCACGCTGGTGGCATTCTTAGCGCTTCTGTGACGTTCCTGCCGCGTACGCCATTGCTTCCGTTTCGCTTCATCACGTACCATCCTCCGGCAAAAAATCGTACCGTCCTCTGTTCGGGAAAGTACCGAGGCTCGCTCAAGTTCCGCAAGACAGTTGGAGTATTCGTCAGCAGTACAGCCGAGTATACGCGCGGCTTCGTCCACGGTGGGCGCTCTGTCCCCTATAAGGAAGTAGCCGTACCTCGGTGATTGATGCATGACGCACAGCATGCCGATCCACAGTCCGCGTGCGGCGAGGCTGCACGCGCTCAGGTTAAGGTCCCTCAGCCAGTCGCCGGGGTAAAAGCGTATCGCCGGGCACTTTTTCATTTTTCGCCGCCTACTTCTGCATCCATTGGTGGAATGCGTGCCAAAACTCTTCGAAATTCCTGGCAGCCGTCTCCTTGAGTTCCTCCGGACCGATCCCGTTCGCCTCCGCCGTGACTGCGACGAATTTTTCGAGTTGCTGTAAGATCGCCCCGTCTCCCTTTGCGGCTTCGGCAACGAGCTCTTCGAAACAAGGCTCCGGAAGGGGCTGTTCCGGCTCGATCACCTGTTCTCCCTCGGTAAGCAGGTCCATTTGTGACTCTCCGGCATGGAACCTGTCCTCAAGAGCCACCGCCTTGGCGAATTCGACGGACATCGGAGCTAGCTTCGCGTGCCGGCGGATCACGGTCTTTTTCGCCATTTCGTCCCAGTCCGTGGCCCACGGGCCTTCGGCGGGCGATTTCGAGCGCTGTCGTACCTTCTCGATGTCTTCCCTGCTCATGTAGTCGAACGAATGCGACCCGTCCTTGTACCGGAAAATCACGTATGCGCCCCTCGGCTCCCCACGGTCCCCGTCGGCCGGCACGTGCTCGAGCTTCTCGTCGAGCCCGTAGCGCAGCTCGAACCGGTCGTTCGAGTAGACGACGTGAGCCTGCACGCTCCTGACTTCCCCACTGCGCCTCGTGAGGGCCAGGAGCCCGCGGTAGCCGGGAATGAGCTGCGCCTCCATGGGTTTTCCGGGCTTCTTGCTGTTCCTGTACGGGACCATGTAGGCCTGCCCGGTAATTCCGTCGGGCTCCAGGCCGAGCTGCGCCGCGGTCATCACGCAAGCCAGAAGGCTTTGTGGCGTGCATTCAAGGAGTGCCGGGTTGCGTTGTATGGACGTGATCGCCACCCTGAGCAGGCGGTCGACGGACAGGTGCTTCGGGATCGCCATCAGGAGTTGTTTCTTCACGCGCTCGTCCGTAAGCAGGGCGCGGATCGTCTTAACCTTCTGTGCCGTGAGCTCCGTTCTCGTCTGCATCTTTTGTTTCCCCTCATGTTCTCAGCACGGTCCTGGCTTCCTCGTAGATTTCTACTCCAGGGATTTCTCGGACGCCCATCTTCACGGCCTGACGGATCAGCCGCTCGTCAGGCACGCAATACTCTCTCGGGACCTGTGCGGGTTCCACAACCCGAAACGTCCATTCCTTTCTGATATGAGCGCTCGTTCCGGTTTCCGTCCGGGTCACTCTGGGAGGCTCCGGAAGCACCGGAGCGGGCACCACAGGGGCCTGGACCCCCTTGCTTTCCGCATCCCGGTTGAGCTTCTCCTGGAGGAGCTTGGCCTCCTCCTGCGCCTTCCGCTCGGCCTCGCGTCTGGCGAGCTCCTGGGCGTACTGGTAATCGGAGATTTTCTTTTTGAGATCCTGGACAATTTCCTTGAGCCTGCCCAGGAAATCGGAAGCGAAGCCGTTGACGGATTTCACGAACCGGTTCGGTTCCTCGACGATCGCTTTCCTCTGCGCGTCTATCTTTTTCTCCAGGGCCTGCGCCTGCCCGGCCATCGCGATCGCGGCCTTGAGGCTTTCCTCGTCCCGGACCTCATGCTCGCGGGCCTCCCGGAACATGAGGTCGATCGCCTCGCTGTATGGAGCAAACCTGGCCTTTACAGCCTCCATATCCAAGAGTTTCGATCGTCTGTCGATCTTCTGCCCCGTCTCCAACCCAGCCATGAAATCGACGTGTTGTGTCATGGTTCCTTACCTCCTTTTTTCGTGTCTTGAACGAAATACTTGTAGGCGGTCAGGGCCGCCAGGAAGGCGGCGAAGTCCCTCTTGTGGTCCGTGTACTCCGTTACCTTTGCGGGCCCTCCGGTCTCATCCAGTCTGAGGGCCAGAGTCCGAAGGACCGGATAGCCGGCCCTGTCGGCAAGCCGCCTGTAGGCGGCCAACTGGCCCCTCCATATCCTGGAGACCGTCCTGGCGGTCTTATAGTCGACCAGGGTGAGCTCGGCTTCGGAATCTCCCCTGAGCCTGGCGATAAGGTCGGGACGTCCCCGGTAGCCTAGCTCCATGTCGACCAGCTCCTGCTCGACCAGGTGCACCGATATGACGGCAAACCCGAACCACTCCTGGAACGAAAGGACATATCCGGCGCAACCCTCGGGGACGCCTCCCAGATAAGGCACTCCGCGGGCGACGCAGGAGCAGATCCTGTGCACCTCGGTCCCTCTCCAGGCCGCGTGTTCGAGCGCGTCTGGCGGGACCGCCCGGAGATCCTGGTATGGTCGAAGGACTTCGGTTACGCTGGGCAGTGATTTTGTCTCCGCGTTCCACGTACGGCCGATCGCACCGCTCGATTCACGCATCGGCCACCCGCTCCCCGCAGTATGGGCAGACGGTAAGAGGTTCGTTGGAGCCCGTCACCATGATTTTGTCTCCGCGTTCCACGTACGGCCGATCGCACCGCTCGATGAGCGTGTAGACTCTCCGGCCGGCCTCGCGCACGTCCACGCTTCGACATTCGCAGGACTCTCCGCCGTCGCATGTGTTGAACAGTAGGACGTCGCAGCAATACATCGCTTCTATCTCCCGGCCTCTGCTCCATCGTTCGCAGGAAGGAGCTCCCCGATGATCTTTCGGGCCGCGTACAGAATGCTCGCCTTGGACTGCGGAAGCATCGGTTCCAGGTCAAACAGGGTTATCCACGCGGCCATGAGCCGGTCCCTGAGCTTTCCGACGAGATCGTCTTCTGAAACGTTTTTTTCGTTCATTTCGCGTGTGCCTCCCTGACCGTGTTGAGGTTGACTTTTGCCGGGTTTCTCCGCGCGGACCCGCACGGGTCGCAGTACCAGCCTCCGTCACCGAACCATATGTGGTCCCTGGTAATGTCGACCACGCGGCCGCAGGACGGACACGTCGCGTACCTGCACCCTTTCCCCTTGAGTTTTCCCCAGACGGCTGTCTTCATGGCGGTCCTCCTCCGTTCGGGTTATGGCGTCACCGCATCATCCATACCAGGATGAAAAACGGCATCAGCCCGCAGACGAAACCAAGCAGAAAGATGGAAACCGGATCCATCACAGCGCCTCCCAAAGAGTTTTCTCCATTGCGTCGTGCTCGGGGCCGTGCCCGCAGCCGCAGAACCAATGCGCGAACTCATGAACGAGCAGGCTCATGAGTGCGTCCTTCCTAGGGCCGATCCTGGAGACGAAGACGTAGCCGCCGGTTTCGAGGCCGGAATATCCCTCGGACGGCACGCGGGGTTCGGGGTCCATCACGTCGGGATACTCGGCCCAGGTGTCGGCGCATTCGCCGGCGCAGCCTGGGCCCTTGCACACTTCCGGCACTTTCTGGTTTGGAGAGCGGACGAAAATTACGGTAGGAAGCGCCCGCTCAGGGAACAGGCGGGCACAGGCCTTGCCGAGCGCGGACAGGGCGTCGATCTCGTCAGGCTCGAGATCCGAGGCGACGGGAACGCCCTCGACGAACGCCCTCGGGGCCCACTGCTCGATCGACGGTGAGCAGGCGAGAACGGCGACTAGGAACGCGAAAGACGCGACGGATTTCCACTGGTAATCCACTGGTAATCGCCTCCAATACGGGCTCAAAACCCGTAGGCTTTTACCAGGGATCAGCCGATGGATGCCGTTTGGAAAGCGAGAAAAATCAGCTGTTTCGCTTGGTTCGGGAAGTTACGGCCTGGCTTCGGGAGCATGAGGTCGAGGGTTCAAATCCCTCCTTCCCGACCAGAGATTCCATAACGGCGGCGCGGGGATACGGAAGAGGCCGTCCCGGGGCCCCTTCCGCCCTCGCCGCTTCCACTGGCGATCCACTGGTAATTTTTTCGTCCTCCGGAAATTTGCAGTCCCGACCCGAAGGGATCGTGACGATTCCGTTGAGCGCCGCGAGCGCCCAGCGCATCGCGTCGTCGTCCACCCCCAGATAAATCATCGTGGTCTGGATGTTCGTGTGTCCCAGGATCTTGGAGATCACCGGGACCGGAACTCCGGCGCGAAGCATCTCGGTCGCGGCCGCCTTTCTCAGGCCCCTCCAGCAGAACGGCCGAATGCCGGCCTTCCGGCAGAGAGTCTTCAGGGCCTTCGGACGCCTCATGTAGGCCGCCCCCGTCCTGGGGTTCGGAAAAACAAGCTCGCCCTCCCGCGACCTCAACTGTCTAAGGGCCCTTCTGAGCGTGTCGTTCATCGGGATCTCCCGAGGGGTCCAGGAACGGTCCCTGGACTTCTTGCGGGTCCAGAGCGTGACCGTCCCGCGGGCGAAGTCCACGTCCTTCCATGCCAGGCGCGCGATCTCGAAAGGCCTGGCGGCGGTGTGATACGAAACCTCGAGGTATGCCCTGAGCTCCGGGTCGGCCTTGAGAAGCAGAGCCTTAATGTCGGCGGCGGTGGGAACGTACTCGCCCGCCGGCTGCTCCATCCTGGGAAAGAAGGGTATGCCGGCCGTCGGATTGGGCGCGCCGGCCGCGTTGAACACGGCCCGCAGGATCTTGAGGTACCTGTTCGCGGCCTCGGGCGACGTTTCGTGCTTGATCTCAAGGACCCGCCTTTTCACGAGCTCGGGCGTGATCTCGGAGACAGGAAGCATCATCCATTCCCGGAAGTACCGCCTGAGGACATACCGCTTCGTGGCGAGCCATTGCGGGTCATGGGCCGCCTCCTCCCACTTGCGCATGGCGGCGGTCGCCAGTTCCAAGAAGGTCGTAGGGGTCGTGGACTCCACAGGGGGCTCCGCCGGAGGAGGCGGCTCTGCGGGCGCCTCGAGCGCCTGTCTGAAGGCGCGCTCCGCGGCTTCTGCCCGTCTTCGGCTTGAGTATCCCCTGGGGCTGTTGTACCGGACGCCCCGCAGACGGAATTCCCAGACCCATTTGTTCCGTTTTCGCCTCGCGTCCCGGTAAACGCTCATTGCAGCCTCCGTGCACCCGGTCGATCATGAACGGGTCGAAAGACCATTTGCCGCCCACCTTGACGGCCGAATATACGGCCTCCCCGTTGCGGTAGAGCCAGGACGGGGAGCGGCCCGTGTAAACGGCCGCCTGTTTGAGGGTAAGATATCGCGGATTCATCTGCCTAGCCCTGATTTGAGGGGATTGCGACGTCGATTTTTTCCTTGACCTTGCCAGCTAAATATCGTAATTGTGCGGCAGGCTTGCGCTGCCTGACCGCTTCAACGAATTTCGTGAGGGCCATGTAGACGTCGAGGAGCTGCTCCTCGACCGTGGGAACATGACGACAGCCCCATTTCGAGGGGGCTGCGACGAGCTCGCACCCGACCGCCTGGGCGAGAATGGAGGCGGCGGCCCTGGCGATGTCGGCGCGGCCTATTTCCGAAAGGCGCTCCATTAGCACCAGATGCAGGTCCAGCGGGTTGCGCTCGATGTCCTCGCAGTAGGCCGGATCCCGGGCCCAGCGGTAGATCTGTGTGGGGGAGCGCTTGAAAATCTTCTGCAGGGCCGGCATCCCGAGGACGTGCTGACAGGCGTGGTAGAACTGCCAGGTGGTCAGAGGAGGAAGCGTGTCGTCCATTTTACCCTCGCGGACGGGAGAAAAAAGGTTATAGAATAATGACAGTGCTGCAACTTGGTTTTCTGCGTCTTTCCAGAGGGCTTTTTCAGGTTCGAGCGGATTATCTGAAATTTCAAGATTCATGTCAACAAAAATCTTGGCAAAATCTGCAATAAGATCTAAAAGCCCGGAAATACAGGGTCTTACGAATAGGCTCGTCGAGTGGGTCGAGGCAGAATTCAATGGGAACTGGTCTGAATTTTCCAGAAGGACGGGAATCAAAAGACAAAGATGGGATGATTTTTTGAGGGGAAAGTCCTCCTTAACCGGGAAGACATGGCTTCAGCTTGCCCGCACTTTCCCCGAGCAAACCCTCTACCTGCTTACGGGCAGACGGCAAGAGCCTTCCGAGCCCCGCATCATCTATTTCGAGGCCGAGGATCCCGAGATCAGGGAGGAGTTCGAGCGGACGGAGCGCAAGGACGCGTTCGTACCCATTCGGATCCTTTCGGACCCGGCGGCCATGGGGCCCGGCAGGAATGTGGCCTCCGGGGCCACCGACGGGTACGCTGTGATTTACGACGTGGCCCTGCCCAGGATCGCAAAGAGGCAGACGCGCAGGGACGAGAAGATCGTGTGCCTGTGGGCCATGGGGGACTCGATGGAGCCCACGATCCAGAAGAGGGCCCTCGTGGCGGTGGACCTAAGAGCGAACACGATCGAGAGCGTCGAGAACCGCAAGATTTACGCCATGTGGCTGCCGGAGGGAGGCATCACGCTCAAGCGGGTCATCAGGAGCGATTCGCACCTCATCCTCATCGCGGACAATCCTGAAGCCGAGGGCTACCCGCGGGTGCTCACTGGGGAGGACGCCGAGCGGGCCGTCCGCGGCAAGGTCATCTGGTGGTGGTCGCGGCAGGAATAGAGGCTTCGTTTCATGAATTTAAGAATTACTCCCCCGCTGTTGACGCGCTCAACGGCGGGTTTATCACCTCCCAGGGGACCGGGCCTTAAGCCTCGTCCCCTGGTCTATTTTAGAGGCAAGAAAATATGACATCCGTCATGCCCATATCGAAACCGTCGGACCCGGGTTTTGCGGACCGGCTGATCACGACCCTGTCGAAAGCCGGGATGTATCCGCGTGATCTAGCGGAGCTTGCGGGGATTTCCCAGGAGGCCGCCGAGGCCGCGACGAGGGGCGTCTTCCCGAGCGCCCCGGAACTCTACCGAATCGCAAAGGCGCTCCGGGTCACCATGGAATGGCTCGTATCCGGGGAGGAAAGCGGCACGGGCGCAGGTATTCCGAACTTCGAGGAGATGGTTGATCTACAAAGGTGGCAGGAGGTAGAGGAATTTTATCATTGTGCGGATGGCTTAATCGCGAAGGATGTACGGGAAGCCGTCGATCTCCGCAGGCGCCTTCGTGAGGAACTTCTTGAGAGTGATCCGTCTATCGTCAATAAGATCAAGCGTCCCACGACAGAAATGATCGCATGGGCCAAGGAACAACTCTTTCAAGGTCAGGTCTGCGGCATCGATGGAACTCTTTCCCGGTCCCCTTCGCTTTCTGGCGGGCGTGCACGGATCGGGGTCGCAGCGACGACTTACCAGGGCGATAAGATCCAACGCGTCCTCTATGTCTCATACCGGCGGATGGATCGTAGGCGTCATTGAAGGCTCTAAGAATGTGGAGCTTCTCAACGCGGGTGAATTATTGGATCGAGGAGAATACCTCGACGCGAGAGAACTCCGAGTCGATCTCATGGAGTACCTACGCGGGAAGAGTAAGGAGGTGTTCGATCAAGCGGCAGCCATAGTTCTTGCCGATGCAAGCCATCAGGCGATGCGAGGTTTCCCTCTGTTGCTCGACTATTTCGCGATGGCGCGATGTTCGGTACTGGGACGCGTCCGATCCCTAAATCTGTAGTTAGGGATCTTTCGACAGAAGAGATTGAGAAGCTCATCGGACTCAAGGGCGACATGATTCTCGGTGTGCTTTCTGGCTACCCTGGCGTACTGGTTACGCTCGATAGCAAGTCGAAGAAGGTTCTTCCGCGAAACGTCGGGATCTTCGGAACAGTTGGGAGCGGAAAAATGAACACCGCTTAAGTTCTAATCGAAGAGGCCTCGCATAATGGATACGCCGTCGTAGTTCTTGATATTGAAGGCGAATACACGGCGATGGACGAAGCGATGAGAAACGCATCTCAAGGAGAAGCTAAAAGCCTCGAGCAGGAAGCCCGAAGGACTCAGAGATTTCCGAGTCTATCATCCCATGGGTGGTGAAGCCGGAAGAAAAGGCTCGAAGGAATTCGGTGTGCCTTTCCGAGGCATTCTTCGAGGGGGATCTTGCGGACGCGGGAGGCTTTACTCTTCAAGACGTCATGAATGAAATCCCAAACCAAGCGGATCAGGCGGCGTCAGGCACTCTCTGGGCTTTGACCCGAAAACTCGAGTCCCTAAAGAGGACCAAGATCTTTGATGCAGGGGAGCCGCTGGACCCCGAAGACCTTCTCGTTGCAGGCCGCGTGAGCATCATCGATATAAGTGGCCTACATAACGATAACGCGAAGAACATCGCAATTGCCTGGATTCTGCGGCAGACGTTCAGCGAGAAGGTTCGGAACCCGAAGGGTCCACCCACATTCGTCATTATTGAAGAGGCTCACACATTCATCAGTAAAGAAAACCGCGAACGCATGACGGCGACGATGGATATGCTGAAGCTGATTGCCCGGCGGGGGCGAAAGCGTTGGCTTGCCTTGGGCTTCGTTTCGCAGCAGCCCTCTCATATTCCAGATGAGATTTTCGAGCTTTGTAACACGCGTATCATCCACTGCGTGAAGAGCGACTACAACCTTAACCCGCTGAAGCGGACAAGTGGCGATGTACATTCGGCATTGTGGGAAATGGTCCCAGCGCTTGGCCCAGGGCAAGCACTGGTTACGAGCCCTCAGTTCACTCATACTATCCTGATCGACATGCGGCCGAGCGCAACGCGCAGATTGATGATTGAATAATCTGGTTGGTGGACTATGGCTGCGAAGGAGATTGCACCGGAGACGCTCACCCGAGGGATCACCTATCTTTACCGGTGGTGGATGCAAGCCGAACTTGGCATTGTACCCGAGGCCTACGTCCGACGGGGAAAAGATGCGACGTTAGTGTGCCCCGCTTGGGCTATCATAGGGTCGGCCATATCGGTAAACATGGAGGAGGTTCATAATCTCCAAAGCGACCTCAGCCGTCCCGTCTTCGTGCTTTGTCCTGGTCTTCCGGGAGGTTGCAGCGGATACGATTTAGAATCTGGGGAGACTCGAGATCTGACGGAGGAGTTGAGGTCGGTCCTCGAGATCTTGAGAAAGCACCAGGAGCTTCTGTGGGAGTTGGGTGAGGAGAACCCTAAGATTGATGAATGGTGGCGAACGCGGGATGCTGGTACCTTTGAAGTGTGGGCGACTTCCAATGCGAAACGCCTTCTACTCGTTCCCGCCGGCGGGGAAGTCTATGGCTACTCCATTACGGGCAACAACGAAGAAGGCTATTTCTTTTATCGCTCGAAGAGTTGCCAGAAACAGGGCGGTATGAGCCACCACGGAGTCTATAAGGCGAGCGAGCATGCGCTACATTCCGGGCGGAAGGTCATGAACCTTGACCTGATCTTCTCTGATGGGAAGGTAATGCTGCTTCGGCTGCTTCCAAAGGGAGCCGGCTTCAAGGTGTTTCCGAGACGAGCCCCCGGGTTTGATAGATCCTTGGAATAGATGAGATGTATTGTTGTGGAATG
>Ga0209162_1002667_pt1 | contig 15231 bp, 9 predicted proteins | sample YNPNPMetaG_FD_187121 | JGI IMG/M metagenome (GOLD analysis project Ga0209162, IMG submission 187121) | Anoxygenic and chlorotrophic microbial mat microbial communities from Yellowstone National Park, USA - YNP NP MetaG (SPAdes) (version 2) ... | reverse complement strand
AGCGTAGACCGCAATTTATTTCGGTCACCGTTACGTCGACCCTTGTCCAGGTCTGCCGTGTCGCACGAAACGCCCGTTTCCGGCAAAGCGTAGACCGCAATTTATTTCGGTCACCGTGTCGGGAGCGCGATTCTGGGAGCGTTCAACCTTGTTCAACAGGTTCAACCTTTGTGAGAACTGCTATATTTCGGTCGCCGCGCGGGACGCGCGCTGTGCATTGCGGGTGTCCAAGCGCCCGCTTCCGGCGGAGCGTAGACCGAAATTCATTTCGGTCACCGCGTGGGAAGCGGGATGTTCATTGCGGGTGTCCAAGCGCCCGCTTCCGGCGGAGCGTAGACCGAAATTCATTTCGGTCGCCACGTGGGAAGTGCGATGTTCATTGCGGTTGTCCAGGGAGTGTTCGACCTTACCCGAGTGGTATCACGCGACGCGCAGCACGATCTTCGCTGCGCGTGTTGCGCCTGCCAGCAATTCCTCGAACGCTGCCGGTCCTGCCGCCAGCGGTCGTTCTTCGAGCCAGTCGCCGTCGAGTGAAACGCGCCCTTCTGCCAGCAGCGCGAGTGCACGTGCAAAATCGGCGTCGCTGTAGGTGAAACTGCCGGTCACGGTGATTTCCTGGCGCACGATGTAGTTGGCAGGAAGCATCGATTCTTCTTCGTGGAGACCAATGAAAACAACGCGTCCGCCAGGGGTGACGGCGCGCACTGCCTGATCGCGGGTGACAGTGAGACCCACTGCGTCGATGACGGCATCGACGCCGCCGGGAGCAAATGCCTGCACTGCGTTGAGGACATTATGACGTGCATTGATGGTCGCAGTGGCGCCCCAGGCGCGCGCCACCGTCAGCCGCCGGTCGGAGATGTCACTCACCAGGATATGTTCGATCCCCGCAGCACGCGCAGCCACCAGGCAGAGCAGACCGATCGGACCGGCGCCAAGAATAGCCAGGCGCTCCGGCGCTCCGGTGTGCGCTACAGCGCGGACACTGCACGCCAGCGGTTCGGTGAGCGATCCCAGCGTCAACGACACGTGATCGGGCAGAGGGATGCAGAGATGTGCTGGCACTGCCACGTAGGTGGCGAATGCGCCGGGGCGATGGGCGCTGAGCAGTTGTCGGTTGCGGCACAGGTTGCTCTTTCCCGCCCGGCAACGATCACACACGCCGCACGTCAGCAACGGGTTGAAGGTTACGCGCACGCCAGCGCGCGCTGGCGACCCGTCGCTCAGCGTGGCATCGCTGTCGAAGGCGATCCGCCCCGCCGCTTCGTGCCCCATGATCAGCGGCGGTCTCCGCAAACTGTTCTGTCCAAGATAGCCGCTCAGTTCCGATCCGCAGATGCCAACCGCTTCCACCGCCACGATCACCTCACCCGGTTCGGGTGTTGGCGCAGGCTCGCGACGCAGTTCCATCTTGCGCGGTCCAAGCCAGACCAGCGCATCCATTGTGGATGTCATCATCAAATATACTCCAGCTGACTCACCCGCCGCCGCCACTCCGTCTTGATCTCCACCTGCGTTCCATTACTCGCCTGGAAATCCATCAACAGGCGGTTGAACACATTCGGTTGATCGAGGAAGGGAAAATGGTTGGATCGCGGCAACCTGATAACCTGTTGCATTGAGGCGTGGTCTTCGTGCAGGAAGCGCGCCTGATCAGGTGACACGATCGCATCTTTCTCGCCGAACACCGCCAGCAGCGGCGTCTCCAGCCGTTCGAGGTCTTCGCGCAGATCGGTCTCGGCAACCGACGCGATGACACGCTGAACAACCGTTTCGGAGAGGCTATCGGTGTCCTCGATAATCTCGTTCAGGATCTGCGGATAATCGACATTGAGTTGACGCATCAACCGCGTCCAGACATTGCCAGGGGCGGCGCGTCCGAGGAGGCGTGACAGGGCGCCCGGCTTGACGTGGTTCTGAATCTGCGCACCCTGGATTGGCGTACTGACGATCATCAGGCGCGTGAACCGATCCGGATGCTGACTTACGGCGCGCAGCGCTACCATGCCGCCCAATCCATGCCCCACCAGGGTTGCTTTTGCGATGCCAAGGTGGTTCATAAAGTCTATCACCATGCCGACATACTCGGCGATTGAAAACGCTCCATCACGTCGGTCAGACTCGCCGAACCCCCAGAAATCGAGAGCGAACGTTCGGTAGCGTTCCGACGCATGCTCCATCGTCGGCAGCCAGTAGCGCCACGAGCCAAGCCAGCTGTGCAGAAAGATCACCGGTGCGCCGCGCCGACCGACGACCTCATAGTGCACCAATCGGTTGTCGATATGGATCGCGCTCATGACCAACTCTGCTCTGGCATCTCCGATGATGCTTCTGATGTGGATGGTCTCAGCGGGATGATGAAACTGAATGTGCTTCCTTTGCCGAGATCGCTTTCGACCCACATCTGACCGCCGTGCAGTTCGACGAATGATTTGGCGATCGACAGCCCCAATCCCGTGCCGCCAGCTTCATCGCGCAGCGGGTTGTCGGCGCGGTAGAAACGGCGGAACAAATGCTGCTGCTGCTCTGGCGAGATGCCGACGCCATTATCAATGACATCGACCTGCAGCAGACCTGCCGGGTTCAACCCGGCGCGCAGTTTGACGATCCCTTCGGGATAGGTGTATTTCACCGCATTCGACGCCAGGTTCAGCACGATCTGCGTCAGACGGCGCTTGTCTGCGAAAACAGGCGGCGTGTCTGCGGCAACCTCAACGGTGAACGACAGGCGTTTTCGTTTGATCTCGGCGCGCAACGTTTGTTCCACATCCCGGAAAATATCACCGATGACCGCCTTCTCGAAGGTGAGCTGGATTTTATCGCTATCGATCCGACCAATCTCCAGAATATCGTTGATCAGGTCCATCAATCGGTTGGCATTGTTCTTGACAACGCCCAGCGACTTCTTCTGCTCTTCATTGAGCGGTCCATTGGCGCCGAGCAGCATCAGATCGACGTACCCCTTGATCGAGGTGAGCGGTGTACGCAATTCATGAGAAACGCTGGAGATAAAGTCGCGCTTGGCGCGGTCGGCTTCGACTTCGCGGGTAATATCGTGCAAGACGATGACGCTGCCGTAGATTGCATTGCGTGGACCGACCCAGGGTGCAAAATTGAGCATGATCGACTGCGTCGGCTCTGGAAGTTCCAGCACTCGATTATGGTTCTTCGGCGTCTCGGTCAACGCCTGCAATCCCTGCTGCAAGCCCTCATAGATACGTTTTGCACGTTCGACGACGGTGCTGCCGTTGTGGTACTCGGCGATCCGCGTCAGCGGTTGATCAACGACGAACGTTGCCGGTATCCCCAGGATTTGCTCGGATGCCGCGTTGTAGAGCACAATCTTCCGCCCTCCATCAACCACGATGACGCCTTCACCCAGGCTTTGCAGGATTGCCTGGTTCTTACTGTTTTCCTCGCGCTGCTGCAACAAGAGATCGCTGCGCTCGGTGGCGATTTCGTTGATGATGGTATAGAGCGTGGCATTGTTGATGAAAATGGCTACCTCGTTGGCGATCGTCGTCAGCAACTGCATCTGATCCTGCTTGAAGAAATTGGTCTCTGCGCTGGTCACAATCAGCACGCCGATAGGATCTTCCTGCGCCATCAATGGGGCGGCAATGACCGAACGCACATCTTCAGCGCGTCCTTCTTCCTGTAACCAGCGATTGTCCTGGAGCACATCGCCGATACAGGCCGCCTCTTTATGACGCATAACCCAATCGGAGAGTCCCTTCTTGTCCCCAAAGGAGACAGGGAAGTGCTTTGCCTCGACCGAACCATCGGTGTTGAGGACGGCGCGGCAAATGAGGGTGCCGCTTTTGAGGTCCTTGAGCATGATCGAACCGCGCCGGGCGCCAACGGCCCTGGAAGCCAGTTCCAGCGCACGGTTCAGCGTGGTTTGCAGGTCGAGGCTGGCAGTCAATTCCAGGGTAATGGTGTGCAATGCCTGCAACCGGTCGCGCTCGGCGGCGAGCTGGTCGTTGGTTTGCTTGAGTTCTGCCGTGCGTTCCTGGACCCGTTGCTCGAGTTCGGCGGTCGCACGCTGCACTTCGGCGAACAGGCGCGCATTGTGGATCGCCTGGGCTGCCTGGCTTGCCAGCGCGAATGCGATCTGTGCGTCCTCCTCGTCGTAGGCGCCGACGATGGTACTATCGACGTTGAGCACCCCGATCACTTCGTCGCCGACGATCAGCGGTGCGCCGATCCAGCCGCGGATATGTTCGGTGCCCTCATCGACGCTGGAAGACGGCGCCTGACGGGCATCGACAAGGATGAGCGGACGGCGGGTGTACACGACCCGCGCCAGTGACGGATCATCATCAAGCGGCAGTTGCAGGTGTTCAACGCGCTCCCGGATCGACTCATCGAAGCCACGCGCAGCCACGATCCGCAGCATATCTCCTTCACGCAACATGAGCGATGCCGTATCGTAGGGCACCACCCGCGCCAGCTGATCGAGGATCAGCGCGAAAATCTCATCGAGCGCCAGTGTGCCGGTCAGTATTTTCGCAACCTCGCGCAGCGTATCGGCGACCCGACGGCGTTCCTGTTCACTCTGGAACAGACGGACATTGCTCAACGCGATCGCGGCCTGATTGGCGACGGTGACCAGGAAGCGCTGCGCATCCTGGTCGAACTTGCCCGGCTCGTAGCTCTGCACATTCAGCACGCCGAAGATCTCGTCGCCTTGAATGATCGGCACGCCAAGCCAGGAGCAGATCGGCGGATCGTCGCAGTTGTAGGGGAGGAGGGCGACAGCTTCGACTTCCTGTTGCGTGCGGAGCAGCAGCGGTCGGCGTTCAAGAATGACCGTCGGCGTCAACCCACCCATCAGATCGTCGATCACAATGACTTCTTTTTCCCGGTCGGGCGCGCGGCGACCATGTTCATAGACCAGCGGGAACGTCAGGCGTCGTGTCTTCGCGTCGTACAGAGCGATGAAGGATTGCGACGTATCGAGCACCTCGCTCATGCCGCGATGGAGCGCTTCGAGGATTTCTTCAGTGCTGAGCGACACATTGATCGCCTGACTGATACGGTTCAGCGTGGTCAGTTCCGCAATGCGCCGCTCGCGTTCGGCGAAGAGGCGCGCGTTCTCCAGCGCAATCGCCGCCTGGTCGGCGATGCCTGCAAGCAACGCCACTTCGTCGGCGCCGAACTCGCGCTCCTGAACGGTCATCACGCTCAACACGCCAATCGTCTGCTCCCGGTACACAACCGGCACACCCATAAACGAGGTGTACTGATGCTCACGATTGAAATCCGGGTAGAGCGATGTGCCATCTTCATCCACATTCGCCACCACCAGCGGTTGTCCGCCAGCAGCGACGCGCCCGGTTAATCCTCTGCCCAGCGGGACGCGCAGAACTCGCGCCATCTCCGGCGGAATGCCTTGCATGGCAGCCGGGGTAAGGAACCCATCGGCGTCGATCTTCCAGAGCGCTACCGTATCAACGCGTAGTTGACCGGCGACGATTGCCATCAGCGACTGCAACACATCCTCTGGCTTGAGCGACGAACTGAGCACCTGCGCCGTGCGCAGCAGCGTCGACAGTTCGCTGACTTTGCGTTGGAGCGCAGTCGCGCTATCGCGCGCTTCGGTGAACAGACGGATGTTCTGCACGCCAAGCGCCACCTGCACAGCGACAGTGCTCAGGAAAGCAAGTTCGCGGTCGCCGTAGGCGCGTGGCGTCGAACTCTGCAATGTCAGCACCCCGACAACTTCCTTGTCACCCGCCACCAGCGGCACGCCGACGCACGATGCCGGGGTTTGTCCAGTATCGATGAAATGGATGAAGTCCAGACAGACCTCGATTGACGCCGGGGGCATATCTTCCAGACGCACCGATCGCTGGGTTGCGACAACGCGGTTGAGCAGACTTCCCGATGACGGAGTGCGACCGACATACCGATAGGAGCGCTCGTTGCCGGCGACGATGAAGGCATTGCCAATGATATTGCGTTCCGCTTCATAGACGCATGCAGCGAAGACATCGATCGGCAGGAACCCGGCAAGCGCCTCGTAGACCCCGGTGAACATCTGCTCGATATCGAGTGTTGAACTGGTAATATGCCCGATATGATTGATGAGGTTCAGTTCATTGATGCGTTGTCCGCGTTCGGCGAAGAGTTGGGCGTTCGACAGCGCGACGGCAAGCTGATTTGCAATGGTTGACAACCACTTCACATCGCGCTCGCTGAAGGCGTGCGGCTCAAAACTCTGCACCGAAAGAACGCCGATCGGCTGGTTTTGACGCATCAACGGGATGCCGACCCACGAGCGGATCGCTTCCCCCAGATTGATCGGGGACGCTGGCAGGCGATCCTGCTCTTCCAGGTAGTCCCTGATGTAAAGCATTTCGCCATGGTCGATCACCCATCCGCTGAGTCCACTCCGTGGCAGAGTGCGTTTATGCAGGTGCGTTGCCGTCTCGCGCTCACGCTTGAACATCTCGAAGCGGAGTTCATCGCGGGACTGGTTGTACGATGCAACGAAGCAGAACGACGGAACGCCGACGTGCGCGATAATCTCGGCATAGATCCGTTCGAGCAGATCATCAAGGTCGAGCGACGAGACCATTGCCGTACTGGCGCGGTAGAGCGACGCCATCTGTTCCGCCTGCGATCGGGCTTCGCGCAGGAGCATGGCATTTTCGATGGCTATCGACGCCTGATCGGCGAAGATTTCGAGCGTTTCGACCGAACGCGGCGTTGGGGTATGATGGTCATACGGCTCGTCCACCACCATAATCCCAACCAGACGCGACTGACTGCGATGGAGAGGGATGATGAGAAGATCGTCCGCCTGCCACTCATCCGGCGTGCGTGACTCGGAGGTTTCGAGGGTTGGCAGCTGGCGCCGATCAGCTTCATCGATCAGTTCGCGCATACGCCGACCAGGTACGAAGAAACTTCGCCCGACGCGGAACTGCGGATCGAGCAACTGCTCGATCAGGGACATTGGCAGACGATGCAGGCGGAGACGCTCGATCTCGGTCAACGGCAACCCGGCGGCAGCAACCAGCGATGCCGTTGTTCGATCATCGTTGTCGATCAGGTAGAACGCGACTGTGCGGTACCGCGCAGTTTCGGCGACGCTGAATGCGATCTGTTCCAGCACATCGTCGAGGGAACGGTCGGCGCGCATCTCCTGACCGATGCGCAGCACCTCGTTGAGGGTTGTGGCGCGTTGAGCAAGCAGGTCGCGCTGGCGACGCTGTTCGTGGTATCGCTCTTCGTTGCCGATGGCGAGTGCAATCTGATCGGCAACCGCGCGCATAAAATCGAGCGCGTCGCGGTCGAAAACATGCGCGCGCGTGCTGTGCAGATTAATGACACCGACCACCTGCTCTTCGTAGTAGATCGGCACTGCCAGCGTTGCCAGGGGGAACGGTCCGATCAGCGCCGGACGATCATCGTGCGCCAAATGATCGATGACCCGCGCTTCGCCGCTGGCGATCACCTCTTCTGCAATGGTTCGTCCACCATCGAGTGCAACATTGATGAGTCGCCCTTCCTCTTCAATGCTGTACCCTCCGGCGACGATCAGGCGCACCGGTCCATTTTCGCCGACTGAACGCAGGACGATATAGGTTTGCGGGGTAATGGCGACGCTGATCGCATCGGACTGCTCCATCTCAAATGCTTCACGCTCCACCGTATAACCGCGCAGTGCAACGTATCCATGGGTGGCGCGGGTGGCGCGCAGCGCCTCTTTCAGCGCAAAATCGAGGATGTTGTGGAGATAGAGCGTCGATGTCAATTCACGACTGATGCGTTGCAGCGACCGCAGTTGCACCAGGCGCGTCTGAAGATGTTCATCGTCCGCAGCATACCGTTGCGCACTGGCAAGCGCCTGCGCCGCCTGTGCTGCGAGGATGGTCAACAGGCGCTCCTCCTGTTCGCCGAAGCGTCCTGGTTGCACATCCACCAGTTCGAGAACGCCAAAGACCTGATCGCCCGCATGCAACGGCAGCGCCAGATACGCCCCAATCGATCGTCCATCGGCGAAGGTGGCGGAGCGCATATCGTCAAGACGGAGCGCTCGCCGATACTGTGCGACCCACTCACTCAACGTCTGGTGGTCGTTGAACGGATGCACTGGCGTCGCAAAGGCGGCGCCAACTGCTGCCGCCTGCGTGATGCGTCCCGTTTCAGGGTCAATCCAGGTGATCGCTGCGGCAGTGCAGGGCACGAGTTGCTGTGCCCACTCGACCACCACATCCGGAAGATCGTCGGGTGCAGGACCGGAACTCAGGTGAAGACTGAAGGCGCGCAGGGTCTCAATTGGATCGAACGACAGGCGTTCGCGCGATCCGTCTCGATGGGCAGCCAGCGCTGCCGCATCGCGGTGCAGCAGCATGATCAGGAGTTCGATCTGATGGCGCAGCGTTGTGAGGAAACCGGGCGCGAGTTGTTCGTGGTGGGCTGCGGGCATGCCGAGCCAGAGGAAGCCAGCCAGTTCATCACGATGATAGAGCGGAAGTTCAATCGTCTGGTCAGGAATTGGAACCGTGCGCTCGATCAGGCGCTGCCGCCGCTCTGGACTGATCCCCCAACCGGCGCTCGCCATCGCTCCGGCGAACTGCACCGCAACAACGCCCCACGGGCAGGGTAAATGATCCTGCCCCAGTTCGGCGATTCGCTGAACCATGTCCTGCGCACTGCCGCATCCGGATCGGCCGTATTCCGCCAACCCCGTGAGAATCTCCCATGCGCGGACCTGCGGTGACGTAACAGTTGTGGCGTCCATTGATGGGGACCTGTTGCACTCCCGGCGACAGCACGGTTTTTATTCGCCTGCGCCGATGATCTCTCACGCCCGTCCGATGCTCATATGGCTTTTGCGTCCCTGCTCGCGGGCTTCGGTGAGGGCGCGCTGCCGGACTTCCTCGACGCTCTCGCTGAGTTCGCGGATGTCGTAGAACGGACCGTCGTCGCTGGTCAGGATGCCGATCGAGAGCGACATCAACGGCAACTGGCGCACGCTGCCGTCCTCTCCCTGGATCGTGATGTATCCATTGCGGCGATCCTTGTAATCGTAGTGCAGCCCGATATCCGCATCGAACCGATCGCACAGGCGCTGACAGATAGCCTGAATAGTATCAGGCGCCGATGTGATAACGAACGACGGACCGACGATCATCTGCCCGGCAAAATCTTCGGGACGCCCCAGTTCATTGATTGCCTCACTAATCAGCAGCGCGGTGAATTTCAACACCTCTTCGCCCACCATCGCGCCATACGACTGGGTGAACGCCTCGAAGCCGTTGATATGCACCATTGCCAGCGCCCAACCGCTGGTTGCCAGCAAGGCGCGGTACTGCTCATTGATCAACTCGGCGGTCGGCAGATTGGTCACCGGATGGGTGAGGTTCTTCTGACGTGCGCGGTCGAGGGCGCCTTTGACAATCGTATGCACCTCTTCGATATCGAAGGGTTTGACGATATAGTACTCTGCCTGCACCTCGCCAAGCCCTTTGAGGCGATCCTGCTTCTCGCCGCGGGCCGTCAGAAAGATGATTGGAATATGGCGCGTTCGTGCGCTCTGGCGGAGCGCCTTGCCGATCTCATACCCTTCCATATCGGGCAGATTGACATCGAGCAGCGCCAGATTGGGCGGCGTCTTACGACAGATTTCGAGCGCGGTCTGACCGCGAAGCGCGGTCATCACTTCATACCCCTGCGACGTAAAGTAGATCTTCAACAGACTGGAGATGTCGGGGGCGTCTTCGACGACCAGGATTTTTTCTTTGCTCACGGAATAGCCTCCTAGCGTCGCGCGGGAACAGTTGGCGCAAACGACATAGACACCAGCATCGGACCGTGCGGCTCATCATCGCCGTTCTGGTTCGCAAGATCGTAACGGTGCGGCCAGCGATAGACGGTGCGGCGCGGCTCGCCATTTTCGTCCACATCGTCATCATCGCCTGCAAGATGCACGACGTTGTGCCCGATGGCGGTGTCCGGCGCTGAATAGAGCAGCACGGTATTTGATTCTATCATACGTGCGGGGTAAACGACAAAACCACTGCCGATTTTGACATTATGCCCGACTGCCGACCCCAGCACCGGCAGTCCAACCTCAACCAGTTCCGGTTTCTCGGCGCCTTTCCAGCGATGGAAGGTGCGGATCGGGCGATTCAGCAGATGGAAATCGGTAAAGATATTGCCAGCGCCAATGAACGTATTCCTTCCCACCACGCATAGTTGCAGGCAGCTGAGTTGGGCGACCATCGAATTCTCCATCAGCGTCGTCATAAACAGACCGGCATTGAACGGCAGGTAGCAGCGGTCGCTCACCACGCTCAACATCACCTGCGATCCCTGCATGATGTTGACATTATCGCCGATCAGACTATTCGTAATGACTACGCCGGCGCCGATATAGACATTGTTGCCGATCACGGTCGGTCCGTGAATGATTGCCGTCGGGTCAATTGAACAGTTCTTGCCGATTTTCACCAGGCGCGAGCAGGACAGAAAATGGTTGCGCCAGGGCGGTGCAAAGGGATTGAGACGTTCTATAAGCGTCGTCAGCGAAACGGCGATCTTTTCCTTCCAGCTTTCCTCAACCAGTTGTTCATGGATGCGTCCCCACGAAAAAACGCCGAACGGCGAATTTGCCAGGAAGAGATGCACCCAGTTCTCGATTGACAGGAAGGCGCGCATCGGCACCTGAAACACCAGGTCGCCGTGCCGCGCCATATAACTTGGAATATGGTAGTACCCCATCTCACGCGGGAGCGTATCGATCACCAGCGGCTCCGGATCGGCATCGGGACCGTGCGGGAAGTAGAACATATCGGCGACATAGACGCCGTAACGCTCGTCGAGACGAATGCCTTCTTGCAGTCGCAGCGCATGGGTGACAATTGCGGCGTCGTCCCGCGCAAACGCAATACGACAGGCGCGTCCCGACGCACGTGCCATGCGGATGAAGGCTGCGATCAGGTGCTCGTTGAAGAACAGATTGTCGCGATAGACGAACAATTCTTCATTGCCAGGCGGAATCTCTTCGAGCGAATCGACTTCCAGTGCGCCGCGACAGTAGGGCGCGAGCAGGTCGCGTTGCAGCACCCAGAGCGGCTTGTTCAGCACCCGCAGGTCGCGCGCCGGCTCGCCAAACGGGGGGATGAGCGTGTGCTCGCGGATAATAATGCGTTTCATAGATGTGACTCCCCGCTACGATGGCCGGAGATCATGGAGTGGGCGATCCTCCTTCCGGTCTCTGCCCTGTACTATACAGAATAGGGAAGCGTCCCTTCAAGGGCATGAGATTACAGTCGAATTACGCGTCGGGAAGTCGTGGAAACGCGCCAAGACCAGGCAATTTATTGTGCGGGACGGAGAATCACAAGAAACACACGCTGTGGAAGACGCGACGCAACGTAGTCGGTCAACCGCACCGTGTGCTTCTCAGGAGGTTCGGAGCGTGCCCGTCCCCTCTCCATTGCGCAAGACGCCACACCTCCGAAAGACGCTACGACTCTTTTGCCAGGAATATGGTCAGTCAACAGGATCTTTGTCAATCGCAAAGATGCAGCGTTCGCATCCCATACCCTGGCACTCGGTCTGTTCAATACGGAAGGAATGCCCGCCCGTCACCCAGGTCAGCGCTTCTTCAAGGATGCCCTGCGCCAGGTGCCCGACCGGACGATCCGATTTGCGCCCCCAGCAGATCGGACATTTATCGATAATGTAGAGGAATTGCCCTTTACGCTCCTCGACGTGCGACGGTTGATCGCTGAAGCGGTCGAAGGTTTGCGCTGTCGCGTTGAGGACGATCTTCATCTTCATCGTCATCGGCATGAGCTTCAGCGCAAGGTCAGCCATACCGAGGAGCGGACCGAACTCTTTCAGCCCCAGGTTGAATGCATAGCGCCCGGCGCGCAACTCCATGCCACGGGCGCCGCGCGGCCCGTACATCGTCTCCGTGGCTTTGGAGATCGCCGACAAATCCGAGAACGGAAATTCTCGCTTAAGATTGTTCGGCGGGTAGTTATTGACCAGATGCCGGGTTCCGGCCAGATTCAACAGCGCATTGACGCCATTTCTGCCCATGACGTCTTCGAGGCTGATGAGATACAGGCGGCCGATAAGGTTAGGATAGTATCGCGCCTCAAGTTCATCTGCGCTGCCACGCTCGTCAGGCATTGCCCGGCTCCTTACGGGTCTCAGGAGTAAAAGACTGGTTAGCAATCGCCATTACTTCAATGGCTTGCACCATTGTACACGAAGGGATAGGGATCGTCAACAGCGTTCACGGGGTTTCTTCGTATGACGCAACATCATACGATGAAGATTCGCACCGCAGCGACCAGGAACATGGGCGTCGGTTGCAACTGTGTGGCGCGCAGCAGGGTTGTTCCGGCACGCAGTGCCAGCGGCTATAATGCCCGGCGAGCGGTGCAAAGGCTGTCCAGGATTGCGCCGTCTGTGGATTCAGACGTGTCTGCTGAGTGATTGGTTTGGTGTATGCGTATTGTGATGCTTGCTCCATTCGGCATCCGCCCAAAGGGGACGCTGGCGGCGCGTATGTTGCCGCTGGCGCAGGCGCTTGTGCGGCGCGGACATCGGGTGGTCATCGTTGCGCCGCCGGTGCATAACCCCGATGATGCTGCGACGTGCGTCGAATATGAGGGAGTGCCAGTGATCCATACTGCCGCGCCGCGAGCGCCAGGCGTGGCGCAGCAGACGCTGGCGCTGCTGCAAGAGACGCTGCGGCAACGTCCTGATGTTGTGCATCTCTTCAAACCGAAAGGGTACGCTGGTCTGGCGGCGCTGGCGCTGCATCACCTTCGTCCGGCGCTGCCGCTGGTGGTGGATACCGATGATTGGGAGGGTCCCGGCGGCTGGAATGATCTGCTCCCCTATCCATCAGCGGCGAAGCGGCTATTTGCCTGGCAGGAGCGCGATCTGCTGCGTCGCGCTGACGCAATCACCGTTGCCAGTCGCGCACTCGAGACGCTGGTGTGGAGCATGGGCATCGCGCCTGAGCGCGTCTTCTACCTCCCCAACGGCGTCAGACCTTCAACCTTCAACCTTCAACCTTCAACCCTCAACCTTCAACCTTCAACCTTCAACCTCCTCCTCTACACCCGTTTCTGGGAACTCGATGTGCGCGAGGTCGTTGCGGCGCTGGTCGGGGTTGCCGCCCGTTGCTCGAATGTGCGCCTGATTGTCGTCGGCAAGGGCGAACGCGGCGAGGAGAACGAGTTGCTGCGACTGGTTCGACGTACCGGTCTCGCTCCCATCGTCGATTATCGTGGATGGTTGATGCCGGATCACATCCCGGCGACGCTGACAGAAGCCGATGTCGCGCTCATGCCGATGCGGGATACGCTGATCAACCGTGCACGCGGTCTGGCAAAACTGCTCGAATTGATGGGCGCCGGTCTTCCGATTGTCGCCAGTCGGGTGGGGCAGGCAGCCGAGTATCTGGAGCATGGGGTCAGTGGCTGGCTTGTGCCGCCGGGGAACCCCGGAGCGCTGGCGGAGGCGGTGCTGCGCCTGATCGGCGATGCAGACCTGCGACAACGCCTGGGCATTGGTGCACAGCATGCTGCCCGGCAGTACTCCTGGGACGTGCTCGCCCCAATCGCTGAACGGGCATATGCGCAGGCAGTGAATCGGTCTTATTATCAATTTGACTCCATGTCGATCAATCGTATACTCTGACATCGCCATATACTACAGAGTGGCAACCGCGTCGCAAGGAGGTGGGTTGGGGATGCCCGAAGGTGATGTCAGCGTCGGACAGGCATCGCGCACGCACGATACGCGCGATACACGTATGGCGATTCCCACCGACGATCCTCAGGCGGCGCTGGCGTTCTGTCGCCGGCTGGCAGGGTTGCTCATAGATCATTCCGACAATGGCATCATGCCGCCGTCGCGTCCACATCTCTCCGTTGTCTTGCCAGTCTTCAACGAGCGCGAAAACCTGCCTGCGCTCTACGAACGGTTGGTACGCGTGCTCGATGCCGGGAACCACCCGTATGAACTGGTGTTTGTCGATGATGGGAGCCGCGACGGGAGCCGTGATGTGTTGTACGCCCTCGCAGAACGCGACCCGCGCGTCGTCGTTGTCGAACTGGCGCGCAATTTCGGGCATCAGATCGCAATCAGCGCCGGTCTTGACCATGCACGTGGCGATGGCGTGATTGTGATGGACTCGGATCTGCAAGACCCGCCGGAGATGCTGCCGGAGTTCATTGCACGCTGGCGTGAGGGGTACGATGTGGTCTACGCGGTGCGCGCGAGCCGGAAGGAGAATCTGCTGCTGCGTGCGGCATATGCGCTCTTCTATCGCATGCTGCGGAGGATTGCCAATATCGACATTCCGCTCGACGCTGGCGATTTTTGTCTGATGGACCGGCGGGTGGTGGATGTGTTGACTGCCATGCCGGAACGCAATCGGTTTGTGCGCGGCATCCGCAGTTGGGTGGGGATGAAGCAGATCGGGTTGCCGTATGATCGGCAGGGACGTTATGCCGGAAAGCCGAAGTATACGTTGAGCCGATTGACCTATCTGGCGCTCGACGGAATCGTGGCGTTCAGTTTTGTGCCGCTGCGGATCATCACCATCCTTGGCTTCATTATCTCTGCCGTATCGATTGCACTGGCGATTCTCTACACCGTGCAGCGCCTGGCGTTTGGGTTGACGCCGCCTGGATTCCCGACGTTGATCGTCGCTGTTTTTTTCCTGGCAGGCATTCAACTCATTACCATCGGGGTCATTGGTGAATATGTGGGGCGCATTTATGAAGAAGTGAAACAACGCCCGCTGTATGTGGTTCGACGTGTGACGGGAGGACGGGTTGAAGGTTGAGGGTTGAAGGTTGAGGGTTGAAGGTTGAATGTTATAACGTTCAACGTTGAACGTTCAACGTTATCAAGGTCAGGTGTTGAACAAAAGGCGCTGCGTACAGAATCAAGAGGCTTTAGAATGAACCGATTATCTGAGCCTTTGCATGTGTTGAGCGGGTTTTGGAAAGATGAAAAGCGGACTCAATGCGCTCTGCATCTTTTGTACGCGATCATGATCGGGGTCGCCGCTATGTTGCTCTGTTATCGCGCCAGGACATTGCCGATGTATTATCCCGGTCCGGGTGATTTCAACTGGGCGCTCGATACTGCAACTGCGCTTATGCAGGGGAAAGATCCGTATGCTTTTGAGCCATCATCCCTCAAAGTACCCTATCCGCTGCCGGTTGCGTTGTTTGG
>Ga0209162_1002663_pt1 | contig 15238 bp, 13 predicted proteins | sample YNPNPMetaG_FD_187121 | JGI IMG/M metagenome (GOLD analysis project Ga0209162, IMG submission 187121) | Anoxygenic and chlorotrophic microbial mat microbial communities from Yellowstone National Park, USA - YNP NP MetaG (SPAdes) (version 2) ... | reverse complement strand
CACATAGCCTTCACCATAGACCATATCGTATGTTGTGGGTGTAACATGATCTATGAGTATAAAAGGGTGAAGAGGTCTGTAATCTTCAAGAAGTCTGAGAAGCCGCTCTGTCATTGCCTCCTTGTTTTGACGGGGTGTATGAATCCCTATACGTTTTGTTTTTGGGAGATAGTCTTCTGCCCACTCGAGTTGCCATCGGAATATTTTTTCTTCTTCCAGACTGCCAGAGTCCATACCAAGTTCCCCAAGTCCGAGACAAAGCGGACTTTCAATATGTTTTATCATAGCGTCTGTGATTTCAGAAGGAAGTTTTCTTACACCTTTTAGATCAGGCGGTATGGAGCGAGGATGAATACCGACAAGGTAGAAGAAAGTTATCCCATCTTGAGTCCATCCATCGCAAAGCCTTTGAAGTTCGTCCCAATAGTCAGGGTAATGTTTAAAAGAAACAATCTGCTCATTGTAAGACCAGGTGATGCCACCTATTTGCTTTGCACGGTATGTTTCAATGAAATCTGGTGAAAATCTTGAAAGCATATCGGCATGACAATGTGAATCCAGAGCTTTCATATCGTAACCCCCGTGGAGTAAGTAAAGCGAACTGAAATAATACACATTAACGTATAACTAAGTTGACAACTCAGGTCAACCATAATAGAATTGGTAATAATTTTTGCGGAAATGATAGATTAAGTGAAACATCACAAAGGAGATCCAAGAATGACTGCTGGGAAGAAACTTCGTGTGGTAATTATTGGAGGAGTTGCCTGCGGACCAAAAGCCGCCGCTCGCCTTAAGCGACTTCTCCCGGATGCGGAAATAACCATCCTTGAAAAATCGTCCTACGTTTCATACGGTGCCTGTGGAATTCCTTATTATGTTGAGGGACTTTTCGATGATGTTATGACTCTAAACGAAACGCCGGTAGGCGTTAGAAGAACCCCTCAGTTTTTTGAACAGGCTAAAGGGGTTAAAGTGCTCACCGGAAGGGAAGCTTTATCTATTGACCGTATTTCAAAGACTGTCCGGGTCAAGAATATTGAAACAGGTGAAGAAGAAATCGTTCCTTACGATAAGTTAATCCTGGCAACAGGTGCTAGCCCTGTTCGTCCCCCAATTCCTGGAATTGATCTACAGAACGTCTGGACTGTTAGAACTCTTGAAGATGCTCAATCAATGCGTCAGACTGTTGAAGAAAAAGGCTTGAAGAGCGCTGTTATTATCGGTGGAGGTTACATTGGGCTTGAAATGGCAGAAGCTCTCACTGTTCGCGGTGTTAAGGTGACTGTTGTGGAGATGCTAGATCATGTTCTTTCTCACATGCTTGATCCAGAACTTGCTCTTCTGCTTGAAAATCACATTCGACAGAAAGGTGTAAATCTTTTGCTAAATGAGAAAGTTCAATCCATAAACGGCGACCGAGCTGTAAGATCTGTGACCACTGACAAGCGAGAAATTGATACCGATATGGTTATAGTAGCTGTTGGCGTTAAGCCAAATGATAAACTTGCTCGGGATGCTGGCCTTGCCTGTGATCCTCGAGGCGGCATAATTATCAACAATTATTGCCAGACGAACGATCCGAACATTTACGCTGGTGGAGATTGTGTGCTGAATCCTTACGTTTATCCGTTCACTGGAAAACCAATCTATGTGCCTCTTGGATCTACAGCCAATAAACACGGCAGAGTGATTGCCAACCACATTGCAGGAATTGTTACACCGTTTCCAGGTATTACCGCTACGGCACTTTGTAAAGTGTTTGATTTTACCGTCGGTCGAGTGGGTATAACTCAGGAGCTTGCGGACGAACTACGACTTGATGTCGAAACAGCTATATGGAGCGGGCCTGACAAGCCTCACTATATGGGTGGGAAACTCTTGGTAATCAAGCTTATCGCTTCAAAACGTTATCGCACTCTTCTCGGTATGGAAATTCTTGGTCCTGGTGATGCCGCTAAACGTTTGGACGTTGCCGCAACGGCTATCACCTTTGGAGCCACTCTCGATCATGTTGCTTATTTAGATCTGGGCTACGCCCCGCCTTTTGCTCCTCCGCTTGACCCGCTGCTCACCGCCGCTCACGTCCTTCTAAACAAATTGAAGCTTACCGATGGATGCAGGAGAAAAAGGATCTCATCCTTCTGGACGTCCGCACTCCTCAAGAGTTTAAAGAACTTCGTATGGACGATCCACGAGTGTTGCATATCCCGCTTGGAGCGCTTCGCCAGAAGGCAAAAGAGCTTCCTAAGGACAAAGACATTCTTGCCTTTTGCAAAGTGAGCATGCGAGGTTATGAAGCTCAGAGAATTCTCAATGCTGAAGGGTTTGAACGGGTATGGTTTATAGAAGGTGGATTGATGGCATGGCCCTTCGGTAACCTTGTTTCTTCATGACGCCGACCTGGAAGAATCGAATAGTTCCGTAAAACTCCTTAACCGCTCTCGTTCTTTTTCGGGAGCGGTTAGCATTTTATAAATGTGCCCGAAGTAGGGAAGATGTGGTTTGGCGAGAGAAAAAACAAGAGATGCAAGAATAAAAGCCAGAATAAAAACGAAGGGATAATGAACCGATGAGCCTACGAAGGGGATACTGACAGGTAAAGGCAGGGCGATGTTGCTAAACCATCTCTGCATCCATCCCAGAGCGAACGGAGCAGGCCACAGCGATGCGGCTGAGTATGCCACAGAGAGGAAGAAAAGCCGTCCAAAGGCGTCATTTGCCTTTTCGTTAGCGGCTTTGTAAGCTTCTTTATCGCCAGCTTTAATAGCGTCAATTGAAAGGTTATTCCATTTTATCAGGTCGTTGTTTAGATTTTCCACGTATTTGCGGTTGAAAAGAAAGGCAATTGATAGAGTCGTTTGACCTATCACCACGCTGGTCAAAGCCAGAAGGAACGTTCCAACAAAGAAACCGATGATAGGATCGGGAACAAGCCGAAAAAGTCCCATCAGAATGGGGTCGATAACTTCATAAAATTTTTCCATAGATTGCTTCTCTCATAAGTTAATAAAAAACAGCGGGGGAAATTCCCCCGCCTCTTTGTTGTATTTTACGGAAGAATGGACTTTCCGAAAAATCCTTCACTGGTATATTTGATGCCGACGTAGAGGGCAAGCAAGACAAACAATCTTTTCAGCCATATATCGGGTATGTATTTTTGAGTCCTCGGGCCTATAACAGAACCGACAAAAATACCTGCCAGTTCGGTACCAATAAGAGGCCACCAAACTACAACACCCTGCACCATGTAGTTGAAAATGCTTGTAATCATGCTGATAAGCACTGCAAAGGCAGATGTTCCGGCGGCTATAAACATAGGGAGCTTGAGGATGTCCGTCATCAGAGGAACAAGAAGAAAACCACCGCCAACACCTATAAGTGAAGAGATCGCCGCAATAACTAAACCACCGAGAGCGCCAAGCAAGAGATTGAAGCTGAATTCCACACCGTAAAAGCTTATTGTGCATTGTGTTAGACTTAGGCGAACAAGCTTAACGCCTTCACCCGTTGCCGATCCCTGACGAGCTGCCTCCTGGAATCTTTTCGCTGCCTCTTGAGTCTTTTTGCGTTTTTCTCTAGCTCTTTGAGTGGTGCCGTAATACATGAAACCGGCCACCAAAAACACAACCAGACCGAAAAGACCGGTGTAAGCCTTTGCGGTTACTTTTCCAGTGGTAACCCACGGTATTATGGTGGCGCCGATAATGGAACCTACACCAAGAGCAATTCCCAAAGACAGACAGAGTTGTTTCGTTCTGGCGTAAGAAATGGACGAAATGATGGCACTAAGCCCCACGAGGAACTGGTTGGAAACTCGGATGGTGTCGGTGATGAACTTATTGAGAGCTTTGTTGGTATCTTTGAAGCTTTTGGCATAGCTTCCAAGCCCGAAAACCGTAATGTGACCAACTCCAGCCATTATCCCACCAAAGGCTCCAACAGTTGAAAAAATCCAACCCACCCATAAGGCCCATAAGAATGCGAGAAGATAAGAAGGCTTGGGTGCTCCTGGAATGTCAAGATAACCTCTGGGAGCATCAGGATTAATGCAACCCTTTGTTAATTCGGCAGAACACTTCGGTGTTTCGGCTATAATTTTAGCAAGTTTTTGAGAAACACCACTAATTGTTCCAACCTTTTCTTGAGCTAGACCTACGTGAATGAATCCTACCCATCCGGCAAAAAACAGAACCAGCAGACCTACTAAAATGATCTTGTAACGCTTCTTCATAACGTCGCTCCTCCTGTTAAGAATTTCTATCCCGCAGGTGATCCCTCTGCGACCAGGGTATATTTGTAAGCAACCGCTGTGCCATACGGCGTTTGTTGGGAGTGACAATACCTAAATCGCCGCAATCAAAGGAGAAGTGTGTCTGGGGATAGTCAACGGGGAAAAACCTCTACTACGACTTGTGATTCCCCTGAGAGACTATATTGCTTACCTGGGGGTGTTCGGAAATTCGACAGAACTGTCATGCCGAACGTAGTGAGGCATCCCATGAGGGGATCCCTCGTTTCACTCAGGATGACAGGCCTTCTGCCTGTCACTTCGTTCGGGACGGCGTCTCATGAGGAGATCCCTCGCTATCGCTCGGGATGACAAAAAGGAGGGCCGGGATGACAAAAAGGAGGGCTCGGAGTGACAGTCTTTTTTACTTGTCATGGAACGAATGCGAGGCATCCCATAAGAAAGCCCCTCAATTCGTCGTCTAATATTTTCGAACACCCCCTTGCTTACTTTTACATACTGGGCAGTCTTTCTGTGCAAGAAAAAATTTTTTTCAGTGCAAAATACTTTTGCTTTTTACTGTTGAATCGTAGGGATGTTAAGAAATTGCCGAGAATAACCACAACGCGTTCGAAGCCCTCGGGGAAAGAACATTCGGGATAGTGGTAACCAAAAAGTCGCACTCATAGTGTAATGTTTCCTGAACAGCCCTTTGAAGGCTTGGTTTTTGCCCTGGCACTAGCATTGCATAAGTGGCAGGCGGTTTTTGTTATCCACTTTTGTTCAGAAAATGTTGAAAAAAGGAGTGAAGGAGAGATCAACATGACGAAGACTGTGTTCAGCTTGTGTTTCATGTGCACTGTGCGTTGCCCCATAAAAGTTGAGGTAGAAAACGGACAGGTTAAATGGATCGAGGGGAACCCTCATGTTCCCGGCATGCAGGGAAGTTTGTGTCCACGAGGGGTCGCTGCCATGGCTCTGGTGAACGATCCTGAACGGATACAGGGCCCAATGGTCAGAACAGGACCTAGGGGGTCAGGAGAATGGAAGCGAGTATCATGGGATGAGGCGTTAAACCTTGTGGCAAGCAAGCTACAGGAAATTGCCAAAACCTACGGAGGGCGAAGCATAGTATGGGGAGAACGCACAAACTTGGCTACCCATGTAAACAAGACCTTCATGCGACTTCTTGGCTCTCCCAATCATTTTACTCACGACGCTCTCTGCAAGGGCTCTGTCAACACCGCCTGCCGCTCTCTTTTCGGTTACACCGATCCTGAAATCGGTATTGATTACAAAAACACAAAGCACATTGTGCTATACGGCAGAAACTTCTTCGAAGCCCTTGAAGTTCGCCCCGTTAATTTCCTCCTTCAGGCTATGGAAGAGGGGGCAAAACTTACTTACATTGATCCCAGAGTGACCGTTACGGCTACAAAAGCTCATAACTACTTTATGATTCGCCCTGGCACAGACCTAGCCTTTAATTATGCTTTGATGCATGTCATTATCAAAGAAAAACTCTACGATGTGAAATTTGTTGAAAGATGGGTGAAGGGTTTTCAGGAGCTTGAAGCCTTCATCCAGCCTTACACTCCAGAGTGGGCAGAAAAAGAAACAGGTATTCCAGCCGCTAGAATTGTGGCGCTTGCTCGCGAACTATCCCAGCAAAAGCCTTCCGTCATATTCCACTTCGGTTACCGAGGAGCAAGCCATCCTAATGAAATTTATTTCCGCCGTTCTATTCTCATGTTGAACGCCCTTATGGGTAGCATTGAAGCTAAAGGAGGATTGTTCTTCAAAAAAGGACCTAAAGAAGCTGGCGGAAAACCCGCAAGAAAACTTACCGAACAGGACGGTCTGCCTAAAGTTACCGAAGTTCGGTTTGACAAGGTTGGAACCGAAGTTTTTCCTCTGCCTGATCCTAACCATGGAGTGCCTCAAATGCTTCCTTTTGCCATTCTGAATGAAGATCCATACCCGATTAAGGCGGCTATTTTCAATCGCTTTGATCCGCTTCTTTCGATTCCTGATAGAAGCCTCACAGAGCGAGCCTTCGAAAAGCTTGACTTCATAGTAACGATTGACATCCAGTGGAGCGATACTGCGTGGCATTCAGATGTTGTGCTTCCTGAATCGGTTTTTCTTGAACGGACGGACTGTGTCCAGCAGGCTAATGGCTTGAAGCCTCAGATGTTTCTACGCCGTCAGGCAGTTCTCCCCCGGTATGATACACTCCCTGCTCCGATCATCGTTAAGAGACTTGCAGACAGGCTGGGTTTTAGCCGCTTCTTCCCGTACGAAACCATGGAAGATCTCGTAAAGTGGCAACTGGAAGGAACAGGTTTTACGCTGGAGGACTTTGACCGCAAGGGATTTGTTGCTTACACAGATAAGGAAATATGGTGGGACCGTGAAAATGGGCTTAAATTGAAGACTCCATCTTCTAAGATCGAGTTCGTTTCGTCCCTCCTTGAAAATGCTGGTTATCCTTCTTTTCCGCCTTACGAGCCTGTGTTACCACCTCCCGAAGGTCGTTACCGACTTATGGTTGGACGTTGCGCCCAACATACTCATATATCAACCCAAAACAACCTATACCTTAACGAACTGGTTCCGGAAAACGTGATCTGGATTAACCGACGTGAAGCCGAACGGCTTGGGATCAACAATGGAGACTTTGTGGAGGTTTCTTCTTCTTGTGGGGATGTGTGTTTAAGAGCCTATGTGACCGACCTGATTCATCCAGAAGCGATCTTTATGCTTCATGGCTTTGGTCATACAGCTCGTTTCGCTACTCGCAGTTTCGGTAAAGGAGCAGCCGATGCTGTGTTGCAGGAGAATAAATCTGACAATGTGGGCGGTAGCCCGGCTCTTGATGATACGCTTGTGAGAGTACGTCGAGCTTACAGAAAGTAGAAAAAGGGAGGAAGCGCCAATGAGCCAATATTACCTTATGCAGGATGCAAAACGCTGTATAGCCTGTCGAGCCTGCGAAGTCGTATGCAAGATAAATAAGGGACTTCCAAAAGGTCCCAAACCATGCGAAGTTGTTGTGGTGGGTCCTAAATTTATAAGTGGACTTCCTCGGGCTTTCTTTAAGTTCATGCCGTGTTTTCATTGTGAAAAGCCATGGTGTATAGCCGCATGCCCCACCGGGGCTATGCAAAAGCGGGATGACGGTATTGTTTACGTAGATGAGGCGCTCTGTGTTGGTTGTAAAGCCTGCATGTCTGCCTGTCCCTGGGGAGTGCCTCAGTGGAACGCTGAAAAGCGCAAGGTGGCGAAATGCGATTACTGCATGGATCGGCTGGATAAGGGACTTCTGCCTGCCTGTGTTACGATCTGCGTAACCAAATGCCTTTATTTTGGCAAATCCGATGAAATACCATCGGTTAGACGTGAAAGAGCCGCTAGGGCGACGGCTTATTTTGAGTAGAGAAATCGGGTACCGATAAGAGAGGAGGACAACCTTGAGCGATAAGGCAACGCTCAACATCAAATGTGAGGTGGCTCTCACCCGTGCGGAAGTTAAGGCTCTTCTAGATCGTATTGCTCACCCCCGATGCCGTATGTTTGTTGAAGAGATTATTGCTTTGATTGATGATATTTCCTGGGGACGGGCAGAACTTAAGCACATGGATGCTCTAAGAAAACTTGCTCGCACGATTGTTGACGAGGGTGAATGCGATGAATGTATCAGAGCCGGCATGAAAGTCCTGGATGCTCTTGACCAGTTTGCCGAAGTGTTCATCAGTCATATTGAAACAAGAAATTGCCCTACAGCCGACTGCACAAAACTTGCTCCTTCTCCATGTCAGATGGCATGCCCCGCCGGGCTTGATATTCCGAGTTATGCAACCCTCATCGGTATGGGGCACGATGAGGAAGCGATTGAAATCATCCGAGAGGACAACCCCTTTCCATGGGTTTGCGGCCTTGTATGCACTCATCCCTGTGAGTTTGTGTGCGTCCGCGGGAGAATAGACGCTCCAATTGCCATAAGAAATCTCAAAGGTTTTGCTGCAGAACGAGTCATGGCAAAGGGTGGTTATAAGAATCCGCCCAAGGCGCCTCCAAAAGGGAAAAAAGTTGCAATTATAGGCGCTGGGCCTGCGGGTCTTACTGCCGCTTATTACCTGGCTCTTAAAGGTTATGACGTGACGGTTATTGATGCTCTCCCTGTTGCCGGCGGAATGATGATGGTGGGTATCCCTCGATACAGGTTGCCTCGGGAGGTTATTGATCGTGAAGTTGATATGATTCGAGAACTGGGAGTTGAATTTCGGTTAAATACTCGTCTTGGACGGGACATAACCATAGAAGACCTTAAGGATCAAGGCTTTGAAGCGATCCTTATAGCTATTGGTGCTCACAGTTCTTACAAGTTGAACATTCCCGGGGAAGATGACTATCCTCAGGTTATAAGTGCGATCGATTTTCTTCGTAGAGTGGCTTTAGGTGAGCGTATCAAACCCGGCCGAAGAGTTGCCGTAATTGGAGGTGGCAACGTGGCCATTGATGCGGCAAGAACCTGTATAAGGCTCGGGTGCGAAAAGGTTACCATGGTTTACAGGCGATCTCGAGCTGAAATGCCGGCTCATGAAGAAGAAGTGCTCGAAGCGGAAGAAGAAGGCGTGGATTTTCTTTTCCTGACTGTTCCTATTGAGATTCGAGGCCGTGACGGGCGGCTAGAAAGTCTTCGCTGTGTTCGCACTGTTCTGGGACCACCCGATGAGAAGGGAAAAAGACAACCTATCCCGGTTGAAGGAAGCGAATGCGATCTTCCCGTTGACTGTGTTATTACCGCTATCGGGCAGGTTGTAAACAAAGAAGGTCTTACGGAACTACCTGATCTTAAATGGTCTAGACGTGGCACGATTCAGGTTAATACGGTTACCATGGAAACGTCCATTCCTGGAGTCTTTGCGGCAGGAGATGTGGTGACTGGTCCAGCAACGGTTATTGAAGCTATAGGTGCGGGTAAAAGAGCAGCGGAAGCTATTGACCGTTACCTTCAAGGACTTCCACAACCCAAACGTCCGCCTGTTCCGGCTAGACGTAGGCGACTGCCTTTTCTTCGAACAACGGCCAATCAGAAGATGCGACTTCAGCGTCCTAAAATGCCCCTTCTCAACTGCGACCGCCGTAGGATCACTTTCCAGCAGGTTGAGCTTGGTTATGCAGAGGAGGATGCTCGACGGGAGGCTTACCGCTGCCTGAGGTGCGACGTTTGTAGGCGTTGCGGAAAATGTGTTGAAGTATGTAGAGACCGCATGAAAGTTGATGCTCTTCCCTTTGGACATTTCGATTTCGATCATCCGGTGGAAACAGATTTTCGCAAGGTGGCTGAAAAATGTATCCTTTGCGGATCCTGTGCTTATAACTGCCCCAACGATGCGATGCAGGTGGAGGAAGTTGATGGAGAGCGTATCTTGAGTATTTGCGGTACCGAACTTAATAGACTCAAATTGGAATATTGCTCCGAATGCGGAGCTCCCATAGGTCCGGAGCGATACCATGACTTTATTTTCAAACGGCTGAAGGATTTTATTGATGTGCCGCCCAACGTGAAGTTATGTATAGATTGCGCACGTAAAAAATCGGCTAAAAAGCAGGATGAAACTGTGCCGCCAGTGTAGGAGCGGGGTTGTGAGAACCCTTTTCCCAAAAAAGGGGGTGGGGCTATGACGTTTAAAAAAGGCCAAAAAGTAGAAATTTACAGAAGATCTGATGATGAATGCTGGGAAGACTTTATGGATGAATTCATCGGGTTGCACGGTGTTATTACCGACCCTGACACGGTAAAAAATGATCCCGATGCTTTGATCGAGGTAACTCTCGACGAAAAAGGCACTTATCGGTTTCCTCAGGATTGCCTGCGAGTAATTGAATAATGCCATTTCCTGATCAATTTTAGTTGTTGGTTCTGTAGGGACACGGCGACGCCGTGCCCCTGGCGTTCATTGATGCGCCGACCAAACGACCGATGTTTTTGTGTTGAACTCATAGGAGCAAGTTCCGAACTTGCTCCTAACCAGCCTATTAGTTGTATTGAAATCCATAAAAAGCTCGCCTTTTAATCTTTCCTTGTTGGTTTCCTGTTGTGAATCTTGAAAAATCATGCCATAGAAAGAACCTGAATGTGAAAACGTAAGAGGGGTTTGTTGCCTTCGGTTTAAAGAGAAGGTATTGGACAAAAGTTACGGTTACTTTGTTATTGGAGTGGTAAAACGATATGAGTGGAGAACTTATTGAATTTGAATCGGGAGGATACAAGAAAAGTTTTGCTCCTGGCGTAGCAGCAGGAGATGTTCTTAAGGCTATCTACTCAAAAATTGATCCGGAATGGATAGCCGCAAAGCTTAACGGGCATCTTGTAGATCTGAGCCGTCCTCTTACGGAGGGTGGCAAGATAGAGCCTGTTTCTATGCGATCAGAAGAAGGGTTGGAGATTCTCAGACATAGCACTTCTCACGTGATGGCTGAAGCTGTTAAGGCTCTTTTCCCTGAAGCCAAAGTTACCATAGGTCCTGCTATCGAAAATGGGTTCTACTACGACTTTGATGTGCCTGAGCCTTTTTCAGATGAGGATCTGGAAAAGATCGAAGCGAAGATGCGAGAAATAGTAGCTTCCAGGCAGTCCTTTGTGAGACGTGAAGTTCCACAAGAAGAAGCAATTTCCTTCTTCAAGCAGGCGGGAGAAACCTACAAAGTCGAAATTCTTGAAGAATTAAACGAACCCGTTGTTTCTCTCTACCAACAGGGCAGCTTTGTGGATTTGTGCCGAGGTCCCCATATTCCCGATACGAGCTACATTAGAGCTTTCAAGCTCACGGGAGTTGCGGGAGCGTACTGGCGTGGCGATGAAAGAAATCCCATGCTTCAAAGAATCTACGGTACAGCTTTTCCTGATGAAGAGTCTTTAAATAAATATCTTGCCTTTCTTGAAGAGGCGAAAAGGCGAGATCATAGAAGGCTCGGGCGAGAACTGGATCTATTTCAGTTTAGTGATGAAGTTGGCGCCGGGATGGTTATTTACCATCCTAAGGGAGCTATGATTAGGCATATTCTTGAAACCTTTGAAAAGAGAGAACATATTCGAAGAGGATACCAATTGGTTGTGGGCCCAACTCTTCTTAAAACGGACCTCTGGAAGCGTTCAGGCCACTTTGATAATTATCGAGAAAACATGTATTTTACAGAAATTGAAGGGCAGTCCTACGGCATAAAGCCTATGAACTGCCTGGCTCACATGTTGATTTATAAGTCAAAGATCCGAAGTTATAGAGATCTTCCGATACGCTACTTTGAGCTTGGCACGGTGCATCGCCATGAAAAATCAGGGGTTCTGCATGGGCTTTTGCGAGTGCGTCAGTTTACTCAGGATGATGCTCATATTCTGTGTACTCCCGAGCAGCTCCACAGCGAAATTGAGGGTGTGATAAATTTTGTTGTTGAAGTCATGGATATTTTTGGATTTTCTTATGAAATGGAAATCAGCACCAGACCTGAAAAGTCAATTGGCTCTGATGAGGACTGGGAGCGAGCAACAAAAGCATTGATGGAAGTTCTTCAGGCAAAGGGTATCCCCTATGCTATATGTGAAGGAGAGGGAGCTTTTTACGGTCCTAAGATCGATGTGAAGCTAAAAGATGCTCTCGGGAGAAAATGGCAATGTGCTACCATACAATGTGATTTTACGTTGCCTGAACGGTTCGATCTCACGTATATTGGACAGGATGGAGTCAAGCATCGTCCTGTGATGCTTCACAGAGTAATTCTGGGAGCGCTGGAACGTTTCCTTGGGGTTTTGATAGAACATTACGCTGGAGCGTTTCCTATATGGCTTGCTCCTGTGCAGGCCATTGTTTTGACTGTAACGGACAGGCATATAGAGTATGCTCGTGAAGTTTTTGAGGCTCTTAGAGAAAAGGGCATGAGGGTTGAGCTGGACGATAGAAATGAAAAACTCGGTTTCAAAATTAGAGAAGCTCAGCTTCAGAAAATTCCCTATATGCTGGTTATAGGTGATCGGGAAATGCAGGCTCGCACCGTTGCTCCTCGCCGCCGCGATGGAGTTCAGCTCGATCCAATGAGCGTTGATGAATTTTGTGCATTTGTGGATAGGGAGTGTCTTGCCGCTACTAAAGGGCGGCTTGGTATGAGGGTCATTTAATAAAACAAGGAGGTTGGAGCTCTGGAAAAGGAAGTTCGAGTCAATCACCAAATCAAAGTAAAGGAGGTTAGGCTTATAGGAACGGATGGCAGCCAACTCGGAATCGTTCCTATAGAAAAAGCTCTTGAGTTAGCAGCTTCAGAAGGCCTTGATCTTGTAGAAGTAGCGCCACAAGCAGACCCTCCAGTCTGCAAAATTATGGATTATGGACGCTACAAGTACCAGCTAAATAAGAAGAGCCAGGAAGCCAAGAAGAAACAAACAGTCATACAGGTTAAAGAAATTAAGATCCGTCCTAAGACGGATGAACACGATTTTCAAACAAAAATTAGACACATTAAGCGCTTCCTCGCCCAGAAGGATAAAGCCAAGGTTACGGTTGTGCTTCGAGGCAGGGAAGTGATGTATAAAGAGCAGGCATATCAGATGTTGCAGCGGATCGAAGATACTCTTAAAGACGACGCTGTAGTGGAAAGCCCTCCAAAAGAAGAAGGAAAGAATGTGGTGATGGTTCTGTCACCTAAAGTGACGAAGTAAATTTAATACTTTTATTTGTTGGATTGAAAGTTTAGCTCAAAACAGTAAAAAGATGAGGAAGGGTTTTGTTTTGTCTGGGGATGTTCGAAAAATCGCCAGCACTGTCATGCCGAGCGAATGCGAGGCATCCCTCACTTCGTTCGGGACGGCGTCTCTTGAGGAGACCCCTCGCTATCGCTCGAGGTGACAAAAAGGAGGGCTCGGAGTGACAGTCTTTTTTACTTGTCATGCCGAGCGAATGCGAGGCATCCCATGAGAAAGCCACTCAATTCGTCGTCTAATATTTTCGAACACCCCCTGCTTTGTCTTGACATGGAGAGATAAGGCTCATAAATTACCCTTCCCGATCGAATGATATGATTTTGATGTGATCTCAGGAAGGGATGGAAAGGAGAATTCGGATGCCGAAGATAAAAACTCACAGGGGAGCTGCAAAAAGGTTCAAGTTCACCGGAACAGGTAAAATTGTGCGAGCGAAAGCTAACAAAAGTCATCTTTTAACTGGAAAGACTCGAAAAAGAAAAAGAAATCTCAGGAAGAAAACAGTGGTTGATTCCGTCAGTGTGCGGTCACTTAAAAGAATTCTTCCATATGGAAGCTAACATCTTTGGTTTTAAAGAGAGGGAGTATAGCCAATGACCAGGGTTAAAAAGGCTGTAAAATCAAGACGTCGTAGAAAAGAAATTATCAAGATGGCAAAGGGCTACAGGGGAGCTCGAGGGAGACTTTTGGAGCAAGCTTCAGAAGCGGTGGATCGAGCTCTTAAGTATGCATACAAAGGAAGAAAACAGAAAAAGCGAGATTTCCGTAAACTGTGGATTCAACGTATTAACGCTGCCGCTCGGTTGAACGGGTTGAGCTACTCAAAACTCATCAGCGGGCTTAAAAAAGCTCAGGTGGTAATTGATAGAAAAGTCCTTGCAGGACTTGCTTATAATGATCCCGAAGCTTTCGCTCGTATCGCCGAAAGAGCAAAGGAAGCTCTTGCCCAGAGCTAGGAAAGAACCTGGCTACTTTGTTTTGAACCGAAGAGCAAGAAGCATGTCGAAAAGCTCGGGATGCCAAAGAAAAAACCGACGATATTTTTCCCAGTCTTTCGGATGTGTGGCAGGATGGAGAAAGGGAAATGGGACAGGAAGGGGAAGGAAAAGTTATACCGGATGAGGAAGAAATAAGTCGAGTCCTCCATGAAGCTCTAACAGACCTTGAAGAGAGCAAGAATGACCTCAGAGCGATCGACGCTATACGAGTAAAATATCTTGGGCGTAAAGGGCTCATTACCGGACTGTTTAAGCGGCTTGGGCAGGTAAGCCCTGAGAAACGACCGGAAGTTGGGCGCATCCTTAACGAAGCTCGCGACAGCATAGAAAAAGCCGTTGACCTCGCTTTAGCAAAGACAAAGGAGTCGCTTCTTGCTCACCGCAAAACAATAGATGTAACAATCCCAGGCAGGACTCCAATTGTTGGTGGACTCCATCCCGTAACTCAGGTTACTCGAGAGATCGTTCAAATTTTTACTCAGATGGGGTTTGAAGTAGTCGAAGGACCTGAGGTGGAACTTGATTATTACAATTTCGAAGCTCTAAACATCCCAAAGGATCACCCCGCTAGAGACATGCAGGATACCTTTTACATTTCCGAAGATGTGGTGCTTAGAACCCATACGTCTCCAATCCAGGCTAGAGTGATGGAAAAACGTCGCCCGCCAATTCAGATTATCGCTCCCGGTAAAACCTACCGTTGCGATTCCGATATGACCCATACCCCTATGTTCCATCAGGTTGAAGGCTTGATGGTAGGAAAGAATATCTCCTTTGCCCATTTAAAAGCGGTGCTCACACTTTTTGTGCACCGTATGTTTGGCCCTCATGTGGGGTTACGCTTTCGCCCGAGCTTTTTCCCCTTTACGGAACCGAGCGCCGAAGTAGATATTCAATGCGTTATTTGCGGAGGATCTGGTTGCCGGGTATGTTCCTATACGGGCTGGCTTGAGATTCTCGGCTCCGGCATGGTAGATCCTGCCGTTTTTGAAAAGGTTGGCTACGATCCCGAAGAAGTTACGGGATTTGCCTTCGGTATGGGTATAGAACGTATCGCCATGCTGAAGTGGTCAATAGACGATTTAAGACTGTTTTTTGAAAACGATGTAAGGTTTCTCAGGCAGTTTGCATAACACCTGGATAATGCTACAGCCACTTTTGCTACGAAATGTCTAAATCAACTTTTCTCAGGATGATTAAGAAAAGACATGATTGGTAGGGGCGGGGTGACACTACGCTCCTATTAATCAT
>Ga0209162_1002662_pt1 | contig 15244 bp, 20 predicted proteins | sample YNPNPMetaG_FD_187121 | JGI IMG/M metagenome (GOLD analysis project Ga0209162, IMG submission 187121) | Anoxygenic and chlorotrophic microbial mat microbial communities from Yellowstone National Park, USA - YNP NP MetaG (SPAdes) (version 2) ... | reverse complement strand
TTTACTACTTCGAGGGTAACTTAGAGGTTCTGAGTAGTGACACTAGCAGGGTGTATGATATCATACTAAATACTCGCCCCTCGTAGATAAATACACGATGGACGGGTAAATAATTTGAGGAAAAAAACCCCCTCTTTACCTTGCTGTTAATCACTGATAAAAAATCACCTACTCCTCCTCATCTCTTTTTTTATTGATGATATAAAATCAAAAACAGACAAAACACTATTTAAGCGTATAAGGGATTACTTGTATACATGTTGAAGCAAGAGGATGGAGTAGAGATAGTTAAACTAGCTAGGCTAGTGGTTGATAGCGTCGTGAAGGATGAGGAACCAGTCATACCTGAGAAGTATAAACTCCTGTTCCCTGATGAGCAAGGGGTTTTTGTAACCCTGCATACGTACCCTGATCATGATCTAAGAGGATGCATAGGTGTACCATTACCAGTTATGCCTCTCTACCAAGCTGTTGTAGAAGCTGCTACATCAGCGACCTGTGATCCTCGTTTCCCCAGAGTGAAACCTAAAGAGCTTGATAGTATAATAATAGAGGTTACCATACTGACTAAACCAGAGTTAATAAAGGTTAAACAACCACGGGAATACCTATCATATATAGTGATAGGGCGTGATGGTTTAATAGTTGAACAGGGTTATAATAAAGGTTTACTACTACCGCAGGTACCAGTGGAGCAGGGGTGGAGTAAGGAAGAATTCCTGAGTCACACTTGTATGAAAGCTGGTCTGTTACCTGACGCATGGTTTGAGCGTCATACAAGGATATTCAGATTCACAGGTCAGATATTCACTGAGATCACACCTAGAGGCGAAGTCAAGGAGAAGAGGTTAGATGGATCTGACAATTGAGGGTAACATATACTTTAAAGGTTCTTTTCATCATTGCTGCATCGGCGTAGAGGATGGTAAGATAAAAGCTGTTAAGAAGATACTGAAATCTGATAATCATATAGATACTGGTAACCGACTTGTACTACCAGGTTGTATTGATATACATGTGCATTTCCGTGACCCTGGCTTCGCGTATAAGGAGGATTTCCTCACAGGTTCAACGTCAGCTGCTTACGGTGGTGTGACATGCGTGTACGATATGCCTAATACTAAACCAGAGTGTGTTACAACTACTGCCCTGGATGAGAAGATAAAAACCGCTAAGGGTAAAAGCATAGTGGATTTCGGTGTATACGCAGCTGTCACTGATAAAAACATTGGTGATATAGACGAGTTATCTAAGCATTGTAACGGCTTCAAAGTGTACCTAGGAGGAGCATCTGAATCGTTAATATTAGATGAGGGTAACCTATCAGAGGTTTGCAGACGTGTCTCAAATACAGGTAAACCATTACTCATACACGCTGAGAGTAGACAATGCCTTGAGAGGTATAAACAAAAAGAGTTTAACCTATGGGATCATATAAAGACGCATCCTGCTGAATGCGAAGAAGAAGCGATAAGGAGGATAATAAGAATTACTAGTGACCTGCAGTTACGAGTCCATATATGCCATTTATCATCATGCGAAGGATTTGAGATTGTGAACAAGAAACCTTCTAATCTTAGTATAGGTGTTACGCCTCATCATCTCCTATTAACCGTTGAGGGTGCAGCTAGTCAGCATGGTTACTGTAAGGTTAACCCTCCTATAAGAACCAGGTTGGATAGGGAGACTCTATGGCATGGTGTATCAACCGGTGTTATAGATATAGTAGAATCTGATCATGCGCCTCATAGCGTAGAGGAGAAGAACACTGATTTCGATCAAACCCCAGCAGGTGTACCAGGTGTAGAGACCATGTATCCTCTCATGCTAGCAGCTGTGAAGCATGATCGTTTAACCATGCAGCGTCTCGTGTCACTACTATGTGAGAAACCAGCTGGGTTTTTATCAGTGCCTAAAGGGCGGATAGAGCCTGGTTACGATGCTGATCTTGTAGTAGTGAACTTCAAAAACATTGATACCGTGGATGAGGATAAGTTACACTATAAATGCGGATGGACGCCTTTCCATGGTTGGCCTGCGGTGTTCCCTGAGGATGTGATACTACGTGGCGTACACGTGATAGAGGATAAGGAGTTACAGGTTAAACCAGGGTACGGTAGATACGTAGAGGATGACATGTAACATGTATGAGATGCTGCCTGACTGGTTCAAGATACTCTTCCTTTCAATGCTTCCTTACCTGGAGGCTAGGTACGTTATACCTTTATCAATGCTGTCTTTTAACCCGCCGTGGCCTTGGTGGCAGGCTTTACCGTTAGCTGTAGCTGGTAACGTGCTACCTGTACCTTTTATTCTATTATTCTTCTCAAAATTAGAAGTGTTTCTAAGACGATACAGTACCTGGTCTAAGCTTATGGATTGGTTATTTAAAAGGACACGGATCAAAGCTGGTAACCATATAAAGAGATACGAGTATATTGGTTTATTCTTATTCGTAGCTGTGCCGTTACCATTCACAGGCGCTTGGACAGGGTCCCTGGTAGCGTACCTGTTCAACCTTGATCATGTTAAATCATTTGTGACTATACTCCTAGGCGTGATAGCAGCGTCCCTTATAATGATAATAATAACACTGTACCTTAGATTCGCTTTATCATACCTAGGGGTGAGCATATAAAAAAAATATGATGAGAGAAGGTCTTGATTTAGAATGATCGACACGGAGTTAAAACACTTGGCTTACAGGGTAGTTGAAACAGTGAGCAGGGTAGTCCGTAAAACAGTTAAGGATAAACCCTTCATGCTTGGTTCTAACGTAGGTGTAGGCGCTACTGGTTCACCGACGACTTACCTGGATAAATTAGCTGAGGATGCAGCGTTAAGAGTCATAGAGAAAGCAGGTGCACCGGTTAACCTGCTAACAGAGGAGAAAGGCTGTATCGACTTCAACAGGGAGTATACTCTAGTACTAGACCCTGTTGATGGTACAAGGAACGCGACACATGGTATACCCTTCTACTCAGTATCATTAGCTATAGGTAAAAAGAGATTAAGTGACATAGAGTACGGTATAGTCAGGAATATACCCACAGGTGACACGTATACAGCTACAAGAAGAGAAGGCGCTTACCTTAATAATAGGAGGATGAGTGTGACTGATATACCATCTAGTGATATCTTATCATCATTGACGTTAGGTAAAAACATGGATAGGGTTACTAAGCGTTTATCAGGATTATACAATGTTAGATCATTCGGTTCATGCTCACTTGAAATGTGCCTGGTAGCGTCTGGTAGCTTGGATTTCTACGTAGCTGGTAGAGAGTATATGCGTATAGTTGATATAGCTGCGTCGTCACTAATTGTAAGAGAAGCTGGCGGCGTGGTTACAGATATTAGAGGTTCAGATCTTGACATGGATTTAACCCTGGATGGTAGGACTAGTGTTATAGCAGCTTCCACGAGGAGCGTCATAGACGAGTACGTACTCCCATCTGTTGTTAAAAAAACAAAAGGTTAAATAATAACCCTGATTTTTTGAATATCTGTAAATCATATGCGTGTGAAGGATTACATCATAAAAAAAACCAGGAGAAATAAGATGCATTTCTCATTGTTGGATCCTGATAAGCAGAAACCTGAGAGAGCAGGGGAGATAGCCCGTGTTGTCACCAAGGCTGGTAGCAGCGCTATCATGGTTGGCGGGTCAACTGTTTTATCACAGAGTGACGTTGACTGTACTGTTAAAGCTATAAAAAAGAATACTGATCTACCAGTGATACTATTCCCTTCTGGTGCGAGATTCCTGAGTAGGTACGCTGACGCTGTCTTCTTCATGAGTCTTCTTAACTCTAGGAACCCTGATTATATAATACGTGAACAAGTGAAAGGTGCTTTATTTGTTAAAGAATCAGGTTTAGAGCCTTTATCTATGGGTTACGTTATAGTTGAGCCTGGTATGACTGCTGGTAGGGTAGGTGAAGCTGATCTGATAAAGAGGGATGATGTTGATACCGCGGTTAGGTACGCTCTAGCGGCTCAGTATCTAGGTATGGATTTCTTGTACCTTGAAGCAGGGTCAGGGGCTTCTCACCCTGTACCAGATGATATGATAAAAAACGTTAAGAGGAATACAGATATGATTTTAATAGTTGGTGGTGGTATAAAAAACCCTGATGTAGCGCGTGAAAAAGCAAAAGCAGGTGCTGATATAATAGTGACTGGTACCTCCCTGGAGAAGGAGCATGATGACTTAGAGAGGCATGTATCAGATATAATAAAAGCTATAGAGGAGGTTAAGAATTGAAGGAGGCTATGAGACTGCTTATTGGTTTAACAGGTGCTTCTGGTAGCGTGTACGGTGTACGTTTAGTAGAGGAGCTAATGAAAAACAAACATGAGGTGCATCTTATCATATCAAAGGATGCTGAAAGAATCATAGAATACGAGACAGGATGCAGTGTTGATGATTTGAAGAGAAGGGTTTATACTAGTTACAGTAATGATGATTTAGCAGCTTCACCTTCTAGTGGTTCATTCCTCATTGACGCTATGGTTATAGTGCCTTGCAGCATGAAGACTCTATCAGCTATAGCGCATGGTTATAGTGACACGTTGATATCACGCTCTGCAACCTGCTGTCTAAAAGAAGGTCGTAAGCTGATACTAGTAGTGAGGGAGACACCGTTGGATCTACCAGGTATAAGGAATATGCTAACCGCTAAGGAAGCTGGAGCTGTTATACTACCAGCTGCACCAGGCTTCTACCATAAACCAAGGAGTATAGATGATCTAGTGGATTTCATAGTCGGTAAAATACTTGATCAGTTACATGTAAAACATGATTTATTCAGAAGATGGGGTTCAAATCATTTTTCTTAAAACCTGTAAGGTAGAATCAGAGCTGTTTTTGATTTCTCATCTAACCCTTTCTGATGATCAATTTTTTTTTTTAAGATGATGTTGTATTTATCTAGTCTTGAATTAGAAAGAAAAAATTAAAAAACAGTTCCCGTATAGAGAATCAATGCGTCTACATTGAGGGGTTGTTCATGGTTGTAAAAGAGTTGAAGAGTAACGTCTTCTCTGTAGGAGTGGTTGACTGGGATAGGAGATTATTTGATGAGTTGATCCCGTTACCTGATGGTACTAGTTATAACTCTTATCTAATCAGAGGGAGTAGGGAAACTGTTTTAATTGACACTGTTGATCCAACAAAAGAGGAGGAGTTTGTATCTAATCTCAGAGAGTTGAATGTGGATAGGATTGATTATGTGGTTTCTAATCATGCTGAGCAGGATCACTCTGGTGTTTTACCCAGGGTTCTTAGCTTATACCCTGAAGCGAGGGTTGTTACTAACCAGAAATGCAAGGATATGCTGATGAGTCTTCTTTTGATACCTGAGGATAGGTTTATGGTTATAAGTGACGGTGAGTTTTTATCATTAGGTGATAAAACCCTTGAGTTCATAATAGCACCATGGGTTCATTGGCCTGAAACAATGCTTACTTATCTGAAGGAGGATAGGATTCTATTCCCATGTGATCTTTTTGGTTCTCATTTAGCTACGAGTGATACTTATGTTAATGATGAATGCAAAGTCTATCAGTCAGCTAAGAGGTACTACGCTGAGATCATGATGCCTTTTAGAACCATTATTAAAAAACACATGGATAAAATATCTGGTTATAGTATTGACATGATCGCTCCTAGTCACGGCCCTGTTTACCAGAGACCAGGTTTCATCATGGATGCTTACAAGGATTGGATATCTGATGACGTGAAAAACGAGGTTGTTTTACCTTATGTTTCTATGCATGGTTCAACAAAGAGGATGATTGATTATTTCACTTCATCGTTGATTAGTAGAGGTGTAACGGTGAAGCCTTTTAATTTAACAAGGACTGATATAGGGGAGTTAGCGATCTCACTTGTTGACTGCGCTACAGTTGTTGTAGGTACACCAGCTGTTCTAACAGGTCCTCACCCTGAGGTTTTATACACTGTTTATCTTATGAATGCTTTAAAACCTAAATTAAGATACGTGTCAGTGATCAGCTCTTATGGTTGGGGTAGCAGAGTCCTGGATATAGTTAAAGGTATGATTACGAATCTAAAAGTAGAGTTGATTGAACCTGTTTTAGTAAAAGGATACCCGCAGGAGGATGATTTTAAATCATTAGATAGATTAGCTGATGAGATATCGAAAAAACATGAATCCCTCTGATTTTATTCATCCTTATCTAGGCATGTATATTTTTTTTAAGGTTCTCTGCTTGCTCTTTTGTTAGGAGGCTTTCTGCGACTTCTTTATCCATATGTTTAACGCTGCGTTCATAACAACGTAGTTTATTGTCAAATCCACGTTTTCCCTTTTAGAGGACCTATTTTTTTCCCGCAGTTATAACAAACCCTAACCATGATTTTTATTCACCTATAAATAGGATGTAAGTTATCAATCTTTTAAGATTTTTTTTGTATGATGTTTTCTTCATCCTGGGTTAAAGATTAGAATGAATAGGGATATAGCAGGTTTTTTTCAGAGTGCGCGGTCACCCCCTCTCACTCAATAATGATGCAGGTTCTTGTTCATCCTGATTCTATAGTGTTATATTCTCGTAGTTTACTATGATCTCCATTGCTACACTCCAAGCTGGTATCATCTCAGGGTATATGGATATCACGTCTACATCCTGGTTTATATCACTGAGGTTAGAGTGAAGTTCACCTCTTGGGAATCCTCCTATCACGCATAGTATATCCATTGTTTTTTTCTTTTTAAGCGATGCGAGGTATCTGCTTAGTGTAACGTTTTCCCCTTTAGTTGAGAATACGATAACCCTATCAGACGGGTTGTCTTTTATTATCATGGGTAGTGTTCGTTGTGGTGTTAACGTTAGTAATGGTTTATCCTCTCCTCGTGGTAGTTTCTTTTCTTTGTATAGCTGCTCTAGTAAACCTATGAATCTATCGTAGTTCTTTATGATCCTAGTCTCAGGTGAGATGTTTATCTCCTCGTTGTTCCTTGTATGTATGATTACTTTTAACATTCTTTTTTTGTTTAGTATGGATTCAAGTGCTACTAGGAGGAATACGTGCGCTATATCTGGTCTTCCTCTTCTATCCCCTTCAGGTAGGGTATTCATAGCGGTGTGGTGTCTACTAGCGTCTAGTATCATCTCTGATGGTTTCTTCTTTTTTCTATCAGCGTTCGCTCTGACGCTAGGGTGATCGTAGAGGCTTTCAGGTATTAATTCTACCTCTGATTCAGCTAGTACTAGCGTTAACATAAAAGATATGTTTCCTCCAATTTTTTTTAGCTTAGTATCTCATGTAGTTTATCTTCTTTTAACCCTTGTTTTATTTCTTGTGCTATGCGTACGCCTGTTGATAGCCCTGGTTGTATGTACTCTGAGTACGGTGAACCTGCGCTGTAGATGTTTGTACCAGCTACTATACGCGCTGATATCTCAAATACTTTGAATTCTAGATCCTCTGTGACTACTGTTTCAAGGCAGAATGGGCCTATGACACCACCGAATAACTCTATGGATTTGTTGACTACGGCTTCCCCCATTTTGAATACTTTTGGTAGTAATGATTCACGCATTACTATAGGTATATTACCTGTTACCACGAAGGTAGGGTGTATACCTATCTCCTCTAGTTCAGCTATTGAACCTAAGCGTTGTACTTCATCTATGGTTGTCTCATCTCGTCTGTCCATTGATAGTAGCTGAAGGCATCCTTTCCTTAGTTTGTATCCTTCTTTTTGTATCGGTGAGTAGAAGTAATGCAGGTAGTATCTCGTCCCCATCACGAATTCCTGTATGAAGTATGGTTTGGTTTTATCTACGCGTTTGATGAACTCCTCGTATGTTTTAGCTACGAAGAAGCCTTTACCTCCTTTAGCACCGTGGTATTTAACTATGACTGGTTTGTTTATATCCTTCGGGTTTTTGATTTGTTTAGGCATGGTTATACCAGCGCTTTCCAGCCATTTCTTCTCTTTTTTACGGTCTGATTCCCATTCCAGTACTTTCCTGTTACCGAAGGTTGGTACTTCTAATCTGAGGAAGTTTTTTGCGCCTAGGTACTCCACGAATGAACCATGAGGTATTATGATAACGTTCCTCTCTCTTAATTCATCAGCGTACCTGGTTATATCCTTATAGTTTTTTACTATGAAGAATTCATCTGGTTTAGCTAATGGGAAAGCATCGTAGAATTTTTTAACCTCCCCGATAGCTATACCTAGGGTTTTTAATCCTTCTTTTTTTGCTCCGTGGAATATCTGCAGGCTTGAATGCGAGCATACAGTACTGATTGTTATTTTATCCTTGTCGTATGTGGATAGTAGTTCCTTTATACCAGGTGTAACCATATAAGGGTGTAACAGTATATAATAAATAAACCCTATGGTTTATCTTATTTTTTTGTTAAAAAAAGTTTTTTTTATCTTTGGTTCTTGTTGTTCCTTAGTGATTCTATTATCTCTTTACCGAAATCTGTTATACGGTATAGTTTGATATCGCTGTTACCGCTCTGTATTTGCTCTACTACATTCAGGCTTAGTAATGATTCGCATTCCCGGTAGCGTGAATCCATGCCTCTTATAGCGCCTATAACATTAGTTGGAGTGGTTTTAACATGATACGCTATCTCAGATGTGTAGCTACCGCTAGGGCTGATGTCAAATAAGTACTCAGCTATTTTTTTACGCACATTACTCCTTCTGAGTGCGCGTATAACAAGAGGCTTAATTAACTCAGGTGACTCTAATGTTTCTTCTTTTTCGTTCTGCATCCCATCCACAACTAAGATTATGAATAGAAATTCTGGTTTATAAATTAATCGGTTTGTTCTCGTTGATTTTTTTAGGTGTTAACATTCATTTTGGTTAAAAAAACGAAATTAATAAAAACCATGTTTATATACTATGACTCTAAAAGAGAGGATGGGTTCGGATGTCTATAAAGAAGGAGTTACTGGAAGAGTTAACTGAGGAGCAGCTTAGGAGACTAGCGGAGTATAAAGGGATAAAATTCAATTTAACAGAGGCTAAAAAGAAGTACTATGAGGGTTGGAGTGAGCGGGATAAACTCATAGATTTGTTGAACGACTCCAGATGTTTAACTGTGGCTGATGTTGAGCGTTTCATAATAGATAAGGTTAAATCGTGTGACAGCTCATCATCTACTCTTGTTAACTAGTTTTTTCTCACAGTATTTCTCGATAGGGCATTTACTGCAGAACGGTGAAACCGGTGTGCATATCCTCTGTCCGAATCTGACGAATAGATGATTGAATTCGTACCAGTATCTACGTGGTAGTATCCTCTTGATCTCCTGCTCTGTCTCCTCTGGTGTCTTCGTGTTAACCCACCCTAATCTATTCGGTATCCTATGGCAATGAGTGTCGATGGCTAAGTAGCCTTTCTTCTTGAAGCCGTATGTCATTACTATGTTAGCTGTTTTACGTCCTACTCCTTTTAGTTTTAAAAGTTCATTGAAATCATCTGGTACTTCACCGTTGTATTTATCAATCAGGGTTCTAGCTACTTCTTTGATTCTTTTAGCTTTTGTCTTGTAGAATCCTACAGGGTATATTAGTGATGCTATCCTCTCCTCTGTTAGTTTCACTATGCTTTCAGGTGTATTGTATACCTTTAGTAAACGGTTAACAGCTTGCTCTGTGACTTCATCCTTTGTCCTGAGGCTGAGTAGGCATGCTACGAGTGTGACAAAAGGCGTATCAGGTATACTACTCCTTGATTTAGATGCTGATGGTTCATCTGCTTCTTTTAACGCTTCTCTTATCAGTTTGAATATCTCTTCGAAGTCTATGTTTTTATATCTTTTCATAGTACCTCTTGAAGAACCATTCAAGATCAAGGTTACCTCCTGTTATTATAACGCCTATTCTTTTATCGTTGATGTGTTTCTTCATCTTGAATAAACCTGCTACTGGTACAGCGCCTGATGGTTCAACTACTAGCTTCATACGACTCCATAGGAACCTCATAGCGTCCACGATTTCTTCTTCTTTTACTAGTATTATATCATCAACGTTCTTTGTTATTATGTTAAATGTTCTTCTACTGAGGCTTGTTCTTAGACCATCAGCTATAGTGTCAGGGTAGAGACTAGGGTAGAGTCTATGTTTTTTGAATGACTGGTAAGCATCATCTGCTTTCTCAGGTTCAACCGCTATAACCTTAGCATCTGGTAACAAACCTTTGGTTGCTATAGCGGTGCCGCTTGTTAAACCCCCTCCTCCTATAGGGCATATCATGTAATCTAATGATCCTACTTCTTTGATTAGTTCGTATGCAGCTGTCCCTGCTCCTTTTATGATTTCTTCGTCATCGTAAGGGTGTATCAATGTGTAACCGTGTTTATCCATTAGCTCTTTACAAGTCTGCTCCCTGGACTCTATGGTGTTTCCGCATCGTATTATCTCAGCGCCGTAGTTCCTTGTCGCTTCTACTTTTACTAGTGGAGCGTTCTCAGGCATTACTACTACTGCTTTTACACCTGTTATTGATGCTGCTAATGCTACTGCTTGAGCATGGTTCCCACTTGAATGTGTAATGACGCCTTTTTTCTTCTCCTCAGTGGTTAATTGTAGTACCTTGTTGGTTACACCTCTGAATTTGAATGAACCGGTTCTCTGGAAGTTTTCGCATTTTAAGAAAACCTTAGCATTGGTTAAAGTATCTAGTGTGCGTGAAGTCATCACAGGGGTCTTGTTTATGAGGTGTCTGATGCGTTGATAAGATTCCTCTACGTCTTTGAGTGTGATCATAAAATATACGTGACATGGTAAAACTAGTGTTGTATTTCAACTTTTTTTAATTCGTCAAATGGGTTATGAAGTAGGTAATGCATCTGTAAAAAAACAGAGAGGTATGGTTTGAGGATATATTGGGAACGCTGGGGAGGAGATTTGAACTCCTGAGGTGTTTTCACCAGCGGTTTTCGAGACCGCCGCCTTTCCGGGCTAGACTACCCCAGCTTAGTATTATCTATGATGGTTACCTGTTAGATGCCTTATATGTCAAAAGGTTAATTTAAGGGTTTTTTATATCGGTATCGATTAACAGGTTTATGAAGATAAAAGTTGTTAAACTAATTGATAAGACCGGGGTCATCCTGGATATGGATGATAACGCAAGAGTCATGGATCTTTTAAAAAAGATGCAGATTAGACCAGACTCTGTAATAGTGCTGCATAACAAGGTGCCTGTTCCTGTAGATGACACCTTGCAGGGTAAGGAGGAGTTGGAGATAATACAGGTTGCTTCTGGTGGATGAAAAAGATTTAAAACATTAGTCCGAGATGATAGTGTTTGTAGTCTGCTCCTGTAGTGTAGCGGCCAATCATGGAGCCCTCTCGAGGCTCCGACTCGGGTTCAAATCCCGACAGGAGCATGCTTTCTTTTTTTTCCTCTAACGTTTTTTTTAGTCTCTGTGAGGTGATAGTTGGTTTAGATTTTAACCACTCTCTCTCTTTTTTTTGAGAGGTGAGGGTACATGTTTTTCTGCCTTTTTTTATATTGGGTTTTTATGTTGGCTCGTTTGAATTACTCGTGTTTCTCTGTTCACTGAAAAGAACACGAACAGAGTGATTGTCATTGGTTGGGATTGAAACGAGAAGCGGTCAAAGGAGGGATTAATTTCTAGTATAGATTGGGTGATTTGGTGGATTACATGAGAAAAATGAATATTAAAGGAGATCAACATTCTTTAAATCTTTAAAGTGGGTGTCGCCAGTTAAAAGCGTTGATTTACAGAGTTGAGATGTTGCATAGATAAGTGCATCAATGGTGTAGAGTTTATGTTTCTTTTTCATATCTGCCCCAAGTAATGCAATTTCAGTATTGATATCTATAATCGAGGATTTGTTACAAATGAATTCTATTCTATCTTGGAAATCTTGTTCTTCTTGAAGATATTTGTTTTTAATTTCTAACAAGCAAATAGAGGGAGTGAGTACAGGATCTTTTCCCTCGAGAATTTCTTTTACTCGTTTTCCTTTTGTTGACCCTGCAAAGTATTCTATCCACGCGCTTGAATCAAAGGTCACGGTCATATTCATCCCTCAAACCTTTGGTTCCAGTTTTTTTCAGCCATGGGTCTGCACCGAACATGTCTTTTTGGTCCTGTTTGAAAAAGTAACGAAACAGGATGTCGTTCACTGTTTCTGAGATGCGTCTTTTTCCATAGGTGTCTACGATCTTTTTGTATACTAGGTCATTCAACTCTACTGTCGTTCTCATATAAACTCACTAATTAAGCATATATGCTTTATGCTTTATATATTTTTCTATGTGGTTTTATCAGTAAAACTAAAAGAATTTTTTGTTTGTTTTAAGATCACCCAGTATCATCCCGATGTTTTTTAATAGCCCCCTTCCTTATAAAGTGTGATTTTAAACTCAATGAACCAAGATCGAGATGAGATGGATTCAAGAGAATCATTCTCTGAAATAAATAGGGTGGTTTGATGGATTACATGGAAAAACAAGTTCAGAGAGGAATCATGCAAAAAGGTGTTTTCAGATGACGCCTGAGAATGCCCGTATGAGGACTCAGTGATCGCTAAAAATACGGTTTTATCCAAACACTAAAAGTAATATATATTTGCACAGCATATACAGTAATTAATAAATACTGTGAGGAATTTGAAATGGCTAACCTAACAATCTCCATCCCGAAAGAATTAAAAGCAAAAATGGATAAATTCCCTGAGATCAATTGGTCACGACTAACAAGTTTGCTTCTATCTCAAAAGATTAAACGACTTGAATTGTTAAAAGAGCTTGATGAAATGCTCGCAGACAGCAAACTAACAGATGAAGATTGTGTAGATTTAGGCAAACGATTAAAAAAAGAGATTTTAAAAAATATTAAGGACCCACAGATATGGATCTTGTCGTAGACACTAACGTGCTTTTTTCGTTTTTTAAATCAGATTCCTCAACTAGAAAAATCATCGTCGGCACGTCATTAACATTGTATGCTCCTCGCGAGACATTTACTGAACCACTCAAATATGCAGATGAGATATGCAACAAATCAGGTATCACAAAAAAGGAATTTAATTTCATACGAGAAACACTGTTTTCTCTCATTAAAACAGTTCCTCAATCATTGTTTCTTAAAGAAGTTAATGCTGCAAAATCATTTTTATCTGATACTGCAAAAGAAGATGCCCCTTTTGTTGGATTGGCGCTTTACTTAGGAATCCCACTCTGGTCAAATGACAAAGCATTGAAAAGACAAGATAAAGTAAAGGTACTTTTGCCTTCTGATTTACTCAGACTTATTGAATACTGATTTTTTTACCTTGTTTTATTTATAAACTTATAAAATTTTTAAGGCTACATTGAATTTCCCTGTTGTACTCCGTTTATTAAAATCCGTGTTGATAGCAGATCAGGTTCTCCCCGCCATCCAGATATAATCATGATCCATATAACCAACGTGACTGTTTTTTGTGGTTATTCTCTTCTCCTGTTGGATGTTTCGTTTTAATAGTCAAGGTACACGAGGTGAATTTTTTGTTAATCGTTTAAAAAAAACAAGATGTTCACAGTTTGAGTAACAGACTTTTTTAAAAAGTTTGCTATTGTGAATGGCTTACTTTTAATGTTTGATGGGGTGAACTTTCGCTTCCCCTTGGAGAGACGCTCTGAGAGTCACGGGTTAAATAGCTATCGTTGGATCTGGTGTATTATCCCGGTCGTTTCCGTAAACGATTCTTCCCCTAGTCCACTTCCTCGTTCACTGAAAAGCACACGTACAGGTTGACTAGTAGATGGTATCATTAAATCCTCTAAAGGGATCTTTAATTCTATGTACTCTTCTTTGTATGTGATTAACCATGGTTTATCGTAGGATTCTATGAACTTTGAGTCTGTTTTTTGGTATTCTCTATTTGAATTATTATATATTGATGGGTAGTATTCTAAGAAGTATTCCAATTCAGCAGTGTCTGATACGTTCAGCGTGAGTCTACCTGACATTGCGTAACCTGTCTTCTTGTCACATACACCTGTGTTTAATGTTAATTTACTATCAAACCCTGTTACATTGGATAAAAAGGCTTCTCCTCCCGTTGTGTTATCGTTATCCACATCGAAGTATAAATCCCCGATGTTTCGTGCATGTTCTCTGTTATTGTTGAAGTAATACTGGAGTTCATGCTTAAACTCTAATAATACATACAGGTATATATTGTCTCTCGCTAGTTTAATCCATGTAACGTCTAATTCAAGTATCTCTCTGGTGTCTGTTGTCTCATTTATTACGTCATTTGGTTGATCCTGGATGAATACAGGGATGTTTAACCATTCGTTTTCATCCCCGTCTATTGTTATCGTATTTTTGTTTATGCATCCGGTTATAGGGATAATTAAGAGGAGGAATAATACTGTTTTAATGATAGTATGATTTAGATTCACTTGGTACACCCAGGCAGCGTGTAAATAATAACGATGATAGCGTTCTCTTTTAAAAACATGAGTATAATTTATTTTCTTTGGTTTTTGTAAAAAGAATAAAAGATAAGGTGGAATCAATTATCTGATCTATTTTTTTATCAGGTTTTTTATATCGCGGCTATCTCTTGGAATTTGAATTCCTTAAGGATGACGTTAGATACCCTATCTATTATAACGATGGTTACCTGAGATGCTGCTCCGCCATCTGCTCCTAATTTGATGTAGTCCCCAGCGCTAACACTTGTAGGTGTTGATATTATCTGCACTGCGTTCGCTGATCCAACACCAAGTGCAGTGTCACTCTGGGTTACAGCACCGTTAAAATGGAATTTTATAGTATGTGAGGGTGTATCCTCTACGTACATGTAGAGTCTGCTCCAATCTGCATCCTCCTCAGCAGTCTGGGCGATTATCTTATCTGTTAACTCTTCTTGGATGAATTCTACTATAGGAGTGGTTTCCTCTCCGCCACCGATCATCCCTGTGAAATAAGCGTAAGCGACTGCTGCCATAGCGACAGTGACCGCCACCATGAGTATGACTCCGATAACAGCGGAAACCGCGATAGTATTTTCTTCTAATTTTCTTCTATTTGTACGTATCTTCATTTTTTTAGTATCCTCCAATACTCTTATATTTTAAACATAAGTTTTCTTTTGATTTAATCAAAAGAAAAAAACAGAGGAAGATAGTAAAAAGTAAAATATAGAAAGAGTATGGTTGGTAGTTCTAGATTTTCTCTCTGTCTTAATGCCACGATTACTATTATTGTATTT
>Ga0209162_1002661_pt1 | contig 15251 bp, 12 predicted proteins | sample YNPNPMetaG_FD_187121 | JGI IMG/M metagenome (GOLD analysis project Ga0209162, IMG submission 187121) | Anoxygenic and chlorotrophic microbial mat microbial communities from Yellowstone National Park, USA - YNP NP MetaG (SPAdes) (version 2) ... | reverse complement strand
GTCCGCAGCGCTGTTGTCCGCGCTCGGTTCTATTTGTTCCTTGGAACTACTGACTACTCTTGGGAAAAAACACCGCTCCACTCCGGTACGGCTGGCTCAGTTCATCCCAGCAGAACCGGATCAGTTCCGCTTAGCGCACAGAGACATTTAGCCCGGGCATTTTTAAACCGTGATTTTCAGGCCAATTTTACGCCGTGCGCCACAAACGTTGGACGTTAAACGTTCCTGATCGGTATACCGGACATCGTGCCTGTCCCCATATCTGGGCGTTGCAGCTGGCTTGGACCGCCTGACCAGCGCTTGGACAGGTCCACCGGGTGAAAAGCCCGGTCGCCCAAATTCCGTGTCTGTCCCCATATCCCGCCCACCATGCGCCCTTTCGGTCACCCCGTTAAAAGTTGAGAGTTGAACGTTTCACGTTGAACGTTCCCGATCGGTATACCGGACATCGTGTCTGTCCCTATGTTTGGGTCGGACATCGTGTCTGTCCCCATATCTGGGCGTTGCAGCTGGCTTGGACCGTCCGACCAGCGCTTGGACAGGTCCACCGGGTCAAAAATCCGGTCGCCCAAATTGCGTGTCTGTCCCCATATCCCGGCCACCATGCGCCCTTTCGGTAACCCCATTGAAAGTTGAGAGTTGAACGTTGGACGTTAAACGTTCCTGATCGGCATATCGGATATCGTGTCTGTCCCCATATCTGGGCGCCGCAGCCGGCCTGGACCGTCCGACCGGCGCCAAGTCAGGTCCACCGGGTCAAGAGTCCGGTCGGCCAAACATTGTGTCTGGTCCCATATTTGGTCGCGGGCAGATTATCCAATGTAATACTTCGAAGACCGCACTGTCGTGACCGCAATGCTGGCTGTCAGAGAAGCAGATACTGACAAACTGAGCAAACCGGCAGTCTGAAAATCTTCGCATATATGATCGATTTCTCACTATAATAATCCATTGTTACAGCTCGAGCATTTGGTTGCGGCAGCGCCGCGCTGAGAGATACCCGGGTTGGTTGCACGCTCGAACCACATTCAGGTCCGAGCAGTGACCATCGGTGCTCTTCTCGAATTCACGGCCACGGAACGAACCTTGTTTGTTTCTGCCACCGGGTTGAGCCGGCCAGCGGGTGAAGTTCAAGGTCCACGCCGTTCGACTGGAAACGCGCTTCCACCCAGCCGACAGGCTCGCTGTCCTTGAAGTTGTAGCCAAGGGCTGGAATGTTAATAAGCGCGACACCATTACCGCGCGCAATCTTCCATTCATGCGAATGACCGTAGAAGATTGCTTTAACATGTCGATGTCTGCGCACGATTGAAATCAGCCTGTCGGTGTCGAGCAAATCGCCGTCGCCGTCGCCGAGTGTATGGTGAACAAACAGAGCCACAGAACGGTCGTTCGCGGACTCAAGGAAAGAATCAAGCCAGTTGCGTTGCTCACGGCCAAGGTAGCCGGGAGTCTTGTTCGGGTAAAGAAGCGAATCCAAAACCACGAGTCGGACTGCAGGATGATCGAGAACAGTGATGTACCTGCTTTGGACCGGGGCACGATTCGTGGTGAGGTTGTTGAACACACTCAGGAAATTGGCGCGATCGTCGTGGTTCCCAAGCCCGATATGGAATGCCATGGACTTTCTCAATGGTTCCAACAGCGATTGAAGTTCTTTGTAATCCTCGGTCTTTCCTTCGAGCCGCGCAGCGTCGCCGCATATCACAATTCCATCGGGAGCAGCCGCAAGGATTTCCGGCACGGTCCGCTCAAGGTTTTGCCATGGTTTGAAATTGCGGTAGGTATTTGTCCGGTCGGCGGGTATGTGTGTATCCGACAGCAGCGCCATGTGGAGCACCTTCGGAGTGGCAGTGCGGCGCGGCAATTGACTGCAAGCTGACAACGCAGCCGCGAAACCGGCGAGAGCGGTTCTTTGGAGGAACAATCGCCGGTCAAGTGCCCGGTGTTGGTGTGGAAGTGCCTGGTTCATTGCTACATGTGAACTACTGAACTTGTTGTCTGTTATCATGTCGCTGAAGTTTTGCGTGTCAGTGGCGGTAGATGAACTCGGCACTGTTAATCAACGCCCATGCGAGGTCGGTCATGTTTTCGCGTTTGCCGGCGCCGCTTGAAGCAAACGCCGATTCCACCGTGGCGAGTTCGTCGGGTGTCGGAAACCTTGACAGAATGGCGAGATAGAGCGCAGGAATAATCTCGCGCGGGGGTTTGGCGGACTGAAAAAGGGGTTGAAGTGTCTTGCTTTGGTCGATCTTTCTGAGGACTTGTCCCGAGTTGAGGAGGTGCAATCGCTGCGCGGCGGTGATGCGATTGTTTCGCTCGGATTCCATGCCGGTGTCGCGCGGAGGACGTCCGAACATTTCAAGGAACGAACTTGTGATGCTGGCATCGGGAAGGGCAATTGACCTGTGGTTTTCGGGAATGAACGTGTATGGTTCCGGTATTGCGCTCGAGTATTGTTCAGAGGACCCGGTGACCTTGTTCAAAGCGTCAATGAGCACCTCTGCTTCGAGGCGGCGGACGATGTAGTGCGCAAAGTTCGCCTCGGCTTCTGGGCGATTGGATCGCGGAAGCGGCGAAAGCTGGTACGTCTTCGAGCTGGCGATGATGCGATAGAGATGCTTCAGATCGTATTTGGCGCCGACGAGTTCTTTTTCCAGCAACTCGAGGAGCGCCGGGTTTGAAGGCGGATTATCAGGGCGGATATCATCGGGTTCATGTATTATTCCGCGCCCAATCAGCCATGACCAAATCCGATTTGCAATGTTGCGCGTGAACCACGGGTTGGCAGGGTCAATCAGCCAGTCGGCGAACACCTGACGCGGATCGCGCCCGGGCAGGATCAGAACAGATTTGCCGTCAGGGAAAATGCCGGTCTGCGCTGCGGCATTCGTCCACTTCGAAGGATCGAAAAAGACAATTTCTTCTTTCCATTCGTCTGTGGATTTGATGCTGACCTGGGCAAAGAATGCGGCCATACCGGAAAGCCGGTTGCTCGGCCAACGGTCAGCTCTTGTGCCCATGAACGTCAAAGCCACGGTTTGAGCGATGCCTTCCGGGCTGCGGTTTTGCATCGCCCTGTAAAAGTTGACAGGGCCAACCCGGAAATTGCTGCCATTGGCAGTAAGTATTTCTCTGACGAACCGGTCATAGGGCATGTTTGCCCTCAAGCTGTCCCGAATCCAGCGGTGGTATGCCTGAGCTGCGTTGGGCCAGAGGTTGATCGGGAACTCGGATTTGACTCGCAGAATGTCGCTCCATTTCATCGCCCAATAGTCAGTGTACTCCGGACTGTCCAGAAGACGGTCAATCAGTAGTTGTCTCTTGTTCGGTCTGCGGTCGATGATGAACTCGCGCGCCTCTGCAGCGGTCGGCAACGTCCCCGTCAAATCCAACCACACCCTGCGTACAAAAACTGCGTCGGAGCAAATCGGCGCCGGAGAAAGCCCAAGTTCGCCGAGCCGATTGAAAACCAGCTTGTCGATTTCGGTTTCCGGCGTGCCGGCCGGCGCGCTTTCGAACGGAACGACCATCTTTCCGGGATCATGCGCGGCAGCCCGCACAACTACAGGAAACGCAAGGCCAAAAATGACTTCGGCGAGCAAAAACGTGGTGCACCATGGCCGATACCTGCCGCTGCAGCGACTGTTTTGCGAACCATTCATAATGGTGACAGATTTTGCCATCGCTGCGCCAACGCCATGGCTTTGGCCTTGGCACAGCGATGTCAAGGCTACTGAGTTTCGCCCTTGGTCACGCGAAGGAAAACCTCTTCAAGTCCGATTTCGTCTTCTCTGAGCTCGCACAGTCTGGCACCGCCTTTGACCAACACCTCTGCAACTATGCTGTGATCGGCGTCGTGTGAGACCAGGGTAACCTTGATCCGGCCATCAGCCAGAGATACATCTGCGACCTCCGGCCTTGCGCGGAGCATCCGGACTGCGGCTTCGGGGTCACTGCTCACTTTTACCCAGACAATTCGACCGGGCGACATTTGATCGCGGACACCCTGGACCGGGCCGGTGTAGATGAGGCGGCCTTTTTCAATTATTGCGACCCGATTACAGAGGTTTTCCAGTTCGCTCAAAATGTGTGAAGAAATGATGATCGTTTTGCCGAGGCGCTGCAGTTCCTGGAGAATTGCCATCATTTCGATGCGCGCTCGAGGATCAAGCCCGCTTGCAGGTTCGTCCAACAACAACACTTTCGGATCGTGAATCAGCACCCGCGCAAGGCCGAGCCGTTGTTGCATGCCACGGCTGAGCGCGCCTATCAATGCGCCTTTCTTCTCGCTCAAACCGACCAACTCAAGCACATCAGCGATGATCTTCTCGCGTTGCGAGGCGGGAATCTTGTAACACGCGCCAAAGAAATCGAGGTACTCGGTCACTTCCATGTCCTTGTACACGCCGAAGAAATCCGGCATGTACCCTATAATGTGCCGAACGCTGTCGGCATCCTTGACAACATCGTGTCCGAAGACCTCGGCTCTTCCGCTGGAAGGTGTGAGGAACGTTGCCAAAATTCTCAGCGTTGTGGTTTTGCCGGCACCGTTCGAGCCTATAAACCCGAACAAATCAGCCTGGTTGACGGTCAGGTCAAGATTGTACAGAGCCACCGTGCTCCCGTAGAGCCGGGTGAGGCCGAAGGTCTGAACGGCAGGTTTTTGGTTTGGCGGAGAAGTCATCGTGTGCAGGTTACAGGCACTGTAAGCCGATACATGTTGTTGCGCGCAACGCGCGGCACTTTCGAGCGAATCAAGCTGCCCGGCACCGGGCTCTGGTCCGGGTCCCAGACAAGCAGCACAGCGTCGCCTTTGCGCAACATATCGCTCAGGTCTTGTCCCGGCGGCGACACAAAACCACGCTGAATTGAAACGCCGGGTGGACCTGCGGATTGTTGCGGTGCGCCCTGGTTCGCTGTCAGCAAATCGGCTAAACTGGCCGCAACAACGGTTTCCGGAACGAGATCCAAGCGGCTTTGTTGGATGTGGCCGAACGCCTGGTTGCGCGCCATCGCCGCACTCTGAAACCGCGCCCCGTGAAATCGCACAAACGCAAACAAATCGGTCCCGGTCTCGGGACTGATTGTGATGCTGTTGCGCTGTCCTGCAGCCAGACCGCCGAGCGTATAAAGCGTGTTTTGGTACGCCAGAAACACCTGACCCAGTGGCCGGCTCAACCGATTCTCAATCGTCACCGTCACTTCGTTGGTCTTCTGCGTCATGCTGACAACCAATGGTGGTTCGGCCTGCTGCACCCAATCGCTTATGTACATAAGACTGCTCCACACAGGAACAGCGACTTCTGCGCGAAACGCGTTGGCGATCAGTTCCGCGTTGACGCGGCTGGATTCCTGGCCGCCACCTATGAACCCGCGGTATTCAGACCGCAGCGCCGCATTCGGCAGATCAGAAGCCAGCTTGTACTTCGCGTTCGCAGATGAATACAAAGATGCAAAAGTCCGCCCACGCAATATCACACCCCGCTCAGCCTCGAGAACGTCCGTCAGATGCAGTTCGTTCCACTCTGTCTCGCCGGCGCGGAGCTTGTAACCCAGCCAGTAGATCAGCAGCGAAAAAATCGCCACGTAGGCCGGAAAGGTCAACCATGTCAGCATCTGCCGGTTGATCTTCTTCAGCCACCAATAATCGAGCGGCCCGATTACTATCAGATAAATCGCCAAAAGAAGAAGCAGCCATTCGACCGGCAGCTTTCTGGTCTGCCGCGTCTCGATCATCGCTCCGAAAACGCCGTCCATGCTTAGCCCGCCGTACGGGACCCCCTGCGTTTGCCTGAAACAGTTGTTGCTGACCCCCAACAGCCTCGGCCAAAACCATTGGCGGTGTTTCCATGACTTGAACGGCTCCCGCTCGGGACTGAACAGAAGAGTGATTACTTCACCGCGGCCACACCTTGCAGCCACAGCAAGCGGTTTCCCGCCAACTGCGAGCCTGACGTTCTCCGAAGGCGCTGTGGCCGTAAACGCAAGAAACTCGCCCTCCTCAAAAACATTGTCCTGCTCAAGCTGCGCGTATGGGCTCCCCGGGATCGAACCCGGCTGCGTCGTCAGCCAACGATGAACCTCGCCACGGCTCCGATTCGTGAATGCGCCGGTCAGCTCGAATCCGACCAGCTCGCGCAACCAACCAGTGCTTTCGATATCCTGGATTTGCTCGATTCCGACAACCAGCACGCCTCCACCGCGGACCCACATCGTAAGCGCTGAAACCTGCCCAACCTTCAGCTCGACGGCTTTCTCCGAGTTGATGTAAAGCGCGTTGAGTCCTTCCAGCGCAAGTGGATTGTCGGGGAATTGTTCAACTGTCATTCTCGCCACACGCGCTTGAGGACCGCGAGCTGATCCCGGCGGCGGAAACACAGGCAGCCCTGCAAACGACCTAGCCAACCCGCCCAACAGGTATGATTCGCGCGATATATCTTGGACCTGAATGTCCGGTCGCTCAGCCCGCAGCCGGCCTGAAGTGTCGAGCAGCCTTGCCTGCCATGTGGCATAGCGACTCGTCCCGGCGAACAACGGAAAACAAAAACGCTTGCGCGTGTTTGTCGGCAGCTCGATTCGCATCCGACGCACCTGACCGCCGCCGGTTTGAAGCGATGAAAACTCGAACACGGCGTCAAACGACGACCCGTCATTGAAAACCTCGCATGCAACCGGGAACCAACAACCCTCGCGGACAATTCCGTCGCTGCTTCCGCTGCTGCCGTATCCAACAAAGACGTCGAACTGCAACTCGGCTCGACCAACTCCGCCAATCAGAGCCGCAACAATTACTGAACAGAGAAAGACAAGCAACCGCCCCACCCCAGCCGCCGGGCTCCAGGAGCTGTCAACTTCTCTGCAAGTTCTGCTGTTGGCCAACAACATGCGACAGACTTTATGAATAGAGGATGATCAAATATCACGCAAAAGCAATCGGGAAGGATGAACAGGCGTGCGCGGACCACCGTCACCTACAACAGAGTCTCATGCCACGACCGGTGCCCATTTGAACGTTGAGCGTTATCAACAGGCCCATTCTGATTGGGATTCCGATCGGAAACGTCCAACGTACAACTTTCAACTTCCAACTGGATGACAGAAAAGGCGCATGCCATTGGCGCAATCGAGCACCAGACTCGAAACCTCAATCCGTGCTCTGTCCTGAATCTGTGTGGAACCCCTCACAGATTCGGACGTGACATGGGGACAGACACGATATTGACAGACAGATCTGGGAGAAAGAGAATTCTGCCTTTCAAGAACGCATCAATATTCTTAGAGAAACAAGCTTTTCCGATAAGGAACACGACGCCTGATTTGGGTTTATGTCAGTCAGCCGTTGATTGCATTGGGCAAGCATCAGGACGTAGGGCTAATAGAGAGCGCTGATTCGCAGTAGTGCGCCTAACACGCGCTTGCACCTGCGGCGCAGGTGAAGCGCAGGCCGTTATGCCCTGAAAACATCTTGGCCGAAATGGAGAATCGGACTTGAGCGAATTCGTCGAGAAAGTGCGCCCGTTGATACGTGCTGACAATGTTTGGATTTCCGAGCACGGATACGATAAACTGGCTGAGGACGGGCTGACAGCGAGGGAAGTGCTCAGTGGCATTCCGGACGCAGTGGTTGGCGAGGAATATCCGAATTATCCCAAGGGGCCATGTGTTCTATTCTTACAAAGGGATGGAAACGGAGCGCCGATTCATGTTGTATGGGGTATCCCCAATGGTCATGATAACCTCGTAGTCCTGATCACTGCCTATCGCCCCGGTCCAGGTCGATGGGATGAGTCATTCACGCGGAGGCGGTAACGATGAAACAGCGTAAGAAATCGAAGTATGTACATGAAGGCCAATATGTGGCAGAAGTTGATGTTGAACCGCTGGAAGACGAGACCGGATGGTCACCTTATCTCAGCCTTGAAGATGCCTACAAACTTGACGACGTGAGAGAGGCCCTTCGACAGGGGGATCTGGAGTCGGCGGCGAAGTATGGGCGAATCTACGAGCTCCGCCCGGTTGCCCAGCAATAGATGGCACAACAAGCAAATCAAGCGGACGGCAGAAAGCGCTGTGGGAGAAAAAGAAATTCGTCACCGATACCTTTTAAGTCATCACTGTGAGCAACATCTCGGAAGAGTCTTCCTCGGACATAGCCGCGTGCGACGCGCAGTGGCTGGAATGGCAGGCGTTGGGGATGGCGCCGGAGGGGCTCACACAGAGACACAAAGACATGGAGAAAAATCTTGGCGTCTCCGTGTGCGTCGCCTGGCCGAGGATCCCGAGCTTGTAATAGTCGTTCGCCCCGGTCTTGTTCTTCACTTTCGCCATCTTGTCTGGGCTCTATTAACCCACGCAGCACCCGAGGATCTTACAGGCTCAAACGCCGGCTCTTGGTGCGAACTGCTGGAGCGGGTGAGCCGGATTCTCAGGTTATCGGTCGTCCACACGGTTCCGCCCCTGCTCGCAACCCTCTGTGACCACCCTGAGCTCTTTTCCCGAGAGCAGCGGACCGCTGCCGGATTGAGCGCACGGCGGCTTCTGGAGTTTGCATGGTCTCAGGTTCCAAGAGATTCCTGGCTCGCGGTCCGTGCTCTTCAGTGCGTTTGTCGGACCTTCGAGAGCGAACCTTCAGCGTCCGCCTCGCTCATTCGGCGTTGTCTCAAGAGTGAGCATCTTGCACAGTTCGGTTTCGAAGAAATGCCGTGGCTGGCCGGCGAGGTGAAACGGCTAATCCAGTTCGACCCGGCATTGGTGGCGGAGGCGACGTGGGGACAGACACGAAGTTCGACGGGGCTACTGAGGTACTGTTGAACGTGTCTCTATTGCCGAGTTTGGCGCGGCTTTCCCGTGCCTGTGTCAGTTCACGTCGCTGATCAATAAGAATCTCATGTGACTATTCCGTAGATTCCGGCAGTTCGAGCAGGAACCGCCAAGCGGGGACCACCTCGATGGTCCCCGCTTCGGTCGCGATCCGCTCGTCCTCGTTTCGGGTCACGATGGTTCCGGTGGAGAGGCGAAGTTCTGACATTGCCTCGCTCAGGGCCGCAGTCTCCCGCTTCCGCGTTTGCGGATTCGCAAGCGACTCGCACACTTGGACCAGCATCCGCGCCCGGGCTCGCATCGACCTCTCTGCTGCGACAGGCCCGGCGCAGGCAGGGACGATGAAATCAACCTCCTTACCGGTATTGGTCTTGTAATAGTAAATCTGCGGGTGGAGACGTCGAAGCGCCGTGAACACGAGGTTCTCAAGAAGATGGCCCGAGTTGACCAGAATTCCGGACGACACCGAGGTGACCAGTGCGTGATCGACGCAGTAAATCTTTTTCGGATTGGTGTTGCTGCGCGCAATAGAAGGGTCGAATATGCGCACGGTGAAAAGGAAATAGGCGTCCTCGAACCATTCCATGTAATCCGACACCGTGGACTTTGGAACCTTGTGGCCCAACGACTTGAGATAACCTGTGAGACTGTTTACGGAGTAGAGCGAGGCCGTGTTGTCCACGAGCCAGTGCGCCAGGTCGGTCACCGACTTCGGGTGTGAGACATCGTGGCGCTCGACCAAATCCCGAAACAGGATGGTGTGAAAGTATTCCTGGTGGATCTTGACCCGCAGGTCCCTGCCAAGACCGACGACCTCTGGGAAGCCGCCCGTATCCCAGTATTCCTCGAAGGCCTTTTGAACCAGAAGCCGATTTTTGGTGGACAGAGTCCCCGAACACTCGATCTTCTTGTAGTCCAGGAACTCCCTGAACGAGAAGGGAAAAATCTCCCACGAGAGAGCCCGCCCACGCATTTGCGTGGCGATCTCCTTCGACAGCATTCTGGCTGACGAACCGGTCAGATATACCTCGCATTTTTCCGTGCGCATCAGGCGGTCAACGAAGGGCTCCCAACCGACGGCGGCCTGAATCTCGTCGAAAAAGCAATAGACCGTCTCGGTGTTCTTCTTCTCCGGGTAGATGGAGTAATAGGCTTCGGCAATCAGGCCGAGATTGTTGTGCCGCAGGTTGTGGAGACGGTCGTCGAAAAAGTTCAGATACAAAATGTTCTGCCGGGGGACTCCACTGTCCAACAGCCGTTGGATAATCTGGAACAAGTAAGTTGATTTTCCGCTCCGCCGCACCCCGATGCAGACAGTGGCCTTGCCGCGTACCGTCTTTAGACGCAATCGCCGGGGCACCCCGGTCTGCAGTGGGGCTTCCTGAAAATCCAGAATGATGGATTTGATCTTCTCCATCATGGCTTCAATACTGGTCGCATATTTTACCGGTTTTTAGCTCGCCCGGTAATAAGAGTAGCCGGTTTGCATCTGGGGTGTCAAGGATTACTTCCGGATACGGAGGTCAAACAAATGACTGGCCATGGTAAGGAAGAATGCCCGCCGACCAGCTCATCAGCAGCACACCTGGCAGTGACTACACCACTTCCGCCAATCGCCAAGGCCGGGAAAACACGACATCGCCATAACGGAGCGTTGTATAACAATAGTGGAAAGTCGATCATATTTGGCAAGATTTTCGGACTGTGAGTTTGATCAATTTGTCGGCATCTGCTTGTCTGGCCCCGAGCAGTGCGCTCACCACAGTGCGGCCTTTGGAGTACAATATTGGAAAGACTGCGCAGGAATCGCAGATTAGAGGATGCTTCGAGACCCTTGTCTTCAAGTTGTTCGGGAACCGATCCCGATCTCACTTCCTCCGTGGGCGACGAAGTCGCCCCTTTCAGCGCGGCGCGACAGAGCGCCGAGCTTGGAACGAACGCCATTACCACACCAAAGGCATTCGGTTGCGGCTGCGCCGCGCTGAGCAGGTTGAGCTGGAAAAGTAAAGGCCGGCCTCGAACTCGGGCAGACAGAGAATTGCCAGAAGCAAAAGCCTGCCCATATGCCGATCTCCGCCAGATACTATGGATATTGTGCCAGACTCCTTGTTTCAATCCCTGCTCCGCCCTGGATCTGTGCGGAACGCCCCTCACCGATTCTCTGTGTGGAAACCCTCACAGATTCGGGGCGGAACACAGATTCGGACGTGGCGTGGGGACAGACACGCTATTGACATCGGGCGTTGTATATTGAGCTTCGGGCGTTGAGCTTTGAAAGCTGAACGTTGTCAACAGGACCAGCCTGATTTGGATTCGGATCTGGAACGTTCAACGTTCAACGTACAACTCTCAACGTTTAACAAAACGAATGAAACGGCGCATGACGGAACGCCGAAGGCTGCCAAAGTCCGTTGGGCACGGCGGCACCACGTGCACGGACGGCCTGACGCGGAGCACCGCTAGCCCGGAAATGTCACGGAAATGAAGTCTTGGGTGTTCTTAATTCGGTGACGCCGTGAGTTTTCCGGGCTATGCCATGTTCCCGATCTGATCCACCAGGTCTTCGATAACCCAGTTGCGGCGTGTTGCCGTGAGAAGGTCGGCAGCCGCGCCGTGTTGCCAGACAGCATAAGCGAGCGTGCGTTGAACCTCATGTTGCAAGGCCGGTTGCGCCAGCAAGCCTGCTGCGTACCCGGCAAGAACATCGCCACTGCCACCCTGAGCAAGATGCGGGTTACCGGATGAGTTGATCATAATCGGGCCTTCGTCACGTCCGATCAACGTGTGTCTGCCTTTGAGGATTACCCAACATCGCCCGTACCGCCTCGAAAGCTCCCGCAGTGCAGCAGGCCGGTCAGATTGGACCGAATCGACGCTGGCGGCCAGCAATCGCGCTGCCTCACCAGGATGCGGGGTGATGACGCGAATGGCGTCCTTGCGCACCGGCCCTTGGGTGAGCCAATCCAGCGCGCTTGCATCCACAACAACGGCGATTTCCGATTCTTGCCACAGGGCAACAACGGCGTTCTTGACGTCGGCGGGCAAATCGCCGGCGGCCAAGCCGGGTCCGGCCAGCACGGCGGTTGTGCGATCGGGTAAACGCTGGCCAGGCATCCATGGATGCACCATGACAGCTTGCAATTGGCTTGCCACCGGCACGTAGGCGGGCGGCACCGTGTAAATTGAAATCAGGCCCGGCTGTGCGCGTTGCGCTCCCCGGGCGGCCAACACGCCGGCTCCGTGATATCCAAGGCTTCCGGCAATTATTGTCAAATGCCCGAACTGTCCTTTGTGCGCTCCCGCCGGCCTATCCGGGGGATAACCACAAAAATCATCCGGCAAAACCCAAAACTGGTCGCTCTGGATCGGGCAGTGGACAAGCCCTATGTCAGGTTCGACGATCAACCTGCCAACGTGCTTTTCCGCCTTTGTGAGCAACAGACCGGGCTTGGGCGCTGCCAATGTCAGGGTCACATTTGCATTCACCGCTGTTCCGAGTGCCTCGCCGGTGTCAGCGTTGAGCCCCGAAGGCACGTCCACGGAAAGAACTCGAATGCCGCTTTCGTTGATGGCGGATATGATTGCCTGCCACGCCGCATCCAATGGCCGACTGAGTCCGATCCCGAAAAGGCCGTCAATTATCAGCGCGGGTTTCCGGGCGAGGGCTGCGGAAACGACCGGCAATGACGACTCCGGATCCTGGACGTTGAGCACCTCGGCGTACCGTTCGGACAAGCAGGACGCCGCATCGCGCGCGTCATCCCCGTTATGTCCCTTTCCGGCCAGTACAAGTATCACATCGCCGCGGTCTGTGAGAGTCATGGCCTGTTTTGCAACTCGAGCGCCCACAAGCTTTATCACTTGCTGTTGAGTACGTCCGGTTGCCCATGTTGCCTCTTCCCACTGGCGCATTTGGGCGATGGTGACGACAGGTACAGGCATATCAATTGGCCGAAAAACGCAGCTATTGGTTTAGTCCTTGAGTTTCTTTTCGAGGATTTCTCCCACGAGGGCTGGATTTGCCCTGCCGCGGCTCAGCTTCATAACCTGGCCTTTCAGGAAGTTCAAAGCCGCTGCTTTGCCGGCTTTGAAATCTGCCACCGGGCCCGGGTTGGCAGCAATCGCCTGGTCGCAAAAAGCCTCAACGACCTCGATGTCGCTGACCTGAACGAGGCCCTTGCGATCAACGATCGCAGACGGAGATTCGCCGGTGAGAAACATCTCTGCAAAAACCTCCTGGGCACTTTTGCTGCTGATTTTGCCCTGGTCAACCAACGCAACCAATTCGCCGATCGCCTCGGGTTTGAATCGGATGTCTTTGAGCGCTGTGCCGGTCTGCGCCATGAGCGCGCGCATGTTGTTGATCACCCAGTTTGCGGCGCCTTTTGGATTTGAAGTGTGACGGGCGACCAGCTCGAAGTAATCGCCCAACGGCACGTCGTCCACGAAGACCTGCGCGTCGCCGGGCGGTAATTTGTAATCGCGCAGGAACCTTTGTTTTCGGGCCAGAGGCAGTTCCACCATGCACTTGCGAACCTCGTTCACCCATTGCTCACCCGGAACAAACGCCATCAGGTCCGGGTCAGGAAAGTATCGGTAATCATGCGCGTACTCTTTTGTGCGCATTTCCTCGGTGACGCCTGTTTGGTCGTCCCACCGCCGCGTTGACTGAACAAGCCGACCGCCGGATTTCAACACGGAGATTTGGCGCTGGATTTCGTACTCGAGGGCGCGCCGGACACCCGAGAAGCTGTTCATGTTCTTGATTTCGATCTTTGCGCCGAGCTGGCTGGTGCCGCACGGTCGGACGCTCACGTTGACGTCACAGCGGACCATCCCCTTCTCCATGTCACAATCGCTGACTCCGCCAAAGACCAAAATATCTTTGAGTGCGTTCAGATACGCGTATGCCATGTCCGCACTCTTGATGTCCGGTTCCGATACGATTTCAAGCAGCGGCACGCCGGCGCGGTTGAAATCGACGCCGCTGGTTTGGGCGAAATGCATGCTTTTGCCCACGTCTTCCTCCAAATGCGCCCGGGTGATGCGAACCCTCTGAATGGCACCCTCGAACTCGAAATCGACCCAGCCGCGCACCGCTGAAGGTTGGTCGTATTGGGTGATTTGATAGTTCTTGGGCATGTCGGGATAGAAATAGTTCTTTCGATCGAACCGTGCGCGGGCGGGTATTTCGCAATTCAGGAGCAAGCCTGCAAGTACAGTCAGACGTAGAGCTTCTTCATTCGCAACGGGCAACACCCCCGGCAACCCGAGACACACCGGGCAGACGTTCGTGTTCGGTGGCGCGCCGAATTCGTTGGCGCAACCGCACCACATCTTCGATCGGGTTTTGAGCTGGACGTGTGTCTCGAGGCCAATTACAGCCTCGTATTCGGTCGTTGAACTCATCCGGGCACAGGCTACCGGAAGCGGGCCTTCAGCGCAAGTTGCTGTCTAGCGCGCTCAGCTTGTAGCCGTTGTTCCGGATGGTGTTATTGGCAATGACCGGCGCAGCGCCACTGACTTTGATCCCGCCACCGTGGATGTCGTTGCCGCCGCCGATGACGAATCAGTCCATGCGCGTGGCTGGTCCGCAGTTGGTGATGGTAACCACTGCGCCATTGGTCGTGCCCCACAGGATGGAAAGGTGATTTGTCCAGTTGCGCTCGTCGCGCGCAGCCTCGGAACCCGCAAACCCGCCGTAAAGCGCAACGTCCGGCTTTATGGTCACGTGTCCGGCATAAGTGCCGCGTGCGACCTAGACCTCGTCGCTTGAAGCAGCGACCGCGATTGCGGTGAGCACGGTGAGGCCTGCGGAGTATCATCTGGGACAATCTGCGCGGTACCAGGTATGGGGACAGGCACGATGTCCGATATACCGATCAGGAACGCTCAACGTCCAACATTCAACTCTCAACTTTCAACGGGGTGACCGAAAGGGCGCATGCTGGACCGAATATGGGGACAGACACAATGTGTATTCGTACGGGGTACGAGGTATGGGGACAGACACGATCTTGGACCGGCGAGTCTGGCTGCGGCACACAGATATAGGGACAGACACGATGTCCGATATACCGATCAGGAACGTTCAACGTCCAACGTTCAACTCTCAACTTTCAACAGGGTCACCGAAAGGGCGCATGCTGGGCCGGATATGGGGACAGACACAATGTGTATTCGTACGGGGTACGAGGTATGGGGGCAGACGCGATCTTGGACCGGCGAGTCTGGCTGCGGCACACAGATATGGGGACAGGCACGGTGTTCGATATACTGATCAGGAACGTTCAACGCGAAACGTTCAACTCTCAACTTTCAACTGGGTGACTGAAAGGGCGCATGCTGGGCCGAATATGGGGACAGACACGATGTGTATTGGTGCGGAACCTCGCTGACACTCCGGTCCCCCCTTGATTCCCGACCCG
>Ga0209162_1002659_pt1 | contig 15252 bp, 15 predicted proteins | sample YNPNPMetaG_FD_187121 | JGI IMG/M metagenome (GOLD analysis project Ga0209162, IMG submission 187121) | Anoxygenic and chlorotrophic microbial mat microbial communities from Yellowstone National Park, USA - YNP NP MetaG (SPAdes) (version 2) ... | reverse complement strand
AGGCGATAACATCAATATCATGTTGGCTGCAGCAGCATTCAACTTCAAAAGAATGATGAACAAATGGAAGCAAAAATTTTTTCACTTTTTTCAGACGCTGTTTTTTTCAATTTCAGATGCAATTTTTTCATTTTCTTTTCCACCCCCTCTTTTCAAAAAAAATTAAAAATTACTTTTTAAGGGTCGACTAATTCTATTTTTTTACTTGTAATGCTGTTTCTTCATAAACTTGCCTATAATGGTTTGCGTGTTGCCGTAGTTGGCGATTTCGGATCTCTTCACTGTCAACCTGCACAAAAGTTTTATCGCAGCACTCAGCTTTAATTTTGCACGTCACCGCCAATTGCGGCAACACGCTGTTAGCAGTAGGCCTTCTGTCTGTCCAACGTTGTAAACCATTGTCATTGTTGAGTTGTACTGTCATGTTGTGTCGGTCTGTGCGGTTGGATGTTTTAATTTTTTACAAGCGTGGGGAAAAAATTTTGAAATTCTTTTCTGGGTGGAAAAGGTGGAAGCTCTTTTGCAAGCTTTGGTCTGTGCGTTGCTTTGTGCGGCTTGCAAATATGCTTACACCTTTGCGTTGGCTATTTGTCATTGTATTTGTCTTCAATTATTTTTTGTAAGTCATTAGGGTCAAATGAAACAGCCCATTTCCATTTTCCAAATCCACCATGTTCATTAACTGCTTTGCACCATTCGTCCAAATAGGCTCGCTTTGTTTTGTTTTGTTCGTTGTCTTGTCCTTTGGTTTCAATAATTAAAAACTCCCCATTTGTTAGTTTGCAAATGAAGTCGGGGAAGAAACGTCTTACTTCGCCTTGATAATTGTAGTAAATAACAAAATTTAAGTGGTCATTTTTAACGAACGATTCAACAACTTTTGATTCATTGATTGTCTTGGCTTCTAAGTATTCCCATTTACTGTCAACTACAACAAAATTGATATGCGTTTTTTCAAATGCTTCACAAGGTTTGCTTGTCCACCATGTTCTGATATTTGAGGTTGAACGGATTGGATTTTCTTTGTCGAAAACCGGTGTTAGTGCTTCTGTATTTACGGCTCGTATTTCATTCCAAATGTGCTGTATAACTTTATTCATGTTGAGCATGATTAAAATTCGTTTTCTGGATTCGTCCTGATTGAATAGAGGGTTTTTGATAATGATTTTATTGGAACGGATAAACTCCTCAATAATTCTAATGAGTTGAATCAGGAAAGTTTCTTTGCTTCCTTTCCAGTCAGGTTTTTTCTCAGAATTGTAAATGGTTGATGCTATTCGGAAAATGATGGATTGCAGTCTGAATTTCTCAGCAATCTCTTTTAAGTCAATTTCTGAAAGAGCCGCAGGGTTTGGTTTTCCAGCAATAATTGCTTCCAATTCTGCTTCTGTTATTGCATCGTATGGGTCAAGTTCTAATGATTTTACCTTCTCTAGATCCAAAATCAGTTTTGGCTTATAGATATGGTCAATACGCACAACATTTGGGAAACTGATTTCATGCCTAGCTTTTTCTTTAACAGGTTTTATCTCTGTTTTTGGTTTTGGCGGCGGTGGTGGTGGGCCTTCTTGCCCGCCTTCATGTGGCAAGAAAGTGAATGGAACGCCGAATATGTTTACATATTCAGGTTCAAATAAACCATCTTCGCCAACATCATAAGACATCCTCCGCAAACCTCTTCCAACAACTTGCTCACACAATAGCTGGCTGCTGAATGCTCGCAAACCCATAATGTGAGTTACAGTTTTGGCATCCCAGCCTTCGCTGAGCATCCCAACTGAAATTACATTTTGAATCTGCTCTCCGGGTTCTCCGATTTTCCCGACAGTATCAACAGTTCTTCTTAAAAGTTCTGCTTGCTGTTTCTTAGTGATATTCTTTTCTTTTGGTGCATCTTCCGAACTATCTTCAGTTTCTTCTACCTCTGCAAGTTCTCCTTCTTCTGTTTCGGCTTCAGCTTTTTGCAATACATTGCTATCTATCAGTAAGGTTTTTTGAGGATTACATAAATCACCCAAGCCAGCTACTGAAAGACCAAAAGCATCTTTATCAAACGAATATTTTATTCGTGCCGATGTATAGGTGGTATTTGCCACCGTAATCATTACAGGTGGAATTTTGTAACCTGCTTTTTCCCAATCATCTTTGGTTTCTTTCCAGTCTTTAGCTAAAAGTAAATAGGCGTTTTTAATGAGGTCAGGAAGCGAAACGGATTCATCTACCTTTTGGTTGATGTCGTCTTTTACCGTTTCGTCCATGTAGATGTGATACAAACGTGAACGTAAATTCTTGTCCACATTTCCATCGTCACGAACTACAACTCTTGGTGTTTTGACCAGGCCGGATTCAATGGCATCATTCAAACCGAAGTCGGAAACAATCCATGGAAACAAAGCTTCTTCACTTGCTTTTTTCCCGCTTGGGGCAAAAGGCGTTGCAGACAAATCGAAACAACGCAAGATTCCTCTTGCTCGATGAATACGGTCAAGTCCGCCAATCCAAACGGTGCTTTCTTCTATATCTTCTTTCTTAACGCCTTTGATTTTACTCTCGGCTGGTATACGCCATGCATGGTGGGCTTCATCGTTTATTACAATAATATTTGAAGCGTTCGCCATGTCGCCCAACACTTCTTTAACGTAGGCTTCGTCACTTTTAGCTCCACGTTTGTCAACCGATTTTTTCTTGGCAATCTTTTCTTCGGTTTGCCAGGCCAAAGCATGCCAGTTGATGATTTTTATTTTCCCTTGTCGCAAAGCGTCCATTAAGCCCGAGGGAACTATGTTGAACTCCTCGTAATAATTTTGTGGAGCGGTTGGATTGAGGACCGAAAGACGATTACGAACGGTTAGGCCCGGTGCAACGACTAAAACATTTTTTGAAAAACGTGTATCTTTTCCATTGGCTACTTTGTTCAATACATTCCATGCAATGAGCATACTCATCACAATGGTTTTGCCTGTTCCGGTTGCCATTTTGTTGCACCAACGGCTGAACTCACCGCCATCGCTCGGAATTTCAATACCTGTTTTCTCGGCTTCGGGTGCTTCGGTAAGCCAAATCAACGTTTCAATAGCTTCTAACTGGCAAAAGAAAAACCTGCGGTCTTTGCGCTCTTCGGGGTCTTGCCAATGTTGCAAAAGCCGTTTGGTAATTCCTGTAACTCCGGGATAACCGGCTTCACGCCACTTTTTGACCCTTGGACGGATAGTGTTTACCAATGGTATCGAAACAAAAATTCCGGGATCATCAAACGAACGCGAACCTTCGGAAGCCACTACATATCCAGCTGGTCTACGTCCTTCCTTTAATATAAATTCTCTTTTTTCTCTGATATATTCCCAATAACGTTGCGGTTCTTCATAAGGGGAATTGATTATCAGCTTGTCTATATTCTTCATAAGGCATTGCTATTATTGAGACAATTAGTACGTTTTTGTTATGGCTAAAGACATTTTGGTGCTTTTGGCTCTTCCTGACTCCATGCTTAAGCATGGGGTTATTAGAAGAACTGCTGTCATCGATACCCATGCAAGTTCTGACCCATACTTAAGCATGAACTTATTGAAGCTTGCAGTTATCGGTATCCATGAAGATCCTGGCAGCATGCTCAAGCATGAACTTATTAGAGTCATGGCTAAAAGCCACCTTGGTGCTGTATAACCCCATGCTTGAGCATGGGGTTATTAAAATCAGGTACTTATGTTCGGCTTTAGCCATGACTTTCAAAGTTATACGTTTTAATAAACTCTTCATATTCCTGTTGAAATGTTTTTTTCTTGTGGTGCTCTTCTTGACCGTCAATGTATGCTCTAACTTTATCAAGCATCGATTCACTAACCGAAACAGCAAAGTATTCATCTGCCCATTCAAACTTTGATTTGGTGAGCTTATGTTTATTTATCCAAAAAGCCGATTCGCCTTTTATCAATTGAATAGCTTTAGCAATACTCATATCTGCATTTAGTCCCATCAAGCAATGCATATGATCTGTATGACCATTTAGGCGGTCAATATATATTTCTTTTGTTTTTGCGTTTTGCCTGATGTGGTCGATGACAACCGTAAGGAGTTCCTTAGTGAGGAATGGCTCTCTGTTCTTAGTTCCCCATACTGCGTGTATCATTATTTTGACGAATGCCATCTTATCTTTTTTTTCAGGGCTAAAGCCCTTTGTTACTATTGCTTAATGGCTCCGCCCTAAAGGGCGGAGTTACTGTTACTGTTTACTTGATGCCTTCAATCCGCCCTAAAGGGCGAAGTTATTCTTTACTTGATGTTTTCAATGTATCCGCTCTGAAAGGCGAAGTTATTCTTATTCTTGACTTGATGTTTTCATCTATTCAGGGCTAAAGCCCTTTGTTACTATTGCTTAATGGCTCTGCCCTAAAGGGCAGAGTTAGTGCTTACTTGGTGCGTTCAATCTGCCCTAAGGGTGGAGTTAGCCTTCTTTTCTTTGTCTACCTTTATACATCGATGGAAAGATTGGTGAATCATAACCTGATAATTTTTAATGATTCAATCCCTCTTGCATCAATGATTTTGACGGCTACATTTTTTCCGGGCGTGAACGGCAATGATACTGTCCCCCGAAATGCTTCAATTTTTTCTTCGTCAATTTCGGCTTTTAGGTTTTTGGCTAAAGTTGCCCAACCCTCCTTGGCTCCTGCCATTGGGAAAAACACCTGCGATGGGAACAAACTTCTGCCGTCATAATCATGGTCGAGCATCCACATGGCAATATCGTTTTTCCCCCCGCTTTCCACTGTGCCGGTTTTTGGATTGTAATAATCAAAACCATGAACTTCCACAACGTATTTGCCTTTGTTCTCTCCCGATGTAATTTTGGTGATTTGCACATCGGGCTGACCAATGAGCCAAAAACTTTCATTGCTGCTGCGTTTCTTTTTCAAATCGTCTGTCAGCAGGTCGGCATTCATTTGAGCTTCTAACAGCGTAATGCCCGGCCAGTTGGTTTCTTCTATGTCTTTGCGGGCTTCGGGGTCAAAGTGAAAGGCACAGAACAAAATAATATCGGGTTTGGGTCTGAGCATACGCGCTTCTTCCAAAGCCAGTTCCACCATGCGTTGCTCCAATGGGGCGTGTTCAGGGCCAAAACAAACCACCACTCTTTTTGGGTTGTCTTCTTTCGTTTCTGCTTCTGCCTGTAAAAATCGTGTTCCGCTTAAGGGCTCTACTCGTGTAAATTCAATCAATTTCCCGCCCTTGGCTCTTACACCTGCTCGAAGCAATTCATTTCTCCATTCCTCTTGTCGCAGGGTTTCACCGCTTCTCGATATAGATGTATCTGCTTCCATTGGTGTGTCCGCTTCCACATCTTCCAACGATTTGGCAACTGGCGCCGGAACGGCTTCAACGGTGAAAGGACCGGTTACCCGCAATTTTTTACTGTCTATAAATGGCTGGTCGTAAAGGGTTTCTTGCGGGGCATATTTAGCGATGGCTTCGTCCATTTTTTCCTGCATGTTTCTGCGCGCCTTATGAAATGCCTGTAGCGCCTCTCGGGCTGTTTCAGGCCATTCCGCAGGGCATGCAAAGGGAACTTCCCACTCCAATAACTGATTCACAGGCACCACCTGCCCGCTGGGCATGGTAAAGGTTTGGCTATCCGATGCAGAAAAATCCACCATTTGCCCAGCTCGCCCGCCTGTGGTTACCTCAAACCGAATGGAACTGCCTTTCAGTGCCGCATTCAGCTTCGCCAGCGCCGCTTCTATTGCCGGATGCATTTTTTTGTATATCTCATCTATTTCCGGATTGTTGGCAATGCTTTTCAGCGTTACATGCGGCACGGTTTTGTATTTGAAGCCGCTGCCTACGCCTTCGTTAGGATGCGCCAGTTCGTAATAATCAAATACAGCAGTCATAAGCCGTTGCTTGGCAAGGGTAATGGCTACCCGGGATGTGTCGCAGGTTATCCAGCGCCTGCCCCATTGCTCGGCAACATAAGCGGTGGTGCCGCTGCCGCAGGTGATATCCAAAACTAAATCGCCCGGGTCGGTGGTCATTAGGAGACAGCGCTGGATGACCCTCTTGTTGTTTGGACGACGTAAACCAGATCGCGAGCACCCATTGTGTCATCCCAAACCGCGGTTAGTGGTGCAACAGGGAAGTCGTCCAGGTATCGCACATAGTCGGGGCGAGTGCCTGAAGCTATGATCCGACCCGCTTGAATCAGCCTCTTCATCCCTTCTGGGGTGGTTTTCCAACTCTTGGCTGGCAAGCGATGGCCATTGATTTCAACCTCGAACGTGGTGCTGTTGCTGGGTGTATCCGACTGCACACTGGTAGGTCGGAAGACGCGGGAACCGGCCGGAAGTAGTGAAGTATCCTTTAGCTCGTCCGGCATCATTCTGCGCCGAGTACCGTCTGGCAACTGTACAAAGCGGTATTGTTCACCTACACCACTGCCAGCAATCTTCGCTTGAAACAATTGGCGATATTTCGTTTCGGCCTTGTTCTTGCTATACCAAAGAAGGTAGTCAGCCACTGAGGCAAGTATTTTGGCACTTTGCCCACCAGTCTTCTGAAACACGACAAAAGCCGCGAAATTCCCCGCCCCAAACACCTCATCCATCAACTCCCGCACGTGGTGCACGTTCTCATCGCTGATCTGCACGAAGATGCTGCCGCTTTCATGCAGTAATTCTCTTGCCAGCAGTAACCTATCTCTTAAATAAGTCAGGTAAGAGTGTATGCCGAGTTCCCAGGTGTCGCGGAATGCTTTAATCATTTCGGGTTCTGCGGTCAGGTCTTCGTCTTTTCCGTCTTTTACATCGCGTTTATTTACAAACGGCTGGAAGTTGCTTCCGTATTTAATGCCATAAGGCGGGTCAAAATAAATCATTTGCACTTTGCCGCCCATGCCTTCTTTTTCCAAAAGGCTGTTCATCACCAATAAACTATCGCCTGCAATGAGTCGGTTGGTCCAGTTCTCTTTGTGTTTGTAAAATTCAATGGCTTCGCGCAGGGGCTTCTTTTGTTCTTCAAACAAGCTCATTTGCTTAGGGGCATCATCTTCTTTACGCACCGTTTCAATAATACGTCGGGGGTCAATGCGTTCGTGCACATGCAGGCTCACGATGGGCACTTCAAAACTGGTATGCTCGGCTTTGCCTGCCCAAACGAGCTGCGGGTCGAGGTGCGGGTCGTATTGGTATTTCTTTTTCTTTACACCACCGTTGTCGGTATGGGCATCGACCAGTCCCACCGGTGGATTGTTGAGCCGTTGCTTGTCTTTATGTTCATACTGCTCAATGGGTTTTTGAGCAGTAGTTTTTGTTGTTCTTTTTCCGTTTTCCATGCTTGAATTTATAATTCTATTTTTCGTATTCAGTTTATCTTATCGGAGTTGGTGCATATCTGTAAAAATAATCAGCAGCCGGACACTTTCCCCGGGTCAAATATATGTTAGATTTTGGAATAGCCAAATTTAAAATGTTTTTGGCATATCCCTTAATCATATCCCTTTCACCATCAAACTTGGGTGCTGTAAGTCCAACCATCACTGCTATTGGTTCGTCACCAGTTCCGCTCGCATCAATATAACAAAACTTCATATCGTAACTTCAATTAGTGCGTTGGTAAAAAACAGCTCTTTTGGTTTTGCGAAGGGTTGGCTTGTGGGTGGAGAAAAACCAAATGTGCCGTTTATGCGGCTGGCATAGAATTTACTCACGAGACATCTACTTTCAACGGTGTTCGAGAATGCTTCGCATTTCAAAATTTTTGTGCGGTGGGGGAAAAAATGAAAACACAGAAGGGTAGACAATGATGTCGGCTTACTCGTTGTCCGTTTTCAATATGGTCTTTATGTCGCTGTCCACTTGTCAAAATAATTTACTTTTTATCGTTAATGTCTGTTATGTTGTGTCGTCAAATAGGCTTACTGCTAACGCTCGCGGGTATGAAACGTGCCGGATTGCGGAGATGCGTCTGTATCCCACGATAAGAAACTTGCTGCGGGACGAAACGTTCGCAAACCCACTGAAACCGGTATGTTTTATGACCCGTTGTTGGCGGAAGTTTTTATTTTCCATTTTTTTATTAATTCATTTGTAACAACTGCTACTTTCTTACCTTTTTGAATAAATGGAAGCTCAATTGTATAATATAATAATGCAGATAAAGGAATTGTCAATATTATTACTAAAGTGTTTAAGAATAAATAAATGAACAAAGTTCTTTTGTCATTTAACCAAAAAATAAAATTGTTAAGGATATAATAAATCACCAACCAATGCACTAAATAAATACTATAAGATATCTTTCCAATAAATACTAGAGGTCTAAACATCAAAACTTTTTTAACTCTCTCATATGTAATAATATAATATATAAAATATGCAGAACCAATTGCTGCTGTCCATGTATAAAATGATGACATCTTTACACCAAAAAATGAAAGAAAAATTTCAATATTATGAGCAATAGTAGGAAAAGCTTGAATTATTTGTTGAAACGAGTATACGATGAAAGCTATAACCAAAAAAACACTCATAATAGCAAAACTCAAGTTTTTTCTCTCCGTTTTGATACAAAATATTTTTGCTAAAAGTATTCCAAACATAAAATGCACTATATAAGAATTTAAGTAATTGTTTAAGGGAATAGATATTAAAATTAAAGCAATAAACCAACTCTTTTTTTTCTGAATTAGGTATATCAAAAAAGGAACTAGAAACGAAAAAGAAAGTTCTACAGTCATTGACCATCCAGGAGGAACTAGTTCATGTATATTAGGAAAGATTAATAACTCTTTAAATAAGATATTGTAGCTCGTTGTTTGATGTTTAAAAACATATGCAATGAATACAATTAATATATAAAGGGAATATTCTAAAAATCCTTTTAACGTAAAATGAGACCAAACTCAAAGATGCATTATTTTTAATATATGAATATGATAAAACAAATCCACTTAAAACAAAAAAATATGAAACGGCATTAACACCATTAATCAATGAACTAAGGATATATTGAATTTTATTTGTTAGAAGAAAGGTTTTTGTAGTATCATTAATCACATTGTAAAAATATAATCATTTGTATGAAAAATTAGAACAATTAATGCAGCAATTCCTCTTGATGAGTCCAAATATTCTAATCTATCGTTTGATTTTTGCATAAGATATTTTATAAATTAAATTCTCTATATAAAAAGGATACTTCAGTTGTTAAATTTCCGCTAACGGTTTGCGTGTATGCGCCGTGCTGTTTTTGGTGTAAAGTTTTAAAAAAAATGAATTTTTTATGCTGTATGGATCTCAAAATATTGTCGGGGTGGCATGGTGCATACACGCTGTTAGCTGGCTGTGCACAGGGGCAGGTGTTTCCATGTTGCTTAGAAAACTGAACCCTTGCCTCAGTTTCTCCTGATTTTGACGCAGAGATGTTCAACAATGCCATTGTGGTTTTTCGGATGTGTCATACTTCTGCAGGGAGGTGCCTACAGTCAAGGCGCTGAAGGGTAGCGGTCGTTATTGGTGCTGGGTTGTGCGGGCAATGGCCAATGGTGCTCTTGGGCCGGTTTTGTATATTTTCTCTTATACAAAACCGTGAATTGCCATTGGCCATTGCCTTGTGAGCAGCAGTGTCGTTCGGTGTCGGAAGGTTTGTCTTTCAAAGAGCCCAACATTAGCTGCCCTCAATAAAAGTACCTGCATTATGGTTACAGCGCATTGCAGCTAACTCGTTTATATGTACGAAAAAAACATGCAATATCTCCTAAATTGGTTGGATAAGTATGACTAAGATCATGTAATAGCAAGTATAAGAAATTTTAACAAATCTTCAAAAGGTCTTTTTATTCTTTGTAAGCAGTTTTTGCTAAACCAGTCGAGACTGCCATTTACCAGCTGCGAAGTCTATAACTTGGCGAGCAAAAGGGCAACACAGGCGCTGATTGCTCCGCCGGTGCAGTAAACGTAGTACTGTTTAAAACTGAGTGCTTACGTATCGGGGATTGTTTATTCTGCAGTATTCCAGATTTCCCAGGCTTTTTCGGCCTGAAGCATGAGCATTTTGCTGCCATTTACCGTTGTAGCTCCGTATTTTGCGCCAAGGCTCATGAATTGAGTGATAGCGGGATTATAGATTAAATCGTACAATAAATGGTGGGGCGTGATAAATTCGTAGGGGATAGGCGGTGCATCGTTTACATGTGGATACATACCGACGGGTGTGGTGTTGATAATCAGGAGGTATTCGTTCATCAGATCCCGGGTCAGAGAATTGTATCCGATTTGTCCCACATTTTTGGGTTGGCGCGAGACGTAGAGATACTGTATGCCTAAATTTTTAAGCACATATTCAATCGCTTTTGCCGCACCACCCGTGCCTAAGATCAAAGCTTTGGTATGGTAAGGCTTCAGATATTCCAAAAGCGATATTCTGAAACCGTATTCATCGGTGTTGTAACCGGTAAGTATGGGTTTGCCGTTGGCGCTGATCGAAATTTTTATGGTATTCACAGCACCAATGGCTTGAGCTACCTCCGAAAGTTTGTGCAAATAGGGTATTACAGCTTGTTTATAGGGGATAGTCACATTAAGTCCGCAAAGTTTATATCCTTTGTCAAAAAGGGAAGGGAAGAGATGAATGCTTTCGAGGGGGAAATTCAGATATTGGGCATCGGTAATACCCAGTTTGCTGAATTTTTGCGAAAAATATTGTGCAGAAAAGGAATGTTCGAGCGGAAAGCCAATAAGACCGAAGGTCCGCATTTTTCCTGCCATATTAGCTATGTTTCATAATGTATTGACGGGTAATTTCTTCGGGTAGAAACTGGAAAAAAGTATCTCCGCGCAGTCCCAGCCGGAGAGTTTCGAGGGCTATAACCTCATTGGGAGCAATATTTCCCAGATTAACATTGCAGCCAAGCAGTTTAATAAACCAAACCTGCTGGGGTTTATTGGGAGCTTCCCAGATGATGTTATCGGTATTAACGTGTTCGATGATATCGTTGATAAGCTCTTTGTTGGCCGTGCCATCGGGGTTGTAAATACCGATATTTCCGCTTTCTCGGGCTTCGGCAATGACTTTGAAGGATCCGGCTTCGAGTTCGAGCTTCATCATTTCCACCCATTTTTCGTGCGAAATAACAACGCCGGCAACTTTACTACCTACCTCAGAGATTACGGTAGCCTGAGTGGACAGCTCGCGGATATATTTGAGTTTTTCCTCATGGGCAAGGGAAATAGACCCATCGGATATTTCTATCAGGTCGAGGCGGTAGCGGTCAATAAAACGGCGGAATTCGTTGTACATACCCCTTACCAGAAACATTTCAAAGAGGGTTCCACCAAAATATGGGCGAATGTTGGCATCGTTGTAGAGTTTAATTTTTTCCTCCAGATTTTTTGTAATCAGGCTGGTACCAAAACCAAACTTTACTAAATCTACGTATTCGCCGGAAGAAGAGATAAAATCCTCGGTTTCTCTTACACTTAACCCTTTATCCATTACCATGGTAATACCAGCGTTACGGGGTTTAGCATTTCGGTTGGGAATGTACGGCAGTTGGAAATTCATAGGTCAAAATATTTAGCGATATTTTGCTATAAGGTTTTGAATTTTTTCATTTTCAGTCCCTTCGGGATAAATTTTAAAGAATTCAAGGTATTTGCTGTTGTCATGAATAAGGGCTTTTCGAAGGAAATTCATACCGTCGGCTTCATTTTTTCGGAGGAAGTAGAAGGCAGCCAGACGATATTCGATGATGGCCACTTTGGGGTTGTTTTCGTAAGCTTCTTCGAGGGTACGTATAGCCTTAGTGAGCAAGTTTTTTTCGAAATACAACTGGGCGATATTCACCCACGATTCATAGTCCTGGGGATCGATATGGGTAGCAGATCGGTATGCTTCGAGGGCTTTGTCGATTTTGCCCATACGCCGGTATACATTGCCTAGCGAAAAGTGATATTCGGAATTAAAGGGGTCGACCTCGATGGCTTTACGAATGTATTTGAGGCTATCGGTAAGATTATTGCACAGCGAGCATACAATTCCTACTCCGTATAAGGCATCGGGGTAATGGGGGTCAATTTTCAGGGCTTTTTCGTAGTAAGTGAGCGCATTAATGAGGTCGCCCATGCGTTCGTGGCACTCGCCAATACTGCAGTAGACTTCGAGCATTTCATTGGGTTCGAAGTCATCATCTTCGTTTTCTTCGTTGAGTAGCCGTGCGTACTCTTCAAAAGCCTCAATAGCCTCTTGGTAACGGCCAAGATTGGCCAGAGCATTTCCCTTGTTAAAGTATGCTTCCAGATAATTTTCGTACAGTGCAATAGCAAAATCGAAAGCTTCGAGCGCCTTTTCAAAATTTTCGAGGCGTGAATATACTACACCAATATCGAACCAGGCCGAGGAATGAAAGGGATGTTGATTAAGATAGAGGTTGTAGTAATGTACGGCCTGATGCAAATCGTAGGTCTCAAAATTCTGGGCTAATTCAAGGATAATTTCGCTATCGTAAGGGTCGATTTTGTGAGCTTCGAGCAAGTAAAAATTGGCGGTTTGTAGGTCATTGTTTTCCTGATAATGTTCAGCAATCTGAAATAGAGTATCGATAGCCTCGTTGGAATCCTGTGCCTGCAGGACAGCTTTCTGGAAATAATAGGCCGCCTCACGTTTTTGTTTGAGATTGCTGTGGATAAGTCCCCTAAAATAGGACAGGTAGGAACTATTTGTTTCGATATTTTCGAGCTCTTTGACCAGTAAAAGGGCATTGGCATAGTCTTTCAGCCGAAAGAGAATTTCCGCCTTTTTTAATTTCAGATCGAAAGATGAAGGATGTTGGTTGATACCAAATTCAGCAATTTTAAGGGATTCGGTATATTCGCGGTTATGCAGATGATAGTCGATAAGCAATATAAATTCGTGCGAATCGAAGTACAACGGAGTATTGCTTCTCAACATCAGACGATAACGCTCCACAACGTCCTGGAGTTCAGGCTCATCGGTGAATGGAAAATCGTTATCAAATTCAAATCCCATGTGCCAAAATTAAAGTTTTTTTACGGTAAAAAAAATCAAAATGAGGTATAAAATATAAACACTTGTTTTTAGTTATTCACATAATTTTCCGCAAAAACAGACGGAGGGTATTCGACATTGCTAAAAAATAGTCCTTTAGCAGGTGCCGAGACCGATGCCAGCAATCGGTCGCCCTGCAGTACCCGTTTCTTAAACTCGTCGATAGGAATTTTTTTTCGGCCTACATCGACCAGATTTCCTACAATAGATCTCACCATATTGCGCAAAAACCGATTGGCCGTAATAGTAAATACCCATTCATCGTTGTGTTGATCCCATTCGGCCTGATATATTTCACAGATATTGGTATTATTGTTACTATGAAGTTTGGCAAAAGCAGTAAAATCGCGAACTTCTGTTAAGAATGCTGCCGCCTGATTCATCAATGCTATTTCGAGCGGATAATATACTTGCCATGCATATTCCCAGTTAAATGGGTTTTTGTGTTGTATCAGGAAATATTGATAGGTACGGCTGATAGCGCTAAAGCGGGCATGCGCGTTTTCGTTGACGCGCCGGAGGTCGAAGACAGCAATATCGTGGGGCAAGATGGCATTAAGTCGGTGAATAAAATCTTTGGTATCGGATATTTCGTTTAGGGTATCGAAATGCGCTACATAGTAGCGGGCATGCACTCCTGTATCGGTACGTCCTGCCCCCGTAATCTCGGTGGGGGTGTGCAGCAGATTTTGCAATGCTCCTTCGACGGTTGCCTGAACCGTAGGAGCATTGTGCTGCTTTTGCCACCCACAGTATTGGGTTCCTTTATAGCGCAAATAAAGAAAGTATCGGGTCATGGTTGCTATTTTCGCCAAAACTTATTTTTCTGCAAAAGTAGCAGATTTGTTTTCTTCAATTACCTTTACAAAGGGTACAATAGTGTCTTTTATACTTTCAGCAGCCAGTTCAGCAATATCTTTGACGGCAATTGGTGAAACGGATGAAAAAGTTTTAAGGCACAGGGGGCAGGCGGTAATGAGGTAATCGGCCGATTGAACCTCCATTTGTTGCAGCGCCTGGTCAGCCAGATGAAGTTTTGTTTCCATATCGATGTAAGTATTGCCCAAACTACCGCCACAACAGAGTGATTTTGCCTTTTCGTGAACGTTTGGTTGTAAATGAGCGATACGGTTAATTACCGATCTGGGTTCGTCGTACACATGCATTCCGCGTCCGAGTTCACAGGGATCGTGATATTTGACGGAAATATTTCTGCGGTGGACAGGAATCCGATGTTCCTGTTGCAGCATATTGATAAACTGGCTATGGTGTACAACGGGAATAGAGAGGCGGTAATTTTCGCTGAAGGTTTTAAAGCAGATAGGGCATGAGGTCACCAATAGTTGTGCATGGCTGTTTTCGATGAGGGAATGGGTATGCATTATAACCTTGTTGGCTGCCGTTATTTGTCCAGCGAGTAGGAGAGGGCGGCCGCAACATATTTCCTCATCGGCATCGAGCATACGCTAGGTATATCTGCTATGATCGAGTATCGAAGTCATCGACTTTTTTATAGCAGGTACAAGGTGGGTCATGCAGCCGGCAAAATACAATACCTCGATAGGGGTATTATTCTTGAGTTGATATTTAAATGCATAATGATTATTGCACATTTCATGCCCCAACGTTCGTTCGTGTCGCCGGATGTTAGTGGAAAATATCCCTACTGGGCAGGCTTCGACACATCGACCGCACAGCAGGCAGTTTTCGGTGAGATTTTCGTGTGGCTTTTGGTATCGGAGGCTTCGTAAATAGTAGACTGGTTGAACTGAATTTCCCACTGCAGCAAGCTGACAGGCATCAATGCTTATACCACATCGCGAGCACGAAAATGTGTCAACTTCCTGATAGGGATGTCCGAAATAGTGCGAACGTATGCCTGCATTACGCAGGATAATGAGTAAAACTTCGGTAGGGATATGCATATAACGCGAAAGAGGCAGGGTAAAGAAAAATGCACCCAACACAATTGAATAGCCCCACCAAACGGGGTAAAGCATCGATTCGACAGATAGCGCCGATAGCCATTTACTCAGCGTATTGGTCAGAAAACTACCATTGTGAAAGATAGCTGCCGATAGGCTTTCGGCCAGCAACCGTGCCGGAAATATGCACCATAGCGAAATAATAGCAATACGGTCGAGGAAATGATGTTGTGTAGTACGTTGCATCCCAAACCGACAGGAATTGAACCGT
>Ga0209162_1002657_pt1 | contig 15254 bp, 12 predicted proteins | sample YNPNPMetaG_FD_187121 | JGI IMG/M metagenome (GOLD analysis project Ga0209162, IMG submission 187121) | Anoxygenic and chlorotrophic microbial mat microbial communities from Yellowstone National Park, USA - YNP NP MetaG (SPAdes) (version 2) ... | reverse complement strand
GCTCGACGAGCGGCTGCCAGTCGCCGCGGCACCCGTGCTCTCCGTGGAGCAAGAGGAGGGCGGGGGCCGCGGGGCCGAGCGGCGAGGGGAACCAGTCGCCGACGAGAGTCACGCCGTCGGGGGTGGGAAAGGTGACACGTCGGGGCGCGCCGCGGCCGGTCGGTGCCAGGCCGACGGCAGCCGGTCCGCCGTTCCGGCCTTCGCCCGGCGCGGGGACGGGCCGGACGGCCGGGCCGTCGCCGATGCCTTCGAGCTCTTCGGCGCGGGTCGGCAGCCGTTCGGTGCGGCGGCAGGCCGCGCCGGCGGCGATTGCGAGCGTCGCCGCGGCGAGCAGCGCGATTCTCGATCGGTTCGGTTGCGCGCGAATGGCACCTCGCATGGCGTCCGTCCTACAGCAGGCCCAGTCGAGCCTTGAGAAACGCCCCGATTGTCCCGGCGACCTCGGGATGCGCGGCGGCGACGGCCACGCCGTGGCCGCCGTCGTCGAACAGCAGCACCTGAAGCTGGTCGGCGAGGATGCGCTGAAGGTGTTCCATCGTGCCGACGACGTCGTTCGGGTCGTCGCGGGCGCCGACGGCCAGCACGGGGGTGCGGCGCATCTTGAGGGTTTCCGCGGCGCCTTCGATCGGCACGGAGAAGTAGTTCATGCCCGGCGAGAGGACGACGACGGCGGCGATGCCGCCGGGACCGACGACACCGTCGTTGGCCGCGGCGCGGATCACGGAGGTCGCGCCGACGCTCGAGCCGACGAGCCCGATCGCGCGCGGGACGGTGCCGTGGACGCGCCCGCGGAGGAAGGCGACGGCGGCCTGCACATCGTCGGTGCAGGAGGCCCAGCGCCGCAGCCCGGGGTGGTCGCCGCCCTGCAGTTCCTTCCAGCGCAGGGTCCGATCGCCGACGCGGGTCGAGGCGCCGTGGCCGCGCAGGTCGAAGGCGAGCACGGTGAGGCCCGGCACCAGCCGATGCAGCCGTTCGATCACGCCGGCCCATTCGGTGCGGTCGGAGCGGGCCTGATGGACGAACACGACGGCGGGCGCGGCGGGGTCGCCGGTGCGCCACAGGCTGCCGTGGAGCACGACGCCGTCGGGCGATTCGAACTGCACTGCCTCGGGCGCAGACTGTTCGGCGCCCGTCAGCGCGGCGGGGGGTTCGATCGCGCGGTCCTCGACGCGGCCCGGGCCGGCGTCGCGCGGCGTCGCGGGCCAGGCGGGGTCTTCCTCCGCGGCCGGCGGAGGTTCGGCCGCGTGCGTCCCGGCGGCGGCGTCGAGGCCGCTTTCGGCGGGATCGGCGTCGGCCGGCGTCGCGGTGCGCCGGGAGCACGACGCGTCGGCGGCCAGCAGGCAGGTTAGAGCGATCCAGAGGCGCCGGGGTGGCGGCCCAACCCGGGACGGGGCGGCGGCCGGCGGGCCGGCGGAAGCCGGCCGGAGGCGTGGAGGTCGCGGCGGCGCGGCGGTCGTCATCGCCGGCAACCATAGCACGACCGGGCGGGGCGCTTGCACGCGCCGCCGGAACCTGCTTGATTCGCGCCGCGGCGCGGGGCGCCGCGGGGAGGGATTCCGGATGCGTCTCGACTCGGTCTGGCATGAGTTCGCTCTGGGCCTGCTCAAAGACCTGATCCGCATCGACACGTCGAATCCGCCGGGGCGGGAGGAGGAGGCGTGCGAGCGGGCGGCGGCGGCATTGCGGGAGTACGGAGTGGAGCCGCGGCTGCACCGTTCGGCGCCGGGGCGAGCGAACCTGACGGCGCGGGTGCGGGGCGACGGCTCCGCGCCGCCGCTGCTGCTCGCCGCGCATCTTGACGTGGTGCCGGCGGACCCGGCGGGGTGGACGCACCCGCCGTTCTCGGCCGACGAGGCGGACGGGTGCATCTGGGGCCGCGGGGCCCTGGACATGAAGCACATGGCAGCGCTGGCCACGACGGTGGTGTGCCGGCTGGAGCGCGAGCGGCCGCGGCGGCTGCGGCGCGACGTGTTGCTGGCGCTGGTGGCCGACGAGGAGGCGGGCTCGCGGCTGGGGAGCCGGTGGCTCGTCGAACACGTTCCGGACGAGGTGCGCGCCGGGGTGGCGATCGGCGAGATCGGCGGACTCTCCCAGGTCGTGGCAGGGCGACGGATCTACCCCGTCCAGGTCGCGGAGAAGGGAACGGCGTGGCTGCGGTTGACGGCGCGGGGCCAGCCCGGGCACGGTTCGATCCCGGACCCCGAGTCGGCGCCGATCCGCCTGGCGCGGGCCGTGGTGGCCCTGGGGACGCATCCCCTGCCGCCGCATCCGACGGCCGCGCTGCGGGCGTTCGTGGCCGGGATCCTCGGCACCGTCTCCCCGGGGCTGCGCGTCGCGGCGCCGGTGCTGGCCGGCGAGGCGGGGGCGGCGCTGGTGCGACGCCTCGGCGCCAAGTCGCCGCTCGGCCGCGCGATCGCCGCGATGCTGGCGAACACCGTCTCCCCGGTCTCCCTGCGCGCCGGCGAGGTAACGAACGTCATCCCGGCCGAGGCGACAGCGGAGATCGACGGGCGAACGCTTCCAGGCCAGACGACAGGCGACCTGGTGCGCGAGGTCCGGGAGGTGATCGGGCCCGATCTGGAGGTCGAGGTGGTGTACGAGTCGCCCCCCGTCGAGGCGCCGCTCGAACATCCCTTCCTGCGGCTGCTGGGCGAGGTGCTGGCGGCGCACGACCCCGCCGGTCACTGGGTGCCGATGCTGACGCCAGGCTTCACGGACGCCAAGTCGTGGAGCCGGCTCGGCGCGGCGTGCTACGGCTTCACGCCGATCCGGTTTCCCGACCGGTTCCCCGCGCCCTCGACGCTGTTCCACGGAATCGATGAGCGGGTGCCGGTGGAGGGGTTCCACTTCGGGCTGGACCTGCTGGGCGAGTTGGTCGAGCGCTGGGCGGGGGAGGAGGAGCGGCGGTGAAGGTCGGAATCGTCGGACTGCCCCGGTCGGGCAAGACCACCGTGTTCTCGGCGTTGACGGGGCAGCAGCCGGACCCGGCGCTGCCGCCGGGCCGCACGACGCTGGGGACGGTCCGGGTGCGCGACTCGCGACTGGAGGCGTTGCACAAGCGGTATCCGCCGGCGAAACTGATCTTCGCCGAGGTGGTCTTCGCAGACGTGGCGGCGGCGCCCGGACGCAAGGGACTGGACCGGGCGTCGCTGACGGCGATGCGCGACTTCGACGCGTTCGCCCAGGTGCTGCGGGGCTTCCCGGACGAGACGGGCGCGCCGCCCGATCCGGCGCGGGAGCTGGCGGACCTCGAGGCGGAGCTGGTGCTGGCGGACCTGGACGTGGTGGAGCGCAAGCTGCCACGGTTGCAGAAAGGGGAAAAACCGGCCTTCCCGGGGGAGAAAGAGCTGCTCGGCCGGCTCAAAGAGCAGCTCGACGCCAACCGGCCGCTGCGGTTGGCGGGGTTGTCGGCGGCCGAGGTGCGTCACCTGTCGGGCTACGCGTTCCTGTCGCTGAAGCCGCTGCTGGCGGTGTGGAACGTGCCGGAGGCGGCGGTGCGGGAGCCGGTGCCGGCGGCGCTGGCGGCGGCGGCGGCGGAGCGGCAGGTGCGGGTGCTGGTTTTGTCGGCGGAGGTCGAGCGGCAGATCGCAGAGCTCGACGAGGACTCGGCCCGCGACTTCCTGCGGGACCTGGGGCTGGCGGAAAGCGCGGCGCAGCGCTTCATCGCCGCGGCCTACGGCCTGATGGACCTGATCAGCTTCTTCACCGTGGGCGACGACGAGGTGCGGGCGTGGACGATTCGGCGGGGGACCGACGCGGTGGCGGCGGCAGGGAAGATCCACACCGACCTGCAGGAGGGGTTCATTCGCGCCGAGGTGATGCGCTGGGACGACCTGCTGGCGCTGGGGTCGGAGGCGAAGTGCCGCGAGGCGGGCAAGCTGCGCCTGGAGGGGAAGAACTACGTGGTGCAGGACGGCGACATCCTGCACATCCGCCACAACAAGTAGGCCGTCCCGCCACAGCAGGGCGCTCCTGCGCCGGGTTTCACCGGTGCCCGAGGGTCAGTCCCCCGCGCCGCTGACGTTCCGGCCGCCGGCTCGTGCGGGCCGCCCGGACGACCGATGACGGTGTTGACATATTGATGCGCATCTTGTATGTCAAGATGCGTGAGGACGAGCATCCATCTGGATGACGAGCTGCTGCGCCAGGCCAAGGTCCATGCCGCGCGGACCGGCCGGACGCTCACGGGGCTGATCGCCGACGCGGTCCGGGAGGCGCTCGCACGGGGCCGCGCCCGGCCGCGGCGGGGGCCGGTGAAGCTGACCACGTACCGGGGCCGCGGCCTCTGCCCGGGCGTGGACCTCGACGACGGCGCTGCGCTGCTCGAGCGGATGGAGCGCGGCGGTGCTGCTCCCTGACGTCAACGTGCTGGTGTACGCCCACCGCGAGGACGCGCCCCGGCACGCGGAGTTCAAGGCGTGGCTCGCCCGGACGCTCGCCGGCGAGACACCGTGCGCCGTCTCCGAGCTGGTTCTTTCCGGCTTCCTGCGCGTCGTGACGCATCCCGCCGTGTTCCGGCCGCCGTCGCCCCTCGCCGCGGCGTTTGCTTTCGCGGAGGAGGTCCGCACCGCTCCCAGTGCCGTGACGGTCGCGCCGGGCGATCGCCACTGGGAGATCTTCGCCCGGCTCTGCCGGCAGGCGGGGGCCCGGGGCAATCTGATTCCGGACGCCTTCCTCGCCGCGCTGGCGATCGAAACGGGAAGCGAGTTGGTGACGACCAACCGCGACTTCACCCGCTTCCCCGGTCTGCGGATCCGGCACCCCCTCGGCGAGCCGGGGCCGTGATCCCGCACGGCGGTGTGGCAAGACGCGCGGGACCGGCCGCGGGCGCGCCTGACTTGCCCGGGTGCCCCGACTGTTGCTAGGCTTGCTCGCCGGAACGGGGAGGTCGGACGATGAACGCACGCACGACGTCGCTCCTAGTGGTTTTCGTCCTGCCGTTGTGCGCGAGCCTCGCGGCGGCGCAGACGGGCGGGGGAACCGGCACGACGGGGGGGGGCGGCACGACCGCAACCTCGGCCCCGGCCGAGCCGGCGACGCCGCCGGCGCCGGCGCTGGAACCGGGCATGTCCACCAACACGCCGGCGGCGTGGCTCGCGATCCAGCGCGGCCATCGGGCGTTCCTCGCGCGCGATTTCGACACCGCACTGGCGGCCTACCGCGAGGCGGCGATGGCGACGCCGCCGGTGCCGATTGCGCACTACTTCATCGGCGCGGCCCAGCACGCCAAGGGCCAACTCGACGAGGCGCTCGAGTCGTTCCGCACCGTGGCGCGACTCGCCGGCGACTCCGATCCGGCGCTCAAGGCCAAGGCGCTGATGAACATCGCCTGGATCCTCGAAGAGAAGCAGGACCTGGCCGGGGCGCGCGAGGCGTGGCTGGAGTACAGGACGTGGTGCACGACCCACGCCTCGATCGCTGGCTTCCCGCAGACGGCCGACGAACGCGTCGCGGCGATCGAGAAGATCCAGCAGCTCGACCAGGCGTACGCCGCGGTCCGCCAGCGGATCGCCGACCGCGCGGCGCAGGCGCAGAACCCTCCGGTGCCGTAGCCGCCGACCCTCCCCTGCCCTTCCCGATCCGTCCCAGCGCACGCAGCAGCGCGGGGGAGGCCCGCAGCCGGACGGTGCGTTCCGTCGAGCCGGCGAAGGCCAGACGCAGGTGCACCGGCGCCGGCGGCCGCCCGAGCCGTTCGTACCATTCCACGGCGACCAGCGCCTCGCCGGGGTCATCGATGTATTCGAGCAGGCCGGCTTCGTACGCCTCCGCCTCGTCTGACAGCCGGTAGAGATCGATGTGCACCAGCAGCCGCCGTCCGCCGGAATGGAGGTGGCACAGGGTGAAGGAGGGGCTGGTGACACGCCGGGGGTCGAGGCCGAGTCCCTCGGCGAGGCCGCGGGTCAGGACGGTCTTGCCGGCGCCGAGCGGTCCGTCGAGGGCGACGAGGGTGCCGGGGGGAGCGGCGCGGGCGAGGCGGCGGCCGAGCGCGCGCATCGCTTGAGGTCCGCGCACCCGAAGGACTACGGTTGCGGTCCGCATGGGCCGTGTCGCCTTCGCCGTCCTGCTCGGTGGCGCCATCGCCTCGCTCCGCTGCAGCGACGGGACGCCTCCGCCGCCGGGGGGACCCCAGTCTGCCGCCGGTCCGCCGCCGCGTCCAGAGCCCGCCGCACCGCTCGCGCCCGAGGCGGGAAGGACGTTGTACCGGATCCGGGCAGCGCTGGACCCGGCGCAGCACCGCGTCGAGGGGCATGCGGAAATCGCCTGGACGAACCGATCCTCGGCGACGGTGGAGGACCTCTACCTGTACCTGCACCTCAACGCGTTCCGCAACGAGCGGACGCTGTTCGCTCGGGGGGCGCGGGACGGACTGCGGGGGATGCACTGGCGCGGCACCGGATCGATCGAGCTTCGGTCGGTGCGGATCGGGGGCTCGGAGCCGGCGGAGCGGGAGGAGGCGGAAACGTGGGTGCGACTGCGACCCGCGGCGCCGATCCCGCCCGGGGCGACGGTACAGGTGGCGGCGACGTTCGAGGCGCGGCTGCCCCCGGTATTCGCTCGCACCGGCTGGGACGGGACGTTCCACCTCGTGGCGCAATGGTTCCCGAAGCTGCCCGTGCTCGGCCCGGATGGAACGTGGGAGCTGCGGGAGCGCCACGCGAACGCTGAGTTCCACGCCGACCACGCGGACTACGACGTCACGCTGGAGGTGCCGGTCGGCTGGACGGTGGGGGCGACGGGGCGGGAGGTCGCGCCGGAGCCGGAGGCGGCGGCGGCGGGCGCGGAGCGACATCGGTTCGTGATCCGGCGCGCCGTCGATTTCGCCTGGGCGGCGTGGGACCGGTTCGTCGAGCGGCGCGAGGACTTGCACGGGATCGAAGTGCGGTGGCTGTACCCGGCGGGCGCGGAGCGCTCGCGGGAGCGCCAGCGCGAGGTGCTGGCAGCAGCGTTGCCGCTCTTGCGCGGGTGGCTCGGCGAGCCACCCTACCCCTTTCTGACGGTGGTGTTGCCACCCGCGGGAGCGGAGGGGGCGGGCGGGATGGAGTATCCGTCGTTGATCACGACGACGTCGTCGTCGAAGGGGCCCGGGTACCGGGACGAGCAGGAGGTGGTGGTCCACGAGCTGGCGCACCAGTGGTTCTACGCGGCGGTGGCGACCGACGAGGCGCGCGAGCCGTGGCTGGACGAGGCGGTGGTGACGTGGGTGACCGGCGCAGCGCTCGACGAGATCTTCGGCGCCGACCGCTCGGTGGTCTCGGCCGGGCCGCTCGGGATCGGTTACTTCGCCTCGCGGCGCGCCTGCTGGCGGTTGGCGGACCCGGGGCTGCCGGCGGGGCTGGCGGCGGACGCGTATCCGTCGTTCGACGGGTACGCCGCCGCGGTCTATTGTCACGGGTCGTTGGTGCTGGAGGCGTTGGCGGCGGCGGTCGGCCGGGCGCGGGTGCTGCGGGGGCTGGCGCGGTACGTGGGACCACACCGGTTCGCGCGCGCGACGGCGGAAGACCTGTACGCCGCGCTGGCCGCGGAGTGCGGCGACGCGGTGGACCGTGTGCTGCGGGCTGCGTTGCAGGCGGCCGACGGCTTCGACCTGCGGATCGAGAAGGTCGAGGTGCGGCGGGTGACCGGCGACGACGGGCTGCTGGCGCCGCGGACCGGGCCAGGTGACCGCTGGGTGACGAATTTCGTCGTGGCGCGGTCCGGCGCGCCGATCGAGCTTCCGGTGGACATCGAGGTTCGCTTCCCGGGTGCGGTGCGGCGGGGACGGTGGGACGGCCGCGGGCAGGCGCGGCGCTTCGCGGTGCAGTCCGACCGGCCGCCCGAGGCGATCGTGATCGACCCCGACCACCACGCGCTGCTCGATAGGGACTTGCTCGACAACGGCTGGCGGGCCCGTGACCCGGACGTCGCCGACGGGCTCCTCGACGAAGCGGTCGCGGCGTTCGGCGGGCTGCTGGGAGCGTTGTTCTGATGGCGGCGGAGTCGGTTCGGCCGGGAGCGATGGGCGCGGCGTGGCGGCGGCTGGCGGCGGCACGCGCGGGGTTCGCGGCGTACGCCTGCGGCTGGCTCGTCGCGACGCTGCTCGGTGGGCTGCCGGCGGCGCTGGTGCTGGAGCGGCTGGCGCGGAACCTGCCGGGCGGTTCGGGCGACCTGGCACAGGCCGGCGGGGTGCTCGCCCTCGAGGCGCTCGTCACCGGGATGCGGCCGTTGGGGTGGGCGGCGTCCGCGGCGCTCGGCGTGGCGCTGGCGTGGGGCGCGGCGGTCGAGCCGTTCCTGCGGGGGGCGCTGTTGTGCCGGCTGGCGGCGGGGTGCGGCGCGGGGTGTACGACGCGACACGGGACGCGAGCGCGCGGCGCCCGTCATTTCCTCAGGATGCTGGTGTTGCAGGTCGCGTCGTGGGCCTGGCTGGCCGCCGTCGCCGTGGCGCTGGCGTTCGGTGTCGGGGCGAGGGCGGCGTTCCTGCTGCCGGCGGTGTGGCTGGTTTCGAGCGTGCTGCAGGATGCGGCGGCGGCGGCGCTGGTGACGGCGCCGGCGGTGCGCGCGGGTCTGGCGAACTGGGCACGGACGTTGCGGCGGCGGCCGATCGCGACGATCGGCGGCGGCCTGTTGCTGCGGTCGGGGGCCCAGGTTCCGCTGGCGCTGCTCGGGGTGTTGATCGCCGCCGGGCCGGCCGGTTCCCCGTTGCGCCCGCTGCTGCTGTTCGGCCTGCCGGTGGCGGCGCTGTTCGGGCGGGCCGTCTGGTGGGCGTTGGCGACGGAGCTGGTCTCCCGTTCCGCCGGTGCGTCGTCGCCGCGGTTTCCGGGGGAATTCCGGCCGGTCGAGCTTGACAAAGCCCGTGCCGTCGGCTAGGTGTGCCGCCCCGTGACGGAGGTGTGCGTGGACCAGGAACCTGTGGAGGAGCCCGACCGCGACGCCGACGCCGAGGGCGATGTCGAGTCGTCGGAGTCGACGGAGTCAACGGACGTTGCGGAACAGGACCGGCCGCGGGATCGCGAGCGGGAGCGTCGCGGTTCGCGGGACCGGTCGGTGTACTTCCGCCCGGTCGAGGTCGAGGTGAAGGACAACCTCGAGAAGGCGATGCGGGCGCTGAAGAACCGGATGAGCAAGGAAGGCGTGCTGCAGGAGCTGAAGCGCCGCCGGTTCTACGAGAAGCCATCCGTGCGCCGGAAGCGCAAGGAGCGCGAGGCTCTCAAGCGTCTCCGCCGCGCCGCTCGCCGCGCGCAGAACAAGTAGCGCCGTTTTTCGCAGCCGTTCCTGCCTTGCCCGTGGCGTGGGCAAGGCAGCGGTGCGTCGTCGGCCTCTCCGCGACCGGTCCCGTGCTTCGGGCCGGTCGCGGCGCGGAGGTGCGACGCGCCGGGGGGGAGGAACGGATGCGGTTCAGGATTCCTCGTCGACGACGAGGTTGCGACCGGCGCGCTTGGCCTGGTACAGGCAGTCGTCGGCGCGCAGGAGAAGCGCCTCGGGCTCCGGATCGCCCTCTTCGGAGCAGGCGACGCCGAAGCTGGAGGTGACGAGGATCGGGCGGTTCTTGTGTTCGAAGACGGCGTTCTCCAGCCCCTTGCGGAGGCGTTCGGCGACGCGGCGTGCGGCCTGCAGGTCGGCCTCGGGCTCCGGATCGCCCTCTTCGGAGCAGGCGACGCCGAAGCTGGAGGTGACGAGGATCGGGCGGTTCTTGTGTTCGAAGACGGCGTTCTCCAGCCCCTTGCGGAGGCGTTCGGCGACGCGGCGCGCGGCCTGCAGGTCGGCCTCGGGCAGCACGATCGCAAACGAGTCGCCGCCGTAGCGTCCGATCACGTCGCTAGCGCGCGCGGTCTTGCGGAAGGACTGGGCGACAAGGCGGAGGATCCGGTCGCCGACCTCCGTGCCGTAGCCGTCGTTGATCGCCTTGAACTGGTCGATGTCGGCCATGATGACGGACAGCGTTCGGCCGTAGCGGCGGGATCGCTGCCACTCTCGGCGGAAGGCTTCGAGGAAGGCGCGGCGGTTGACGGCGCCGCTGACCGGGTCGGCGGATGCGACGAGGTCGACCTGCGCGCGCAGCTCGGCCACCTCGACGCGGAGGCGCTGGACCTCGGCGCGCAGTCGCTCATTGAGCGAATCGAGCTCGGCACGGCGGGACTCGGCCTCCAGGAGGGCGCGCCGGAGCCCTTCCACGTCGTCCGGCATCAGGGCGGCGGCCGGAGTTGCGGCTGCCTCGGGCGCGGCCCCGCTCCCGCCGTTGCCGTCGCCCCCGGCGCTCGCCTTGGTTTCCGCGGTCTTCGCTTTCTTCGGATCCTCGACCGGCTTGAGGGTCTTCCGCTTTGCCACGTTGGTCGCCTCCAACGGCTCAAGGATATCACAGGTCCAGGTCCGCGGGGTATCCCCCGTCGGGTTCGTCCGCGATTCCCGGGTCTTGCGGCCAGGGGAGCGGGACGTCTTCGGGCCATTCGGGGGCCGTGCCGAGAGTGGGGGGAGAGCCGCCGTAGCGCGGCGGAGGGAGCGGCTCCCCCGGATGCCAGAAGTCGAGCCGGTCGTGGATCGCAGCCTGGTACTCGGCCTCGTCGAGGTCACCGCGGGCACGCATCTGGCCGAGCAGGCGGTCGAGGCGGGCGCGCCAGGAGGCCGGCACCGCGTCGCGCTCGTACATCCGGTAGCGGGAGATCGGGTCGGGAAGCACCTTGGCGAGGTAGATCGCCTCGAGCGGGGAAAGGTCGGCGGCGGTGCGGCCGAAGAAATGGCGAGCGGCCGGGCCAATGCCATAGATGCCCGGGCCGTACTCAATGACGTTGAGGTACAGCTCGAGGATCTGGTTCTTGGTCAGCGCCTGGTCCATCCACCAGGTGAGCACCAGTTCCTGGAGCTTGCGGGCGATGGTCTTCTCGCGGTCGAGGAACACGTTCTTGACGACCTGCATATCGATCGTGGATCCGCCGTAGACGAAGCGGCCGGCGCGCAGGTCGCGGACGAGGGCGGTGCGGAGGTCCTGGATCGAGACGCCGGAGTGCTGGAAGAAGCGAGCGTCCTCGGTGGTGAGGACGGCGGCAATCATGTAGCGCGAGATCTCCGAGAGGGGGACCCAGTCGGGCGAGCCGGGCCCGGTGACGACGGTCTCGGTGCGGCCGTCGGGCAGGACGATCTCGTGGCGGAAGGTTCCGCGCAGCCGGTCCATCTCGATCGATCCGTCGGCGCCGACGACGCGGCAGCGGCTGGCGGCCTGGAGGTCGAACACGGTGTCGGACAGGTCGGCGAAATCGATGTCGAAGCCGATGTGGAAGTCGACGCTGCCGGCGAACTGGAGTCCGGGCAGGTCGGCGCGCAGCGGCAGGGGAAGCGCTTCCAGCAGGTCCTGGCAGGGGGTGCGGGCGCCGGCGAAGGCGACGCGGAAGGCGGGTGGGTCGCGCAGCGCGGCGACGACGTTGAGCGCCATCTCCACGGCGCCGACGCGCGCCCGGCCCTGTTCGAGCGTCGCCTGGCGTTCGGGCAGGTCGAGGGTGAAGGTCCCGGAGACGTCGAAGGCGATTCCCGAGACCGGTTCGCGGGCCACCTTCGGGGAATCGAGGGTGATTCCGCGCACGCTTACCTCGCCCGCGGCGACCCACCGTCCCTCGGCATCGCCCGGCCGCACGTCGAGGGCCAGTTCGATGCCGGGGGGTCCGAACAGGACCAGCGGGAGTCGCGGCCGATCGATCCGCAGGCCGTCGGCCAGAATGCGCCCGCGGATCGAGGCCTCGCGGGAGGACGGATGGACCCAGGTGCCGGGGTCGAAGGCGCCGGCCAGTTCCACCGGCGCGGCCGGTTGACCGGCGCCGGCGGGCTGTTCGATGCCGCGCACACGGAAGCTCCCGTCGAAGCCCACGCGGCCTTCTCCTTCGCGCCGGAAGGTCAGGTCGGCCCGCAGTTCCGGCTCGCGAGTCCGCAGCGGCGGGTCGGGCAGCAGGCGTACCGGAGCGGCGAACCGCGCGGAGGCGACGGCGGAGATCCGGGTGCCGTCCAGGCCGAGCGCGAGGCGGGTGTCGGGCTCCAGACGCAGGGTCGCCTCCCCCTCCGCCGTTCCGTCCGGTCCCTCGTAGCGGACGGCGGCCAGGTCCAACCGACCGGCGACGCCGCAGCGGCCGTCCACGAGCGGTCCGAGGCGGAGTTCGAACGGCGCCCGTTCGGGGCCCGCGACGAGGCGTCGGCCGGCGGCGGCGATCTCGATCTGCGGCACCGGGAGTTCGCCCGCGACACGCAGGGCGTCCTCGCCGGGACGATGGGCCAGTTCGAGGCGCGCGGTGCCTTCGCGGACCGGCCAAAGGCGGCGGCCCGGCCAGAGGCGGCGGGCGAGCGCATCGAGTCGCGCGGCGACGACCTCGATTTCGCCCGACGTGCCGACCGCGGTCCGTTCGACCCAGGCGTTCCAGCCGCCGGCCGCGGCGCCGCCGTCCCCGGCGGCGTCCAGGCGGATGCGGTCGCCGCACCGTTCCACCACCAGGCGGCCTTCGATCGCGCGATCGGCGAGCGGTTCCGCGGCGAGGCGCGGCTCGCCCACCTCGACGGCGGCCCGGTCGAAGCGGATCGTGCCTCGAACGGGCCAACGGCAGGCCGGCGGCGACACGGCGGCGGGCTCGGTGGCCGGGCCGGCAGGCTCGGCAGACCAGGCGCGGCGGGTCGCGCGCAGGACGCGCAGCACGTCGCGGGCCGCGCGGTACGCCGGGGCGTCCGCGAACGGCTCGCCGGGCGCCCGCTTCCACCGCAACGTAGCCTCCGCCACCCGCGCATCCTCGATCGCGACCTCGCCGTCCCGCAAGGCAAGGGTGGCGGAGGCGGCGGAGGCCCGCAGCACCTCGTCCGGCCCGGCCACCAACCGGACCTCGGCGAGGTCGGCGCGCAGCCGGCGGCCGGCGGCGTAGTCGAGCCGCGGGACGTCGGCGACGAGGGTCACGTCGTTCCCGTATTCGATCGCGAGCGACAGTTCCCGCACCGCCACTTCCAGGCCTGCGCCGCCGCCACCGGCAAGGCGCGCGGAGCCGTGGAGGACCCGACGCGCCAGGCGCACCACCTCGGCCCATGCCTCATCGTCGCCCACACGGACCTCGACGCGCGGGCGCCGCAGTTCGAGGCGCCGGATGCCGACCCGCCCTCGCAGAAGCGCCCACAGGTCGACATCAGCCTCGAGGGTTTCGAGTGTGCCGAGCGGCAGGCCGGTCTCGCGGGAGGCCACGCGGACACCCCGGAGCCCGACGGAACCGAGGCCGGCCTCGATCTCGTCGGCCTCGACCGACACGCCGAAGCGTTGCTGGAGGCGCTGAAGAACGCAGGCCCGCACGAGGAACGGCAGGGCGACGCGGACGGCGAGCGCGAGCAGGAGCAGGGAGCCGAGGCCGAGCGAGAGGCCCAGGACGAGGCGCCGGCGACGGCGCGTCCGTCCGCCGGCCGCCGGACGGCCCGTTCCCGCCACGGTCAAGGCTCCACGATCTGGAACGTGCCGCGCGCCAGCGGGACGCCGGCGGCGTCGCGCACGACGACGCGATAGGCGCCGGCGGGCCGCCAGGTCGAGGCGCGGGCCCAGGTGCGATAGCGCGGCCCGGGACCGACCTCGAGCGAGACGGGCGGGGGCGCGGAGCCCGGCCGGTCGACCGACTCGAAGCTCACCGTCACCGTCTGCGGCCGGTCGCCGGCGTTGGCCGCGTCGAGATAGACCCAGACCTGCCCGTCGCGGTCGCGCGGGAAGCGGGTCGCGGGCTCCACCGGTTCCCGGTCGCGCACGTCCCTGCAGATCACGAACCGGTTCAGCCGCACGGCCCCGCCCGCGAGGATCTCCGGGCCGGCGGACGGCTCAGGTTCGGGCGGCAGGGCATTGGGCGGAGTCCGGTCCATCCCGGGCACCTCGAGCCGTTCGACCGGAGTGTCCCCCGGCGGGACGGTCGGCTCGGGAACGGCGGCCGCGACGGCAACCGGCGCCGGAGGTGTCCGCGGGCCGCCGCGTTCGCGGTCCGCTGGCGGCCGCAGCGGCGCCGGCATGGTCGCGGGCGGCGGGGTTCCCGCGGCGGTGGGCGCCCCGGTCGACAGAGGAAGCGGCGGCGGCAGGGGCGCGCGGGGGCCCGGCAGCGGCGGCGGCGGTCGGCGCGCGCCCAACGCCGGCTCCGTCCCCAGCTCATCCCCGGGCGCCGGCACGGACGTCGCGGCGACCGCGGCGGCGGCGTCCTCCGGTCGGCCCCGGCTCCCCGACTTTCCCGGAGCCTTCGCGCACGCCGCTCCCGCCAGGAGCAGCGAACCGAGCACCAACCACGAGCGCATGGGCCGCACCTCCCGACTCGACTCCATGGCCCCACTCGACCCTTCCGGTCAAGATTCCGGCCGGGGCTCGGACGACGGGAGCCGCGCCGGCATTCCGTGCGGCCGCGCCCCGCGGTATGCTGGCCGGGCGCGGGACGATCCGCCGGAGGGACTCGGCATGATGCGACGACGACGGGGGCTGGCGATGTTGCTCGGCGCGACGCTCGGCGGCGCGGCCCTCGCCGGCTGCCCCGAGTCGCAGCCCGGCGACGGGGCGGACGCGGCGGGCGACGGCGCGGACGTCGAGGCCGAGAGCACTCCCGACGGGACGACGGACGGCGGGGAGGTCGACGCGGCGGCGGTCGAGGACGGGGCGGGAGAGGAGACATCGCGGCGGCCGATGGGGGCGCCCTGCACGGACGGGTCGGAGTGCGAGGGGCGGTTCTGCATCGATGCGTCGCTGGACCCAAGCTTCGTCGACGGGTACTGCTCGGCGTTGTTCTGCGACCCGGACTATCCCGGCTCGTGCCTCGACGACGGGGCGTGCTTCGACACCGAGATCTACCCGCCGCTCTGCGCGGCGCTGTGCGAGAGCGACGCGGACTGCCGGGGGCCGGACTACGTCTGCGTCGGGACGTGCATTCCGGATGACTTCACCGCTCCGCTGCCGCGTCCCGGCGTGTTGACCGGGCTGGAGGCGGAGCTGGTGGCGTTCGTGGCGGCGGCGGACGACGCGCGGATGATGCGGCACGTGCGGGTGCTGGCGGGCGAGACGCCCTGGGACGCTCCCGGCGGTCCGGTGCGGATCGTGTCGCGCGCCGTGGGGCACCCGGACCGGCTGCGGGCGGTCGAGTACTTGGAGGCGGAGCTGGCGGCGTCCGGATGGTCGGTGGAGCGGCGGGCGTTCGCGGACGGGGTCAACCTGGCGGCCGAGCGGGCCGGGACGGCGCCGGCGCTTGCGCCGGTGCTGGTCACGGCGCACTGGGATTCGACCGCGATGGACACGCCGGGCTGGGATGCGGCGC
>Ga0209162_1002655_pt1 | contig 15256 bp, 9 predicted proteins | sample YNPNPMetaG_FD_187121 | JGI IMG/M metagenome (GOLD analysis project Ga0209162, IMG submission 187121) | Anoxygenic and chlorotrophic microbial mat microbial communities from Yellowstone National Park, USA - YNP NP MetaG (SPAdes) (version 2) ... | reverse complement strand
AAGCAGGAACAGGTAGTTATCGCTGACCTGCACCGCGTCCTGCGGAAACACCAGATGCACGAAGTGCGCATAGGCATCCGCGCTCAGCTCGCACTGCCACCGACAGCCCTCTTCGCCCAGCGGCGTAAACACGGCGCGCACCCTCGCTTTGGGCATCTGCAGGTACTTCCATTCCGCGAAGAAATGCACGTTGTCGGGGGCGGGCGCACCTCGCTTCACCTGCACCACCAGGAACTCCGTGCGCGCGTCCTGCGCAGGAGGCAGCTGCAGGAGCTGCTGCGCACTGTTGGCAGGTACTTTGACCCGATGCACCTCGTCGGAGAGCGTCTCGCCGTCCAGCCGCATCCGACGCACGCGCAGTTCGCTGCTAGTTTCCTGAAGAGTATCGTTCACGCCCCACAGCGTCACGGAGCCGTCCTCTTCCTGTCGGAAGGTGTACAGCAGCGGCGCGAACGCATGGGCAACGGTGTGATACGCCCCCTTTGGGTTCAGGTAGTAGTCGATGACGCTCCACGAGATGCCAGGCCAGCAGTCGTTCAGCTGCCAGAAGAGCGCGCCGCTGCACTCGAACTTGCGTCGGCGGTAGTGCTCGATGCCGAACTTCAACCCTTCCGCCTGCACCAGCTGCGACAGCACCACGTATTCCTCCATGTTGCGAGGCTGCCATACATGCGCCTCGAACAACTTCTCCTTGCGCGAGGTGTCGGGGTCTTTGATGCGATACAGAAAGCCCTCGCTGTCGTAGAAGAACTGCTCGGGCGGGATGTTGCGCTGCAGGGTGTTCAGGGCGGGCGCGCCGTGCATCCCGAACTCGCTGATGAACCGTCCTTTGTCTTCAGCGTAGTGACGGTACGAAACCCCCTCTGGCGTTGGGTTGGCACGCGGTTCCTCTCGGCTCTTACGTGGGTAGACCATACCTGCCCATACCTGCCAGTTGTGCTTGTCGCCCGCGAGGTCGCTGTTGGCATCGTCACCGCCCCATGGGCTGCCTGGCCAGTAAAGCCGCGAGGGGTCAAGAGTGCTGCAAACCTGAGGCAATATCTCGTCGTAGATGCGTTTGCCGAAGAAGGGAAAATCGGGTTCGTTCCAGTGAATCATGCTGTCGATCCACTGGTTCTCGTTGTTGCCACACCACAGGGCGATGCACGGGTGATTGCGCAGCTGTTTGACCACACACTCCGCCTCCCGACGCACCTCCTTCACAAAGTCCTCATCATCGTCAGGATAGGCCGCGCAGCTGAACATAAAGTCCTGCCACACGAGGATGCCCAGCTCGTCGCAGGCGTTGTAGAACTCCGGTGACTCGTAGATACCGCCTCCCCACACGCGCAGCATGTTCATGTTGGCATCGCGCGCCATCTGCACCAGCTTCCGGTAGCGCTCGGGGGGTATCGAACCAATCAGGTTGTCAGCAGGTATCCAGTCTGCTCCTTTGGCAAACAGCTTCACGCCGTTCAACACAAAGGTGAAGTTGGTAGTGTCGGGTTCCCTGCCGGGCGACTGGTCTATCTCGATGGTGCGCACGCCGAAGCGTATCGAGCCCGTGTGAAGTACAATCGCGCCGTCCAGCAGCTCCGCTTCCACGGTGTAAAGGTGCGGCTTGCCCAGGTCGTGGGTCCACCAGAGCTGCGGCGACTCCATCCACAGGGTGGTCTCCGCCCTGCCATCGACGACAGGAGCAACTACTCGCCAATCCTGCCCGTGGTCGCGCACGAAAAAGCTCACTACCAGCGGACGATTGTTCTCGTCGATGTGTTCTATCTCCGCGCTCAGGCGCACCTGCGCCCCGTTTTCGGTGAGACGCTCGGTGTAGGCAAACAGGTGGGCAATCCGCGCCACCGAGTGAGCCTCCAGACGCACCGGTCGCCATACGCCCACCGTGACGAAGCGCGGTCCCCAATCCCATCCCCAGTTCATTTGCGCCTTGCGCAGCCACACTCTCGGCTTGTAGAACGCCGCCCAGTAGCGAGAGACGTCCTTCTTCTCCGCCTCCAGCACCACCGGGTGAAAACAGATGGCAAGCAGGTTCTGCTCGTCAAGCCGCAGGTGCGAAGTCACGTCAAAGCGGTAGGGGGTGAACATATTCTGCGCGGAGCCGACCTTCTCACCGTTCAGGTAGACGTCGGCGAGAGTGTCCAGTCCCTCGAATACCAGGTCAAACCGTTCTCCGCGAAGGTCTGCGGGCACGGTAAAAATCGTACGGTACCACCATTCGTAGTCCTCCACCCAGCCGCACGCTTCCGGGTTTTCGTCGTAGTAAGGGTCGGGCAAAACGCCTGCGTGAATGAGAGCGGTGTGTACGTCGCCGGGCACTTGCACCGGTATGGCCTCGCGCTCATCGAAATCCGCGGCGTGCGCGCGCTGTTGCAAACCTTTGTCCGGCTCAAAGTAGAACAGTTTCCAGGTTCCATCCAATGAGAACTCCATCGCCAATACCTCCTGCCGTTCTGTTATACCGAACAAAAGCGGTTTAGTCAAGCTGGAAAAAGCGCGAGGACGAGAAGGCGCGGATAGCCGTTTGTCCGCAGACCTTCGGAAGGATATGTCCAGTCGGCTCGCACGGGGCAATTTGCCAGTCCCAGATTCACTCCGTCGGGAGCACATTTACGGAGATAGCCCATGAGGGTCATGCTGGACAGCTCTCTGCTCGTTCGTCTAACGGGTCTTTGAGATTCTTCGCTGACGCTCGGAATCACACGAAAGCTGTCATGCTGAACGAAGTGAAGCATGACAGCGTTCCTCAGTCGCAAACCACTGCGCTCATCCTGCGATGAAACCTCCCGATGCATTCCCCCCACTTGCGCTGCAGGCACAGCGGACACTGATAGCCAATATATGCTGTGAGACAACATCTGAAGCCTGTGCAGAGGGAGGTCGTGTGAACATCCGATGAATTTGCCCGTTCGTTGCTTTGTATTTGCAGGGGTGACTCTTTTCTTGGCAAATGCCTGCACCGCTCAAACCACTGTGCGTTTTGCCCGTTATCCAGCCCCTTCGCCCGACGGCAAACAGATTGCCTTCTCGTGGCAGGGAGACCTGTGGCTGGTAAGCAGCGCGGGTGGCGAAGCAAAACGTCTAACCGTCCACGAGGGCTACGACTACGCCCCCGTCTGGTCGCCCGATGGCAGCAAAATCGCCTTCACTTCCGACCGCTACGGCAACGATGACGTCTTTGTGCTGAACCTGCGCGACGGCACGATACAACGCTTAACCCACTGGTCTGGGCGAGATCGGGCACTTGGCTGGATGCCCGATGGCAAGGCGGTGCTTTTCGATTCCGCGCGGGAGTGGGAACCGTACGGGGCGGAGCCGTGCGTCTACATCGCGCCGCTCAAAGGCGGTACCCCCTGTCGCCTGCATGACGCCACCGGCACCCCTGCCGCGCTGTCTCCCGATGGCAACAGGGTAGCGTTCGTGCGGCGTGACTCCAGCTGGTGGCGCAAAGGATACAGGGGAAGCGCCACTGGCGACATCTGGCTACACGACCTGAAGTCAGATCAGTTCTCCCGGCTCACGCAAACCGATACCTCCGACACCTTCCCCCTGTGGTCGCCTGACGGCAAGATACTATATTTCCTCTCCGAACGGGACGGCACCTATAACCTGTGGGCAATGGACATTGCAAGTAAAGCGGTGAAGCAACTGACTCGCTACAAAGGGGACGGCGTGCGTTTCCCGCAAATCGCACGCAACGGCAGCCTCATCGCCTATGAACAGGGAATGGACATCTGCACGCTAAATCCTGCGAACGGTGAAATCAAAGTGCTGACCATTACCGCACCAGCAGCGGACGTGCGCAAACCACAGGGCAGCTGGATGCAGGTGCGCGGCGATGTCTCCGAATACGCCATCGCCCCCAACGGTAAGGAGGTGGCGTTCGTGGTGCGGGGAGAGGTATTTGTCACACGCTACCCCGATGGAGGCACCGCACGACGCATCACCGAAACGGTGGAGCCGGAGTACGGGCTTACCTGGTCGCCCGACAGCAAATCGTTGGTCTTCGCCTCCGAGCGCGGCGGCACCACCAGTCTGTATCTGGTCACCTCCGACGACCCGGAAGAGCCGCGCCTGCGACGTACACCAAAGCTAAAGACAGAGCGACTAACGAACGCCCCATTGCCCGACACCTCGCCTGTGTTTTCACCCGACGGCAAGAAGATTGCGTTCCGTCGCGGCAACGGGAATCTGGTGGTGCTGGAACTGGAAACCAAAAAGGAGCGCACGCTGCTTCAACACTGGAATCTGGGACAATTTGTATGGTCGCCCGACAGCCGCTACCTCGCGCTGGAAATGGAAGACAACGAGTATAACTCCGACATCTACATTCTCAGCATCGAGGACGGCGAGATGGTCAATATCAGCCGCCACCCGAACAACGATACCAACCCCTCGTGGTCGGCAGATGGGCGGGCACTGGCGTTCCTCTCCCAGCGGGATGGGCGCAACTTCAACATCTGCTACCTTTTCCTTCGCAAGGTGGACGACGAGAAGAGCAAGGCAGACTGGCAGGACGAAGAAGACGCCAAACACGACGCCCCCAAAAAGCCCGACGAGAAAAAGGAATCGAAGGTGGAAGTGCATATCGACTTCGAAGACATTCATGACAGGGTGCGACAGGTCACCCGCTACGTGGGTGGCGTACAGGAGCTTGCCGTTTCGCCGGACGGCAAGAAAATCGCCTTCCGCAGCAGTTATCAGGGACAGAGCGACTTGTATGTCATCGACTGGGACGGCAGCAACGAGAAGCGGTTGACCACGGGTGGCACGCCCCCCACCGACCTGCGCTGGAGCAACGACGGCAACACCATCACCTTCCTGAGCAAGGGACGCATCTCGCGCATTGCCGCTGCAGGGGGAACCGTGCAGGCGACCGACTTCAGCGCGCAGATGCGGGTGGACTACGCTGCCGAACGGGAGTACCTCTTTGACGCCGTGTGGCGCACCATCAACGAGGTGTTCTATGACCCGCAGTTTCACGGCACCGATTGGGCAGCCATGCGGCTCAAGTATCGCCCCTATCTGCAACATGTAACCGAAGACCGCGATTTCAGCGCGGTGGTCTACATGATGCTGGGCGAGCTGAACTCCTCGCATGTGGGATACACGCCGCGATCCACCTCCAACCCCGAATCCACAGAGACGGGGATGCTGGGAGTGGTGTGGTCAAACCGTCGTGACGGCGAAGGCTTGCTCATCGAGAGCGTCATCCCCGACACGCCCGCCGCGCGTTCCGACGTGAACCTGAAGCCGGGCGAGCGCATCCTAGCAATCAATGAGCAGCGCATCACCGAAACCACCAACGTCTGGCAGTTGCTGAACGGCACTGTGGGCGAGAAGACCCGTTTGCTGGTGCGCGCGCCCGACGGCACGGAGCGCGTGGTGACGGTGCGCCCGATTTCTCCGACAGACTTCCGCCGCGCCCGCTACGACGACTGGGTGAAGCGCAACCGAAAATGGGTGGAAGAACGGTCGGCAGGCACGCTGGGCTACGTGCATATTCAGGGCATGGGCGAACTGAACGTGTACGAGTTCATCCGCCAGCTGCACGCGGTGGCGGCAGGCAAGAAGGGACTGCTCATCGACGTGCGGTTCAACGGCGGCGGCTGGACCACCGATTACCTGCTGGCGATTCTGATGGCAAAGCGCCATGCCTACACCCTGTCGCGCGGCGGCGAGCACGGTTACCCGCAAGACCGCCTGCCGTTGTATGTGTGGACGAAGCCCATCGCCGTGCTGTGCAACGAGCGTAGCTTCAGCAACGCCGAAATCTTTACGCACGCGATTAAGACCCTCAAACGGGGTCCCGTTATCGGAATGCCCACCGCAGGCGGCGTCATCAGCACGGGGCGACGCACGTTGATTGACGGCAGCTCGGTGGCAACTCCGGGGCGTGGCTGGTTCACGATTGACAGGGGCGTCAACATGGAGCACAACGGAGCGGTACCCGATTACGTGGTGGAGGACATGCCTGAGGACCTCGCCGCCGGGCGCGACCGGCAGCTTGAAAAAGCGGTACAGGTGCTGATGGACATCGTGCGAACGGCACCGCCGGAGTTTCCACCTCATCCGCCAGTCGCGGAGTAGACAAGCCGCGCAAACCTTGACGTTTGGTCGGAGGTGTGATATAGTATGGGTAGAATACCCCGCGTGAGGAGGCAAGTAGCATGGAAAAGCGTGCTTTGCTATTCAAACGGGGGGGGTATTGGTTGCGCTGCTCCTGTGGTTCGCCGCCCCTCTGAATGCGCAGCAAATCGTCACCGCTATTCACGTGCAATGGGATAATAACCTGAACGACAATCAGCCCTGGCGGTGCGTTACCATTGGCGAAGCGGCTAATCCCTGGTTCCACTTCATCGTTGCCTACAAGTTCCCTATCATCAACGTGATGGTGGACTGGGCGGAATTGCAAGAGCTCACCCAAGCCCACCCTGTGCAGCCAACTCGTCAGACCAATTTCAGCCTTCAGAGTGGGCTGCCTGTCGGATGCACCCGACCTCCAGTCAGCGACCCGCAAAACTGGGGCATCCGCTGGTGTGGTATGTTTCCCACGATGGGACCGTTTTTGCACAATGCGCCCTATCGGCTGACGGTGCAGTATCGGTATCTGGCAATAGTGGGTTACAATCCGATGCCGGTGTATCACACATTTGGCCCCTTTCAGACCACCGTTGAGTTCAGTGTCCGTAACCTGGTGGTGAGCTCTTCAGACGAAGTGAAGGTGCTGAAGTGGGATCCGGACCGCCCGGAGGTTTGCGACACCACTTTTCGTTACAGTCTGGACAGTGCGCAGAGGCGGGACGTGCCGGTGCGTATCAGCATCTATTCCACAGATGGTGCAAAAGTGTACGAGGTGACAGAGCAGAAGGCTTGTCCCCAAACACATACGTTCAGTTGGGATGGACAAACTGCTTCAGGTCAGCCCGCACCAGCGGGGTTGTATGTGTTTGATGTAGAGGTGAACCCAAATGCCTATCCCTTTAGCGACGCCGACCGCCTCCGCAGCGGACGTATCAGTATCGGGGAACATGAGGCGTTTATCCTTCCTTCGTCTGGCGACCTCCTGTTGGGCTATGCTTCGCCCTCGCAAGGCACTCTCGAAGTCTCATACGTTCTCAGGAGCGACATATCTGCCACTCGCAGCTTAATCCAGGTATACGATCCCGATTTCATACTCACGGCTTCGGTGGAAGGTGGTACCAAGGTGGTTATTCCACAAAGATCGCCCCTACCTGAAGATTGGAATGTGGTGAACGTATCCTGTTCATTAAACAAACCCAAGAAATTATACCCGTACACGGTCATTATCTGGGCATGGGACGACATCAAAACCTACAAGAACCACCTGCCGAAATCCATCTTTGCAAACCAAAGCGTGCGGGCATACACCTGCGCCCACTTTGACGCAACGGGCGTTGGTACCAGCGCCCCAGCGGCGAAACAGTTCAGGGATGTTCGCTTTCAAACGTATTCAGTGAGGCAGGGCGGAACCAGGATTGCTAGTGTCGATTTCGGAGATACGTGGTGGTGGTACGATGCTGCTAATAGCCAACCACCGTCCCCGCCGACCAACACACCGAGGCTTCACAGAACGGCTACGGCGTTGTTTTGGGATAAGCAGCTGGTATTCCGAGCCTTAGAAAGCGTAAATGCACTTACTTTAATGGCTCACGGAAGGAAGACGGCAATAGGCACGGGAGGCATAATGCCCTCAAGAATAACTGTCAATGAGTTATGGTCAAGATACTATAACAACGGTAATGGATGGTATTACTGGTGGAGCGGCCCCAGCCGGGGATGGTATCAGGCGCTGGGGTTGGGGCACCTTCGGGTAGTTGCCGCGGTGGGGTGCAGAACCGGTGGTGTTGCGTCTTCGCCGGGGCCTCATGTCTCTCCCGCTGACCCCGAGTACTACACGCTGTCTAGCCCCGAAGCCGGGTCTATCGCGGACTATCTGAACAGACTTGGTGTGCGAAGTGTTGTCTATGTTGCAGCGCCTGCGGCAGGTCATGTTGGTGGAGCAACAGGGCGAACGCTTGTCCAAGCATCGAAACTGTTCCTGGAATATTTCTGGAGGTACGCCACCAAAGGAGCGCCCGATTTCGAAAATCCAAGCAATCCTCCAACATACGGGAGCGTAGCAGCAGCCGCTCTCGCGGCGAAGCGCTACATTAAACGGACTTACCGAGGGTTGACAGCCAACGCTGTGTGGTACCAATTCTTCGTCAAAGGGGACGCTGCTTTGTACCCGTAGTACAGGAAACTTGCAGGTTGGTAAGGGAGGTAAGCAAGATGAATGCCCTGAGAAAATGGATAGTACTGCCCCTCGCACTGTTCATCGTAGTTTTGCCTGCGCAGGCACACGAGGAGGTCACCCCAGAAGAGATCGAACAGGCGGCCGAGGTCGTACGCCAGTGGCTCAACATGCCCGATGCGCCGCTGCGCTATTTTCACTCGGAGGTGGGCTCCATTGGGCTAAGCGGGCCGCGCCGCTCGGTGACCTTCGAGGCTCCATATCGCTGGGTCACCGTTGACCTTCTGTCTATGAGGGTAGGTCGGTGGTTACATTATTTTCACCATTGGGTCAAAGAAGCCAGAACCGACCTACCAGAAAAGACCGAGGACGAGATACGCTCCATCGCATGGAACTATGTGCAGCAACATTTCGCGCCTCTTTCTGAGTTCCCGCACTGGGATGTCCGGCTAGAAAGAACATTAGAGAGTGACCTGTTCTTCAATACGGGCAAGAAAGCCGCCGTCTATGACGTGGATTTTTCTCCCTATGTGTTTAGTGCGGCAGGACAGCGCATCCCTGTGTTGACCACCAGCTGCAGAGTAAGCGTCGACCCGTATACAGGCCAAGTGCTTGGTTTTGGTTTCAGCCACATGCCTTTCACCTTAACGCATCTAGAGCCGACTCTGTCGCCTGCACAAGCGAAAGTGGCGATTGAGGCAGCGTTTCGGCAACTGGGCGCGACAGATGCTTACGCGGTGATGCACTCGGAAGAGGAGGCGAATTTCGAGTGGACGCCCGATGGGCTCGTGGTCGGAGCAAACCAAACCAGTGGCTTGCGACTGGCATATCTGTTTGACTACGTAGCGACTTACGCCGAGGGCGAGCGTGCCGATGAGTTCGGCTCGCTAGAAGAGCCGTTTTTGTGGTATGCTGGCATCGATGCCCATACGGGGGAGTTGCTTTACCGTGACGTGTATCTGGGCGAGGCAACGGACGAGGCGAAACGGCACCTGCTCGCCCGCGTGAGGAGCTATCACATAGGGCGTCCAGCGGTATCCGCGTCGTCGCACCAAATGACGACAGTTTCGGTGCGCGCTGGGCAAATCGTGGTGAACGGGGCTGTGGTCTCGTTAAGGCACAAACCCATCCTGCGCAGCGGACGTGTGTATGTTCGGGCGAAAGACGTCTCGGACATGCTAGCGGAAAAGGCTTTGTGCATCACAGCATCCGACCACCGTCAGCCGGTTCGTTCGTTAACCTACCGCGGTGAAAGGTATATTGCCCTGCGCGACGTGTGCAAAGTGGCGGGCATCCGCCTGCACTGGGACAACCAGCGGAAGGTGCCCGTCCTGTACGCGGAGTGGCTGGATGTGAAAAAGCGGCTTCGGGGAAAATAGTGGCAGGGTTGTTCGATCAACTATCTCAGAGAGTGTTTGATAAATGGCTTCATGATTTGCCCCAGCGGCTGAAAGTCGCGGGCAACGCCAGGACAAAACCTGCGGTCGCAGGTTTCAGCCTCCGCAGGAGGCTTCGTTGTGGGTTGCTCGCAACTTCCAGTTGCCGGGTAGACGTATTTTCAAACACTCTCTAAGGGCGGTCTTTGCAGCAGGCGGGTGAAGGCATGGTGGGCGGGGGCGTTCTGCCCTTCTGAGGCACACCCTGCCGCCTCCGCGCCGTTAAAGCCCCGCTGGGCGGCAACGAGAAGATGGATATAATCCGGGTCATCGCACTTTGGTGGACTCATCAGTAACCCCTCTTCTTGACAGCGAAACTTGTTGTTGGTAGCATACTCACCAAACAGGAGCCCGCAGTCAACTGCGTAACTCCTAACTTATTTAACAAAGCACAGGGAGGAGAACAAGATGAGCGATGTAGCCGTGTTACTGCAGTCGGCAAGGGAGGCGCTCGCGAGAGGAGAGCATGGGCAAGCGCTGCCGCTGTTGCAGGAGGCGGTCAGGCTTGCGCCCGGCAACTTCGAGGTTCACATGTATCTGGGCGTGTACCTGGGGATGGCAGGCCAGCACGTCGAGGGGCTGCGGGAACTCAACCGCGCAGCCGAACTCAAGCCCGACAGCGCGCATGTTCGCTACAACTTGGGAATCACCCTCAAGTTGGCAGGTCGGCTTGAGGAAGCGGCGCAGCAGCTTGAGGCTGCGCTGAAGTTGGACCCCAACTACCAGAAGGCCGCGAGCGCGCTGGAGGCTGTTCGCGCGCTTGTGCGGTCGGAGCCGACCCGCGATGTGGCTGAGCAGCCCGATGTCACCATCACCAGGCTGGGCGAAGAGCAACTTGCGCCCGCACCCGGGCCTCCGCAGGCTGCGGCACGGGCGGATAACCAGTGTCCATCTTGCGGCGCACTCGTATCCCCTGGTGCATTTGAATGCTCGCTCTGTCGCAAACCCCTGCGCCCTACAGCCGAGCCCAGGGCGGAACTACGGCCAACTACCACCGTGGAAGCGCTTCACCCAGCAGAACTCCCTACGGCTCAGCGAGTGCCGTGGGGGCTGTGGATCGGGGCGCTCAACGGGATCTTCTTCATGCTCGCCTTGCACCTGATGGAGCGGTATGTCTTCAAGTTTGCAGAAGCGGTAGTGGTGCCTTGGTCCGCAGCCCTTCTCGGGATTGTCGTCAGGGGGGTTCTCATCGGGGGCATGGCGGGGATTGCTGCCGCTCTTACCCTGAACGTCTGGGTGGCGGTTGGCGCAGCGGCGATTGCGGTGGTGCTTATCAACGCAGGACTGTTGCTGATCGAGGGCGGCTTTCAGATGTTGCGAGCGGTGGGAGGAGGCATCTCCCCCCTTGTGCTGTTCGGAGGGATCATTTTCGGCGCCATCACCGGGTGGGTCGCGGGCGAGACAGTCATAAAAAGCCTGGCAAAGGCGCAGGCGAAGCCCACTAAGGAGAAGAAGTAGCGATAGCACCAGGAGTTACGCACTTGCAAGACCGTTCGTAAGTTTGCGAGATGGAACGACACCATCTGTCCTTCTGAATCTAGCGAAGACCCTCTTTGAAGGCTCTGAGATGCTTCGCTTGCACTCAGCATGGCAGAAAATTGTCTGTGCATTCGCTGCAGAAGGCGCGACTTACCATGTCTCCCTCGCAACTGCGTAACTCCTACCCTATTTAACTTGATTAAACAACGGCGGGCGTGCTATACTGTTACGACACACTTTGACCTGAAGAGGAGGAGACAACGCTGATGGAACGCCCCGGCGCTGTGACCTTTAAGGGACAGCCGTTGACGCTGGTTGGACCCGAGCTGAAACCGGGTGAGAAGGCACCCGACTTCACCATTATCGACCAATCGCTGCAGCCAGCCTCGCTGAAAGATTACGCGGGCAAGGTGATTCTGCTGAGTGTGGTTCCATCGCTGGATACGGGCATCTGCTCCGCGCAGACCAAGCGGTTCAACGAGGAAGCCGCACAGCTACCGGAAGACGTGGTTATCCTGACGGTGAGCATGGATTTGCCCTTCGCGCAGGCGCGTTTCTGCGGTGCAGAGAACATCAACCGTGTGAAGGTGCTTTCCGACCACCGCGACGCGTCGTTCGCGCAGGCGTACGGCACGCTGGTCAAGGAGTTACGTCTGGAATGCCGCGCCATCTTCGTGATTGACCGCGACGGCACCATCCGCTACGTGGAGTACGTGCCCGAAATCGCCAGCCACCCCAACTACGACGCCGCCCTGCAAGCGGTCAAAAGCCTGCTGTAGTCGCCAGCAAACCCGGCGGACGAATTCCCCAACACCTCTCCGACGAGGGCAGGGACACAGGGACACCCCTCTCCCGAAGCTTCGGGAGAGGGGGTCGGAGTGAGGGCCATACGGCTTCCACTCACCTGCTCGCAACCGCGCGGCTCAGGTCGATCTGCCAGTCGGGGAACAGACGGGAACGAACAGGATTCGGCAGTCCTGGTGCGGAATTGACCCCATGGCATGAAAGCAACGTCCAACAGGTCCCTGCTTCGCGAATTGCTGCCCGTGGGCATCCCGCTGGTAGCCATCGGCATGGGGTGCTTCTTCGGATTGAGTTCAGCAGGGCTGTTTGACCTCGACGAAGGACTGTATGCCTCCGCCGCGCGGCAGATGGTGGAGTCGGGTGACTGGCTGGTACCGCGCGTGGGCACTGGCGTCTTCTTCGACAAACCTCCCCTCACCTACTGGCTGCAGGCATTGTGCATGAAGACATTGGGTTTCACGCCTCTGGCAGCGCGCCTGCCTTCCGCTGTGGCAGCAACCCTGACCGCGTGGCTGTTGTGGCAGTGGGCGAAGCGGCGCGAACTGCACCGTGTCGGCTGGCTGGCGCTGGTCATTTATCCCCTGTGCCCGCTCACCATGGGGCTGGCGCGACAGGCGATTATGGATAGCCTGCTCACGCTGTGGTTCACGCTGGCGATACTCGGCTGGATCGAAGGCTACACCGGTGACCGCCGCTGGTACCTTCTGACGGCAGCGGGCGCAGGGCTGGCAACCATGACGAAAGGGCTAATCGGGTTGCTTCTACCGGGCGCGGCTCTGCTGTCGTGGATTGCGCTTCGGCGGGATTGGGGCGAGCTGAAACGTATCCCGTGGTTGCCTGCGCTGGGCGTCTATCTGCTTATCGTGCTGCCCTGGCACGTAGCGGTGTGGTGTACTGCCGGCGACCTGTTCGTGCGGGAATACATCGTCCACCACCACATTCAGCGTTTCCTCGGTAAAGACTTCGGGCACGTTGCGCCGTTCTGGTTCTACATACCCGTTCTGCTGGTGGGCATGTATCCCTGGAGCGCGTTCGTGCCCATCATCGGCTGGCAGGCACTGAGCGGCTGGCGGTGCGAGCGAGAGAAGCTCTGCTGCGCGTGGGCGATGTGGGCGTTCTGGGCGGTGGTCGTCATCGTCTTCTTCTCGCTCAGCAAATCCAAGCTGCCGGGCTACGTGCTGCCGGCACTGCCTGCGCTGTGCTTGCTGGCGGCGGTACGGCTGCAATCGCTGTGGGCGGTGACACGGGGGTTGCAGCCGAGCGAAGCCGCGCTGATGGGATTCACCGGCATCGTGCTCGGCGCGGCGTTTGCGCTGGTGGGAGTGGTCGGCTGGCAGTGGCGAGGTGCGGAAACCGCCGCGCTGATGGGCAAGCCTGTCCCGTCTGATGTGGTACAAGCAGTTTCCCACATGGCGCCGTTCGCGTGGATGTTGAGCGCGCTGTTCGTGTTGAGCGTGTTCGCGCTGGCATGGCGCTGGGCACAGACCCCGCGCGCAGTGGGCACGGCGGTGCTGTTCGGACTGCTGTTCGCGTTTCTGGCAGGGCATGACGGCTTGCCCCGCTGGGACGCTTACGACATCGCGCCGCTGCATCGCCTGGCCCGTTCGCTGATACCCGCTCTGCAGCAGGGCAAGGCAGTGATGGTGTACGCCTTCGAACCCAGTCGCCCCAGTTTGCGCTTCGTGATGGGACACCCGTCACAGGTGCATACGCCGGGCACGCCAGAAGATCTGCGCCAGCTGCTGGAGCGTTATAACGGCGGCTTCATCCTCGCCCAGAAGAACACCACCATCCCCGCCAACCTGCCCTGCAAGCCGAGTCGCGAGCAGGAAGACGGACGCTGGGTGGTCTACCGATGCGAGCCATCCGACGAGTAGTGATTGCGCCCACTGCGTTCAAGGGGAGTTTAGACCCCGTGGCAGTGGCAAAGGCGATGGAGCGCGGCGTGCTGCGCCCTCCTAATGAAATCCCCAGATTAGACTTGTTTCAATAACCTATTCAAGCGAACCGTCGCAGCGTCTTTATGAGGGATAGATTATCGAAAGTGAAGCGACACGTCTATTTCCGCGCTCGTGACAAAAAGGAACCAGCGATCCAGCTTTTCTCACTGTCGGAAGTGCTTAGCAGCTCCATAAGCGCTCACCTGTTAGCATTCAATCGGCAGTACCGTTAGCCAATGGCGATGGGCTTGCCATAGAAACCTGCAAGCCCATCTACCGATAGCATCAACGCGCGCATGTATCGAAAGAGAGCGACTTTAGGTCAACCTCCACGTCCGAGTCGTCCCAATTAACAAACGCTGTCCCACATGATAGATATTCATAGAACCTCGCGGTACCCCTCTTATCACCAGCCTGAATTCTGATGCGTCCCGTCTTCGGTAGATCGCACTGGTCAGGTTGGTAGTTGGCGCTCGTCACTTCGTAATTCAGCGTCCCGACCACTGGAGCTGAGTAGGTGCCTAATCCATCCAATGTATATTGACCTCTGAACCAGCCTTCGCCCAACCACACGCTCCCGTTGAAGGAAGCGACGATAGCGCACGGTGTTTGGGTATCTAGTATTTGGGTATCTAGGTTGTAGCTGACATCAAAAATGCCATTCCGCTGCCTGCGCAGAGAGAAACTGCCCGTAGCGCTGCCTTCAGGTTCATTGAGGTTGTTCGTTTGCCATGAGACCTCGGAGGCTGCTATAAGTTTACCATCACGGGCGAAACGCCCGTCACGTAAGGCCACGGTTACCTGTCCCGCGACTCTGCTGTTGAAATCAGGACTGTAGCACCCCCTGCCGAAATCCAGGATGTATGCGTCGACACTTTCCCTGACACGTGGACAGTTTGGGAAATCGCCGTTTCGGTAACGTCCCACAAGCGTGGTAAACTTGTCTGTCATTTCAAGCACATCAGCATTAAGGGTAGACGTGAGGTAACTAGCCACGTAAAACTCATACCTCCCAAAATCAGGTAGAGTAGCCGGAGTTCCACTACCACCCCCGCCCCCGCAGGCTTGCAAGAGCAGCGTGGTCGCGACGAAGCTGACTGAGAACACAACCGCTAGAAGGGTTGTCTGCAACATCTTTTTCATGAGCATGTTACCTCCCAACGCGTTGATAATGTCAGGAGTTACGCAGTTGACCGCGAACCCCTATCGACAATATAATGATACCATGAAAATGGAAGCCAGTCAAGGGGAGCGATGCAGAAAATGAACCCGCCCAAATGCGATGATTTAGACTACATCCACTTCCTCATTGCCGCCCAGAAGGTCTTCACCTGCACCGAAGCAGC
>Ga0209162_1002653_pt1 | contig 15257 bp, 19 predicted proteins | sample YNPNPMetaG_FD_187121 | JGI IMG/M metagenome (GOLD analysis project Ga0209162, IMG submission 187121) | Anoxygenic and chlorotrophic microbial mat microbial communities from Yellowstone National Park, USA - YNP NP MetaG (SPAdes) (version 2) ... | reverse complement strand
TGGTAAAAGAGAGCAACTGCACCCATTTCAATCGCCCCAGAGCGACGCCGACGGTGCACGCCCACGAAGGTGGGCGTTGCGGCGCCGGCGCGCCCTTTAGCTGCGATTTCAATCGCCCCAGAGCGACGCCGACGGTACACGCCCACGAAGGTGGGCGTTGCGGCGCCGGCGCGCCCTTTAGCCGCGATTTCAATCGCCCCAGAGCGACGCCGACGGTGCACGCCCACGAAGGTGGGCGTCGCGGCGCCGGCGCGCCCTTTAGCGGCGATTTCAATCGCCCCAAAACTTGTGGTATGATTTGGATGCGTGTTCTCGGAGAGCTTCTGGAGAAAGCCGCCATGTCCCACGACTCGAATGCCAGGACGCCGCAGGTGCTCTACGTCGGCCGGATAGACTCCAACCACGAACGACTGTGGCAACAGTTGCAGCAGGAAGGGATCGGCATCGTGTTCGCGCGCACGCCAAAGGCGGGCTTGCAACTGGCCAGGGAGCTAAAGCCGCGCGTGGTGATCATCAACACGACGAACGGCGCGTTCACAGGCGACCGGCTATGTCGAACGCTTGGTCGCCTCTTGCCCAACGTACAGCGGCTGCTCTTGACCGAAGCCAACGAGGGCAAAACGATTCCTTGCGAGCGGCGCCTGCCGCGCCCCTTCACCGTCGGCAAGTTGCGCGAGACCATCCTCAAGCTGCTGGAAGCGGCCAATCCGCACATCGTGCGCGCCGGCGAGCTGCGCCTCGATCTCAGCGCGCGCATCCTGGAGGGCCCGCTGGGCCAACGTCGCCTGACGCCCAAAGAGTGCAGCTTGCTCGCCTACCTCATGCGTCGCCCCAATCAGGTCTTCTCGCGGCACCAGCTCATGAAGGACGTCTGGGAGACGCCCTATATAGGCGACACGCGTACCCTCGATGTACATATTCACTGGCTGCGCGAGAAACTGGAGCGCGATCCCAGGACGCCGACCATCCTGGTGACGAGGCGCGGCGTGGGATATGTTTTCGTCGTGCCCGAAACCGGCGCCGGGGATGAGGAAGCAGCACCGGATGAATCCGGCCCTACACGGGAGTCGTCGCGGGAGATGGGAAACGGGGCCGGATGAATCCGGCCCTACAAAGCAAAATCGGCGCCGTCAGGCGCCGATTGGTCCATGCGGATGCGTGCAGATCACGCCCTGGCGGCGGCTCTGGCCTTGTTCAAAGCGTTCATCAGCCGGGACTTGCGCCGCGCGGCTTGATTCTTGTGGATCACGCCCTTCTCGGCCGCCTTATCCAGCGCGCTGATCGCCGCCCGCACGGCCTCTTCGCTGATCTCCGGTGATTTCGCGATCGCCGCCCGCGCCTTCTTCACCAGCGTGCGCGTGGTCGCGCGCACCCGGCCGCGATATATCGTCCGCCGCGCGGTCTGGCGCGCGGCCTTCAGAGCTGACTTGTGGATCTTCTTCCCTGGCAACTTGACCCCTCCAAAATGAACTTCGTGATAAGCAAATGATCGCCCGAAACCTGCGACCGCCGGCCTGTCGGCAGGCAGCAACATCTATTTATACCGCATCGGGCCGATTTTGTCCAGTTTCAGGGGGCGCCCTCTTTGGCCCGGCGTCCGCGGCCGCTTCCGCCATCGCCTCTTCGATATAAGGATACGTCAGCCACACCGTCGCCAGGCCGAACAGTCCGCCGGTGAACACGCGCAAGGCCCAGGTGCTTTCCCGCAGCCCCACCAGTTGAGTGCCGCCATCTATCGCCAGGGGAATCAGCGCGATGAGGTAGGCCTTCAACGAAAGACGCGGCACACGACGAAAACGAGGCGCATAGTAGCTTCGCGCCGCCCCGAACAACAGGCCGCCCAACAGGATGCTGCCGTAGATCGCCACGTCGCGCTGACAGATGGCGACCTTGTAGCCCATCTCCGCGTTGCCGATCCAGCGCAACAGCTCGCGCTGAAACAAGTTGAGGCCGGCCGGCAGCGCGCCGACCGTCTCCAGCTCGGCCACGTCATACGTGGCCTGCGCGCCGAACAAGAAGAAGGAGCGCTCGGGCAACTGGTGGCACGTGAACGCGTACAGCCGGTAGATGAGCCCCGCCGGGCCGCTCAGGCCGAGATGCATGAGGAGAGGCGCGGCGAACGGCAGGCCGACGAACACCGCCACGATCGCGTTGAAGAGCGCCAGCCAGTGATGCGTCAGCCACGCGACCAGCCGATCCACCGCGGCCGCCACCCGATCGGCCCGGCTCCCGGCCGGCAGATGCGCCGTGATCTCCTGTTGGGCCATGTGTTCGCTCCGCTTTCCCCGACCGGACCGCTCAATCGGTCGCCGCGGGAGGCGCGACCACCGCGGTGCCGCTCAGATAGCCGATATAGGCCGGAATGAGCGGCAAGACGCACGGCGACAGGAACGAGAGCACTCCGGCCGCCAGCGCAATCGGCAGCGTGACCACGGCCGACGAGGATGCCCCGCCCAGCTCCAGCCCGGCCAGGCCGGTGCCCAGGCGCGCGATGATCCAGGTCGAGAGCGCGGCCAGGCGATCCATAAAGAGCAAGATCCCGACCACGATCAGAAAGGCCCCGGTGATCTTGGCGATGATCCCCATGTGGCGATTCAGGCGGCGCAGGAAGCCCGTGGCCGAGCTGAGTGCCGCGCCGGTGAGCAGGAACGGAATGCCGAGCCCGGCCGAGTAGGCCAGCAGCAGCAGCGCGCCCTGCGCCACCGTCTGCGTATCGCTCGCCAGCAGGTAGATCGCCGACAACACCGGCCCCACGCACGGGATCCAGCCGGCCGAGAAGAAAACCCCCATGACGAACGACGACAGATAGCCGAAGCGCGGATCGGCGCGCGCCTGCACCCGGCCCTCGGTGTACATCAGCCGCGCCAGGCCATCCACGAACGCCAGATACGCGCGGCCGACCGCGCTCCGCTCGCCGCCCGCCGCGCGCACGCGATCGGCGATCCAGGTCAAACTGCCCGCCACATAGAGGCCGAACAGGATCAGGATCAGGCCGCCGATCTTCACGAAAGTGGGCATGTAGGTGTTCAGGGCATAGCCCACGAACGCGACCGAAGCGCCCAGCAGCACGAACACCGCGCTGAAGCCCAGCACGAACGCCAGCGCGTGGAAAAAGGTGGTCCAACGGCCGGTGGTCATCATGGCCTTTCTCGCTTCAAACGGGGCCGAAGGCCGGCTACGCGTTGCGGCCCGCGGCCTTCTCCTGCTGCAGCTCGCGCAGGGCCTTGAGCTCGGCTTCCAGCCGGCTCTGACGTTGCACCATCGAAAGGATCAGGACGAATGAAGCTGCCCAGATGATCAGATAAGCTCCCGCCAGATAGATCATGGTTTCACCTCGAAGATCAATAGCCCAACTGCTCTTTCAGCGCGTCCACCTGCTCCCGCGTCCGTTCCAGCCGCACCCGATAGGCGAGCAACACGAAGTAGAACACGGTGAAGGCGATCAGGCTCAAAAAGAACACGGGCAACATGCCGCGCGACAGGCCGAAGTTCTTGCTGTCGAGGAGCACCGGATGGATCGTGCGCCACCAGCGGATGGACATGAAGGTGATCGGCACGCTGAGGAACGCGAAGATGCCGTACACGGCCGCGAAGCGGGCACGCCGCGCCGGGTCCTCCAGCGCGCTGCGCAACATGAAATACGCCACATAGAGCAGAAACACGATGGTGTAGGTGGTCAGCCGGGGATCCCATGTCCACCAGGTGTTCCATGCCGGCTTGGCCCACAGCGAACCGCTGGCCGTCGCGGCCAGGGTGAACGCAATGCCGATCTCGGCCGATGAGACCGCCACGCCGTCCCAGAAGCGTCGGCCCTTCGCCAGGTAGGCGATGCTGGCGATCGTGGTGACGCCGAAGGCCAACATGCTCAACCAGGCGCTCGGCACGTGAAAGTAGATGATGCGCTGGGCCGCGGTCTCATCGGGCGTCAACCCGGCCGCGTTGGGCGCCATCAAGAGCGCGGCGTAGGCGGCCACCAACACCAGGGCCGCGGCCACGAGCGTGAGAAACACCAACCCACGAGCGGATCCGTTCATGCCATCCTCCGATTCGGCTTCGTCGGCTTCACTCTTCCATCACGTACCCGAAGGTGAGGTACGCGACGACCGTGAAGCCCACGTCGTAAACCACAACGATCTGCAGCCAGTTGCCCAGCGAGCCGAGCAGCTCGCCATCGAGCAACGCGCCGGTCATCTTCACGCCGGCGATGAGCACCGGCAGGAGCACCGGGAAGAGCAGGATCGGCAACATCACTTCGCGCGCCCGGGTGTTCACCGCGATGGCCGCGAAGACGGTGCCGACCGCCGCGAAGCCGTAGGTGCCCAGCAACAACACGAGCAGATGTTCCGGCGATAGCAACGACAGGTTGTAGAAGATCATCACCAGCGGCAGGATGATGATCTCGACGACGAACATGAAGAGCAGGTTGCCGATCAGCTTGCCGAAGTAGATCGCCGCGCGATCCACCGGCGCCAACAGCAGCCCCGCCAGGCTCCCCTTGTCCTGCTCGATGACGAAGGCCCGGTTCAACCCCAGCGTGCCGGCGAAGCTGATCGCCACCCACACGATCCCCGGCACGACCATCTTCATGTCGGGCACGCGCAGCTCGAACGCGAAGTTGAAGAGGATCACCGTCAGCAGCGCGAAGACGAACATGCTGCTGAAGATGTCCTTCGTGCGCAGCTCGGCCCGGATGTCCTTCCAGACGATGGCGATCACCGCGCGCCAGAAGTTCATCGGTCGCCTCCGACGCAGCGATCGTAGATCGGCCGGAAGCTGGCCGGCGTGAGGCCCGCCGTGCGGCCCTCGAACGCGATCTGGCCGCCGACCAGGATGACGACCCGATCGGCGATCGCCAGGCCGCGCTCGATGCTGTGCGTGACGGTCACGATGGTGCGGGCCGGTTCTCCTTCGCCGGCCGGGGGCGTCTTGCTCAACTGCACCAGCAGCCCATGCAACATCTCCGCGGCCTGCGGATCGAGGCCCGTGTCGGGCTCGTCGAGCAGGAGCACGAGCGGATCGTGCAGGAGCGCCCGCGCGATGGCCAGCCGTTGCACCATCCCGCGCGAGAAGGTGCGCACCAGGTCGTGGCGCCGGCCGCTCAACCCGACCTGTTCCAGCAGGCCGGCGATGCGCTCGCCGGGCGCCGGCAGGTTGTAGAGCCGGGCGAAGAAGCGCAGGTTTTCCTCGGCCGTCAGGCTATCGTAGAGCAACGGCGCATGCGACACCACGCCCAGGTAGCGCCGGATGCCGTCGGCGTGCGTGGCCAGATCCAGCCCGCCGATCAGCACCTTGCCGCTGGTGGGCCGGCTCAGGCTCGCCAGGATGCGGATGAGCGTGGTCTTGCCGGCACCGTTCGGCCCGAAGATCACCAGCGATTCGCCCGGCGCCACGCGCAGGTCTATTCCGCGCAGCGCGGCCTTGCTGCCGAACGCCTTAGTCAGCTTGCGCAGCTCGATCATGGCCGGGGCCACGGCGCGACCGGCCTCTGCCGCCTCGCTCACGGCCGTCCTTCCTTGCGCACCAGATCCAGGAGTTGCGCCTTCAGCCGCAGCCGTTCATCCCGATACGCCGCGTCCGCGAGTTGGCCCGCTTCATGGGCCAGGTCCAACCGCGCCAGCGCCTCGATCAGCTCGTCCTGGGTGATCGCGGCCGCTGCCGGTGCACCGCGGCGCCGCAACAACGGCCAAGCGACCAGCGCCGCCGCCAACAGGCCCCCGGCAACCAGCAGGAGCAACAGGAGGGTCCGGTCGGACGTCGCGGGCGCGGCCGCCGTCCCCATGCCCGACGCACCGCCGAGCGGCAGATTGCTGAAGCGCAGCGTGATCGGCTGGTTGGCGGCCACGTTCTGGCCCGACAGGCTGATGAAGTTGCCGCCTTGCGTCTGGCGCACGCTCTGATCGCTGAGCTGATCGCTGGTCACCCGCGCGCCCACCTCGGCGACGAGGGCATTGACGTTGGCCGCGGGATAGGGGAGGGTGCGCACCAGCTCCAGGGTCGGGCTGCTGTAGGGGATCTCGTAGCGATAGAGCACCTGTCGGGAGTTGCGCCCCGGCGGCAGGGGGATCGTGTCCACGAAGCCGTCGGCCGTGGCGATATAGCGGCCCCCCAGCGCGCCGTCGCTGATCTCCAGCGCCTCGGCGCCCTTCGGCACCGTGAAGCGCAACGTGCCGGCGCCATCGCCGACGTAGGCCTTGTTGCCGTCCAGGCTGAAGACGATCAGCTCGGTGATGTAGGCCCGGCCGCCGTCGAACTCCACGATGAAGTGCACCCGCTCCGCGCGCACGCCCGACGGATCGGACGTGGTGTCGTACACGGCCACCGGCAGGTTCAGGCCGCTTTGTCCCGGCTGAAACTGGACCGGCTCCGAGCTGTAACTGTAGCCGCCCGGCCCTGTCACGCGCGCCACGAAGACGAACGCGGTATCGGTGGGCACGCCGGTAAAGCGAAAGAGGCCGGCCGCGTCGGCGGTGGTCTGTCGGGTGTCGAGCAGCGATGTCTGGTCGAAGATGCCCAGCTCGACCGCAGCATTCGGCACGACCTGGCCGGTGCTCTGGTTGGCGACGACGCCGGAGATGACCCCCGTGCCGGTGAGCGGCGCCGTGGCGAACAGGGGGCCGAGCGACAGACTGCGCACGTACTCCAGCACCGCGCGCTGTTCGGCCGCGGCCAGCTTCGCGCCGAACGCGGGCATATTTCCGCGGCCGGCCGCCAGCAGCTCGGCCCACGCCTTCTGGCTCACGTTCGCGGTGCGGCCGAAGTCGGTCAGGTCGGGCACGGCCGGCTTGCCCTTGCCGTCGGGGCCGTGGCACTCGGCGCACTGCTGGTCGTAGATCGCCCGTCCCATCGCCACCTCGGCCGCGGAGGTGTGCAGCGTCCAGGCGTAGCCGACCGCATCCCAGATCTGCTGGTCGTTCAGCCGACTGCCCCAGGGCGGCATCATGCGCGCCATGCGGCCGTTCTTGGTAACCGAGAACATCTCGGTGAAGGAAAGGCCGGCCACCACGTTGTAGTCGGCGAAGACGGTGGCCGGCACGCTCAGGCCCGGCGCCGTCGGCCCATCGCCCTTGCCCGTCGGGCCGTGACAGGGCGCGCAGTTCTGGGCATAGAGCTGGCGGCCGGCCGCGGGTTGCGGCGGCCGGGACGGCGTCTGATCGGCCGGCGTCGCGTAGGCGGCAGTTGCCGTTGCGAACGCGACGATCAGCGCAATCAGCACACAGATTGCGAAGAAGCTGCGGAAAACGGTCAAAGGGGTTCTCCTGAAACGCTGAGCTTTCAGACAAAAACGGTCACCCGCCCGGCAGGCGACCGTTTTCGTGCATTGAACATCGGGTGTGAACGGCGGTCCGCTATTTGACCGCCTCGACCTTGATTTCCTGGTATTCCTCGTAGCGCGACGGGCACTTGAGCAAGAGATTGTTCGCCTCGATCACGCCGTCGGCTCCCATCTTGCCCTCGATGATCGCGCTCGATCCCTCGCGCTCCATCTGGTCCGGCTTCACGCCGTGGAAGTGAATGGCGATCTGCTTGCCGGCATCCTTCGGATCAGAGATGCGGAAGCTCAGGTCGAGGGTCGCGGCATCGTACCGGATGCTATCGGTCACGATGTTGCCGCTCACGCGCAGATTCTTGCCCGTCAGCGCGGCCTGCTCGGCCAGCACCTCGCCGACCTCGCGATAGTAGGCGCCCGAGCTGGAGATTGCCGAGACGATCAGGTAGGCAATCAACCCCAATACGACTGCAGCGCCGACGATGAACTTGATCTGCTTGTTCGACCGGTGCGCTTCCACCTTGCCGCGCAAAATCGTCGTTTCCATCTCGCCTCCGTCAGTTGGCCGCCGGATAGCCGATCTCCGCCAGGGTTTGTCTGACGTTGCTCAGCACTGATTCGTTTTCCAGCGTGAACGTGGCCGTCTTGGCCTTCGCATCGCCCGTGACCTTGAGGACGCCGGGCAGTTCTTGCGTCTCGCGCACGATCGTGTTGACGCAGTGATGACAGGAAATGGCCGGTATGGACAACGTCACTGTAATAGACATGGCTTCCTCATTCTCTCCAGGAGTTCAGATCTTGCGTGCCTCCGGCACGTATCTTCTCAAAAAGTAGGGGCGACGGGGATCGCAGATCCCCTTTGAGCAAGCTTACAGCCGGTCTGCGACCGGCGTCCCCGGCTTGTTGAGAGGATACTCCGGCACGTCTGTAGCATATATTACACCATCCGCGCCGATTTTCTGTAATCGCGGCTTCAGAAACGCGATCTGAGCGCGAGCGGCCGGCGCGCGGATCATTCCGTCGCCGCGGCTGCGGCCTGCGGCCGCAGGTGATTGATCAGGATGCCCGCCACGCCCACCAGGAACAGGCCGATGGCGATCCACTGCGCGGTGGCGAGCGAGCCGATGCGCCAGGCGTCGGGCCGGAACATCTCGACCCAGAAGCGGCCGGCCGGATACCACATCAGGTAGAAGCAGAAGACGTCGCCGTTGCGCAGTTTGGGCGCCAGCGCGCGGGCGCCGAACCAGATCAACAGCGCGCCGATCACGTTCCAGAGGGCTTCGTAGAAGAAGGTCGGGTGGAAGCCGTTGGCCGCATACCACTGCCGCGCGGCGTCGGTCAGGCGATCGGGCAAGCCGCAGGCCATCGGCGAGCCGACCGGCTCCTGGCACGGATAGGCGGGGTTGATGTGGAAAGCCCACGGGAGGTTGGTCGGCGGGCCGTACAGCTCCTGGTTGATGAAGTTGCCGACCCGGCCGATAGCCTGGGCGAGCAGCAGGCCCGGCGTGGCGATGTCCAGCCAGCGCAGGAACTTCAGATGCTTGTACGCGCAATAGATGGCAAAGGCCAACACCCCGCCGGCCACCGCGCCGTAGATGCCCAGACCGCGGAAGCCGCCGTTCCAGAACGCGATGATCTCGATCGGATGCTCGCGATAGTAGGACCACCCCACGAAGTTGCCGGTCGGCGTAGAGAAGACATGGTAGAGCCGCGCGCCGATGATGCCCAGGAGCAGCCCCAGGGTCAACAGGTTCCACACGTGGTCGGGGTCTTCCCCGCGGCGCCGCGCCTCGATGGTGGAAAGATACGCGGCCAACACGGCCCCCGCCACGATCAGGAGGCCGTACCAGTGCACCGAGATCGGTCCGAGCTGGACGAGAACAGGATTCATAAACACTCCTCTCAACCTCCGCGGCGGGCGCGGCGGGCTGCCCGCTCATCGGTCGGTTCGCCGGCGCCCGCGGCGGCCGCGGCCTCGCGCGCGAGCTGGCGCTGGTATTTCAACCAGCGCATGCAATCTTCGTCGTGTCCCATCAACATGTCGGCCGCCAGGATCGCCTTCTTGATCTCCGGCTTGAGCGGGTTGGTGATGGCGCTCGGCATCCCGGCCGCGATCAGCATCGCCATAAAGGTGGCGTTGATCGCCTCGCGGTCGGGCAGGCCAAAGGAGACGTTGGAGGCCCCGCAGGTCGTGTTGCAGCCGAGCTCTTCCTGGATCCAGCGCACGAGCTGCACCACCGCGCCGCCCGACCCGCGCACCGCGCCCGCCGGCATCACCAGCGGATCCACCAGGATATCCTCCGGCGGGATGCCGTAGGCAGCCGCGCGCTTCACGATCTTCTTCGCGACCTCGAAGCGCACCTTCGGATCGGTGCTGATGCCGGTCTCATCGTTGGAGATCGCGATCACCGCGCATTTGTATTCGGCCACCAGCGGAAAGACCGCCTCCATGCGCTCCTCTTCGCCGGTCACCGAGTTGACCAGCGGCTTGCCGCCCGCGGCCTTCAGCCCGGCGCGCAACGCCGCCACCACCGAGGAATCCACGCTGAGCGGCACATCCACCACCGACTGCACGGCTTCGATCGCCGCAACCATCACCTCGGGTTCCAGCTCGTGGGCATTGGCCACGCCCAAACCCGCGTTTACGTCGAGCACGGTCGCGCCGGCCGCTACCTGCGCCAGCGCGTCGGCCTTCACCCGCTCATAGTTGCCCGCCAGCAGCTCGGCCGCCAGCGCCTTGCGGCCGGTGGGGTTGATCCGCTCGCCGATGATCGTGAAGGGGAGATCCGGGCTGATGATGGCTTCGACGCCGCCCTTCGAACGCAGAATGGTTTGCATAGAGTCAGGCTCCTGAAGTGAGCATTAAGAAAAACCCGGTTTCTCCCAGAAACCGGGGCGTTGTTCCTGTCTACCACCCATTATAGTATAGGACGCGGCCTGGGCGCAAGTTGCTCGATGGCCTTTTCAACAACCCAAGGGCAAGAATAGCGCACCTGCGCAGGGTTTGGCATCTTGATACATTTGGCGTACAATCGCATCAAAGCAAGTGTGCACGATCATCGTCTGAGAGGGAGCGTCCCAACTTGACCCCAGCCTCTACTCACTCGCCGACCTGCCGGGTCGTCTTTCAGCCGTCCGGCCGCCAGGCCGAAGTGCCGGCCGGCACGACATTGCTTGACGCCGCGCGCGCCATGGGCGTCGAGATCGAAGCGATCTGCAACGGCCGCCAGACGTGCGGCAAATGCCAGGTCGTCATCGAAGAGGGATTCTTCCCCAAGTACGGCATCACCTCGGCCGCCGACCACCTGAGCCCCATAGACGGCCGCGAGCACAAGTATTGGGCCGATCATCCGCGGTTGCCCGGCCGGCGCCTGGCCTGCGCCTGCGAGGTGCTGGACGACCTGTTGGTGTACGTGCCCGAAGAGAGCCAGGCGCACAAACAGGTGGTGCGCAAGGCCGCCACCGAGCGCGCCATCGTCGTTGACCCGGCCGTCCGGCTTTATTATGTTGAGATCGAGCCGCCCACCCTGGAGCGTCAGCTCGGCGATTGGGATCGCCTGGCGGCCGAGCTGGCCGGCCGCTTCGGCCTGCGCGATCTGCGCCTCGATCCGATCCTCCTCGGCTCGTTGCAAGAGATCGTTCGACAGGACGAGTGGCGGGTGACGGTGACCGTCTGGCAGGATCGGGAAGTCATCCGGGTCCAGCCAAGCTATCACGAAGAGCTGTACGGCCTGGCGGTGGACATCGGCACGACGACGATCGCCATGCATCTGTGCGACCTGCGCACCGGCGCGGTGCTGGCGACCGTCTCGCGCATGAACCCGCAGGTGGCCTACGGCGAAGATCTGATGAGCCGCGTGAGCTACGCCGACAACCGGGAAGACGGCCTGGCGACGTTGCATGGGGCCGTGATCGCTGCGCTGAACGAGCTGGCGGCCGAAGCCGCGGCCGAGGCGGAGATCGCCACGGACGCCATCACGGATATCGTGCTGGTGGGCAACAGCGTGATGCATCACATCCTGCTCAACATCCCGCCGAAACAGCTCGGCCAATCCCCCTTCGGCCCGGCCGTGAGCGACGCGGTGGACATCAAGGCGCGCGATCTGGGGCTCAAGCTGGCGCCGGGCGCGCAGGCGCACGTGTTGCCGATCGAAGCCGGCCACGTCGGCGCGGACAACGTCGCGGTGATGCTGGCCGAGCGGCCAGATCAGGCGCCGGCCGACGAGATCTGGCTGATCGTGGACGTGGGCACGAACGGCGAGCTGCTGTTGGGCAACAGCCGGCGGCTCTGTTCGGCCTCCAGTCCCACCGGCCCGGCGTTCGAGGGCGCGCAGATCCGGCACGGCATGCGCGCCGCGCCCGGCGCCATCGAGCGCGTGCGGGTGGACCCCGAGACGCTGGAGGTCAACTTCAAGGTGATCGGCCGCGACGAGTGGAGCGCCGACTGGGGGCAGGGCCGCAACGGTTCGGGCGACAGCGAGCCCGAGACGCCGGCCGAACGCCGCGAGCGGAAGCGCAAGGCGCTGTTGGGCGAAGGGCCGATCCTGGCGACCGGCATCTGCGGCTCGGGCATCATCGAGGCGGTGGCCGAGCTCTTCATGGCCGGCGTGCTCACCCCCGATGGCCGCTTCGCGCCGGAGGTGCAAAGCCCCCGGCTGACGTGGCACGGGTCCAAGGCCGAGTTCGTGCTCGCCTGGCCGCATCAGACGAGCACCGGCCGGCCGATCGTGATCACCAGCGACGACGTGCGCGCCATCCAGCTCGGCAAGGCCGCGCTCTATTCGGGCGCGCGGCTGATGATGGAGCGGCTGGGGGTGGATCATGTGGACAAGGTATTGTTGGCCGGCGCGTTCGGCTCGTACATTGATCCCAAACATGCGATGGTCATCGGCATGATCCCCGACGCCGACCTGACGAAGGTACACACGGTGGGCAATTCGGCCGGCGACGGCGCGCGCATCGCGCTGCTCAATCGCGCGCAGCGCGAAGAGGCCCGACGGCTGGCCCGTTGGGTCGAGTACATGGCCGTGGCGCTGGAGCCGCGCTTTCAAGATGCGTTCGTGGAGGCGTTGCCGCTCCCGCACAAGCACGACGCCTTCCCCCACCTGGCCGAGATCCTGGCGACGGCCGCGGCCCGGCGCAAAGCACGCGGCGTGTCCGATGCCGTCAGCGCGCGCGACCGCCGACGCCTCAGAGTAACAGAATGAGCATCTTTTCATTTGACGTTTCACGTTTCACGTAAAGGAGCACACATGGCCGACCCATTCGAAAGCCTATCGCCCGAGCTACAAGAGCACTATCAGAACATGCAAGACGACCTGTACGACGGCCTGACCGACAAGGTCGTCGCCGCGACGAAGCAGGCGCTGGAGTGGGGCCAGTCGCCGGCCAACGTGCTGGAACATGGCCTGGTGGCCGGCATGGACATCGTCGGCCAGGACTTCGGCGCCGGCATCCTCTTTGTGCCCGAAGTGTTGCGCGCGGCCAACGCCATGAAGGCCGCCATGGAGATCTTGCGGCCGCTCCTCACCGAGACCGGCGCGCCCAAGATCGGCGTCGCGGTGATCGGCACGGTCAAGGGCGACATCCACGACATCGGCAAGAACCTGGTGGCCATGATGTGGGAGGGCGCGGGCTTCGAGGTGCACAACCTGGGCAACAACGTGGACGCGGACAAATTCATCGCCGCGATCCGCGAGCACAACGCCAACATCCTGGGCATGTCGGCGCTGCTCACCACCACCATGCCCTACATGGCCACGGTCATCGAACGCCTGAAGGCCGAGGGACTGCGCGAGCGGGTCAAGGTGCTGGTGGGCGGCGCGCCCCTCAACGAAGCATTTGCCGAGGAGATCGGCGCGGACCGCTATTGCAAGGATGCCGCGGAAGCGGTGATCGCGGCGAAGGCGATGGTGGGGGCGTGAAGCGCGAAGCGTGAAACGTAAAACGTGAAGCGTAAAGGGAGGAGAAAAATGGATAGGCTTGTTGAGTTTTTGCGGTCTCATCCGGTGACGTTGGGGGATGGGGCGATGGGGACGATGTTGCAGGCGGCCGGCCTCACTACCGGCGGCGCGCCGGAGGAGTGGAACGTGACCCGGCCGGAGGTCGTCACGGCCATCCATCGCGGCTATGTCGAGGCCGGCGCGCAGATCATCACGACCAACTCGTTCGGCGGCACCCGCTTCCGCCTGGCCCGCGAGAATCTGCAAGACCGCGTGCGCGAGTTCAACCTGGCCGCGGCCCGGCTGGCCCGCGCGGTGGCCGACGCGGCCGATCACGAGGTGCTGGTGGCGGGCGACATCGGCCCGACGGGCGAGATCATGGCGCCGCTGGGCACCCTGACGCCGGAGGACGCGCGGGCCGCCTTCGCAGAACAGGCGGCCGCCCTGGCCGAAGGCGGGGTGGACTTCTTCCTGATCGAGACGATGAGCGCGCTGGAGGAAGTGGAAGCGGCCATCGCGGGGATCCGTTCGGTCTCCGATCTGCCCATCGCGGCCACCATGACCTTCGACACCCGCTTCCGCACCATGATGGGGGTCAAGCCGGCGCAGGCGTTGGAGGCGCTCTACGGCTGGGGCATCCGGGTCATCGGCGCCAACTGCGGCAACGGCCCGGCCGAGATCGAACGGGTGATGAGCGAGATGGTGGCCGTCAAGCCGGCCGATGTCTATCTGATCGCGCAGTCGAACGCCGGCCTGCCGAAGTATCAGCAGAAGCAGATCCACTACGACGGCACGCCCGAGGTGATGGCGGCCTACGCGGTGAAGATGAAGGAGATGGGCGTCACCTACATCGGCGCGTGTTGCGGCTCGACGCCGGCGCACATCGCCGCAATGCGGGACGCGCTACGCGGATAATCCACGGGTATCCTCTCAATAACCTGAGGGACGCTGATCGCAGACCGACGGCAAGCCCGTTCAAAGGGGATGGCCTCCCACTTTGCAGGCTCGTAGGCGGTCTGCGACCGCCGTCTCCTCGGATGATTGATGAAGATACTTCGGAAGGATATTCGCGTATTCGCGTCAAAGACTTGACAGCGCTCCGAGATTCGCCGATAATCGCATCAAAGAGTCGGTCAGGAGCACGCATATGAATGACTGGCAGCTTCAAGTTGCAAAGGAAAAACTCAGCGAAGTGATCGAAGGGGCTTTGCGCGGCGAACCGCAGATCATCACACGTCATGGCGTCCCGGTCGTAGTCGTACTATCGGTAGCCGAGCATCGTCGTTTGATTGCTTCACAAGGCACGCTCTCTGAATTCTTCCAGCGGTCGCCGCTGGTAGATGCCGAACTGGACCTGAGTCGGGATCGGACCCTGCCCCGGGAAGCTCTTTCGCTATGAAATATCTCCTGGATACCTGCGTCATCTCGGAGCTGATTCGTAAGGCTCCAAATGCCAGGGTAGTGGCCTGGATAGACGGATTATACGACCCTGAAGTCTATCTGAGTGTGATCACGATTGGGGAGATCAAGCGAGGCGCCGAAAGATTGCCCGAATCTGAACGGAAATACGCCATTCTGGAGTGACTTGAAAACGACCTTTTCCTTCGATTCGAAAGACGAATCTTGCCGATTGACGCCGCGGTCATGTTGACCTGGGGGCGCCTGGTCGCAACGCTGGAGCAACGAGGTCGCCCATTGCCGGCTTTCGATTCCCTGATCGCGGCTACGGCGCTGAGTAACAAGCTGACTTTGGCAACGCGTAATGTCGAAGACTTCGCCGATACCGGCGTCCCGATTTTCAATCCCTGGACCGACGCTGACAGCAGGTAGTCGCTGAAGCATAGAGGGCGATCGTGAACAACGTGTCTGATATGTTGTTCAAGATCGCCCTCGCCCTTTACCGGCTATCCGTTCCACGCCGCGCGGAAAATGTAAGTTCCGGCTCCCACCTCATAAACGACACGTCCCTGTTCGGCCCGCACAAAGGTCACGCCGGTCATGCCCCCCTCTTCCGTCACCTGATCGGGAGCGGCCGCCGGCATGTAGAC
>Ga0209162_1002652_pt1 | contig 15257 bp, 14 predicted proteins | sample YNPNPMetaG_FD_187121 | JGI IMG/M metagenome (GOLD analysis project Ga0209162, IMG submission 187121) | Anoxygenic and chlorotrophic microbial mat microbial communities from Yellowstone National Park, USA - YNP NP MetaG (SPAdes) (version 2) ... | reverse complement strand
AGGAAAGCTACGATTTTGGGTTCCCAGGAATTCATCGCGTTCGCTCCCACCGTCACGTTTAGAGGCTCTCGATCATGCTGAAGATTTGGGCATCGTCGAACCCTTGGAGCTGAATCGCCCCGGAGCGACACGAGGCGACACACAAGCCGCATCCTTTGCACAGGGCGGGGTTGATTTCCGCCACGCCGCGTTCGTTAAACCGAGGCGCCGAATACGGGCAGATGGCCACACAGGTGCCGCAGGCACTGCACAGGAACGGATTGGTCCGCGCCACCGTGCCCGGAAAGTGGATGCGATCCCGAGCGAGGATCGTGGCTGCTCGAGCCGCCGCCGCCTGGGCCTGGGCAATGCTTTCATCCAGCGGCTTAGGGTAGTGAGCCAAGCCGCACAGAAAGACGCCGTCCGTGGCAAAATCCACCGGGCGGAGCTTGGCGTGGGCTTCGATGAGGAACCCTTCTTCGTTCATGGGCACCTTGAACAGCTGGGCCAAGGCTTCGTCGGCGTTGGGAAGGATGGCTGTGGCCAGGGTGATGAGGTCGGCGCGGAGCTGGACCGGCCTTTGGAGAATGTGGTCGGTGACCGTGACGGTCAGAGCGCCGTCGGCTTTGGCTACTTTGGGTTTGTCTTCCAGAGAGTATCGGATAAACAGGACGCCGGAGCGACGCGCTTCCTGGTAGAGCCGCTCCCGTTCGCCGTAGCTGCGAATGTCCCGATACAGGACGTACACGTCCGCATCGGGGTTGCGCTTCTTAATTTCCAAAGCGCTGTGGATCGTGTGGGTGCAGCACACGCGGCTGCAGTAGGGCCTCTGCGGTTCCCGGCTGCCCACACATTGGATGAAAACGATGGATCCGGCCTGTTGAATGGCCGGGTCGCCAGCACGCAGTTTTTCATCCAGTTCCAGGTGGGTCAACACCCTCGGGTCCTGCCCGTAAAGGTATTCGTCGGGCTTGAATTCCCGGCCACCTGTGGCGATCACGGCCACACCGTGTTCCACTGTGACGGGTTCGGCCCCGTTTTGGATCACGGATTTGAAGTTGCCCACGAAACCGTCCACCTGGGTGAGCCGGGCATTGCGGTGCACCGTAATCTGGGGATGCTCCAAGACCCGACGGCGCATGTCCGCCACATAGGCCTGAATGTCTTCCCCGCGCCAGGTGTGGTTCAGCTTCAGGGCCTGGCCGCCCAGTTCCGGGCCGCTTTCCACCAGATCCACAGGATAGCCCTGATCGGCCAGACTCAAGGCCGCCGTCATGCCCGAAACCCCGCCGCCCACCACGAGAGCCCGCCGCGTGACGGAAAGCTCCGGCTCAGGCAGGGGTTCCAACAAGGCCACCTTAGCCACGGCCATGCGCACCAGGTCTTTGGCCTTTTCCGTGGCCATGGCGGGATCCATGCCGTGCACCCAGGAATCCTGGTTTCGTATGTTGGCCATTTCAAAAAGGTACTTGTTGAGTCCCGCATCGGCCATGGTTTCCTGGAACAGGGGTTCATGGGTCCTGGGGGTGCAGGCTGCCACCACGATCCGGTTCAAGTTGTGTTCGCGGATGACCTTCTTCATAACCTCCTGGGTATCCTGCGAACACGTATAGAGGTTGTCCGTGACATATTCCACGTAGGGCAAAGTCTTAGCGTATTCGGCCACGGCCCGCACGTCCACCACGCCGCTGATGTTGATGCCGCAATGGCAGACGAAAACACCGATCCGCGGCGGTTCCCCATAGACGTTGCGTTGGGCCGGAATTTCCTTTTCCTTGACCAGCGTCCCCCGCACGGCGCCCAGAAGCCGTCCCGCCGCGGCTGCCGCAGCGCTGGCTTCCATGACCGATTGGGGAATGTCTTTGGGGCCTTGAAAGGCGCCGCAGACGAAAATGCCGGGACGCGAACTGGCCACCGGGTCAAAGGAGGAATGTTCGGCGAAGAAATCGTCGTTCAGTTTCACTTGGAGCCGTTCGGCCAGTTTTTTCGCCTCGTCGGGCGTCTGCAGCCCCACGGACAAAACCACCAGGTCGAACACTTCGGAAACCACGCGACCGTCTTCCGTCACATAATGGACTTCCACATCACCGCCGCTGCCCGGCACTTCTTCCAGGCTGTGAACGCGGGATCGAATGAAACGCACCCCATGTTCTTCCTTGGCCCGATTGGAGTATTTTTCAAAGTCCTTCCCGTGGGTGCGCATGTCCATGAAGAAAATGGCCGCTTCCAGGTCCTTTCCGGCATGTTCCTTGGCAATCACGGCTTCCTTGATGGCGTACATGCAGCAGACGGCCGAACAATACGCGTGATCGCAATGGTGAATATCCCGGGACCCCACGCACTGCAGCCAGGCGATCTTTTTGGGTTCCTTGTGGTCCGACGGCCGCACCACATGGCCCATGGTGGGCCCGGAAGCCGAAAGAAGCCGCTCGAATTCCATGGCCGTCATGACGTTGGCCAGCCGCTTGTAGCCGTAGGTGTCATAGACGGCGGGATCGAACGGTTCAAATCCGGGCGCAAGAACCACCGCGCCTACGCGGAGTTCCTCAATCCGCTCCGTGTCTTCATGGACCACGGCATTGGCCAAACACGCGTCCACGCACCGGTAGCACTCGGAACACACGCCGCAGTCCAAACACCGCTGCGCTTCCCGTCGCACCTGCTCTTCGGTGAAACCCAACTGGACTTCGTTGAAATTGCCGAGGCGCTCTTCGGGCTTCAACCGAGGCATCCGTTCCCGCGGTATCCGGTCATAGCCTTCCGTCGGCACATCCCGGACGGCTTCCCAGCGTTTTTCCCGCCCCTGACGGAGGTCTTCGCCGCGCAAATACCGATGAATGGAAACAGCCGCCTCTTTTCCCGCCGCAATGGCTTCGATGACCGTCGCCGGGCCGGTAACCGCATCCCCTCCGGCAAAAATGTCCGGATCGTCCGACTGCAACGTCACCGGGTCCACCTTGAGGGTGCGCCAATCGCTCAGCGAGCACGCACATTCCGGGGTGAGGCACGCCCAATCCGTTTCCTGGCCGATGGCGGCAATCACCGCATCCACTTCCATGATGAAGTTGGATCCCTTGACCGCCACGGGCCGGCGCCGTCCGCTGGCATCCGGTTCGCCCAGTTCCATCTTCACGCATTCGATGGCCTTGACCCGGCCGTTTTCCCCGATGACCCGCACGGGATTGGTGAGGGTGAGAATCTCGATGCCTTCCTCATGGCACTCTTCGATTTCTTCCTCATTGGCCGGCATTTCGGCAAGGCTTCGGCGATAGACGATAAAAGGCTTTTTGGATCCGGTCCGCAAGGCCGTGCGCACGCAGTCCATGGCCACGTTGCCGCCGCCCACAACAGCCACGCGGTCGCCGAGAAAGATGCGGTTGCCCAGGTTCACATCCCGCAAAAATTGCACGCCGGGATAAACCCCCTGAAGGTTTTCGCCTTCGATCCCCAGCTTCTTGCACTCATGGGCCCCGATCCCGATGAAAAACGCCTTGTAGCCCTGCTGGCGAAGCTGCCCGATGGTGAAATCCTTGCCGATTTCCACCCCGGTTTTGAATTCCACACCCAAGTCGCGGATGACCTGGATTTCCGCGGCAATGATGTCCCGCGGCAGCCGATAGGCCGGAATGCCCACGGCGAGCATGCCGCCCAGGACAGGAAGTTTTTCAAAAACGGTGACCTTATAGCCTTCTACGGCGAGATAGTAGGCGCAGGTAAGCCCCGCGGGGCCCGAGCCGATCACGGCCACCTTTTCGTCGCGCTGTGCCTTGATCTCGGGGACAAACCGGGTTTCGGCTCTCAAGTCCAAATCGGCGATATAGCGCTTGATGAAATCGATGGCCACCGGCTCATCGACTTTTCCCCGCATACACGCCGACTCACAAGGATGATGGCACACGCGGCCGCAGATGGCCGGAAGGGGATTGTCCTTCTTGATGAGTTCCAGAGCTTCGCGGTAGCGCCCTTGGGCCGCCAAAGCCACGTAGCCTTGCACGGAAATATGGGCGGGGCAGGTGGCCTTGCAGGGGGATGTTCCCCGCTTTTCAATGGCAAAAGCCCCGGGAACCGCCTGAGCGTACCGGCGATACGCCGCCCGGCGTTCGCTCAAGCCCATATCGTAGTCGTTTTTCAGCGCCACGGGACACACACGGGCGCATTCGCCGCACCCCGTGCATTTGTCCAAATCGATAAACCGGGGTTTTCGGCGGACTTTGACCCGAAAATTTCCGGGTTCCCCCGCGATGTCTTCCACTTCACTCAACGTCAGAAGCTCGATGTTCAGATGCCGGCCGACCTCGACCAGTTTGGGCGAGATAATTCACATGGCGCAGTCGTTGGTGGGAAAGGTCTTGTCCAACTGGGCCATGACCCCGCCGATGGACGGCTCCTTTTCCACCAGGTAGACGTAGAATCCTGCATCGGCCATGTCGAGGGCGGCCTGCATTCCGGCAATGCCGCCCCCCACGACCAGCACAGCTCCTTGGATCCTTTCCGGCCTCTGTTCTCGGCGCATGGATCCCTTCCTCCCTTTTGAGCAGGACACTTATTCATGGCCCATTTCCATTCGATGCAAGAGGAAGAGCAGCTGTTTCTGCGTGAGTTCTCCAACATTTTCGATGATCCACCCAAGATCAGCGGCCAAAATGGCGGCTTTGGCTTCATCCGTGAGATCGTATTCTTCGAGGGCCTGAGCTCCTTGTTCCATGAGAGCTTTCCAAAAAGTTTCCTCTTCGGCGGCCCGGTTCAACACGCGCATGACTTCCCGTCGCTCAATGAGCGTGCTCACCCGCTCTTCGACCGTCTCCACACGGCCTCGCAAAAGAGCTTCCAGCTTTTCTTTCAAGGCTTGATGAACGACACTCTTAAACTCATCCTCCGTGAAGGGTTTGGGCAGATACTCCCGGGCTCCGATTTTCATGGCTTCGACCGCGGAGGCCACTGAAGCATAGCCTGTAATGACGATGACTTCCGTTTCCGGTTTCGTCGATTTCACGTGCCGAATAACATCCAGCCCATTCATATCGGGCAGCTTCAAATCCGCCACCAGAAGGTCGAAGGCTTTGTCGTAAAACTTCTCCAGGGCGCTTTGACCGGTCATGGCCAGGTCCACATTGTAGCCTTCTTCGGCCAAGACCATCTGCAACCCCTTCGCCACATGGATCTCGTCCTCCATGAGAAGGATCTGCGGCGAAACCCTTGTTTCCTCAGCCACCCATTCGTGCGTCGTCACCATGGCCCATCCTCCTTTCTTTTCCGGCTTGGTTTGTCCCAGCCATGGGCTTCACCGCCATGGAAGGGCAAGAACCATGCCGGAGTTAAGAGTGATGGCCTATGAGCTCTCGCGCCCGTATCCTTTCGGGAGAGCCTCTTTCGCGCCGGGGTTTTGGGGTCTTAAGTCTTCCGGGAGATCCATTCCGTATGGAAAAGGATACGGTCTGTTCCAAAGGAAGGGCTTCGCGTCGCTCTGGGCGCCAGAGGATTCAGCGTATGGCCAAAGATACGCTCGAAGGAGACACGGCAGAATTTTTTTTATTTTCTTTCCTTTTCCCACCGGATTTTGTGTTTCTTCAGGAGGACCGAAAGGTTTGGGCGTTTCATGCCGATCTTTATAGCCGCTTTGCTGATGTTGCCGCCCGATTCTTCCAGGGCCTTCATGAGGAAGGCTTTTTCCATGTGCGCATAGGTCGTCTCCACGAGTTGTTTCTTAAGCGCTTTTAAATCCGCGATGGTTTGAGGGAGACCATCGGGATGCCCTGAGCGCATGATGTGAATCTGATCGACCAAATCCCACAACCGCACCATGGGGTGGTCCACCATGATGACCAGACGTTCCACAACATTTTTGAGCTGTCGCACGTTGCCCGGCCATGGATGATTCTTCAACGCTTCCAAAGCCTCTTCTGTAAACCCGTCGATCTTTTTGCCCGTTTTGCGACAAAACATGCGCAGGAAATGGTAAGCCAGCCTCGGAATATCGTCTCTGCGTTCTCGAAGGGGTGGCAGGAAGATGGGAAAGACATTCAACCGATAGAAAAGATCCTCACGAAATGTCCCTTCCTGAACCATGGCTCTCAGGTCGCGGTTGGTGGCGCAGAGAACCCGTGCGTCCGTGGTTTTGAACACCGTGGCCCCTACTGGCTTATACTCATACGCCTCCAAAACGCGGAGCAACTTGCCTTGGGTTTCCAGGCTTAGATTGGCGATATCGTCTAGAAACAGTGTACCGCCATGTGCCGCCTGAAAAATCCCCTCTTTGTCGTGCACCGCTCCCGTAAAAGCTCCCTTGACGTGCCCGAAAAGCTCGCTCTCCAAAAGTGTGGGAGACAGCGTGCTGCAGTCGATGGCGATAAAGCGCCGGGTGGCCCTTTTGCTGTGGGCATGGATCGCCCGCGCGACCAATTCCTTTCCGGTGCCGTGTTCTCCATAGATCAAAACCGTGGTCTCGGTGGGAGCCACCCGCTGAATCTGTTCAAAGACTTTGAGCATCTTGGCATCTTTGCCGATGATATTGGAAAAGCTGTAGCAGTCGACGATTTCTCTTCGCAGTCTTTCATTTTCTTCCACCAAGCGCTTCTTCTCCACGGCCCGGTCCACAGCGAGGATCAGTTGGTCATCGAGGAAAGGTTTGGGAAGGTAGTCAAAAGCGCCGAGTTTCATGGCCTTCACCGCGTTTTCAACCGTCGAATATCCTGTCATGACAATAATGAGTTCGGCACGGTTTTCTTTTCTCGCCTGTTCCAAAATGGCCATCCCGTCTTGGTCGGGAAGTTTGAGATCCAGCAGGACCACATCGAACCGGCCTTTCAGGAGGGCTTGCAGACCATCCGAAGCCGTGAAGGACAGATGGACCTCATAGCCTTGTTCCTCCAAGGCCATGCAACACCCTTTCGCGAGCTGCTGCTCGTCTTCGATGATCAACACACAACCCTTGTCCGCCCGTACCTTCACTGTGCTCCCCTTTACGCCTCTTCCATGTCATGGATGGGCAGCGTCACCGTAAATCGACTCCCTTCTCCAACGCGGCTCCAAACATCGATGGTCCCGCCGTGATTGCCCACAATGCCGTAGCTCACGGCCAGTCCCAAGCCTGTGCCTTTGGGCTTCGTGGAAAAAAACGGTTCAAAGATTTTTTCCATGTGCTCTTCTGGAATGCCGCATCCCGTATCTTCGATCACCACGAACTGCGCGGTTCGATCTTCCTTCATTCCGGTGCGGATCACAATCTTTCCGCCCTCCTTGACGGCTTCCAGAGCGTTCAAAACAATATTGACCACCACCTGCTGCATCTGGCTCACATCCAGTAAGGTTTCCGGTAGATCGCGGTCGAGGACTTTTTGGACCGTGACATGTCGAAGCCGAAACTCATTTTCAAGCAGCGAGAGGACCTTTTCCACGACACAGTTCAAAGTGCCCGGAATCTTGCACGGCTCTCTTTGTCTGGCGAATTCCAGAAGATCTTGAATGATGCTTCGACACCGAATGGCCTCGCTCACAATGATTTCCAAAGCATTTTTCACGGGCCCGCTTTCAGAGACTTTTTTCAAGGCATTGCTGCTGTAGAGAAGAATGCTGGAAAGCGGGTTGTTGATTTCGTGGGCAATGCCCGCAGCCATGCGGCCCAAAGCGGAAAGTTTTTCCGTTTGCAAAGCCAGGCGCTGATATCGGGACTCCTGTTCCTCAAATAATCGGGCCTTGTCGATGGCACAGGCGCACAATTGCGCCACGGAGACGACGAAATCTAATGCTTCTTGAGAAAAAGATCTTCTTTCTGAAAAAAGAACCCTCAAAATGCCCACCACGTTGTCCCGAAGGCTCAGGGGGGCGTCGAGCATCATGACAATGCCTTCTTCCAAGGCCTCTTTGGGATATTGAACCCGAGGATCGTTCAGGATATCGTCGATAACAATGACGCGCTTCATGCGACAAAGGTCTGTTATGAGTTTACGGCTCGAGACATACCCCTTCGAAAGATAGCGCTGGCTCAATCCATAAACAGCATAAAGATCCAACTCCTGGGTCTCGAGATTGATCACGCGCAAGATCGCCCCTTTGGCCTGGAGAATGTGCGTGATTCGACGCACCGCGAGATCCATGACGTCCCGGACATTGGTCGCGGAATGCATCACCGATGTGAGATCTCGAAAGGTTTCGTATAATCCGTTGGTCCCGAGCGTCGTCGGCATGGCACGCTCCTCTCTCTCGGCCCCTGATAAAGACCCCGCCGAGCCCCAAGCCGTGGCGCGGATAACGAACACCGCTCCGTTCACCCACCTCCCGCGCGGTCAGTTTTGAAGTCCGCGTGGGCGGAATAATCTGTCAAAAAACAAAGGAAGTCGCGCAGGAACGGGAAGCTATCCTGAGAAATTCCAAGCTTGCGCTGCGCAGGAGCCTCGCACCGGAACACATTGCACCTTGCCTGATATTCAACAATTAACCTGCTATGGTATGTAAAGACAACCGCCGTATTTCATCTCATCACGAAGGCAAGCGTTGAGCCCCACCTTTGACAAGGCCCGGGATTTGCTTAGAGCCTGCGTCCTGCCTCGGCCTGCCCTCTGCCCCTTGAATTTGCCGTTTCGGGCTGCTAAGAGTGTCCGCGGCTTGAAGGGTGCCCCAAAAAAGGCACCACAGCCGATGGCGGGCCCGCTTCCCGCTGAAGCGGTTCAACACGGATCGGACACATCGCGGAGGACACAACGCTCATGAGACGAAACGGCACGGCTCGTCGGCTCCTCTCCTTCACGCGGGGACTTTCGCTCTTAGTCTTCACCGCCGCCAGCCTATTTTCGGCCGCCGGAGCCGCTCTGGGCGCCGCGGAATCTTCCATGACCGTCAATGCCACCTCAGCCATGCTTGTCGATGTGACCAACAAGGAAACGCTCATCGAGCAGAACCCCGACGTCGCCATTGCCCCGGCATCCTTCACCAAAGTCCTGACGCTCTACTTAATTTTCGAAGCTCTGGAAAAAGGCGATGTGAAACTGGACGATCCCGTTTACATCAGCAAGACAGCCTGGCAGACCGGCGGGTCCAAAATGTTCGTGGAACTGGGCAATAAAATCCCCCTGGAAGAGCTCCTGAAAGGGATCGCTGTCGTGTCCGGAAACGATGCCTGCGTCGCCGTGGCAGAACACTTGTACGGGTCCGTGGACGCCTTCGTCGCCGCCATGAACCAAAAGGCGCAGGAACTAGGCATGAACCGCAGCCGCTTTTTGAATCCTCACGGACTGCCCGCCCCGGGGCAAATGACCACGGCCCGCGATATGGCCATCCTGGCGACGGCCTATCTGCGCCGTTTTCCCCAAAGCCTGCGGTTCCATTCCATGACGGAATACACCTATCACGACATCACCCAGCCCAACCGTAACCGACTGCTTCTCAAGGACAGTTCGGTCGACGGACTGAAAACGGGCTTTGTGGCCAACGGGGGCTATCACCTCATGGCCACGGCCCAGCGCAACGGGCTTCGCCTGCTCGCCGTGGTCATGGGCGCGGCCACGCCAGCCGTCAGGGAAAAAGAGGCGCTCGCCCTGCTCAACTACGGATTTCGGCTCTACGCCTTCATCCCCCCGCCGAACCCGTCGCAGCCGGCGGCGGTGGTCAAGGTTTGGAAAGGGGCCGCCCCGCAGGTGGCCCTCTATTTCAAGGAAACAACCCCAGTCGTGGTCCGCAAGGAAAAAGCCCAAGGCGTGCAGTGGGTGATGGACATTCCGCCGGCGGTCATCGCCCCGATTCAGAAGGGCCAAACATTGGGACATGCGTTCCTCAAGGCCGGCGACACTACCTTGGCCACGGTGGATCTCGTCAGCACCACGGACATCCCTCCCGCCAACGTGTTCATTCGCCTGTGGCATTCCATCCTGCTCTTGGGCCAATACCCCTGGCGGCAGATTTGGAAGCCTGCGGCCTACATCCTCGGCGCCGCCGTAGCCTGCGCCGCTCTGGCGGCCGTGGTCCTTCGCTTGAAAAAACTCAGCAGAAAAAGACGGTCTTTCGACTAACCCCATCGCGCCGAGCGCGGCGAGGAAAAACGAAGGCCGATGCGAGAAGACGCATCGGCCGCACGGTTTCCTTTAAATTCGTCGGGACCGGCGCTGAGTCTTAAAGAGAAATTCTCCCTTTCGTGCCGATCTGCTGGAATCATTAAAGGCTGTTCAGCGGGGTGTGGAACCCTTGTCTTTCGTGCGAGAATGCCCGATCTCGCAAGAGTCGGCCATTCACGTGCGAAAGCCCAGTTTGGGTAAAATCCATTTGTTGAGCACGATCCAGAGCACGACGGCGCCGCCGAGCCACAGAAAATCTTCGTTCATGATCGCCTTCCTCTCTTGAGGGGGTTTACAAACCGGGGGGCTGTCTTCGACCGATAGCCTATCGGTCCCCGTTAGTTCGCTCAGCTGAACCCGCCCGTGCCGCATCCGCTTCCCAATACGCTGGAAAGGGAGGCCTTACTGGCGAAGGACGAAAGAAGTTTCTTGACGTCCTTGGATCCGCACCGGGGGCATTCCACCGATTCCGCCTCTTTCGAAGACCAAACAAAAGCCTCGAACTCGTTTCGGCACTTCTCGCAGCGATATTCGTAAATGGGCATGTCCGCATCCTCCTGTGCAACCCGAAAAATCGACCCCCACCGCGGGGCCCGTCGGCCCATAGAATAGTCATGGAAAAAATCGATGCAAGCCCGCAATTGCCATCGGGGAGAGGAGAAGGAGACTAAACAGAAAAAGAAGGACAATGAGAGGGTGTTGGGAAAAGAGGAGGAAGAGGAGGAGGTAGTGGTGAGGGAAAAGAAAAAGAACACGTGCGAAGAGCGTGCGGGGAGGGAGGCTGAGCGTTTTTCCTCGCGGCTCAATCGTTGTGGGGATGAGGGGGGTGTTGGGGTTCGCTGCGCTCACCCCAACCTCCAACTTGACCTATGGATGGACACACGGATCAAGCCCAACCAAACAGAGCGAAGGTGGGAAGATGCGGGGGCCGTGGGATTCAGGGAAACGGCGGGGGAACAAGCGGTCCGCAGGCTATGTTTCCTCGTCGAAGGGGATCGGCCACTGACCCCGTTCCAGGAGCACCTCTTTCAGGACGGCCAGGGCGGCGTTCACCGCCGGAAAGCCCGCGTACACTCCCACCTGGAAAACGGCTTCCGCCACATGCCGGGGCTTAACCCCCACATTGAGGGCCCCGTGGATATGGATGCGCAGCTCCTCGGCCTTTTGCAGCGCAGCCAGAGCCGACACCGCCACGAGCTGCCTTTCAGGAAGGGAGAGCACGGTTCTCGAGTACAAATTGCCCGTAATGAAAAGGGAAAGATCCCGGGCCAAACCGGGGTCGAATTCCTTCCACAGCTCGTAGGGCACCTTGAGCCGCACCGGGCCCCCGAAAAGCTTGGCGGCCGTCTGTTTCGTCTGTTCCACAAGGGTTTTTTCCAACATGGGCTCTCCTCCTTTTCTCGGCATTCCAGAAAAACGTCCCACGGCGGACCCGGCGCTCGCCGCACCTCTGCGAGCCCGCCCTTCCTCCGTTGACAATCCCGGACCCTGCCTTTACTTTAGCCCCGATTTTTCCAATACCATTTCACGTGAGGAGAATACGCTATGGCGACATGTGAAGGCAAATCGTGTTCCACCTGCGAAAGCCGAAAGAAAGGGTCCAAGGACGAGATCCTGGCCTGTAAGCTCGCCCGAATCAAAAACAAGATCATCGTTATGAGCGGCAAGGGCGGCGTAGGGAAAAGCAGCGTGGCCGTCTACATCGCCTTGGCCCTGTCCCGCAAGGGTTACCAGGTGGGCCTCATGGACATCGACCTGCACGGGCCGAGCATTCCCAAGATGCTGGGGCTCCACGGCCTTCTGCGCGTGAGCCAGGACCAGGAAATCCTTCCCCACGAATATAGCCCCAACCTGAAAGTCGTCTCCATCGAATCCATGCTGGAAGACACGGATTCCGCCGTCATCTGGCGCGGCCCTCTCAAACACGGCGTCATTCAACAGTTCATCAGCGATTGCACCTGGAACGATTTGGACTTCCTGGTGGTGGACTGCCCTCCGGGAACCGGGGACGAACCCTTGAGCATCGCTCGAATCATCCCCGACGCCAAAGCGGTCATTGTCACCACACCGCAGGAAGTGGCCTTGGCCGATGTGCGCAAGTCCATCAACTTCTGCAAGAAAGTGCAACTGGACATCGCCGGTTTGGTGGAAAACATGGCCGGGCTTTATTGTCCTCATTGCCAGGGTTTCATTCCCATCTTCAGCACCGGTGGCGGCAGGAAAACCGCCGAACTCATGCGCATCGAGTTTCTCGGATCCCTTCCCTTTGACCCGGCCGTGGTGACGGGCGGCGATCAAGGCAAGCCCGTCATGGAAGACGCCTCAGCCACGAGCCCCTTCATCAAGGCCGTGGAAGAGGTGGTGGATCGGCTGGTGGCCCGGTTCGAACCCGTGGAAGAAAGCCGAGGGGAAAGCCGAGCCGTCCATTAACGGAGCGACTCCGCCGCGCTAAGATGGGGCGGCGCTGAGCTGCGCCGCCATGGCGACGACGGAGCGGGCCAGCAGCCTTCCGTCGAAAGGGTGCAAGCCCAGGTGGAAATCGGGAAGGTCCGGCGCCATAACCATCAGTTCGGCGAGGCGTGAGGCCCTGGGGACAAGCAAAGCCCCCAGGGGCCGGCCCCAGCGGCTGTGCAGCAATCGTTCGTGCAGGCCGTCTCCCGGCGGATCCGTAAAGAGCCCGAGAAGGGTGGCCTGCCAAAAGAGGCACTTCCGCAGAGCTTTTTCCGACGGCACGCCCCTTCCCACGGCCCTTACCAAAAACGTTCTGAGATAGCGCGGGGCCGGATGGGTGCGGCACAGGCGGCTTCGAATTCGCGCGAGGATTTTCCGGAAGCCGTCTCGGGGTCCCACAAGGGGGATCCAGTGGGCCTCCAGCTGGCTTTCCAGCCAGAAATGGCAGGAGTTGGCCTTAAGCCGGTAGTATCGGCACGGCCAAAACGGAGGCACGCTGTAGTGATAGACGAGCCCGTGCCAGAAGGCGTCGGCGATAAAGTGGCTCATCATGCCCAGGAGCCACGAACGATGCCGGACATCCTTCGGCTCGACTTCGCACAAAAGGGCCCGGCACAGCGCCGCACCCGGCTCCCCCTGCAGCCGGTGCAGGCGCCGTCCCAGCCGGGAAAGTCTCATGTGGGGCACCTCGTAAAACAAGGTGTCCGGCATGATGGATCCCAGCAGGTAGGATTCCTCGTCCAGAGTGGACCGGGCGGCCCGAGGAAGAATGCGGGCCGCTTCCCGGGCAAGCAGCATATGAAAACGCTCTTTGGGCATCGGGGCCTTCCTTGAAAGCGACGCTTCGGCGACTCGTGCCGACCACCAAAGCGCAATGGGCCTGGTGTTTCTACGATTGGGCCGATTCCGCCTTCGCCACAAGTATTCTCGCCGTTTTGTTTCCCGTCTATTTCGCCAAGGTCGTCATGCCGCCGGAAGGGATCTCATTGGGTGTCGGTGCGCTGCGCTGGCACACCCATGCGGCCTCCTTATGGGGCTATACCGTCTCCGCATCCCTTTTGGGCGTCGCCCTCATCGCCCCCCTGCTCGGCCGGTGGGCCGACAGCCGCGGCACGAGAAAGCCGGTGCTCCTCGCCGCGGCCTTCGGTGGGGCGGCCGCCACATCCCTTCTCGCCTGCGCCCAGGCCGGGGCCGTCTTCCGCGCTTTGGTCATTTTCATCGTCGCCTATGCCGGCTTTTCCGCAAGCGAAATTTTCTATAACGCCTTTCTGCCGCACATCACCTCAGAATCTGAACAGGATTGGCTTTCAGGGTTGGGCTATGCCTTCGGCTATGTGGGCGGCGGGCTGCTCCTTGCGGTGCACCTCGTGCTTCTTTATCATCCCCGGTGGGTCGGTCTGGAAACCACCGACCAGGTTGTGCGGTTCGCTTTTTTCACCGTCGGTCTCTGGTGGGCGTTCTTCACCGTCCCAAGCGCCCTGTGGCTTCCACCAAACCCGCCCAAACCGGCCGATGCCGTGAACGGCCGCGCCCGATCCGCCCTGGCCCTGTGGAAGGACCTGCGATCCCGGCCGCGTGCGGCCGCCATGATCGTCGCCTATTTCTTTTACAACAACGGCATTCAAACCGTGATCACCATGGCCTCCGTCTATGGCGCCACGGAACTGGGCCTTTCCACCGCATCCCTTACGGGCGCCTTTCTCATGACCCAGTGGATCGCTTTTCCCGGAGCCACCCTATTGGCCTGGGCGGCGGAACGGTGCGGGACGCGCCGGGTGCTCTTGGCCAGCCTGGCCGTGTGGTGTGCCGTCGTCCTTTTTGCCTACGGCATGAGGTCCGCCGTCCATTTCTGGATACTTGCGGCCGTTGTGGGTTTCATCCTCGGCGGCAGCCAGGCCCTCAGTCGTTCCCTGTTCAGCCGCATGATACCCCGTGAAAAAAGTGCGGAGTTCTTCGGCTTTTTCGCCATCGGCGGGAAATTTTCAGCCATCCTCGGTCCCGCCGTCTTCGGCCTTCTGCGCGATCTTTTCGGCACACCACGGCCCGCCATTCTGGCCCTTCTCGTTTTTTTCCTCGTCGGGGCCGCCATCCTTGCCGCCCTTCGAGGCGACAACCCTTCCCTCGACGCCGCGCCGGTTTCCTAGGACTTTTTTCAGCTTTTGCGTCGATGCACAAATTCCTCGATGGCTTGCGGAATGAGTTTACGGACAAAAGCCGCTTGATCCCCAACGAAGGTCTTTTCGTATTGGGCGTAGAGCGGGTGCGACGGAAGAAGGCGTGGCGTCCGCTGGGTTTCCGGGGCGTTGCCGTCCGCATGGCGGATCAGCAGATCCACAATGGGCCATTGGGCTCTGGGGTCCGGTTCCACCCAGCCTAGCCGCCCCATGCATTCGAACCGGATCTGGTCCACCATGAGAAGCGTAAGATCGATGGCCCGAATCTTTTGAGACGGCGTCAAGCCCTCCAGATCCGCGGCGTCTTCTCCCGTCATGACCTTGACCACCAAGGATTGCACCAGACGCGTGCACACATCCCCCGGTTGGACCAAGACGGCCAGCACCTCGTCGGGAAGGTCGTGCACCGAAGTGTTTTCATCAAAAAGGCGCCCGAAACGCCTTTCCCACAGATGAAACGCCCGCCGGGCTCTAAGGCGGCGGCGTTTTTCATCCAAAGCGATGACCTCTCCCACAGACGGCTCCTTTCTTCGGCCTTGGAGCGTCGGCCCGCCTAAAACACGTCGGCGGAAAACCGATAGATCTCCACATCGCCGCGTTTCCAGCTCTC
>Ga0209162_1002650_pt1 | contig 15271 bp, 23 predicted proteins | sample YNPNPMetaG_FD_187121 | JGI IMG/M metagenome (GOLD analysis project Ga0209162, IMG submission 187121) | Anoxygenic and chlorotrophic microbial mat microbial communities from Yellowstone National Park, USA - YNP NP MetaG (SPAdes) (version 2) ... | reverse complement strand
TCCGGGCAAGCGCAAGATTTCGCAGGGCACGGGGCACTTTCGCGCATGGATGTTGCGCTCGGTATACGTTCCGGCGCGGGCGGTTACCTTCTACGGTTGCGGCGATCTGCGATTGATTCGCGAGCTGTTGGAGCTGCTCACGCATCTGGGCAACGACACGCGCATCGGATGGGGACTGATAGATAAGAAGCGCATGGTGCTGGAGGAGATTGCGGAAGACCGCTCGTTGGTATGGCAGGGCAAGGCGATGCGTCCCATCCCGGTACGGTTCCTGAAGAGCCATTCCGATGCGGTGTATTTGCCGTGGCGTTCGCCGTACTGGGCGGCGGAGAATGTGGAGATGTGTGCGCCGCCGGGCGCGGAGGTGGAGCTGGCATGAACGAGCAGTGGCGCAAGACGTTTCTGGCATGGGCGCAAACCGAAGCGCATCAGCACGCGGTAGCGGAAGCGCAGCGTGTTATCGCCGAAGCTCTGGCGCAGAGCAAGAAGCCGATGGTGAGCTTTTCGGGCGGGAAGGACAGCACAGCCATGCTGCATCTTGTGCTTCAGCATAAGCCGGATGTGCACGTGCTGCACTGGGATTATGGACGTGCATTCATTCCCGAACCGGTGCATCGCGAGATATTGGCTATTGCACAGCGGCTGGGAGTTCGGCATCTGCGAGTGGAGACCAGCCCTTTGTACGCAAAGCTCGGCAGGCGGGCAACGAATGTAATGGGCAGGCATTTGCTGGGTAGGTTGGTGCCACAACTGGCGCAGGAGGGATATGATTTGCAGTTTGTGGGGCTGAGGGCGGAGGAGAGCGTAAAACGCAAACTGCGCATCGCTGCTCGCCGCTCGCTCACGGCGATTCGCGAAGCATGGCCGCTCGCCAAGTGGCGATGGCTGGATGTGTGGGCGTATCTGGTGTGTAACAGCGTGCCGTATCTATCGCTGTACGACAAGCAGGGCGAGCTGGTGGGCTATGACCGTGCGCGCTTCACAACGCTGTTTGACGCAGAATTCGCGGATCTAGGCGCGGAGAGCGTGGACAATGTGCTGCACTGGCGATGGCGGCACGAACGTCCTTGATTTTTGGTGTAGATTTGTGTATAGTTGTACATACAGTGTACGCCCCTGTGCGGGTTCCGCGCGGGGGCTTTTTTGGTTGCCTATGGTAGTTCGTTGCGAACGCTGCGGTAGGGTGCTGTGCGAGCTCACCGGTCGCGTGTTTTACATCCACCACCACCGGCGACGAGTCGCCGCGCCTGCCGACTATATGGTGTTCATTTGTGAGAAGTGCGGGCTAGCCCAGAAGGTGATGCCGGATGGCGAAATCGTCGCAATCCCAACCCCCGAACTCGCGCATCCCGATTGATGTGCTGGAGCAGTTGCTGCGGGAGCACTACGGGAACATCTCCACGGTTGCAGAGGAGCTCGGCTTGCCACGCGCCCGCGTGTATGAGCGCATTCGTAAATCCCCACGCTTACAATCGGTGCTGCAGCAGGCGCGAGAGACCATCAAAGATATCGCCGAGCGCAACATCTTCCGTAAGGTGATGCAGGGCGACATCGCCACCAGCCAGTGGCTTCTGGCGCGACTGGCTCGCGAGCGGGGCTACGGGGATAAGATCGAGCAAATCACCACCGGCACTATCCAGGTGGAGCTGAACTGGGGAGACGAAGATGTTGGCCCAAGTACGAATTAGGATGCCACATCTCCATCCCGCGCAGATGGATGTGTTAAAGAGCGACGCGCGATTCAAGGTGCTGGCGTGCGGCCGCCGTTGGGGCAAAACGCGCCTTGCTACGGTGATGGTGGTTGCCGAGGCACTGCGCGGAAAACGCGCGTGGTGGGTGGCGCCCAGCTACAAAATGGGGCGTGTGGGGTGGCGGCTGATTAAGCGACTGGTGAAGCAGTTGCCGTTTACGTGTCGCGTGCGCGAAGATGAGCATTTGATTGAGATGCCCACCGGCGGCGAAGTGGCGGTGCACTCGGCGGATGACCCCGACAGCCTGCGCGGCGAGGGACTGGATTTCGTGGTGCTGGATGAGTGCGCCTACATGAAGCAGGAGGCTTGGTACGAAGTGCTGCGCCCGGCACTGGCAGACCGGCAGGGGCGCGCGATGTTCATCAGCACCCCCCACGGGCGCAACTGGTTTTACCGGCTCTACCATCTGGCGAGGGAGCACGAGCACTACGATGCCTGGCGGTTCCCAACCAGCGCGAATCCGTTCATTCGCCCGGAGGAGATCAGCGAAGCGGAGCGCTCGATGCCCGAAATGGCGTTCCGTCAGGAATATCTCGCAGAGTTTCTGGATGATGCTGCCGGCGTGTTTCGGGGTGTGAGTGCCGTGGTGGACGCGGGCAGGAGCCAGAACGAGCCGCCGGAGCCGGGCAGGCAATATGTGGCGGGCATCGACCTGGCGCGTTTGCAGGACTTTACGGTGATTGTGGTGTTCGACGAAAACGGCAGGCAGGTGTACTTTGACCGGTTCAACCGCATGAGCTGGGAGCGCCAGAGGCAGATTATCTATGAGGTGTTCCGGCGGTATCACAGGTGCCCGTGCGTGATCGATGCTTCGGGTGTGGGCGACCCCATTTACCAGGATTTGTTGCGCATGGGTGTGGTGGTGAAACCGGTGCGGTTCACGAACGTGGTGAAGGAGCAGATTATTGAGCATTTGGCGATGCTGATTGAGCGCGGGCAGGTGCGCCTGATGGATGTTCCGGTGCAAACGGAGGAGTTGTTGAACTTCCAGTACGAGCTGAAGCCCAGCGGGCGCATTCGATTGCAGGCACCACAGGGCTTGCATGATGACTGCGTGGTGGCACTGGCACTGGCGGCGACGGGGATTGGGGCGCAAATCGGCTACGCCGAGAGTCCGTTCGCGTGAGGTGAGCGATGGTAAGCGAGCAGCTTTTAAGTTTGGTGGCTACAGAGGAACACGACCGGATTGTGCGTTACGCGCGTGCGTGGCAGCTGTACGAGGGCAACTTCCCACGCACGCTGAAAGTGCGCCCTGGACAACCCGACGACAACGTGACTGCCAACTTCGTGCGCGTGATTGCCGATGCTGCAGTGGCTTTCCTCTTCGGGCGCGAGGTGAGCTTCGAGATCAGCGAAACTGCCGACACCGATGCCGAGCAGTTTCTGCAGCAAGTGTGGGAAGCCAACAACAAGATGGCACTACTTTCCAATGCTGCGCTCAACGGTGCGCTGTGCGGGCACGTGTTCCTGAAGATTCTGCCAGAGGCGCCATTCCCCCGGCTGGTGGTGCTTGACCCGGCGACGGTAACCGTGCAGTGGGAGCCGAAGGATTTTCACGTTGTGCGTCGCTACATCATCTCCTACACGGCTCGCGACCCCGACACGGAGCAGATTCTGGCCTACCGCGAGGTGATCGAGCGCGATGGAGCCTACTGGCGCATCATGGAGTTCGAGTCGGTGGGAGATGCTACGCGCTGGCAGATCGTGGGAAGCGAGTTGTGGCGATGGGATTTCCCGCCGATAGTGGATTGCCAGAATCTGCCACTGCCGAACTCGTACTACGGGCAGCCCGACATCACCGAGGATATCATCAACCTGAACACGGCAATCAACTTCCTGTTGAGCAACATGAGCCGCATCGTGCGCTACCACGCGCATCCACGCATCTGGGCGAAGGGCGTGGCTGCGGCACAGCTAAATGTGGGCATCGATGAGGCGATCCTGCTGCCATCGCCGGAAGCGAGCCTTAATGTGCTGGAGATGCGCGGCGACCTGGGCAACAGCATCGAGCTCTATCTGCGCCTGAAGGAGATTGTGCACGAGGCTTCGCGCACGCCGGAGGTGGCACTTGGCAAACTGGATAAGGTGGGCGCGATTTCAGGTATCGCCCTGCGCATTCTCTATCAGCCCATCCTGCAGAAAACGGAGAGCAAGCGCAGGCTATACGGCGCGATGTTGCAGCAACTGAACCGGCGACTGCTGGCGATGGCGGGCTTCGGCAACGATGTGAAGGTGAATGTGCACTGGCCGGAGCTGGTGGAGGCGGACGATGCCGAGCTGGCGAAGACGGCGGTGCTGTGGCAGCAACTGGGCGTGAGTGAGGATACCATCCTGCGCCGCTTGGGCTTCGACCCAGAGGTGGAGCGAGAAAAGCGCGAGCTGAACTCGCAGTCGCTAGGCGAGCACATTCTCACGGCATTTGAGCGCGGGCAATGAGCATCTACGATACGGCAATGCGCTTTCGGGGGCAGCTCCTGCGCGGCGAGCGCGAAGAGGCGAGGAAGCTCATCGACCTCTACAGCGAGACGTGGTTGCGCATCCGGCAGCAGATGGAGAGTTTGCTCCGGCGCATCGAGGCAGCAGAAGAAATCGGGCTGGCGTATCCACGCGAGTGGTGGATTCGCGTGCGTCGCTGGCAGGCGTTGATGGATGAGATTCGGCGCGAGATTGACGGGCTGGAGATGGCAGCCATGAATCACACCATGCGCCAGCAATCCATTGCGCTGAGGCACGCCGAAGCATACGTGCAGGCACTCTTCGCCGATATGAAGGTGATGCGGCATTTTGCAGGCGTGCCCACCGGCGCGGTGGAGAGCATTGTGGGGTTTCTGGCGGATGGCTCGCCTCTGCGGGAGGTGCTGGCAGACCTGGGCGACCGCACGGGCAAGGCGATGGAGCAGGCGTTGCAGCAGGGCGTGGTGGCAGGCGAAGCTCCGGCGCAGATTGTGAAGCGTGTACGCCAGCAGGCAGGTGGGGCGTTGCGCCGGTTGCTCACCATCGCGCGCACGGAGACGCTGCGTGCCTATCGGGAGGGCATTCGCATCGGGTTGGAGAGCGCGGGCTATCGGCGGTGGATGTGGGTGGCTTCGCTATCCGTGCGCACGTGCCCGGCGTGCCTGGCGATGCATGGGCGCACATTCAACGTGGAGACGCCGTTCGGCACGCATCCCAACTGCCGATGCACGATGGTGCCTGTGGATGATGCTATCACCATCCCCGATGCGGAGCAGTGGCTGAAAGGGCTGGAGGAGGCAAAGCAGGATGAGGTGCTGGGCAAGGAGCGCGCCCGGCTGTGGCGCGAGGGCAAGATTACGATGGATGATTTTGTGCAGGAGATGCATTCCGAAAAATGGGGCACCACGCGCACGGTAAAACCCGTGCACGCGCTTGACATCGACTGATTGTGATTGTATAATGTAAACGAGAACGGCACCGGGATAGCCCGCGTCGCTTTGGCGATGCGGGCTTTTTGTGTATGGCAGCAACCCGAGTCGCTTTGCGGCTCGGGTTTTTTGTTGGAGGTGGCATCATGCCATTCTCAGCCAAGCCGTGGGGACAGTTTGATGAGAGCGATTACTCGCTGGAGCAGTGGCATCGCGCGTGCCTGATTCATCTACATGAGGGCGAGCCCACAGCGAAGTCGCAGTGCAAGCTCCCCGTCCGCGAGCCGGATGGCACGTTGAACCGCAACGGCATCCACGCCGCAGCTGCCGCGCTTGCCGGTGCGCGCGGTGGCGTGAAAGCCCCAGCAGAGCAGAAGCGCAAGGCGGCTCGTGCACTTATCCGGCTCTACCGCGAGATGGACGAGGAGCCACCGGAAAGCATTCGCCGTTTGGCGGAGGGATGACACGATGGACGAGCACACCAGTCAGGGACTGGACGATTTGACCCAGGGGGTCGCCGCTGCCCAGGGGGCATCCGCGCAGACGCCGCCCGACACGTCTGCGGATTCCTCCTCTGCCCAGGGGGCTGAGGAACAGCAGTCGGGGATCGAACGCAAACTCAGCGCCGAGGCGGCAGCCCACCGTCGCAAGGTGCGGGAGCTGGAACAGAAGCTCAAGCAGTACGAGGAAGCGCAACTGAGCGAGCAGGAGAAGCTGCAGCGCAGGATGGCGGAGCTCGAGCGCGAGCGAGCCGAATTGGAGCGCAAGCTGCAGGAGACCATGCTGCGCAATGAGATTGAGCGTGCTGCGCAACGGCTGGGCGTGGTGGATACCGATGCCGCGTATCGCCTCATCGACCTCGCCGAAGTGGAGTTCGACGAGGAGGGGCGACCCACCAACGTGGACGCGGTAGTGCGTGGGCTTCTCCAGAAACGCCCATGGCTTGCACCATCTTCCAGCATCCCTGCCAGCAACCCTGCAACGGCTTCTTCCGGGGCTACGCGCATGTTTACGCGCTCGCAACTGCTCGACCCGAAGTTCTTCGCCGAGCACCGCGACGAGATTTACAGGGCTGTTGCTGAGGGGCGGATACTGGAGGATTAATCGATGCCCAACGTAACAGTAACGACCGCTCAGCACTTCATTCCCGAAATCTGGGCGCAGACCGCTATGCAGCAACTGCGCAACAACATCGTTCTGGCGAGGCTGGTGACGAGGGATACCGACATCGCTGCATTCCAGCAGGGTGATGTGCTGCACATTCCCTTCCCCGGCGCGATGACCGCCAACAACAAAACTGCTGGCAGCACCGTGACCTTGCAGGCTCCCAGCGACTCGGAAGTGCAAGTGACGCTGAACAAGCACAAGGAAGTGAGCTTCCTGGTGGAAGACCCGGTGCGCGCCATGCAGAACCAGGACGTGATCGAACGGTACACACGCGAAGCCGCCGTAGCGCTCGCCGAAGCCATCGAGACCGACCTGTTTGCTCTGTACACAGGGCTAACGCACAGCGTGGGCACCAGCGGCACCGACCTTTCTGCAGCGACCATCCGGAGCGCACGCAAAACGCTCAACGATGCGAAGGTACCGCAGGCGAACCGGCATCTGGTCGTCTCGACCAAAGACGAAATCGCGTTGCTTGGCGATTCCAACCTCGGCAGCTACTTCGCGTTCAACCGCGTGGGCATTCCCGATGGCGCGCTGGGTCAGCTGTACGGCTTCACAATCTGGACTTCCCAGCTGGTGCCGGTGGTGGCTGGAAGTCCGAACAGCACCAAAAACCTGGCATTCACCCCCGAATTTGCCATCCTCGCCATGCGTGCACTACCTGAGCCCCCGCCCAACAGTGGAGCGCGGTCGGCGGTGGTGCGCGACCCGGAGAGCGGCATCGTGTTGCGTGCGACGATGGCGTACAACGCCAGCTATCTGGGCGTGCAGGTGACGCTGGATGTGCTGTACGGTGTTGCCGAGTTGCGCGATGCTTGCGGTGTGGTGGTTCTGAGCTAAGGAGGCGACGCGATGGCGTTTGTGGTGAACAGGAAGGACGCGGTACACAGCGTGCCCGACGAATGGCTGAGCGACCTGCTGGCGCAGGGCTATCGGCAGGCAACAGCCGAGGAGATTGCCCGGTGGTACCGCGATCAGGGCCTGGAGGTGCCTGCTGATGCGGCAGTCGATGGCGCATCTGGTGGCAAGGCTAAGAAGGCTTCTGCCTGACGAACTGGCGTCCTCTCTCTCCGACGCCGAGCTGTGCTCGGTGCTGGATGGCTCCTCCTCCGTAGGGCAGGTGAAGGCGCACCCCGTTCGCCTGCCCTGGCAAGCGAGTACGAATGCTTTTGTTGCCGAGGTGGGCGACTGGGAGGCATCGCCTACCGTCCATGACGGAGCCAACACGCTCAGCGTGAGCGATTTCAATCTGCATACCGGCGAGTTCACGCTCCAGTCCCCATCCTCGGCGACACATCTTTTTGTGCACGGGCGCTTTGTGGATATGAACGCCGCCGCGGCACAGATGCTGGAGCGACTGGCAGGTAAACAGGCAGCGCAGTTCGATTTCGCCAGCGACGACCAGCGGTTCCAGCGGAGCCAGCAGGTACAGATGCTGCTGCGGATGGCAGATGAATATCGGCGCAAATCGCGCCCGCGCACAGCGGTTCTGGCGAGGGAGGATGTAACGCAATGGGTCTGAGCGCGGAGCAGCTGGAATCGATCCGCAGCACGATGGAGGCGTACTTACCTTCCACCTGCACCATCCTGCGCAAAAGCACGAGCGCAGATGGCTATGGTGGGCGCAGTGAAACGTGGAGCAGCATCGGCACAGCTGCGTGCATGGTGAAGCAGGTGCCACGCGCCGAGTTGCTCAAAGCCGGACAGCCGGTGGAAGGTGACCGCTGGAAGGTGTTGCTGCCGGCCGATACGGACGTCACCGCGCAAGACCGAATACAGGTGGGCGATGTGGTGTACGCCATCGAGAGCCTGCATCAGGCGGATTATCTGATCGGTAAGGCAGCGTTCTGCAGGAGGCTACCGTGACGGAAACCGTGCTGGTTCAATTCTTTCTGATGTTCAGCGGCATCGTGGCTACCATCATGGTCACCGTGCGGCTGATGATTCGCAGCAACGAGAGCATCGTGCGCGATTTTGCGCACACACTGGCGCAGTCGCTGCGCGAGTCGCTGGACGACCTGCTGAAGCAGCATGAGCAATCGCACGAGCACCTGTTGCAGGCCGTCAACAACGGCAACCAGCAAATTCTGCATGAGATTCGCGAGATCCTGAGGGAGTTGCGCAGTGGTAGCAGCGGAAGTGATAGTGGTCAGCCTCGCTCCCGCCGTCGCACAGCAGATGGAGGCTGAGCTGCAATCGATGCTCAGGCGCGCGGCGGAGCGCATCGCGGCGCGGGCACGGATTGCCATCCAGTCGCCCCCGAAGACGGGGCGCATCTACGAGCGCGGTGGCAAGGTGCATCAGGCATCTGCGCCCGGCGAAGCGCCGGCGACCGATACGGGATTCCTGGTAAACAGCATCGGCTCGCGCTCGGCAGGGCACCACGTCGCCGAAGTGTTTGCCGGAGCATCCTACGCCATCGAGCTGGAACTGGGCACATCGCGCATGGAGCCACGCCCGTTCATGCTGCCCGCCGCGCAGGCGGAGAGACCGCATCTGGAGCGAGAACTGAGGAGGCTCACCGGTGACTGATGTGGGACTGGCGATACAGTGGGCGTTCAACCGGCTGACCGCTGATAGCCAGATGCAGGCGCTGGTGGGCAACCGCATCTATCGCTCGGCTGCACCGGAGGGCGCGGGTTATCCCCTCGTGGTGCTCAGCGCGGTGGCATACGGGCAGGAGAACGCGGCCGGTAACCGGGCGAGACCCATTCGCTCGGTAGACCTGCTGGTGAGGGCGTGGAACACCGGTGCGGATTACGCCGGTGTGCATAATATCGCATCTCGTGTGGACGCACTACTGCACGTGCAGGACAGCTGGAGCAGCAGTGGCTTCGTGGTAGAGGGCGGAAAGCGCATTGGGGGTGCGCTTACGCTGGACGAAATCATCGACGGCGAGCGGTATGTGTCCGCAGGTGGGCTGTACCGCATCTTCGTCGCAGAGGAGGTATAAGCAATGGCATTTCCACTGGTCGGCGGTGATTCCGAAATCAAGCTGTCCATCGGGCAGGCAGCCGATGGCACTACGCCCAACTACGGTGCTACCCCTGCGCCCGGCAACATTACCGGATATTGCCGGCATTGGAGCGTTCGGGAGACCGTGCGTACGGTGAACGTAGCAGCGCCCAGCAGCACGCGCGAGAAGCACAGGGTACTGCAGGGATCCACCACCATTACCATCGAGGATTTTGTGCTCAGCACCGGCTCCGTCGGCTACAACATGGTGGGGCATTACGCAAAGGTAGAGATAAAGGAAAAGAGCACGATGGCTACCTCCAAGATCTATGAGGGCATCATCACCGTGTGGGAACTGTCCAGTGGTGATGCCGAGCAGGTAGAGCGCATCGAGGTGTTGTGCGATGCCTCCTACGGTTAGTGAGCTGCTGCGACAGGCGCCGAAAACGCCCGACCGACTGGAAGAGGTGGACGTTTCGGCGTTCTTCGGCGAGCCGGTGGTGTTCAAGTATCGCTACCCGACGGTGGTGATGGAGAGCATCGCCGCCAACGTGGATGCGCCGCGCCTCAAGCGCAGGCATCCCGACTGGTCAGACCAGATGTGCGTGCTGGTGTCGCTGCTGGCGCAGATGCACGTGGAGCCACCGGTTGGTGATGAGCCTCCGGGCATCGTGTATGAGCGCATCGCCGTGGAGCACGACCCGTTGTTCCGGTTCTTGGTGCTGGAGGTGAGCCAGCGATTTCCGGAACTGCGCATGGCGCAGGCAGTGGATGAGCAAAAAAAAGGCTCCAATCCGACGGGAGGCGACTGATGGTGGTTCGCCTTTGCGCCGAATACCTGCATCGCTTGCCCTACGAGGTCGAGGCTCCGCTGGCCGAGTTGCTGGAGCTGGCAGCATACGACGAGCTGAAGGCGGAGGCGATTGAGAGGCTGAGATGGCAACGCTAGCCGAGCTGGTAGTGCGCATACGGGCGGATGGAGCTGCCGACACCCAGCGGCAGATTCAGGCGGTGGGTGCCACGGTACAGCAGACAGCGTCGTCGGCCACTTCGCTGGCGATGGGCTTCAACGCCTCGCGCATGGCGGCATTTGCGTTGGGCTTTGCATTGCGCGACATGGGCGCGGCGGCGATGGATATGAGCAGGGCGCTTGCTGCGCTTACCGGCGTGGGAGCAGCCATGCGGTTCCAGCAGCTCGCGGTGGGCTTCGAGACGCTGCTGGGCAGTGAGCGTGCGGCGCAAGACCTGCTCAAGGCACTGCAGGAGATGGGCAAGCAGACACCGTTTCGAACCGAGCAGCTGATTGAGTATTCGCGCCGGTTGCTGGCAGTGGGTTTCGCTGCCAATGAAGTGCTGCCCGTGCTGCGTGCAATTGCCGACACCGCAGCAGCAGTGGGAGGGGACACGGAGACGGTGGCACGCATCGCGCTTGCCATCTCGCAGATACGCTCCATGCCGAGGCTCGGAGGGCAGGAGATTATCCAGCTTGCGAACGCCGGCGTGAATATCGCCAGGCTCGTGAGTGCAGCTACCGGCAGGCAGATGGGCATGGGCGAGGCGCGAGCCTTCCTGCAATCGCTATCGGGCGAAGAGGCGGCGCGAATCCTGCTGCAGGGAATGGAGCGCGAATTCGGCGGCGCGGCGCAACGGCTCGCCGGGCGCACGCTTATCGGCGTCCTGCAGAATATCGGCGAGACCATCAGCATGATTATGATTCCGACGGGTCGCCTGCTGCTACCGGTGTTGCAGGCGGTGGGTGGTGCCCTGTTGTCACTGGCTACCATCTTCCAGCGCATCAACGAACTCACCGGCGGTGCTGCCGGACTGGTGGCAATCGGCGCCCTGCTCGCTCGCGGTTGGTTGCTGCTTCGCACCACGATGGCAGGCGCAATTGCTGAAATACGCGCACTGTCCGCAGCACTTGCACAGCTGGCAGGATCGGCAGCTGCGGCGCGTGGTGGCACTGCTGCAAGTGCAGCCGGAGCGGCAGCCGGTGCAGCAGCAGGCAAGTGGGGCATTCTCGGTATCCTGCTGGGGCTTGTGGGGCAAATCGTGGGCAACTGGCTCGGCGGTCCGGCGGGCGAAGTGCTCAAAAGCGGGCTGGGCGGCATCGGACTGGGCGTGACAATCGGCTCACTTGTGCCCGGCATCGGAACCGGCGTGGGCGCCGTGGTGGGTGCACTGGCAGGCATTGCGATGGGCTTGTGGCAGGCACTGCGTGGCAGCGCCGATGCCGGTGTGCGTACTGCTGCCAACACCGAGCAGATGAAGCAGCAGCTGGAAGATATTCGTGGGGCATTGATAGGCGGTGGCGGGCGCGCCAGAGCTGCAGTGACCTCGCTGGAGGTGGAAATGGCGGTCGCCAGATTGCTGGCAAGGGGGATCGTGTGATGGACATGAAGTTTGGCGGTGGCACGGAGGTGCGCGATGATTCTCCAATGGCTCGTGAAGCGATTCGATATGCGGGCGGTACTGAGGTTGTTTCGCCCGGAGCTGGAGCACATGATCAAGACGCGCTGGCTGAAGTTCCCGATGGAACGGAAGCTGTACGTGGCGAGGAAACTCGGCATTAGCGTGGAGCAGCTGGACTGGCTGGAGAACTGGCTGCAATCGCTGGTGCTGGAGCGACTGGATGAAGAGCTGCGCTGATGTACTGGCGTATCCGACTGGATGTGCCATATCAGTTTGCGGTTGAGCCTGGCTTCGCGAAGGCGCAATACTGCGCCGATTTCGCGCCCGACAGCACCTTGACAACCGGTATCTGGCGGGAACCGAGCACCGGGCTGGTGATGCTGCGCCCGCGCGTCCTGGACGGCGATTACGCGCAATACGCCATCCCGCTCTCGCAGTGGAATAAGGCCGCCAATGTGTGGCAGGAGGTGAAGAAGCGCACGGCGTTCAAGCCGGGCACGGGCAGATTGCTTTTCAACGCCTTCACCAACGCGAAGAGCTATGCATCGCTCCAGATTTCTCTGCTCATCTATCTGGCTCAGGTGGCAGTGGAAGCAGCGATGCTGAGCTACGATTATCTGGAGTGGGCGTTGCAGAGCACCACCACGCTCGCCGATGATGAGGGCTTCTGCATCAGCTACCACTTCGCGGCGGACGAGTACACGCGCTACGGCAACGTGATGTACATCCAGTGGGACAACATCGGCATACACGTGGGCGGCGGTGGGAAGATGCGAATCTACCGATATACCGACCGCAACGACAAGAACAACCCGGCGAAGATTCAGCTGGTGCGCGAGGAGGATTTCTCCTCCCCGGCGGAGATGTTCAACGTGTGCGGCTACCTGATGTTCATCCCCGTTGCGCCATGGGGATTGCTCATCTATCACCAGCCGATGCGGATGCGCCTCACCATGATGGGCGGATCGCTGGAGCCAGGCGTGGCGCGTTCCGTGCTCATCCCCTGGGAGGCAGAGGAATACGCGACGGGCATGTACCGCGTGCTGCGCTCGTCTGCCATCCATGTCGCGCTCAACCCGAATCTGGGGAATACCATCGGCGTGTACCGCGTGCGCTACAAAACGAGCGGCACGTTCGTGGATAGCGTCTTCGATCCACGCTATAAGCCGACGGTGACGCCCAGTTCGGTGACAGCCCTGCAGCTGCCCACAGGGCGAGGCAGTGTGAGCGCGAGCCTGATTAAGGCGACGCAGGATTCGGCATGGCAGGTAGGCGACCAGCAGGCTCGCATGAAGGTGCAGCTGAGTACCACCGACGCCACTTATACGCCTTTCCTGGCAGGCTGGTTTGTGCGCTGGGATCCGGTATTTGCCACGCGCAACACCACGCCCATCAGCATCAGCACCATCGAGAGCGCGGGCGACAAGCTGATGCACCTGGAATTCACGTACGACAGCCAGGGCAGGCGCGAGGGCGATGCAGAGATGTTGCTGCACAGCAGCACGGCGAAGGCGATTGCCCTGCGAGGCGATGCCACCTATACGGTGGACTACTCCACCAACGGCACCGATTGGACGACGGCCTTCGGCGGGCTTGCCACCGATTGGCAGATGGAGTATGAGGCTGCATGGGGCGGCTGGTGGTGGCGGGCACGCTGCAAGCTGCGCGATATGTGGTGGCGGTTCGAGGAGACGCATCTTGCCTTCGAGAGCGCGAACGACGGGCTGACCGTGGGCGAAGCCATCAATAACATCCTGATGGCATCCGGTTTCCCGGCGGCGAGCCTACCGGCGAACCTGCCACAGGTACGCCTGCCACTACCGCCGGCGGGCAGTGGGTGGCGGTATGCGCCGGGTGTGGGTAGCTCGGGCGCAGAGATGCTGAGGCAGTATCTGGCAATGCTGCGCAAGCAATGGATAGAGTGGCTGCTGGTATTCAATTTCAGCACCGGCGTGTGGGAGTTCGTGAAGCGCGAGAAAGACCCGAATGCCACAGCGTGGATTCTTTACCCGATCGAATCCTACGCGGAGGCAGGCAAGCTGTGGACGTACACGCGCCTGAATGTGGAGGTGGAACCGCCGGAAGCAAATATGGTGATTGTGGCCGGCATCGAGGGTACCGGTGCGAAGACCATGCGCATTCTCAGCCCGCCTGCCGTGAACTACGCGAGCCTGAACACGCCGAGTTCGCCGGATTACCTGGGGCGCGTGAAGGCGTGCATCTACGATGTAGACGGTGTGGCAGACGTGGACGAGGCCAGCCGCATGGCGAGGCGCATCTACGATGCGGTAGCACACCGGCGCATCCGTGCCACGCTTCAGGTGGAGCGGTATCAACCGGCACTCTCGCCGGATACGGCTGTAGTGGTGCGCGATTTTGGCGATGCAGACATCTTTTCGGGCTGGATAAAGCGGGTGACGGTGATTGTGGATAACTGGCTGACCGAGCGCATGAAGCTGGAAGTGGACAGCATGTGGGAGAACGACCTGTGAGGAGCCTGTTAGCAGCAACCAAAGTGCGCGAAGCGGTGCAAATGGCATCGGCACGCAACAGCATGGGCAGGCGCGTGTTATTCGCGGCCGGGCACCTGCGGGCTATTGCCACGCAAGTTATCGACCCGCGCCGATTGCCGGTGAAAGCATGGACGCAACCATTGCAGGACGCATCGGGGCAATTTTACTGGCGTGACGATTACAGCCACCCGAATGGTGGCGATATCCCATGAGGTGATGGCATGTGGAAGCGATTGGCATCAAGCTGCTGCTCACGTTCGTGGGCGCATTTGTTCTCGGCTTTGTGCTGGGCTATCAGTACGCTCTTGCCAGCGGCGGCAACGGCTACGCAGAATAGCTCCCAGCAGGATGTGTCACTATCGCTCAGCGTGCAACCGCAGGTTGTGAAGCGCGGGCAGGAGGCTGTGGTGCAACTCCGCTTGCGCAACCCCCGCCTGAACGAGACCATCACGCTTCGCGCCACGGCGACGTACACCGACGAGGGGGGCGTGCAACGGCAGGTAGCCAGCAACGAAGTGCAACTGGTGGTGGACGCAAGCCTGCCGGTGAGGATTGAGATTCCGGCAGACAAAGTGCGCTTGGTGCCCGGCAGTGCGCTGTTTGACGGCGTGCCCATTCAGGCGGCGGTCAACACGGCAATCAGCGTGGATGTGGTGCTGCCGGGCGATGGACAAGACCATACGCTCCAGCTGAGGGTGATACGGTGAGCAACAAAACGGGGCTAACCATATACTCGCGAGATTACCTGCTGGACGATTCGCGGGTGAACGCAACCGCACGGCGCAAGTTCAAGGCGGTGCTGGCGGACGTGCGTGGGCACGGCTTGCCGTTGCTGGTGTGGGAAGTGATTCGCACGCGCGCACAGCAGCGTGCGCTGTACGCGCAGGGGCGCACGAACGAGCAGCTGCTGAAGGTGGGCTACACCGCGGAGGAGATTGCGCGGTACCGGATGCAGGGCTACACCAGCATCAAGCCGATTGTAACACATCTGCGCACGCCTCGCTATCACGGCACCGGGCGAGCGATGGACTGCTGCTGGCTCGTGGACGGCAAGCCCAGCTGGAATGTGCCTGAAGAATGGTGGCAGACG
>Ga0209162_1002648_pt1 | contig 15287 bp, 13 predicted proteins | sample YNPNPMetaG_FD_187121 | JGI IMG/M metagenome (GOLD analysis project Ga0209162, IMG submission 187121) | Anoxygenic and chlorotrophic microbial mat microbial communities from Yellowstone National Park, USA - YNP NP MetaG (SPAdes) (version 2) ... | reverse complement strand
GGCGGGTAGTACAGCGTCAGGGAACAACTGCCGACGCGTGGCGGCAAGAGGTCAGCCCGGTACTGGCACAATTGCCGTTGCCAGACGAAGACTGTCACCGTGCGGTCCGGACCCAGGTAGTCCGCCACGACCGGATAGCCGATGGCGAGCACACTCAGCACAACCAGCAAACCGGCAACAATAAGACGGGAAAAGCGTGGGAGGCGGGGCATTTTCAATTGAGCAGGATTTTACTTAAAAGTTCGAGGAAAATCAAGCCGCTGACGTCACAATCCTCTCCTGGTTCGCCATCCAGCCTTTGCCACACCACTCTTTGGAGATCCTTGCGTGTGTGCAATCCCCGGCGCCCCGCCCATTGACAATCTCCCCTGCCGCGTGTATATTCATTTTCGTTATGGAACTCTCTGAAGAGAGCCATTGTCCTGCTTTTGCCTCCCGGCCCGGGTGGGCGTGGAAGGAGGTGATTCCCGGCACGATCATCCACCATCTCGTGCGTCCTTGACCTGCGCGCTTTTGCCGCAGGTTTTTGATTCGAATCATGACTCCACTGCAAAAACCCTGAAGTTTCACCACGAAGACACGGAGTCACAAAGTTTCCTTTCATTTGCTTACTCGTGTCTCCGTGTCTTTGTGGTTCGATTTTCACCTTTTTGCAGGAGACTCAATCATTTTCTATTCTCTCGAGGAGGAGAAACCATGAAACGCAACTGGCTCTACACTGCAACCGCCATTTTGGTCAGTGCCATTTTCCTGCTTTCGGCCTGCGGGCCGGCAGGCGGCGGGGAAAAGAAGGTCGTCACCTTCATCTTCACCCAGGAACCCGAAACGCTGAACGTGCAGTACACTAACATGTACTTCTCCCAGATCCTGCAGCAACTTTGGAACCACTGGGCCTGGGAATACGACGAGAACAACACCCCCTACCCCGTCCTGATCACCGAAATGCCCAGCCAGGAGAATGGCGGCATCTCGCCCGACGGCACTGTTCTAACCTTGAAACTGCGCGACGATATCAAATGGTCAGATGGTGAACCAATCACTGCTGAGGATTTTGTCTTCACCTGGGAAATGACCATTGCCCCAAGCAACACCGTTGCCACCACTTACCCCTACAGCGAAGTGGTCAGCATGGAAGCCCCTGACCCACAGACAGTTGTCGTCACCTTTGCCGAACCCTTCGCTCCCTGGATGTACTTATTCCATGGCCTCCTGCCCAAGCATATCCTCCAGCCCGTTTTCGATGCCGAAGGCACCATTGACAACGCCGACTGGAACAACGCCCCTACGGTTGGCAGCGGACCCTTCGTCTTTGCCGAGTGGGAATCCGGCTCCTACCTGCGCTTCGTGAAGAACGAAAACTACTGGGGCGAGCCGCCCAAAGTGGACGAAATCTTCGTCCGCATCGTCCCGGATGACGCCTCGCAAATCGCCGCCCTTACCTCCGGCGAAGGCGACATCGGCATCTTCATCGCCTATCCCGACATCCCCACCCTCGAAGAGGCTGGTATCAGCGTCACAAAAGTCTTCTCTGGCTACAACGAAGGCTGGTTCTTGAACCTGGGGCCGAACGGACACCCCGCCCTGCAGGATGTGCGCGTCCGCCAGGCGCTGGCCTACGGCACTGACCGTTTCTCCATTGCCCAAGACCTGCTCCTCGGAAAAACTGTGCCAGCAGCCACCTTCTGGGATGGCTCACCGTGGGCAGCCCCTGACCTGAAACCGTATCCCTATGATCCCCAGAAAGCCAGCGAATTGCTCGACGAAGCCGGCTGGATTGATTCAAACGGGAATGGAACGCGCGATAAAGATGGCGTTGAGTTAGTTTTGCGCTACGTCACCACCACGCGCGAGGTCCGCAGAGATACACAAGCCGTCGTCCAGCAGCAACTGGGCCAAATCGGCGTCGGGATCGAACTGTACAATTACGACAGCGACATCCTGTTTGGCTCCTATGGCGACGGAGGCCCGGTGGCGATTGGCAATTACGACATCGCCGAATGGTCTGACTTGCCTGGCGCCTTCCCGGACCCGGACACCGCCTACTGGCTGTGTGAGGAGATCCCATCCGATGAGTCCCCCCAGGGCGTGAACTGGGAATACATCTGCGACGAAGAATTGCAGAATCTCTTCGAACTCCAGAAGACCCAGGTCTCCTACAACGACCGCGTCGAGACCTTCCACAAAATCAGCACCATCATGTACGAGAAAGTGTACTGGTTGGGAATCTGGCAAGACCCGGATATTTGGGCCGTCAGTTCCCGTCTGGCAAACGTCAAAATCTCTGGCGTAACTCCCTTCTTCAATATTGGCGAATGGGATATTCCGTAAACGATGTTGTAAAAAAGTAGCCTCTGCGCGGGATTTTGGAAGTCTGCGCCTTTCCCTGGCGCATCCAAAATCCCGCGCCCCTTACCGAAAGATCATCCCTCATGACCCGATACATTTTGAGACGTTTGTTGCAAGCCATTCCGTTGCTCTTCCTGATCAGTTTGATTTTGTTCATCATGCTTCAAAACATGGGCGATCCGTTGGCCACCATGGGCGGACGTACCATGACTCGCTCCGAAGACCGTGCCCGCCTGACCCGTCAACTTGGCCTCGATAAACCCATTGTCATCCAGTACCTCTACTGGCTGATTGGCAACGACTGGACAAAAATAGACCTCGACGGCGACGGTGTGGCCGAGACACCCGGCATCCGCAAGGGAGTTTTGCGCGGCGACTTTGGCTACTCACTGGTCAACCGCCGCCCTGCCATGGAAGTCATTGCCGAACGCTTGCCGAATACTCTTCTGCTCATGTTGACAGCAGAAATTGTCATCATCGCTGGCTCTCTGCTCATCGGAATTTACGCCGCATTACGACAATACTCATTTGTGGATAATCTGGTTACGGCCTTATCTTTCATCGGTTATTCCATGCCCATTTTCTTTGTTGCCTTAGGGTTGATGTACATTTTTTCGGTCAACTTCAAAGCCTGGGGGCTTCCCTATTTGCCTACGGTGGGGATGTTCGACCCGCGCGTCGGCAAATCGTTCTGGCAAGTCGTCTGGCACATGATTTTGCCTGTCATTACGATCGCCATTACCAGTTTTGCTGCCAACAGCCGTTATGTGCGCAGCACCATGCTGGAGGCCATGGGGCAGGACTACATCCGCACAGCCCGCTCAAAAGGGATTCCCCGCCGCTCGGTCGTTTTTATTCACGCTCTCAAAAACGCCTCTCTGCCCATTATCACTGTCGTCGGCCTCGACCTGCCCTTCCTGCTGGGCGGGGCGGTCGTCACCGAACGCATCTTCGCCTGGCCAGGGATGGGGCGCCTATTCCTCGATCACGTTTCGCGCGGCGACACCCCCGTGGTCATGGGCATTCTCATGCTCATCGCCGTAGCCGTCATCATCTTCCAGATTATTACCGACATCATCTACGCCTGGCTCGATCCGCGCATCCGCTACACCTAGAGACCTCGCCATGACCAAACGCCCCCAGCCCCAAACGCCCCCCTCGCCCCAGCCGCCTGTCGGCGTTTCTCCTCTCGACGAACTCGAAACCCCCGTCCTGAGTCTGACGCAACTGGCCTGGAGACGTTTTCGGCGGCATAAAATGGCCGTTGCCGGGGTCATCATCCTCATCCTTCTGGTGGCCTACTGCACGATCGGTGCCCTGTTCATCCCCGAGGAATACGCCAACTACACCGATACTGGCCTGCGCCTTCAGCCCCCTTCCTCCGAACACATCTTTGGCACCGACACCGTCGGACGCGACATCTTCGCCCGCACCATTTACGGCGGACAAATTTCCCTGCTCATCGGCCTGACCGCCATGCTGGTAGAAATTTTCATCGGTGTCCTGGTCGGTGCCATCTCCGGCTATTTCGGTGGCTGGATTGATAGTTTGTTAATGCGTCTGACCGAGGTTGTGCTCATCATTCCCCAGATTTTCCTCCTGCTGGTGATGGCAAAATTCTTTGGCGGTTCGGTTCCCAATCTCACGATCTTTGGACGCGAGTTCAGCGGCAGCGTCATCGTCATCGTTCTCATCATCGGGCTGACTGCCTGGCCGTACACCGCCCGTATCGTGCGCGCCCAATTTCTTTCCATCAAAGAGAGCGAGTTTATCCTGGCAGCACGCGCCACTGGCACCAGCACCCTGGACATCATCTTCCGCCACATCCTCCCCAATAGCATTGCCCCCATCATCGTTGCCGCCACATTGGGAATTGCAAACGCCATCACGCTCGAAGCCTACATCAGTTTCCTCGGTCTGGGCGTTCGCCCGCCAACGGCCACGTGGGGCAACATGCTCGAAGGCGCCTATAACTACATTGACCAGGGAATTTACTGGCTCTGGCTCTTCCCCGGCCTGCTCATCCTGCTCATCGTCTTAAGCATTAACTTCGTCGGCGACGGCCTGCGCGACGCCCTCGACCCGCGCAGCCGTGCCATTTAGGAGCCGCCAAATGAGCGTTATCCTGGAAGTAAAAGACCTCGTTACCCGCTTCGACACCCCCGAAGGTACCGTCTATGCGGTCAATGGAGTCTCGTTTCATTTGAACGAAGGAGAAACGCTGGCCGTAGTAGGCGAAAGCGGCTGTGGAAAATCAGTGACGATGATGTCCATCCTGCGCTTGCTCCCCATGCCGCCCGCCAAGATTCTGAGTGGAAGCGCCAAATACCGCGGTCAAGACTTGCTGCAACTGCCAGAAGACGTGCTTGAGCACAACATTCGCGGGCGTGAAATCGGCATAGTTTTTCAGGACCCGATGACCTCGCTCAACCCCGTCCTGTCCATCGGCTATCAGATTACCGAAAGCCTGAAATACCACCTGAACATGAACGAACAACAAGCCCGCCAGCGCGCCATAGAAATGCTGGAACGGGTCGGGATTTCCGACCCCGCCCGGCGTCTCTCCGATTACCCGCACCAGTTCTCCGGCGGTATGCGCCAGCGGGCGATGATTGCCATGGCCCTGGCCTGCGCACCCAGCCTGCTGATCGCCGACGAACCTACCACCGCCCTTGACGTGACGATTCAAGCCCAAATCGTGGAACTGATGATTCATCTGCGTGAACAGGCCAATCTCTCGCTCATCTGGATTACTCACGACCTGGGCGTCGTTGCCGGGCTGGCAGAGCGCGTCCTGGTCATGTATGCCGGTTACATCGTCGAAGAAGCCAGCGTGGACGAACTCTACGATCATCCCGCTCACCCTTACACGCTTGCCCTCCTGGCCGCCCTGCCACGCATTGACAAACGTCGTTCGCAGCGCCTCAAATCGATCCCGGGCGCGCCGCCCAACCTGTTGGTGAAACCGCATGGCTGCCCCTTTGCCCCCCGCTGTGAACTGGCCTTTGACCGCTGCCACATTGAAAACCCACCGCTGGGCGCGATTGCCGCCGGTCATTCCAGCGCCTGCTGGGTGGATGTCAACACAGGACGACCACAATGAACGCAACGCCACTAGTCTTTGTCCAAAACCTGAAAAAGTATTTTCCTGTTACGCGGGGAGTCGTATTTCAGCGGGTCATCGGGCAGGTCCGCGCCGTGGACGATATTTCTTTCGCCATCGAGGCAGGGCAAACGCTCGGCCTGGTCGGTGAATCGGGCTGCGGAAAAACAACCGCCGGTCGCACCCTGCTGGCCCTTTACCAGCCCAGCGGCGGGCGTGTCTGGATTGACGGTCACGATGTCTTTGCTGCCAGAGGGGCCGAATTAATGGCCTTACGCCGTAAGGCACAAATCATCTTCCAGGATCCGTTTGCTTCGCTCAACCCGCGCTGGACGGTGAACGCCATCATTGGGGAACCACTCCGCGTTCACGGCCTGTCCAAAACCGAACGTGAGCGCACCGAACGAGTACAGCAATTGATGGAACTGGTCGGACTGAGTCCGCGCCAGATTAACCGCTTCCCACACGAGTTTTCGGGCGGTCAGCGCCAACGCATCGGAATCGCTCGCGCCCTGGCCTCAGACCCCAAATTCATCGTCTGTGACGAACCCATCTCGGCTCTGGACGTCTCTATCCAGGCCCAGGTGGTAAATCTGCTCGAAGACCTGCAAGACCGTCTCGGCCTGACTTACCTTTTCATCGCACACGATTTGAGCATGGTGCGCCATGTGTGCGACGATGTAGCCGTCATGTATCTGGGGAAAATCGTCGAAATGGGCAGCAAGGATGAACTCTACGAACATCCCCTTCACCCCTACTCGCAAGCCCTCATCTCCGCTGCTCCGGTCGCGGACCCGCACACGGCGCGCCGGAAAAAACGCATTTTACTGGAAGGCGATGTCCCCAGCCCCCTCAACCCGCCCGCAGGTTGCCGCTTCCACCCGCGTTGCCCACTACGCCTGGAGCGTTGCACACAGGAAGAACCCCTTTTAGAGCAGGTCGCTCCCGATCACCACGTGGCCTGTTGGGCCGTAAAAGCCGGATGATGGGGCCTGGCCCTTACTCCGTCGGCATCGGCATCAGGTACCAGTCCAGGAACCGCTCGATGCGGGCATAGGCATCCAGTTGGGTGGCACGTTTCAAAAAACCGTGCGATTCCCCGGCATACGTTTTATATTCAAACGTCTTATCGGCGCGGCGCAGCGCCTCCACCCAGTCTTCTGAAGCCTCAGGGGGGACAATGTCGTCCTCCAGGCCATGCAAAATTAAGACCGGGCTTTCGATATTTTCCACCTGATAAATCGGCGAACCTTCGTAATAAACATCCCGGTTTTTTGCAGGGTGGCCAATCATTTTCTCGGTATAATAGCGCAACTCGCGCGAGCACAACGCCCACGAGGTCTCCAGATGGGCATCGCCAAATTTGCTGATTCCACAAGCAAACAGATATTCTGGATCGCGAGCCAGGCAGCAGGCCACCAGATAACCGCCGTAACTGGCCCCATAAATGGCAATCCGCTCCGGCATGACCTCATCCAGCGCAGCCAGAAAACGCGCCCCCGCCAGGCAATCCTGTACATCTCCCTGCCCCCATTGGCCGTAATTCAACTGTTCAAACTCCAGACCATAGCCGGTCGAGCCACGATAATTGGGCATCAAAAACGTGTACCCTTTTGCCAGCAAATACTGGGTCAGAATATCCCACTCGAAGCAGTACTGCGAAGATGGCCCGCCGTGCGGATAGATGATTGCTGCCCCGTTAGGGTGACGCGGCCGGAACAGCAGCGCCGGAATCTCGACTTTGTCTTTGCTCTTGTACGTGACCACCTCCGGCATAATCAGCGGCAGCGCTTCCAGCGCCGGCAGCATGGAAAAGGTCAATTGCGTCTCTCGACCGCTTTCGACATCAATCCGGTAAATATCCGGCGCCTGCACCGGACTCTCAAACTCCACCGTCAGGAAAGACCCCTCTGGCGACCACTGCGGGCGGGAATAAATGCCAGCAGCGCGCCTCAAATCATGGCATTCACCGGTCTCTGCATCCACAATGGCCAGGTGATACTGCCCGCCGCGATTGACCGTGAGCGCAATTCGTTTGCCATCGGGCGACCACGACGGCTCCGAAATATCGGCCTCCAGATGAGTCAGACGACGCAAGCCCTCGCCATCCGGGCGAACAAGCCACAGTTCATCGAACCCCGTCCGACCAGAGAGAAACATCAACACCGAACCATCCGGCGACCAGCGCGGCCAGAAATTTTTCTGGCGCGGCGCACCGGCCAAAAGGCGCGTCTGACCGGTCTCCACCTCCACCAGGCGCACATCGCGGCGATTCGGGTCCCCGCACGGGTCGAAGGTGTAGGCTACCCATTTCCCATCGGGAGATGGCACCGCCTCGCGCACATCCCCGAAGCCGGTCACCAATGCTCGCGGCCAACTTCCCTCCCGATCGGTCAGCAGCAATTGCAAAGTCTCATCCCGTTCGACCAGAATGAGCAGGTGAAAACTATCAGGCATCCATTCAGAAGCATAGGCTTCGACGCTAAAACTGGAAATACTCTTCGGCAAACCGCCATCCGCCGGGACGACATACACCCAGCGATTCATGGTGAACGCCAGCCAGCGGCCATCCGGCGACCAGCGCGGCACTTCATCGTCCCAGTAAACGACCGCTGGCCGAGATGTAGAAATACGGCGTGGCCAACCACCTGCAGAGGGCATCAGATAAATATCCGACAGGTCTTCGCGATCCCAGATAAAAGCGATCCACTTGCCATCTGGCGAAAGGCGGTGATTGCGCGGCCGATTGACCGCCGTAATGAGCGAGAGACTCCACCCCTCTGGCGGCTTCAAGTCAGGCCGCGGCATTGAAGGCCAACCATTCCGTTCGTATTTTTCCTGCAAGACAATTCCACTGCGCATCCGTCAGCCTCCCCAAGCCCCGTCCGCGGACAGCAAAGACCGCCAGGCCAGGAAAAGTTATTCTGCTGGTTGATCAGCGTCAGGACAGACAATCCAGTATGCCACTGCCCCCATAATCGGCACACACCCGATGAAAATAGCCCACAACACGCGGGCCACAGCGGGCATTCGCTTCCGCAAGCCAAAGAGAGCAACGAGAGTCAACACCAGCCAGAGAATCAACAGAAGTACATTGATCATCTGGAACACAAAGAACAGTCCCTTGTGAGCAATCATTGCACATCCTTGTGGCGAATTATAACGTTATACTCAGAAAATCTGCAATTAACTCAGGAGTATGCTTATGCGCAGTTTGTCAGAATTCGAAAATCGTCTGCCGCCTGAACTGCGACGCCAGTTCCAGGCACTTCGCTCCCCCGCAGAAATCCAGGCCTACCTGGATAGCCTGCCCTACATCGCCGAGGAACTCGACCGCTCCCCTCTGCGAGTGATGACCGATCATCAGGCCCACTGCCTCGATGGCGGCATTTTCGCCGCTCTTGCCCTCAGCCGGCTGGGGCATCCCCCGCTCATCCTGGACCTGAGACCTGACCCCGGCCAAGACGATGACCACGTCCTCGCCCTCTATCGCGTGGATGGCCTGTGGGGCTGTCTGGCCAAATCCAACTACCCCGTGCTGCGTTCGCGCGAACCGGTTTACCGCTCCCTGCGCGAACTGGCCATGTCATACTTCGACTTCTACTTCAGCATCAACAAAGAGAAATCCCTGCGCGGCTACACCCGCCCTCTCCACCTCGAGCAATTCCCCCCCGACTGGATGTGGAGTGAAGCAGGAATCGCCCGCATCGCAAAGCGGCTCTACGCCCTGAAGACCATCCCGCTCATTTCTGCCGAGATCGCCAGTCGGCTTTCTCCGGCAGATGAACGCACCTATCAGGCCGCCTCCCTCGGCGTAGATTTCAAATGGGTGTATGGCATCCGGCCCAATCCGTAGCGCCAGCGGCATCCTCGCTGCATGGTCTGCCCACTCCCAGCAACTGCCGGCTCCAAACAACACCTTGTCCCGGAGTAACTATTCAGGCTGTCATTGCGAGGGCGTTTTTTGCCCGAAGCAATCTCGTGTTGAACAGGAAAAACCATGCTTTGGGAGACTGCTTCACTCGCAAAAAGCGCTCGTTCGCCGTGACACCCCTGTTTCGAGTGGATGGCTGAATAGTTACGTCCCGGAAACAAAAGCGATGACCCTCGCCGGGGGTCATCGCCTGTTTTCAGCGGCTTGTCAGAACGCTCTGTGAGAAGACTACTTCGCCTCCTTTTGCTTCTTCAACTTGCGCTTCTCCTTAATCGTCAACTTGGGCTTCCGTCGAGGCTCTTTGGGGGCTTTGTCTTTTCTACCGGGACTCATCATCGTTCTCCTTTCTCCTTTGACAGGATTCGAACAAAAACAGAAGAACTTTCCTCGTAACTGTTCAGCCATGTCATTGCGAGCCGTTTTCTGGCGAAGCAATCTCCCACTTATCAGGCCAGATTGACCGCTTGGGGATTGCTTCGTCGCAAAGAACGCTCCTCGCAATGACATACCCAACAGTTTTGATGCAAGACTGAACAGTTACCTTTCCTCTTTATAATTTTACAACAAACTGTGCTATCATCTGCACCATGAATTGCCCCTGCCCCCGCAGCGGCAATCATTCCAGGCACAATGAAAACCCATCTCTTGCCCCTTTCCCCTCACGTCATCCAGCGAACTCTGCTGAGTCTCGCCGCCATTTTTTTACTTCTGGCCAGTCTGATTCTCACTCTTGCGCCAGCCGTTCGCGCCCGCACCTGGGAAGTGACCTATCGCTGGTCTCACTGGTTTGGCTTTTTCGTCTGGCTCGCCGTGTTTGCGCTGCTCCACAGCCAGGTCCGCCGCCGCCTGCCCGAAGCAGACCCCTATCTGCTCCCCATCGTCGGCCTGCTCAGCGGCTGGGGGCTGTTGACCATTTACCGTCTCTCGCCCGCTCTGGGAACACGTCAGGCCCTCTGGCTGCTGGTCTCTGGCCTCCTCATCACCTTCGGCCTGCGGCGACTGTCCAACCTTGACTTTTTGCGCCGCTACAAATACCTCTTCCTGGCAGCCGGCATCCTGCTCACCCTGCTCACCTTCTTCTTTGGCACCAACCCCTCCGGCGACGGTCTGCGTTTGTGGCTGGGCTGCTGCGGCATCTACATCCAGCCTTCCGAACCGCTCAAACTCTTCTTTCTCATCTACCTTGCTGCATACCTCGCAGAAAGATTGCTCTTGCGCTACCAACTGGCCGCCATCGTTCCACCGACAGCCATCGTGACCGGCCTGGCCCTCATTCTTCTAGTTGGCCAGCGCGATCTCGGCGCGGCTTTCCTGCTCATTTTTCTCTACACCCTGGCCCTTTACCTGGCCAGTGGCCGCAAGCGCGTCCTGTGGATCAGTTTGATCGGCCTGACGGCTGCCGGTCTGGGCGGCTATTTCCTCTACGACGTCATCCGCCTGCGCGTGGACGCCTGGCTTAACCCCTGGCTCGACCCCTCCGGGCGCTCCTTTCAAATTGTCCAATCGCTGATGGCCATCGCCAACGGCGGCGTGAGCGGGCGCGGACTGGGGCTGGGCAGTCCCACCCTCGTCCCTGTGGCCAGTTCTGACTTTATCTACGCCGCCATTGCCGAAGAAACCGGTCTGGCCGGGACCCTGGGCCTGCTTCTGCTCATCGGCCTGTTTGCCGCCCGCGGCATGCACATTGCCCTGCTTGCACCCGATACCTTCCGTCGTCTCCTGGCTGCTGGCCTGACCGCTTACCTCGCCGGTCAAAGCATTCTCATCATCGGCGGCAATACCCGGCTCCTCCCCCTCACCGGTGTCACGTTACCATTTGTCTCTTACGGCGGCTCGTCGTTGCTGACCTCTTTTCTCATCCTGTTTCTCCTGTTGTTCATCTCAAACCGTGGCGATGAAGAATCGGCCCCTCTCCCCCGCCCCCAGTCGTTCCTGTTGACCAGTGCTGCGCTCGGGCTGGGACTCCTGGCGCTGGCTGCCGTCACCGGCTGGTGGGCATTATGGCGCGCTCCCGTGCTGCTCTCTCGCACCGACAACGCCCGCCGCGCCATCGCCGATCGCTACGTCCGTCGCGGCGCCCTGCTCGACCGCAATGAACAACCCATTAACCTGACAGAAGGCCCTGCCGGTGAATACGTTCGCCGCTATGCTCACCCGGACCTCTCGAATGTCGTTGGCTACACCCATCCCAATTACGGTCAGACCGGCCTGGAAGCCAGTTTAGACGGTTACCTGCGGGGCCTGGAAGGGAATCCGATCAGTCTGATCTGGAGCGAACACATTCTCTACGGTCAACCCCCGCCGGGCCTCGATGTCCGCCTGAGCCTCGACCTGCGCCTGCAATCGCACGCCGACATGATGTTGGGCGCGCGGCGGGGGGCAATTGTCGTACTGAATGCAAGCAACGGCGAAATCCTGGCAATGGCCTCCCACCCTACCTTTGACGCCAATCGCCTGGACGAACTCGAAGAGCGGCTGTTGACCGACCCGACCAGTCCCTTGCTCAACCGCGCCACCCAGGTCGCATACCCGCCTGGGGAGGCCCTTGCGCCATTGCTACGCGCTCATGGCCTGCAGCAACCTGCTTTGCCTTCGCAACTGGAAGGACTCTACAACGGCCTGGGATTTTTTGAGACGCCGCAAGTGCATTTGCCGACCATTGAGGCCACTCGCCCCCCGCAGCCGCTGCGGATCAGCCCTCTGCAAATGGCGCTTGCCACCGCCACGCTCAGCAATCACGGAATACGCCCGGCTCCACGTCTGGTCATGGCGGTTAATACGGTTTCCGAGGGATGGGTCATCCTCCCGGCCCTCGGTGAAAGCGTGACCGTTTTCCTGCCACATCAAGCCGATGAAGCCGCTCAATCGTATGCCTTAGAGACCGCTCCATTCTGGCAATTTACCCAAACGGTTACAGCCGACTCCCAGACTTTTACCTGGTCCATTAGCGGCACTCTGCCCGACTGGCAGGGTGCGCCCGTCGTCGCTGTCGTTTTACTGGAAGACAATGCTCCCCAAGTGGCCGCTTATATCAACCTCAAGATGTTGACCGCCGCGATTGAACCGTGAGAGCATCGCAATCTCAGATGGGCACCAAAAAAGTCGGACGCAGATCGTCCGACTTTTTTGATCCGAGGCATTTTGAAACACGAAGGAGGGGAATTTCCCACCGACACGCTACTTCACGCGCACAAAGCGCCGTTTTCCAACCTGCAAGACGCCCGGACGCGGGAAGGGTGCATCGAACTGCTTGAGCACTTCCCCATCCAGACGAACCCCATTCTGGTCAATCAACCGGCGGCCTTCAGACTTGCTTGCCACCAGGCCAGTGGCAATCAGCACGTCCAGCACCGTCTGACCAGGCTGAAGTGCATATTCGGGCATCTCATCGGGCACATCTTTCTGCTGAAAGACTCTCTTGAAATTTTCCTCCGCCATGAGAGCCGCGGCCTCGTTATGGAAAATGGAGACAATTTCACGCGCAATTGCCATCTTGACATCGCGCGGGTGCAACGCGCCAGAGCGCAGACCGGCCTCCACTTCGGCAATCCGGTCGGGGGTCCAGCGCGTGACGAGACGCATGTACTGCCCCATGGCTTTATCTGGCACAGACATCACTTTGCCATACATGTCCTCCGGGGTTGCCAGCAAGGGAATGTGATTGCCCAGCGACTTGCTCATCTTCACTTCGCCATCGGTGCCAGGGAGAATGCCAAGAATAATCGCGATGTTGGGACGTTCGCCGAGGGTGGTCATAATTTTGCGCGCAGCGGTCATGATGTTGAACATCTGATCGGTGCCGCCAATCTGGACATCGGCTTTGAGCATGTAGGCATCGTACCCCTGCATGATGGCATAGAACGTCTCATGGAGATAGATGGGATCGTTGTTTTCCCAACGCAGGCGGAAGTTTTCGCGCTCTCGAATGAACTGCTGGACGGTGAAGTTCGAAGCCAGGTTAATCAGTTCGGCAAAGGTCAATTGAGAGAGCCATTCCGAGTTGAAGCGAATCTTTGTTTTCTGGCGATCGAGGATTTTATAGGCCTGCTCGGCATAGGTCGCCGCGTTTTGCTGAACTTGCTCCGGGGTCAGGCGGGGGCGAAGTTTGTCTTTATCCGATGGGTCACCGATGAGGGAGGTGTAATCGCCGACAACGAAGGTAACCTCATGACCGAGTTCCTGAAACTGCCGCAGTTTACGCATGGGGACAGTATGGCCGAGATGCAGGTCACTGGTGCGCGGGTCAAAGCCGCAATAGACGCGCAGCGGGCGGCCTTCTTTTTGGGCTTCCAGCAAGCGCTCGCGCAATTCGCTCGCCATATTTTGTTTGAGTTCTTCGTCGCCATATTCGGTCCCCTGCATTAGCAAGGCTACCTGTTCGTCAACACTCAAAGCAGACATAGGAATCTCCTGATATGAAAGATGGGTAGAGGTGGCTTTCCACCTGGTCTTCAAGGCGCAAATAAAAACGCGCCCGCTGCGGCAGGCGCGTTGCACTCGTCCGCAGCGAACTAGCGGTGAGGAAGATAATAGTCAAAGAGAAAAAGGCTTTTGCCCATTGCGTCAATTATAAAGCATATTTCTGTAAAGCATTCTCTTTTCTGCTTCTTTTTCCTGTTTTCCAATTTTTTATAAACACTCTAACTTGCTGGCTCTTGCAAGGAATTCTTACGTGTCTGGTTGCTTCAAGACCGTCGCATAAAGCCTCAAGAGCCGTTGGCGCATGAGATCCCAACTATAGGTGGTTTCGTAGGCTCGGCGACCATTGGCCCCCAATTGATAGCGCAACTCAGGGTCGTCAGCAAGACGCTGAAAAGCCGCATCGAGCATCTCGATATTGCCATATTCGATCACAAGGCCACAGTTGTATTTCTGAACAATAGTGTCCATATTCGTTCCCCGAGCCACAACAATCGGCTTTCCTAGCATCATGGCTTCGAAGAGTTTGTTAGGGCTGGAGTAGCGGTGGTTAGGAATAGCAGGGTCATAAGTAGCAAAGAGGACATCTGCAAGAGCGCTTAGGCGGATAGCTTCTTCGTAAGAAATCCGCCCATGCCACGAAATGTTCGACAGCGAGTGAACCGCTTCCAACAGGATTTTTTCATCTCCCCCAAAACCGGCCAGGTCAAGATGCCAGTCGGGATGACGGCGCATGACTTCTATGACATCGAAAAGGCCACGTTCAACTTGCAAAAGGCCAACGTAGGCCAGGCGAAATGAACCTAATGAAGAAGAGGAGGGAAGGGAACCTTCCTCAGGAGAATTGTAAATAATTTCAATGTAGCGCGGGTGCGCTCTTTGCACCTGGTCGCGGCGCGCTTCGTCCACAAGGATCAGCGCATCGGCAAGAGAAGCAGCCCATAGGTCTAGCCACCGGATGAGAGATTTGATCCATTTTGGAGTTCTACGCAAGTGATCGGCGTAAAAATCGAAGATGTCGTAAACGACCTGTTTACGGAAAAATAATTTTGCTAGAAGAGCGGGAAAAATAGTGTCGAAGTCGCATGCATGGATGACGTCGTATTCACGATGATGGACAAAAAGCCACTGCCACAATTTGTACTGCCAACGCAGGAGAGCAGGAAGGTTGCCCAGCCCCTGACCATATTTTGCAGGAATAGGGAGCCTGATTATTTCCCAGCCATGATGTTTCTCGTGTGGAGGAAGAGCAGCAGTACGATCCCAACCCAAAACACAGACAGAATAGCCGACGCCAGATAGAGCGCGGGCCTCCTTTTCTACACGGGGGTCTGGAGCAATTGGATTGGAGCGACAGAAGAGAATGCGCATTTTTGGCTCTAATTTGACAATGTCATCTTTTCGTATAGTTGTCATTGCGAGGAGCGTTTTTTGCGACGAAGCAATCCCCTCGCAAACCAGGAGACTGCTTCGCTTTGCTCGCAG
>Ga0209162_1002644_pt1 | contig 15308 bp, 17 predicted proteins | sample YNPNPMetaG_FD_187121 | JGI IMG/M metagenome (GOLD analysis project Ga0209162, IMG submission 187121) | Anoxygenic and chlorotrophic microbial mat microbial communities from Yellowstone National Park, USA - YNP NP MetaG (SPAdes) (version 2) ... | reverse complement strand
GCTGAACGGCCAGGCCGGCGCGGCGCGGGGCAGGCCATCGGCCCGAGCCCTCCGACGAATCTCGTCGGAGTGTCGCCCCCGCGAGGGGGAGATCGGGCCGCGCTGCGGGCGCGGCAGTCCCGCTTGAACACGCCGCCGCCGCGGATGCGTCCGCCGGCGGCGGCGTTTGCGTTGGCGGCGCATGCGGCGGCGCCGCGCTGCGGTACACTGGATGCGACTGCGGCGCCGACCGCAGCCGATCACGACTGCCGCCGCCGCACGGCGGCGTCACACAAGGAGGAAAAAAAAAAGGATGGCAATCGGGCGAAACGCCGTTCGCCCGGTGACGGACGCCGTCACCATCCAGTGGGCGAACGGCAAGAACGAGGCCCGGCGGTCGCCGGGCGGACGGTTCGCGCCCCACGTCGGCTTTTTTGCCGAGGCGGGGCGTGACGAGGCGTTCGACGCCTTCGCGGCGTCGCATGGCCTCGGACACATCGAGATGCGCCACCCGCGCCCGGGCGCGGCGGCGCAGATCGTCCGCCACTGGGACCTCGGCGAGCGGGTGCGCTTGTACCCGCTCACGCGCGGTCCGGTGGCGCCGACCGTCGCCGCGAGCGTGTCGCCGCGATTCATCGCGGAGACCATCGCGGCGGGGATCGGCATCCGGTGGGGGCGCGGCGAGGGCGAACGCTCCCGCCTCGCCGTGCGGGGGTTCGTCCAGGTCGCCGTCGGCGACGCCTGGGCGCTCTACCCGCATCTCGCCCAGCTGTCGGTCCGCTCGCGCATGACCGACAAGCTGCTCGCCGCGCTCGTCGATCACGTGCGCGTCTGCGAAATCGCGGACACGCTCGTGGACCGCACGAAGCACCCCGACGTCATCGCCTGCTACGAGCTGGCGCTGCCGCTCGGCGCAGGCGACGAAGAGGAGTGGGGCAAAGGCGAGACCGCGACGGTCGCGCCGCTGGTCAGCCTCCACCCGCAGGAGGTCGACCTGACCTACCTGCGCGCGCTCTGGCGACCTGATGAGGTCGCCGCGCGCGCCGAGGCGACCTGGCAGGACGTCGTCGCGTGGGCGGCGGCGTTCTACGGCGCCGGACTGACCGATCCGGTCGACGGCGTCGGCGTCTCCGGCGATCACGGCGCGGAGGGGACGCCGTGATCACCGTCCTGACCCACGAGCGCCCCGACGGCGACGCCGTCGGGGCCGCGCTCGGGCTGGTCGCGGCGATCCGCGCCGGCGGCGGGGAGGCGCGCGCCTATCTGTGGGGCGCCGCGCCGCGCTGGTTTCCGGCGCTGCACGCCGCGCTCGGCGGACCGGCGTATGAGACCGGCCCCTACGCGCCGCTGGACGGCGAGCGCGTGGCGCTGGTCGACGCCGGGGACCCCGTGCGCTGCGGCGCGGCGCTGGGAACGCCGCCGCCGCTGACGTTGATCGTGGATCACCACGACAACCCGCCGGCGGCGGCGGACGTGGCGATCCTTGACTCGCAGGCCACCAGCGCCTGCGACCTGATCGTCCAACGCTGGGACGATCTGGCGCAGGCGCTGGGCGTCGCGCTGACGCTGACGCCGCAGGCGGCGTCGTGGCTCGCCCTTGGAATCCGCACCGACACGCTCGATCTGAGCGTGCCGGGGGTGGACGAGGGGGTGCTCACGCGCCTCGGCCGCCTGGCGGACGCCGGCGCGGACCTGGCGCGCATCGCGCAGGTCGTGCGCCGCAGCGCGACGTCGGCGCACCTCGACCTGCAGTGCGAGCTCTGGCTCGCGCGGCGGGTCGTCGGCGACGCCGCGCTGTTCGTCGCCTCCGCCGACCGGTTGGCGGCGGCGGGCGTGAGCGTCAACGACGCCAAGATGGTCCTGACTCTGGCGTCGTTGGCCAGCGACGTCGACCTCGCCGTCCTCGCCGTCGAGGACCGGGAGGCGGGGAAGGTGCGGGTCAGCATCCGCTCGGCGACTCCCGGGCGGGCGCTGATGATGGCGCGCGCCATCGGCGGCGGCGGGCACGGCGAAGCCGCCGGGGCCGCGGTCGCGCTCCCGCTGGAGGAAGTCGTCGCCGGCCTCCAGGCCGTGCTGGAGGCCGGCGCATAACGCGCGGCGGGCGGACCGGCATGCCGGTCCGCCCGCCCTGCGTTCATGGAGGGGCGCCATGGACATCCTCCGCATGTTGATCGCCGATGACGACCCCGTCGACGCCGCGCGCGCGCGGCATGCGGCGCTGGCGGCGGCGGCCGCGCATGGGCGGGCATGCGCCATCGGACTGGCGGCGAGCGTCGGGGATGCGCTGGCCTGGTCGGCGTTGGCAGGGACGCCGGATGTCGCCATCATCGACCTCATGCTCCCCGGCGGCGGCGGCGCCGCGCTGGCGCGGGCGCTCGCCGCGTTGCATCCCCCGCCGCGCTGCATCGCCTGGAGTTTCATCGATCCGCCGGCATGCGATGCACCGTGGTTCATCGCCGCCGTGCACAAGGACCTGGACGATGCAGCGGTGACGGCGGCGCTGGCGGCGCTGCTGACGCCATGATCGGCGCCGCGAACGGCGCGCGCCTCCCCGCCCCAGGACCGCCGATCCCGACCGGCATGATGCCGACGCCGACCTGCCCCCGCGGCGCCGCGCTATCGCGTCGGCATGGCGCGGGCATCCGCGCGCCATCCGGCGCCGGGCGGGCGCCGCTGCGGCGTGGCAGAATCCCTGCCAGACCGGTCGCACCGGCGACCGGGACCATGCCACAGGAGGAAAACGATGCCCAACAACACCGTGCGTCTGGACGCGCTCCAGGCGCCGCCCGGCACCCGCCTGGCGGACGTCAAAGACGGTCGCCTGGCGTGGAACGACTACCTCGCGGCGCTGCGCAGCGCACGCGGCGCGGCGGGCGGCTGGCAAGCCGACGGCTCCTGGCTGATCGATTTCGGCCAGGGGATTGCCGATCCCGGCGGCGCGCCGCTCGACATTGCCGACGTGCTGGCGATTGTGCGGCAGCTGATGCCGTCGCCGCTGCGCAGCGCCGGCAAAACCATTGTGCTGCGCGGCCCCATGCCCGGCGCTGCTGCGGCGCTGGTCTGCCGCGTCTGCTACGCAGCCGACGTGGTCATTGAGGTCATCGACCGCGCGACGGGGACAACCCGTCGGATTGCGGTCGACCGGATGGAGCGCGACCGGGTGCGCCTGGTCAACCCGGACCGCACGGAACGGCTGCGCGACGTCGGCGGCGGCATGGTCGAGGCGCGCACAAGCCAGCTCATCTACCGGCGCCCGAGCGCCGCGCCGCCGTTCGCCTACGACCGCGTGCTCGAGCTGGTCTTTCTCGAGACGCGCTCCCCGCGGCGCGCCAACGTGCGCGCGCAGGTCTACGACGGGCGCTACTTCGCCTGGGTCGATGACCTGAATGCGCTGGAGGATGTGCCATGACGCCCGCCGCGCCCCTGGCGGCGCCAGGGGCGTTCTGGCGCGACTGGCATGTCGTCGCCATGCTGGGACAGGGCGGCAGCGGCGCCGTCCTGCTTGTGGAACGCCGCGCCGGCGGGCGCGCCGCGCTGAAACGCTACGCCGCCGCCACGCCGCCGGACGAGCGGTTGCGCGAGCTGCGCAACCTGTGCCTCGCCGCCACGCTTGGCGTGGCGCCGCGCCCGCTGGCGTTCGACGGCGACGCCGTGCTGATGGAGTACATCCCGTTGCCGACGTCCACGCCGCTCCGCGAGCGGGCGCGGCGGCTGCTGGCGGCGCTGACCATCCTGCACAATCGCGGCTACGTCCACCGCGACGTCAAGCCGGAGAACGTCGTCGGCGACCGGCTCATCGATCTCGGCGCGCTCGCGGACACCCTGCGCGATGGCGCGGTCGAACCGGTCGGCACGCCCGGCTACGCCGCCCCGGAAGCGTATCAGGGAACGATCACGCCCCTGCTCGACGCCTACGGCGCCGGGTGGACCATTGCCGTCTGGGGCGGCGCGACGCCGCCGACGCTCACGACGCCGCCGCCCGCGCCCGCGCCGCCGGGATGCGACCCGGACCTGGCGGCGCTGATCGGCGCGCTGACCGACCCCGATCCGGAGCGCCGCATGGGATGCGGCGCCGCGTTGGCCGCGCTGACGCCGCCGTGGATTGCGCTGCCGTCCGGGGCGCAGGTGCGCCGCGACCTGGTGACGGCGCAGGAATGGCGCGCCGCCCTGCCGGACGCGCCGTGCCGCGCGGTCGGCGGCATCGCCGTCGATCTGCGCCCGGACGACGTCCGGCGCTTCCTGGCGGCAACCCGCACGCGCCTGCCGACCGTCGCCGAATGGCGCGCCATCGCACAGGGCGCGGACATCCTGCCCGCCCCCCGCGCCCTCGACGCCGCCCTGCGCACGGCGCCGGTCAGTGACGCCGGCGCCGTGCACACATGCGGCGTGGTCTGGCAGCCGACGCAGGACGGCTGGCTGGTCGGCGGCACGCCGTACACCGAGCGCCGCCGCATCCCTGACCCGCAGCGCCCCGATCCGATGATCGCGCTGCGCCTCGCCCGCGATCCGTAGAATCGCACCCGTCCGCCGGCCTGCGCGCGCGCCCACGCCGCCTCCCCGCCGCTCTCCCTGCTTCCATGGGACGCCGCGCTATCGCGTCGGCATGGCGCGGGCATCCGCGCGCCATCCGGCGCCGGGCGACGCGGCGGCGGCGCCCGACCTGACGATCCTTGACCTGCCGCCGCCGTGAGCGCCTGGCACGACGCCGCACGGACGGCGGCGCCGCCGGCGCCGCCGCCGTGATTTGACGGGATGCGGCGCATGTGGTATGCTCGCTGCATCCCAAACGCATTCTGTTGTCGCGCCGCCGTCCTCGCCTCGTCCGGCATTCGTCCCCGCCCCGTCCGGCTCCGGCGCCCGCCCGCATGATGGACGAATCGTCGCTCGCGCATTCGAGCGCCCCCGCCGCCCCCGACCGGCGCGGGGGCGGGCCCGCCGTCATGCCGCTCGTCATCGTCGCGGGCGGCGCGGTCGGCATGGCGCTCGGCGCGCCATGGCTGGGGCTGCTGCTGAGCGGGCTGGCCCTGCTGCGGCGCGCCATGGCGGAGTCCGACGCGGGCGGCGCCGCCGCCGCGCTCGCCGCGCTCGCCGCCGTCGGCGTCATCCTGGGCGGCGGCGACCCGGCGTGGGCGGCGGCGCTGCCGCTGGCCGCAACCATCGCTCCGCGTCGCCCGGACGCGCTGGCGCCGGCGGCATGCGGCGGGGCGCTGGCCGCGTTGACGGCGGCGTGGAGTCCGCATGCGACGGCGGCGCTTCCTCCCGCCGTGTTGGGCGGCATGCTGATCGGCGCCGCCGCGTGGGACGGCGCCCGCGCGGGCGCCGCCGCCTTTGTCCTGGCATGGACGCTGGCCGCCTGGGGCGCCGGCGATGCAACGCTGGCCGCCATCACTGCGCCGGCGGCGCTGCTGTGGCGTCCGCCGCGCGCGGCGCTCCCGCCGCCGGCGCGCGGCGGACGCCGCGCACTGGCGGCGCTGGCGATCCTCGGCGCCGCGCTCCTGCCGGACGGCGCCACGTTCCCCGCCATGGCGCTGCCGGCGCTGATTGCCCTGCCGGCGCTGCTGGCGCTGCTCGCGCCGGCGTCCGCCGCGTCGCCGCCGCCATCCGGCGCGCCGGCCGCGTCGCCATCGCCCCCGGCGCCTGCTGCGTCCCCGGCGCCGCCGCCATCGCCCCCGGCGCCTGCTGCGTCCCCGGCGCCGCCGCCCGATGCGCTCGACCTCGCCCTGCGCACCGTCATCCACGACCTGCAGCACGCCCGCCGCACCATGCGCAGCGGCGCCGACCCGACCGCTGCGCTGGCGCTGGTCGACCGCCTGATCGCCAGCCTGACGCGCTACCTGAGCGACCGCCAGATCACGGCCCCGCCGGTCATCGTTGACGCCCGCGCCGCCCTGCACGCCGCCGCCGCCGCATGGACGCCCGTGGCGCAGCGCCACGGCATCGCCCTGCGGGTGCGCCCGCCGCGCGCCGGCGCGCCGCTCCTCATCCGCGCCGACCCGACCGCCGTGCGGCGCATCCTCGACAATCTCATCGACAACGCCGTCCGCGCCACGCCGCCCGGCGGCCGCATCGAGCTGGCGGCGTCCGTCGCCGGCGCCATGGCGCTCCTCACGGTCAGCGACACCGGCTGCGGCATCCCGCCCCACCTGCGCGACGCGGTGTTCCGCCCCGCCGTCACCACCCGCCCCGATGGCCAGGGACTCGGACTCGCCATCGTCCGCGACCTCGCCGCCGCCATGCAGGGCGATGTCATCCTGCACGACCGACCCGGCGGCGGGGTGTGCATCGGCGTGCGCCTGCCCTGCGCCGCAGGACGCGAATCCGTGACGACGGAGGCGACGACCGACCGGCGGGCGTGGTAGCATCCCGGTGCGGCGGCGCATCCATGTGCGCAGTCCCTCAACCCTGCATCCTCACGCTTCCCCTGATTCCCCTGATCGCCCCGTTGCGCGCCGCCGCACCAACGACGACGCCCCCGACGCGCACGCATGCGCGTCGGGGGCGTGGGCATGCCGCCTACCCCGCGACCCGGCGCAGGCCCTCCCAGAGGACCTGCGCCAGGCGCAGAAACGCCGCTTCATCGAGCGGCGTCGGGTCGGGGTTCTTCGCCGTGCCGCGCATGGCGAAAACCCCGGAACCGTGGCGGAACCAGCGGGCGACTTCGCCCGCGAGTTCCGCATCGGCGGCCAGGCGGTCGGCGACGCCGTCAAGGACGTCGCCGACCGCCCAGGGAAGCCCCTCGCGGCGGCGGCAGCCGACCGACACCGTGGTCGGCTGACGGTTGAGCCACACGACGAGCCGGAGCTCGTCGTGCAGCTCGAAGGCGGCGCGGGTCGTGTCGGGCGATCCGTCCCGGATCGCCGCGACCGCCCCGTCCGGCGCGCGCCAGACGGTGGCCGAGTCGACCTCCGCCCGGGCGCGCGCCTGCGCCGCCAGCGTGTGATCGACGAGATCGAGCCAGCGCCCGATCGCGTCGACCACCGCCCCGTCATCCGCCTCGGCGGCCAGGAGGGCCTGCACCATGGCGTGCAGGCCGACCTGGCGCGACCAGGCCGCGCCGCCGTGATCGCCCTCGGTGACGAGGGCGATCAGGGGAGCGAGGTGGTCTACCGGCGCGCCCAACTCCAGGGCGCGCCGGTAGACCAGCGCGGTCGCCGACACGGCGCGGTCGGCGCCGAGGTCGGCGGTGTGGTGGTCAAACCGACCGCCGGCGGGGTCGCAGACCCCGCCGGTGTCGATGACCGCGTCGACGTCCTCGGCGGGCGCCTGCCCGGCCGGGACGAATAGCACCTCTACGGCGACGTCGTCGCCGTAGAGGAGCGGGGCGAGATACGACCGCCAGAGCCAGACTCCGGCGGCCGCATCGAGGTCTGGGCGGCGATGGGTCGCCGCCCAGACCGTGATCCGGTCTTTCATTTTTCTTTCTCCTCCTTTGCCCGCGCCCGCCGTGCGGCGGGACGCGGGACGTTTTTTTTCTTACGATACCCCCCGTCACTCCGGCGGCATGTCGATGACGATGCCGCCGGGCACGACGCGCCCCGGCCACACGCCCTCGGCGAGGCGCAGGGCGGTCGCCGCCTCCTCGCCGATAGTGAGGCGGGGCTGCCCCTTCGGCGGGGGGTTGGTCGACCACCCCTCGCCGGGGCCGGCGGGGGTGAGCAGCAGGGTCGCCCCCTGCCGCTGCACGTTGAGGCGCGCCGGACGCCCAAGGGCGTACCAGAGCGCCTTCCCGACGTGCAGCCGCCCGCCGGGGCGGTCGCGGTGCGGCTCCCACCGCACCAGCGACGACGGGGGCAGTCCCGGCCCCGCGCGGGGGTTGCGCGGCGGCGGGGGGGCGACCTCCGCCTGCGCCTGGCGGAGGCGATGACCGACGCGCTCCTCGGCGTCGGCCGTCGCCTCAAGGTAGTCGGCAAGCGCGCGCAGATCGCGCGCCAGGCGGCGCGCCTGCGTCGGCGTCCAGCGCGTCGCGCGGATCGCCGCGAGGCAGGCGCGCGCCTCGTCCTCTTTGTCTTTTTTCATTTCTTTTCTCCTTGCCCCGCGCCGTGCGGCGGGGGCGGTCATGTGATGATGCGCCGGATGCGGCGCATGCGCCGTCAGCATAGCGCCGCGTCGCCGCGCGACGTCAACGCACGGTCGCAAGATCAGGATGCGGTGTTGATTCTCCCGCCGCGCCGCCGGGGGGAGAATCTGCATGGCGGGATCGCGTTCCCGCCTCGGACCATCGACCGAACCGCGTGAGGAGACCATGACCATGCCATCTCGCCGGCGCCCATCGCCGGCTCCCGCGCCGCCGCTGATCCTGGCGGCGCTGCTGATCCTGATCACGCTCATCATCCCGGCGGCGCCGGCGCAGGCGCAGACGCTGCCGCCGCAGCCGGGAGACGACCGAACGAACAAGGGACCGTTCTTTCAGTTGTTTTGCACGCCGGGGCAGCGCCACGCCGACAATCTGTTCGACTGGCCGCGCGGGCAGAGTCAGACCCACGAGCATCAGTTTTTTGGCTCCGTCGCGGTGCGCGCCGGCGTGACCGAATCCGCCGCCCGCGCCGCCGCAACGACGTGCAAAGATGCGCGCGACACGGCGGCGTACTGGGTTCCGACGCTCTATGACTCCGCCGGACGCCTCCACACGCCCCGCCGTCTGCGGGTCTACTACTACCGGCACGCCGATGACCCGTCCGCGCTGCGCGCCTTTCCGCCCGGACTGCAGATGACGGCCGGCGATCCGTTCGCCACGGCGCCGCAGCCGCTGGGCGTCGTCCATTGGCTGTGTCGCAAGAAGCGCAACCAATCCGCAGGCTACCCGTTGCAGACGTCCGACCCGCCGACGTGTCGCCCGGATGAATACCTGTCGGTCAGCATCCGCTTTCCCGACTGTTGGAACGGGAAGGATCTGACGTCCTACGACAACCGGCGTCACGTCGCCTACAGCGACGCCAACGGACGCTGCCCGGCGGGGTTCCCCGTGAAGCTGCCGAAAATGAGATACAGCATCACCTACGACGCGAACGGCGGATTCAGCGGCGGCCCGTTCACGCTGGGCGGGCTGCGGGGACAGCGCAATACGCTGAGCGTGCATGGCATGCACGGGCACTTCTGGAACACGTGGAACCAGGAGCGCCTGGAGCGCTACGTGCGCGAATGCCTGGTCTTCGGGCGCACGGTCGGCGTCACCGCGTGTCAGCGCTGAACCGGCGGTCGCGCCCGGCGGCGCATGCGGTAGCATGGCGGCGGCGGCGGCGCGGGCGCCGCCGCCCATCACGACGAAAGGAGCACGCCATGCAACCCGCCGGTCCTGCCGCGCCGCCTGGCGGCGCGGCGTCTGTGACTCTCGTTTCCCGCGCCGCGCCGCCTTCGCCGGCGAAGGCGGCGTATGCGCTGGTCCACGCCGCTGCGCCGCTGACGGCGGCGCTGCTCTTTGGCGGCGATCGCCGGATGGACGCCGATCTCGTCGCCGGCGACGGCGACGCGCATGCGCCCGACGCCGCAGCGATCGTCGGGCCGGCGACGCCGGCGCTGGATGGGCATCACATGCCCGATGCGCCGGAGATCATCGGCGTGTGGGCGGCGCAGGACCACGCCGGGCGTCCGGCGCTGCTGATCCCGGTCGCGCGGGGAGGCGTCGGACCGGCGCGGGCGCCGGCGGCGGCGGCGATCGTCACGCTGCCGGACGAGGCGCTGCCGGAGGAGCGGCTGGCGGAGCTGCCATGAGGCGACCGTCCCTGCTGCGTCTGCTCGGCGCCCTGGCGCTCGGCGTCGCCCTGGCGCTGCATGCGCCGAACCTGCCCGGCATGGCGGCGCTGCTGGCGCTGCTGGACGCCTGGCATCCGGCGACGGTTGCGCTCACCGGCGCCGCTGCGCTGCACCGCGAGCCGCCGCTGGCGGTGCGCGGGTGTCCGCTGCTGGGCGCCGTTGAAGCGGGGCGTCCGGTGCAGGTCGTGCAGCGCCGCGCCGATGGATGGGCGCAGATCGACGTCGCCGGCAGCGGTCGGCTCTGGACGCCGGACGGAGATGCGCTGCCGGACGGAGCGGCGCCGCTCGTCGCGGCCATCGCCGCGTATGCCGCGCCGGCGCCGCCGGGGGCGTGCCCGCCGCTGCGCGGCGTCGCCGATCGCGGCGCCCGCGTGCGGGTGCTGCTGCGCGGACCGGCATGGAGCCTGGTCCGCAGCGCCGGACGCCCGGCGTGGGTGGCCACCGCCACGCTCCCGCCGCCAACGGAAGGACAAGGAACCCGACCATGACCGACACCGACCGACCCCGCGATCCCCCCGCCCGCCGCCGCGCCCGCCGCCGCAGCGACGCCGGGCGGGTGCGCCTGACGCTGCGCGACCTGGAGGCGCTGCGCTGGATCGCCGAACAGTACGTCATCGCCGGGTCCGCGCTGCCGCTGCTGCTGCACGTGGAGCCGGGCGGGGCGCGCAAATGGACGCAGCGCATGCGGCGCGCCGGACTGATCCAGAGCGCCATGGTGGAGCTGACCACGTGGCACTGGCCGACGGCGCGCGCCATGCACGACCTCGACCTGCCATGGTCGGCGACCCGACCGAAAGCGGTGCAGTTGCCGCACCTGCACGCCATCGGCGCGGTGCGGCTGTGGCATGCCGCGCATGCGCGGCAGCTGCACTGGGTCGCCGAGCGCATCGTGCGCAGTCGCGCGCAGCGCATCGGCGCCGCCTTTCGCCCGCCGGACGCGGAACTCTGGTCCGCGTCCGGCGATGGCGTGATCGCCGCCGTCGAAGTGGAACTGCACGCCAAACCGCTCGCCGACGTGCGCGACGTGATTGCCGACCGCCTGGCGCGCTACCCGCAGGTCCAGTACGTCTGCGCCGACGACGTCGACGGCGTGGTGCAGCGCGCCTGCATGGACCTGGCCGCCGCCCGCCCCGACCTGGCGCCGCTGGAGCGGGTGCAGGTCCGCCGCCTGGCTGACCTCATCGCCGATCTGCGGGCGCAGGCGCGCGCGCGCCGATGATGCGCCGGGCGGACCATCGCCGTCCGGGGCGCGCTGACCGACCCCGATCCGGCGCGGCGCCGCCGCCGGCGCCGCGCGCGGCGTCGATGACGGCGCCGTGGCGCCCGGTCGGCGACGTGCATCCCCACGATCGGCATCGTCCGGCGACCCCCCCCCTTCCCGACCCCCATCCCCGCAGCGCATGATCTCTCCCCCCGCCGCCCGCGTCGCCGGCGGCGCACCGACCGACAACGCGGGCGGCGGATTGGCGGTCCGACGGCGCGGGACGCGCCGCCCGACCGCGATTCCGGGACGGCGGCGCGCTATGGTGCATACGCCGCGCGGAAACGCCGCGCGTTGGTTCCATCGCGCCGCCGCACGGCGGCGTGCAGGAGGAGGCATGAAGAAGAAGAAAGCGCAGGGCGGCGCGCGCGGGCGCGCCGCCCGACGGCGCCGGACGGCGACGCAGATCGCCGAGGCGCTCGAACTGTACGACCTGGCGCGCGCGGCGGCGGGCAGCGCCGCGCGCGCCGACCTGCACGATCTCATCTGGCGCTGCGACGCGCCGCCGGAGGTGGCGGCGCTGCGCCGCGCGCTGGAGATCGCGCTGCGCCCGGCGCCGCGCACGATCATTCGCGGCGCCGCCGACGCCAAAGCCTGGCTGACGGCGTACTACGCCGGTCGGGCGCAGGAGGAGGTGGTGGTGCTGAGCCTGACGGTGAAGCACGCCATCATCCGCCACGACGTCGTGGCCGTCGGAAGCGTCTCCTCGACGGATCCGACGGTCGCCGACATCTTCCGCCCCGCGATCCGCTGCGGCGCCGGGGCGATGATCGTCGCGCACAACCACCCCTCCGGCGACGCCACGCCGTCGCCGGAGGATGTGGCGTTTACCCGCCGCCTGCGCGAGGCGGGGCGGGTGATGGGCATCGACGTCGTCGACCACCTGGTGGTCGGCGCCGGCGAGGTCGTGAGCCTGCGGGAGCGGAGGCTGGAATGGTAGCGCCCGCCCTCGCGCCCGACGCCGGGCGCGCGGCGCTGGATGCGGCGGCGACGTCCCTGGCGACGCTGGCGGAGACGCATGTCCGCTGGGACGTGCGCCTGCGCCCATGCGCCGTCGTCCACGCCGCGGCGACGCTGGCGCGCGTTGAGCGCGCGGCGTCTGAGCGCATCGTGGCGCCGACGACGCCGCTGGGCGTCGTGATCGCCGCCGCCATCGCCGACGCCGGCGCCATGGCGCAGGCGCTGCACGCCGGCGCGCAGCGCATGCCGACGCCGCGCCAGGCGACGACGCGCGAGATCGCCTGGCGCACCTGGGCGTGCGCCGACGCCGGCGTCTGGACGGTCCCGGCGGCGCCGCTCGGCGCCGCCGTCGCCGCCGCCATGGAGCGCGCCGTCGGCGGCGCGGCGCGCCTGTGGGGCGCGCGGCGCACGTGGAGCGTCGTCGCATGGATCGCCCCCGGCGTCGCGCCGCTGCGCGCGGCGTTGCGTCTGGGCGTGTTCCTGGACGACGCCCGCTGGATGGACGCCGGGGTCGACCCGGCGATGCCGGGATCGCCGGCGACCTGGAGCGCCGTCCTGGTCCCGGACCCCGATGCGCCGCTGGCGGCGGCGCTCGCCGCGGCCATGGCCGCGCTGGAGCGCGCCGCCGCCAACCACCCGCCGCTGCGTTAGACGCGCCGCGCCCCCGTCCCCAGGCAGGGGACGGGGGCGCGGTCGTCATCCGGCGGCGTTCGGGACGCCGCCGGCTCAGGACGGCGGACGCGCCAGCCCGACGGCGATGATCAGGTCATCGAGCGTCGGATCGTCGCCGCCGCCGGCGGCGGCGCGCCGCCGCGCCGCCAGGCAGCGCAGGCGCTCCATGGCGTCGATGAGCGCCACGCGGCGCGTGAGCGACCAGTCGCTCACGCGCGCGCGCAGCGCCTCCGGATCGACGCCCCACGCCGCCGCATGCTCCCGTCCCTCCGGATCGGCGGCGTACTCGCGCAGCTGCATCGGGAGCAGCACGGCCGCCCACCAGTCGAGCAGCGTCGACCCATGCGCCGCGACCATCCAGCGCGCCTCCTGCAGGGCGAGACCGTGCGCCGCGTCGCGCAGGGCGTCGTCCAGCAGCGCGTAGTAGCGCTCCAGATCGCGCTGCGCCACGCGCGCCGCCGCCGCGTCCGCCGATCCCGTCGCCGTCTCCGTCGGGTCGATCCGCCGGAGGAGCTGGTCCTCGAGATCGCCGGGTCGGAACTGCACGCGATCAATCTTGTCGTTCATCGTCGTCCTCCTTGCGGCATGGCATCATACGTCCGTCCGTCCAGTTCCCGACCGGTCAGGTCTTTGCGCGCGCCGCCCCACTGCTTGAAGAAGAACGGCACGTCCGCGCGCCGGCACTGATCCCGAATCGCGCGCACCCAATCTGCCTGCATCGGGCGGGCGCCGGGTCCCGACTCGCCGCCGACGATCACCCAGTGAATCCCGTCGAGCGGCAGGTCGTCGAGCGGACCCAGCAGCGGTTCACACGAGAGAAAGCGCACATGCGCCGGAACCGCCTGCAGATCGTGAATCCGATGGATGACGCGCCGGTCTTCGACGCTGACCCCCATCCAGATATTCGGCGCCCAATCGAGATGCGGCGCCAGGTCGCGCAGACGTGCGCTGCGTTTGGTCAGGACCTGAAACGTATGCTGCGGACAGGCGCGCATCGTTGCGAACACCCGCTGAATGAACTCCAGCGGAACATGTTCGTGGAACAGGTCGCTCATCGAATTCACAAAGATCATGCGGGGCTGACGCCAGCGTTGCGGGAGGTCAAGCGCGTCGGGATGCAGCGTGACGGCGAAGCCGTTGCGGTAGCGAACGCTCCCCATCGCCTGAAGACGATGCGCGAGGCGTTCGGCGTAGCAGTGTTTGCACCCGGCGCTGACTTTTGAGCAACCGGTTACCGGATTCCAGGTCGCTTCAGTCCATTCAATGGTCGAGCGTTCGGCCATGGGATCCTCCCATGCCGGCGCCGTCCCGCATTGCGCGGGACGGCGCCGGCGGTCGGCACTCGTCCTCATCCTCATCCCGCGCATCCGGCGCGGGAACGTCCCAACTGTATGACGATATGTCATACAATCAGTTAGACATATTGTACTCCACGCCGCGCGGCTTGTCAAGCCGCGCGGCATGGCGTAGGATCGCCGCATATCCAGGTGCGCCAGGAGGGGAGACGATGGATGCGCTGCTGACCGAGTTGATGACTCTGACGCATGACCTGCGCCGGGCGCACGCGCGCGCGGCGACCGATGAGGATCGGCGCCGGCTGCGCCGCATGGCGAACATGGCGAGCTCGGCGCTGGATCGGGCGCTGGTGCGCGCCGGGCGCCTCGCGCCGCAGTGCGTCGCCTGCGACGCCGCCGCCGTCGCTGCGGCGCTGGCGCGCGACCTGACCGATGCCGGCGTTCCCGGCGTCCATGCGCCGCCGGACGCCATGCCGCTCATGGTCGGCGGCGACCCGTTGCGCATCGCGCACGCGCTGCACTGGGCGGCGCAGGCGCTGCTCGCGGCGGCGCCGGCGCCGCCGGACGACGTGGCGTGCGCCGCCGTCGCCGCCATCGGCGGCGGCGGCGGCGTGGCGCTGGTCATCCGCTGGCGCGACCCCCGCCATGTCCCCGTGGCGCCGCCGGACGACCCGGATGCAGCGGCGCTGGCGGCGCTGCTCGGCGGCGCGCTCGCCCCCCCGACCGTCGTCGCCCCGGATGCCGTCCAGATCGCCATCACCCTGCCCCCGCCGCCGACCGGCGGCGGAGCGCTGCTGACCGGCTGGACCGCATGCATCATTGCGGCGCCGGCGACGGACGTCGCCGCATTGCAGACCGCGCTGGCGGCGCTTGGCGCCGCTGTGCAGCGCTTCGACGACCTCGCCGACGTCATCGCCCGCCTCGACCCGGCCACGCCGGCGGTGATCGCACTGCACGCCGCGCCGGACCCGGCCACGCTGGCGCTGCTGCAGACCCTCGTCGCCGTCGCCCCCCTGCCGCGCCTGCTCCTCGCCGACCCGTCCCTCGCCATCCCCGCCGCCGCGCCGCTGCCGTCCGACCCCGACCCGGTCGCCCTCGCCGCCGCCGTCGGCGTCGCCGTGCGCCGCGCCGCCGCGCGCGCGCGCAGACCCGACTAGCGCCAACGCACGAACCGCGCCGACCGCCCCTGGCGCATCAGCGCCGTCCGCGCAGCCAGGCGCCCAATCCGGCGATGATCGCCGCCAGCGTGGTCAGCGCCGCTGCGGCGCCATTGGCGCCGCCGGTGCGCGGCAAGGCGCGCGGCGTCTCCGCAAACAACGGGACAAACCCGTCCGGAGTCGTGCGATCGGTCCCAACGCCGGGCGGCGGGGGGGCCGTCGGCGGGGGAACCG
>Ga0209162_1002643_pt1 | contig 15309 bp, 9 predicted proteins | sample YNPNPMetaG_FD_187121 | JGI IMG/M metagenome (GOLD analysis project Ga0209162, IMG submission 187121) | Anoxygenic and chlorotrophic microbial mat microbial communities from Yellowstone National Park, USA - YNP NP MetaG (SPAdes) (version 2) ... | reverse complement strand
CACAATGTCGTCGCCCCGCGTGCGGCGCAGCTCCCAACACTTGTCGAAAATCTCCTTGACGTTGCTTTCGCAGCCGGGGGTGGCGATCACCTCGCCGGAGATTTTTGACAGCCACTCGAACCGCTCGCGGCTCATCTCCTCCGGCAGGATGGCGATCGAGTCGCAACCCAGCAGCGCCGAGTCGTAGGCCCCGCCCCGGCAGTAGTTGCCGGTGGAGGGCCAGACTGCCTTCTGCGTGGTCGGGTCAAACTGGCCGGTGACCAGGCGCGGCACCAGGCAGCCAAAGCTGGCCCCCACCTTGTGCGCGCCGGTGGGAAACCACTTGCCGACCAGGCAGAGGATGCGCGCCGGCACCCCGGTCAGCGACGGAGGCAGTTCGACATAATTCACCCCACCGAATCCGCCGCCGTGGGCTACCGGTTCGTTCTTCCAGGTGATGCGGAACAGGTTGAGCGAGTTGACGTCCCACAGGCCCACCCCTTTCAGTTGGGCCTTGATCCGGTCGGGGATGCGGGAGGGGTCTTTCATCTGGGCAAAGGTGGGGATGAGGATCCCTCGCTCCCGTGCCCGCTGTACAGCACGTCTCAGACGAATTTCATCTATAGTCAGGTCTATCATCCGGTTTTTTCCCTCGCTTTTTGCTCGTTTTTCTTCGTGTTCCTTTGTGACCTTTGTGGTAAGCTTTTCAACTAGCTCTTAGCTCGACAATGTTCGATTTGACCTCACCCCTACCCCCTGGCCCCCTTCCCCTGCCGAATTCGGAATTCGGAATTCGGAATTCGGAATTCGGAGGGGGGTGGGGGGATGGGGTGAGGTCCACCTTGACCGCCATGTACGTTCATTGAACATTGTCGAGTTAGAAAGAGCGTGTCGGACCTCTTTCAGGTCGGGAGCGACGATGGCCGGCCTGCCTGCTGCTTTCATGGCGGTGGCGACATCTTTCAATCCGGAGCCGGTCGCCAGCACCACCACCCGGTCGTCGGGGTCCACCCCCCCTTGCTCGACGGCCCGGACCAGGCCGGCATAGGCCGCCGCTGCCGCCGGTTCGGCAAAGACGCCCACTCCCTGGGCCAGGGCCGGGATGGCGGCGATGATCTCCTCGTCGCTCACCCGCAGAAAGGCACCGCCGCTATCGCGCACCGCCCGCAGCGCCTTGATCCGGTCGCGGGGCAGGCCAGCGACGATGCTGTCGGCCACCGAATGCGCCTCGACCGGTTTCATCTGCCAGCCTTCCAGCCCCTGCTCCCAGGCCTCTACCAGCGGCGAAGATCCGGCTGCCTGCACGCCGATGAGGCGCGGCATCCGTTCGATCCAGCCCAACGCCAGCAGGTCTTTGAACCCTTTGTGCACCCCGCCGATAATACAGCCGTCCCCGACCGGCACCAACACCACGTCGGGTGTAGAAAATCCCAACTGCTCCCAGATTTCATAGACGACCGTTTTTTTGCCTTCACTCATGTAGGGGTTGTAGGCCGTGTTGCGGTTGTACCAGCCAAACTCCGGCGCAGCCTGCAGGCAGAGCTCAAAGGCATCGTCGTAGGTGCCATCTACCAGCAGCACCGTGGCCCCATAGATCAGCAGTTGGGCGATCTTGGCCTGGGGGGCCGTCTTGGGGACAAAGATGACATTCTGCTGCGAAACGGCGGCGCACAATCCGGCCAAGGCTGCTGCTGCGTTGCCGGTGCTGGCTGTGGTGATGACCTGGGTTCCCCGTTCACGGGCCTTGATCACGGCCAGGGCCGAGGCGCGGTCCTTGAATGAGGCGGTCGGCTGGCGACCGTCGTCTTTAATCCACAGGTGGCGCAGGCCCAGCCTGGCGGCCAGGCGCGGCGCGGGGTAGAGCGGCGTCCAGCCGACGTTGCCCAGGGGGGTGCCTCCCACCAGAGACTCAACGATGCCGGGGTCCACCGGCAACAGGCGCAGGTAGCGCCAGATGGAGCGGGTGGGCGAGGCGGCGAGCTTTTGGGGGTTGATGCGCCGGGCGATGGAGGGATAGTCATAGACGACATCCAGGATCCCGTCGTCGCCATGCCGGGGGCAGACATACTCCACCTCGTCCACGCCATATTCCGCACCACAGAGAGTACAGCGCAGGCCCAGAAGATGTTCCATACAATCAAACCACCAGGGATGCGAAGGGTAGGAAACGACCAGAGGGCCAACCCCAGACGTCGCGAAGGAGCTCCCCTCTTGAGGTCCTTCCCTTTGTGGCAAGGTTCTATTCTGCCCCAAGTCAGTTTCTTTGTCAAGATTGGGGATGGCTCAAAAGCGGGCGGCTTCGCCGCCCGCCACCCCCTCCCCTCGCCCGCCGCCGTAGGCGAGCGGGAGAGGGGAGGGGGCAGGGGGAGGGGTGAGGGCCAGGCGGAATTTTAACGCCCGTCTAAAGTGTAAACCGATTTCCCCAGAAAATTGAACCATCCCCAAGATTGAACGAGCTGGAAAGTCCGACCGGAGGATGCCGGGTGCAAGGGGGGCGGTTGCGGTCCAGGTTCACCACCGTTGCACCAGATGGTCGTGCGGGGCTGTGGCCCATTTGACAGGGATCCATTTCTCGCTTATAATTATCTTGTCTGTTTGTCGCCGGCAGGTGGGATAGGACCCACCTGTTTCTCCATTCATATTCGACATAGCGCCAGACCTGGAGAAGCGGACCGCGCGCCGGGGATGGCGTTTTTATTTAGAGCCAGGCATTTTTACAGGCGCCTGGCGCCTTCAGAGGACTCGAAGGAGGTGAATCGGGCAAAACAGAGGCTTTGATTCCGGCCAGGGTGTTGCATCCAGGCCATATTTTGACAAGAGGAGAAGGAGCAGATGAACAACGCGTCCGACTATTCAACGAATTTCTGCCTGAAACTGCTGCCAGGCCTGCGGGAGGGTGAGCAGTTACAACGGCTACAACCTGTGGACCGATCACAGCACCGCCGATCAACTGATCCTGGAGGCGCCGACCGTGCCCGGCTACTGGGGTGACCGCATCCTGCTGCGACTGCTGGTGGACAACAGCGTGCCGGTTGGCACCCAACTGACCAACACCGTCGAGATCACCACCGCCGGCGACACCAACCCCGGCGACAACTGGCACCAGCGCAATGACGTGTGGACCGGTTGGCCACGCTACGACACCGGTGTCCGCAAATGGTGGGGCCACGGCTCCCTGGTGCCAGGCAGCGAGAGCAATTTCTGGGTAGGATACCGCAACAGCTACCTGCCCCTTATCGTCAAGAAATACTAGAAACAGATTGAGGCCTGGCAGGTCTGCTGCGTAGAGCCTGTCAGGCCTCCGGTTGAAAAGAACAACGCACAGCAGGCCATGCGCCTGTCCTGAGGAGCGGACCGATGTCGCTTGAAGAACAGGTCGGTGTGTTGCTGGTCGAACAGGGCCTGACCCTGGCCACGGCCGAGTCGTGTACCGGTGGTCTGGTGGCCCATCGCCTCACCAACATTCCGGGCAGTTCGGCCTACTATCTGGGCGGCCTGGTGGCCTATTCCAATCAGGCCAAGGAGATCCTGCTGGGCGTGCGCCCTGAGACGTTGCTGGCCCACGGCGCGGTCAGTGAGGAGGTGGCCCGGGAAATGGCGTGCGGTGCCCGCCAGCGGATGGGGGCCGATGTGGCGGTAGCGGTCACGGGCATTGCCGGACCGACTGGGGGCAGCCCTGAAAAGCCGGTGGGCCTGGTCTACGTCGCTCTGTCGGCGGCCGATACGGAGCAGTGCCGGCGTTACCTGTGGCAGGGGGATCGGCTGGCCAACAAGGAACAATCGGCCGGGGCGGCGTTACAACTGCTGCTGGCTTACCTGCAGGGTCGGAGAGAGAAGATGGTGGAATTCATCAACGAACCGGTGAGCGTTGAGGTACAGTGGCGCCAGGATGGGACGGCCCGGCCGCTGGCCTTTTTCTGGCACGGGCATCGCTATCCAATCGAGTCCTGGGGCCGGGAAAGCGTTGAGAGGAGAAAAGAGCAGCAGGTGCACTGTTACCTGGTCCAGACTGCCGGGCCGGAGACCTGGGAACTGTGCCAGGAGATAGAAACGGCCCGGTGGCTGCTTACCCGCCACTGGGCCAGGTTGCTCAGAACTGTTTGATGGCTCAGGGGGCCGGGGGGTTGAGGACCGCCTGGCCCCTGTGCGTTTGCTCTTTCTGGGCCACCCGCTCGCCGAACCGGGACAGGTTGATGATGGCCCGTTCGTGGATGCCCTCGCCCACCCGCTCGACCCCGTCGTAGGCCTGGACGCGGAAGATCAGCTTGCGCCCCTCGACCGCGATCAGCTCGGCGGTGGCGGTGACCTCAAAGCCGATGGGGGTCGGGGCCAGGTGGCGGACATCCAGGCGGGCGCCGACGGTGCGATACCCATCCGGCAACAGAGGGTCCACGGCGGCCACGCCGGCTCGCTCCATCAACAGGACCATCTGCGGCGTGGCCAGCACCTTCACCCCGCCGCTGCCCAGATGTCTGGCGGTATGTTCCTCGGCGACGACCAGCCGGATTTCGCCCTTCAAGCCGGGTTGGATGGCCTCGAAGGTCATGCCTCAGCCCCACCTTCCGGCCCGGCCTGAGGAGGTTCCTTCTTTTCCAGCGAGGTGATCAGTTTTGAGAGCTGCTCGTTCAGTTCGCGCAGGCCGCTGAGCAGGCCCTGCTCCACCTTGCCGGCGATATCACTCTCGCGGGCTTTGTCCACCGTTCCTTTCACCTGGGCGCTGAGCTGTCGGGCGGCTTCGCTTTCTTGAGCCGATTTGACCGCCGTCTCGATCTGCCGGCCCAATTCGGTGAATCCCTGGCCGATCTCCTGGCGCAGCTTGCGGCTCTCTTCGCTTTCCCACAGCGACCTGACGGCTGTGACCAGTTGTTGTCCCAGCGATTCGAGTTCAGTCAGAATCTCGCTGCGTGGTTTCTGTTCCTCTGTCATCGTTTCCCCTCCTGTGGAATGATTCTGGCACTGGCTATACGTTGGAAACACAAAAAGGTTCTCCTGGCAACGACCTACTCTCCCAGGGACCTGCGTCCCAAGTACCATCGGCGCTGGAGGGCTTAACTGCCTGGTTCGGGATGGAGCAGGGTGTTTCCCCTCCGCTAAAGTCACCAGAAGAACCTTTTATGTGCTTGTCAATCGGGTTGGCACCTAAAAACTGAACAGGATGCTTGGCGTGACCGCCAACTTGCATGAGTGAATTAAGCCCTCGGCCATTAGTACGGCTAAGCTGAACCCATTGCTGGGCTTACACCCGCCGCCTATCCAGCAGGTAGTCTACCTGCGGCCTTACTCCCACGAGGGGATGGGGGATCTCATCTTGGGGCGTGCTTCCCACTTAGATGCTTTCAGCGGTTATCACTGCCAGACTTGGCTACCCAGCGATGCCGTTGGCACGACAACTGGCACACCAGAGGTCTGTCCACCCCGGTCCTCTCGTACTAGGGGCAGCCCCCCTCAAATCCCCTGCGCCCACAGCGGATAGAGACCGACCTGTCTCACGACGGTCTGAACCCAGCTCGCGTGCCGCTTTAATGGGCGAACAGCCCAACCCTTGGGACTTACTCCAGCCCCAGGATGCGACGAGCCGACATCGAGGTGCCGAGCCGCGCCGTCGATGTGAACTCTTGGGCGCGACTAGCCTGTTATCCCCGGGGTAGCTTTTATCCGGTAGCCACGGCCCTTCCACCCGGAACCGTGGGATCACTAAGCCCGTCTTTCGACTCTGCTCGTCTTGTAGGACTCGCAGTCAAGCTCCCTTATGCCTTTACACTCTTCGGCTGGTTTCCATTCAGCCTGAGGGAACCTTTGGGCGCCTCCATTACCTTTTGGGAGGCGACTGCCCCAGTCAAACTGCCCACCTGGCACTGTCCCCATGCCGGATTCACGGTCACAGGTTAGGGTCAAGGTGTAACCAGGCTGGTATTTCAAGGACGGCTCCACCGAGGCTGGCGCCCCAGCTTCTCAGCCTCCCAGCTATCCTACACAAGCTAAACCCTAACTCAATACCAGGCTACAGTAAAGCTCCACGGGGTCTTTTTGTCCTGCTGCGGGTAAGGCGCATCTTCACACCTATTTCAATTTCGCCGGGTCCCTCGTTGAGACAGTGCCCCGCTCGTTACGCCGTTCGTGCGGGTCGGAACTTACCCGACAAGGAATTTCGCTCAGTGCTGTTGCTTGTTGACCAGGTGGTTTTACCTGGCGGGCCGGTCATTTCTGCCAGCCTCCCTCTGTCGCCAGAGGGCTCGGACTATATCTTCACTGCTTTTGCAGCATCCGGCGTATAGTCTCTGAGGATTCCAGACCCTCGATCTGGTCTTTCCTGCTGATTGTCTGCACTGGTCAGATTGTTACCGCTGGAAAGCTCCAGCCAGTACTGCCAGATTCACCAGATTTTCCAGCATATAGCCGGATTTTACTAAGGCTCGCGTAAAACCTTAGGACCGTTCATCACGTTGCACAAACATCAGGCTTATGCCTCGTCTGTGTGGCTCAAACTCGGTTTGAGCCCTCTGTGTCGCCACAGAGATCGGACCATATTATCATCTCGCTGAATCGGCGGCTTCCTTGTTACTCAGCGGATGCCTGGCGTATGGTCTCTGGGGATTCTCCCTGAGAGAAACGACTCAGTATCTCTTCATCAGGTCCATCGTTCATCTCGGCTCTGATGCGGAGTATCTCACGTACTCCATCTTCCGTCAGATGTCGCCCCTCTTGCATGAGCCTGGCGATTTTCTTGAACTTGGCAAAATCGCGCTTCTTCTTTGCTGACAGGAAGCGAAACCGCTCAAAGAACGGAATCACATGTTCACAGATGGCGTTTAGATTATTGACTTCATAGTACCAGACCCCATCCCTTCTCCCCCGTAACGTCCCACATTGCAGATGTCGTTTGAACAGCGCCAGGATGACGCGATCTTTTTGTGAGACGTTAAAACAGAGAGAGATTTTCCAGGGAATCTGGTAATCTTTGCGTTGCCGGAAGGAAACATTAAAGCTTCCTTCGCCATCTGCAAACCCTGCCAGATAGTAGCCGATGTGAGGCGGAATGCCCCGGACATTCAGAGCCATATAACACCTCCTTTTGGAGTTCTCCTATGGGAGACTTTCCTGCTGATTGCCCGCACCTCACGGATTGTCACTGCTCTCCACCAGAGCGAGTACCGGAGGATCCACCGGGTTTTCCAGCATATGGCCAGGTTTATTAACGTAACTACAGCGGTCCAATCTATAGTTACGGCCGCCGTTCACCGGGGCTTCGGTTCAGAGCTTCTCCTTCGGCGAGCCTCCGGATGACCCTTCCCCTTAACCTTCCGGCACTGGGCAGGCGTCAGCCCCTATACCTCCTCTTACGAGTTAGCAGAGACCTGTGGTTTTGTTAAACAGTCGGCAGGGCCATTTCTCTGCGGCCCCCTCGGGCTCATCGTTTGACTCACCCTACCGGGGCGCTCCTTCTCCCGAAGTTACGGAGCCATTTTGCCGAATTCCTTAACGAGGGTTCTCCCGATCTCCTGGGTATGCTCTACCCGTCTACCAGTGTCGGTTTGCGGTACGGGCGCGCGGATCTCGCTAGAGGCTTTTCTCGGCAGCCTGGGCTCAACCACTTGCGGCCCTACGGGCACCGCCATCACCCCTCAGGATCGGGCGACGGATTTGCCTGTCGCCGTCCACTCCCTGGAGGCTTGGCACCGGGACAACCATTCCCCGGCTGGCCTACCCTTCTGCGTCCCCCCATCGCTCAGACAACCCGACGCGGTTCCGGAATATTAACCGGATGTCCATCGCCTACGCCTTTCGGCCTTGGCTTAGGCCCGACTAACCCGACGCGGATTAACCTTCCGTCGGAAACCTTAGACTTACGGAGACCACGTTTCTCACGTGATTTGCGCTACTCATGCCGGCATTCTCACTTCTGCCCGCTCCACCAGTCCTCGCGATCTGGCTTCTCTGCTGACAGAACGCTCCCCTACCACCCCCCTCTCCCTCCCCCCGCAAGCGGGGGGAGAAGGTGGGGGTCCGCAGCTTCGGTGCCAGGCTTGAGCCCCGTTACATTTTCGGCGCAGGATCACTAGACCAGTGAGCTATTACGCACTCTTTAAAGGGTGGCTGCTTCTAAGCCAACCTCCTGGCTGTCCCAGTAATCCCACATCCTTTCCCACTTAGCCTGGACTTGAGGACCTTAGCTGGCGGTCCGGGCTGTTTCCCTCTCGACTACGAAACTCATCTCCCGCAGTCCAACTGCCACGCTGTGCAGTGTCGGCATTCGGAGTTTGGTTCGGTTTGGTAAGCGGTGAGGCCCCCTAGCCGATCCAGTGCTCTACCTCCGACACTCAACGCGTGACGCTAGCCCTACAGCTATTTCGGGGAGAACCAGCTATCTCCGGGTTCGTTTGGCATTTCACCCCTACCCACAGCTCATCCCCCAATTTTGCAACATTGGTGGGTTCGGCCCTCCACGAAGGGTTAACTTCGCTTCAGCCTGGCCATGGGTAGCTCACCCGGTTTCGGGTCTACTCCTTGCGACTAATACGCCCTATTCAGACTCGCTTTCGCTGCGGCTCCGGGTGTTCCTCCCTTAACCTCGCCACAAAGAGTAACTCGCCGGCTCATGCTCCAAAAGGCACGCCGTCAGACCAGCCAGCGGTTCGCCCGAAGGCGAATCCCAGACCTGGCATTGTCCTTCGACTGCTTGTAGGCACACGGTTTCAGGTTCTTTTGACTCCCTTAACAAGGGTTCTTTTCACCTTTCCCTCACGGTACTTGTTCACTATCGGTCGCCAAGGGTATTTAGCCTTGGGAGGTGGACCTCCCTGCTTCCCACCGGATTAGCGTGCCCGGTGGTACTCAAGGTCACCGGCAGGAGTCTGGTCTGGTTCCTTACGGGGGTGTCACCCTCTATGCCCTGCCTTCCCAGACAGTTCAGGTCGAGACCAGATTTGTAACTCCCTGGGCTTACCAGCTCACCCAGCCGGGCCTTCCAACCCCGGTGCAACATAGGCTCTGGACCACTGAGTTGCACCGGTTTGGGCTGTTCCCTTTTCGCTCGCCACTACTCAGGGAATGATCTCTTTTCCTCGGGGTACTGAGATGTTTCAGTTCCCCCGGTTCCCTCCACCTGGCCTATTTTGTTCAGCCAGGGGTACCCAGGCATTCCCCTGGGTGGGTTTCCCCATTCGGGCATCTCCGGATCTAACGCTTGAGGCAGCTCCCCGGAGCTTATCGCAGCTCTCCACGCCCTTCATCGGCCCTTGGCGCCAAGGCATCCACCGTGTGCCCTTAGTAGCTTAATTCACGCAAGTTTACGGTGTGACGCCTTACATCCTGTTCAGTTTTTAAGGTGCCAACCTTGCTGTTCTGGCGATTGGTCGCCAGCCCTTGCAGACCAGCCGCTCCGCCTGCTCTGCAACCGTCGGCGCCCAATCCATGGCTTTGAGCGCACAAAGAACCCGGCCTATGCCGGGTTCTTTGACTCCGCCATATAGCCTTGATCAGCCGTTATTCAGTTCCGCTTCGACCGCCGATGCCGTCCAGTGGTTCTGACCTCCTTGGTGGGCCATTCTGGACTTGAACCAGAGACCTTTCCCTTATCAGAGGAATGCTCTAGCCGGCTGAGCTAATGGCCCACGTCGGGTAGGGGACCTTAACAACTGAGAAGTGATAGGAAGAGGCTGCCGCTTTGGGATCGGTTTGGAGTAGACCGCTGACCCTCAGGTCAGGGTCGGAACTCCCTAGAAAGGAGGTGATCCAGCCGCACCTTCCGGTACGGCTACCTTGTTCACGTTGCTCCCCATGTCGCCACGGGGCGTGGACTATATCTTCACCCTTCCGTGTGCTCGGTTAGGGGCCGACGTGTAGTCTCTACGGGGTCAAAGAAAGCCTGTCCATCATGCACGGATGCACATAAGGCATGATCAGGCTCTGCAACACCCTTGCGCTCGATCGCGGGATATAAAGGCGATCTCCTTTCCCATCACCTTGGATGGAGGATTCAAGCCCCCAGAGAAGTGTCAGGGCTTTCCTGAGCTTCTCCACATCATCCCGCATGAAACCATGGACGCTGATACTGTACGATGCCCGGCTCGAATCCAGACCCCCATCATCCATGAGCCAGACTGCCAACCCAATGGCATCCAGATACTCCGTGATGTTGGCTGGGATCACTTTTCGACCCTCATGGTAGAAGATGCTGCGATATTCCCCTAGTTCAGGGTGGCTTATCGTACGAAATCTCCATGAATTGGTAGAGATTCTCCAGAACGGAGGGGTCAAGACCCATTCGTGGAAGATTTCATATGTCCAGAGAACATATTCTCGATGAGCCGCTTTGTGCTCAATCTGCAGTCGAGCATCAGATCGCCCTGAACTACTGGGGATCAAAGCACCATCTCCCAGCAAGGCACCGACCAGTACTGAGCGTTGCAGGGAGGTTAGCGATAGTCGCTCACGGAGAGCATAGAGTCCTCGATTGCGCATCGGATCGCCAACCTCCTTCTCGACTTCCCTCGGTATTGCCTCAGAGAGGGTTCCACCGATACAGTCGGATTTTTCTGCAGGATTACTCCTGCAGGTCGCAACAGTCTTTCAGACTCAACGACTTCGTCCCAGTCACCAGTCCCACCTTCGACGGCTGCCTCCTTTCGGTTAGCCCACCGGCTTCAGGTGTTACCGGCTCCCATGACGTGACGGGCGGTGTGTACAAGGCCCGGGAACGTATTCACCGCGCTATGGCTGACGCGCGGTTACTAGCAACTCCGACTTCATGCAGGCGGGTTGCAGCCTGCAATCCGAACTGAGACCGGCTTTGGAGGATTAGCTCCGCCTCGCGGCTTGGCAACCCATTGTACCGGCCATTGTAGCGTGTGTGTAGCCCTGGACATAGAGGCCATGCTGACTTGACGTCATCCCCACCTTCCTCCGGCATGAAACCGGCAGTCCCGTTAGACACATGTAACTAACAGCGAGGGTTGCGCTCGTTACCGGACTTAACCGAACACCTCACGGCACGAGCTGACGACAGCCATGCAGCACCTGTGCACGCTCCCCGAAGGGTCGTTCCGCTTTCGCTTCACTACTACGTGCATGTCAAGCCCAGGTAAGGTTCTTCGTGTTGCCTCGAATTAAACCACACGCTCCGCTGCTTGTGCGGGCCCCCGTCAATTCCTTTGAGTTTTAGCCTTGCGGCCGTAGTCCCCAGGCGGGATACTTAACGCGTTAGCTACGGCACTGATGGCGATAGCCACCAACACCTAGTATCCACCGTTTACAGCGTGGACTACCAGGGTATCTAAGCCTGTTTGCTCCCCACGCTTTCGCGTCTTAGCGTCAGGTGCGGGCCAGGACGCCGCCTTCGCCACTGGTGTTCCTCCCGATCTCTACGCATTCCACCACTACACCGGGAATTCCACGTCCCTCTCCCGACCTCAAGTCCCGCAGTATCGAACGGCCTCTCCCAGTTAAGCCAGGAGCTTTCACGTCCGACTTACGGAACCGCCTGCACGCGCTTTACGCCCAGTGAATCCGGATAACGCTCGCCACCTACGTGTTACCGCGGCTGCTGGCACGTAGTTAGCCGTGACTTATTCCTGGGGTACCGTCCTTCCTCGTCCCCCAGAAAAGGGCTTTACAACCCGAAGGCCTTCATCGCCCACGCGGCGTTGCTGAGTCAGGCTTGCGCCCATTGCTCAATATTCCTCACTGCTGCCTCCCGTAGGAGTCTGGCCCGTGTCGCAGTGCCAGTGTGGGGGATCACGCTCTCACGCCCCCTACCCGTCATCGGCTTGGTAGGCCATTACCCTACCAACTACCTGATGGGCCGCAGGCCCCTCCCAAAGCGTCCCCGAAGGGGCTTTACTCGACGGAACGAACCGCCGGGCACATGGGGTATTAGCCACCGTTTCCAGTGGTTATTCCCCTCTTTGGGGTAGGTCACCTACGTGTTACTCACCCGTTCGCCACTCTCGCCCTCAGACGAATCCAAGGACTACCGTTCGACTTGCATGTGTTAGGCACGCCGCCAGCGTTCATCCTGAGCCAGGATCAAACTCTCCGTACATCTATGTTCAGAGTTTGGGCCCAAAGCGTCCGCTTCTCTTCCTATCACTCTTCAGTTGTTAAAGTCCCATCCACCGCAGACAGTGTACCACATCTGCTGCCGCTTGTCAAATCTCCGATCCGTTGTGACCGGCGACAGCGAGGTTGCACTTTACCACAACCTTCCCCTCCTGTCAAATTTGACCTGCCCTGTGGTCAGGCGACAAAGCGACCAGCAGATTGATAGACAACCTGCTGGCCGCTGCCCCCGCGAACCTGCTTCGCCGGCTCCGTATCGGTTAAGGTCCTTCTATCTGCGCCTATTATACCAAAAGATGGAAGGCTTGTCAAGACCTGAACCGGGGTTGGAGGACCCAATTTCTCAAATTTTAATCTTTTTTGCTCCCCCTGCTTTCCCCTGCCTGCTCTGCGGTGATGAGCCTGCTGCCCAACGTCACCTCGACTCCCACTTCCCTCGTGCCCGCCGGCGGGGGCGGTATGATGTCGCCGGCCAGGGGCTGACCATCCACGGCGAGCGCCACGGCGTTGCCCGACCCTGCCCGTTTCACGGTGATATGGTAGGTCACACCGCGGAAGGTGCGCCTGGCCTGGAAGCCGGCCCAATCGGCGGGCAGGACCGGCGCGATCTGCAACCCGTCAAATGTCGGCCGGATGCCCAAAATCCACTGGGTGATGGCCACATAGTTCCACGCCGCCGTGCCGGTCAGCCATGAGTTTTTGGCCTCGCCGTGGGTGGGGGCGTCCTGACCGGCGATCATCTGCGCATAGACGTAAGGCTCACAGCGATGCAGGTCGCTGATCTCTTCCCGCCACGAAGGGTTGATGCGCCGATAATAGTCGTATGCCCGGTCGCCGTGGCCCAATATCGCTTCGGCAATCATGATCCAGGGGTTGGTGTGGCAGAAGATGCCGCCATTCTCCTTGTAGCCGGGCGGATAGGAGGAGATCTCGCCCAGGTGCAGGTGGTAACGGGTGTAAGCGGGCTGGTGCAGGAGGATGCCGTGGGGCGTGGCCAGGTGTTCCGCTACGGCAGCCAGCGCCTTTTCCGCCCGGCCATCTTCCAGGCCGATGCCGGCCAGGACACACATCCCCTGTGGCTCGATAAAAATCTGGCCCTCATCGCACTCGCGGGAACCGATCTTCCGTCCGAAATCGTCATACGCACGCAGAAACCACTCCCCATCCCAGCCATGTTCAACCACCGTCTGCGCCATCCGCCCGGCCGCCTCCAGCCATTTGTGCGCTCGTCGGTGACCGGCACCTTGGCCAGCGCATCCACCAGGTCGAACATCTCCTGGTTGTCGTACCGGCCAAAGTTGCCGCTCTGCATCTGCTCCTGGATCGGGTGGCGGAACAGGAGGTTGTACAGGGTCCAGGGGGTATTGCTCATGCCCGCCCAGTTGTTCAGGGTCATATCGAAGGTGCCGCCTTGCAACGCGGTGTTCCACGCGCCATAGTCGGGGGTGGCCGCCTTGATGTTGATCCCGGCTGCCTGGGCGCTTTGGGCGATGATGTCAATGGCCGCCATCCAGTCGGTCCAGCCGAAGGGGCAGGTCACTTCCAGCTCGATCTTGGAGCCATCCGGCGCTTCGACCCAGCCATCGCCGTTGACATCCTTGTAGCCGGCATCGGCCAGCATTTTCTTAGCCTTGGCCGTGTCAAAGGTGTACCCCAACCTGGCCACCACGTCCGGATCGTCGAACCGGCTCAGCGATGGCAGCAGGCCGGTCGGGCTGGCCGCCTTGACCAGGTTGGCGTAAGCGACGTTGACGATGGAGGGCACGTCAATGGCAAAGGCCAGGGCCCGGCGGAATTTGGCGTCATCCATCGGCTTCTTGGTCGTGTTCAGGAACAGGACGGCGGTGTTGGCCGAGAGCATGTAGGGGGCATCGGCAAAGTAGGTCTTGACATATCCCTTCTGGACCAGGGTGGCCACGCCCGGCAGGAAGTTGTTGCTCAGGTCCACTTCACCCTTGAGGACCGCCCCCAGGGCCACATTGTTGCTGGAGAAGCGGATGTCCACGATCCGCTTGGGGGCGGGCTTGCCAAAGACCTTGATGCCCCACCAGTTCTCATTCCGGATCCACACGTTGCGGTCTTCGGAGCGGGTCTCGTACAGATAGGCCCCGGAACCGATGGGGTTCTCATTCGTGCCGGTGGTGATCTCCTCTTCCGTTCTGGTCTCCCAGATGTGCTTGGGGACGATGGGGAGGTTGTAGAGGTAGTTGGCCCATTCCTGGTAGAGCGGATCGTTGAAGGTGAATTTCAGATGGGTGTCGTCCACCGCTTCCACGCCGGTCAGATACCTCCACAGCGGCGAGAACCACAACGCTGCATACTTTTGCCCCAGCTCGAAGGTGAACTTGACATCGGCAGCGGTCAGCGGCTGACCATCGCTCCAGGTGAGACCTTGGCGCAGCGTCACCTCGTAGGTGGTGGCATCGGTCCAGTTTCCACTCTCCGCCAGCCAGGGTATGAACTCGCCGGTCATCGGGTCAAAGGCGAACAGGAACTCGTACACATTGCCGATGGTGCCGGTGGTGTTGGCCAGGCTCCCAGGCTGGAAGGGGTTCCAGGTCGAGGCCGGACCCCACGCTGCCCCGCTGACATACAGCGTCTCTCCCCGCTTGTAGACAGCCTCGGTCGGCGCCCCTGGCGTGGCTGTCACCACCACCTCGACCGGCTTTTCAACCTGCACAGTCTCGACGACCTTCTTTTCCACTTCGACGGTCTCGACGACGGTCTTTTCGACCTCCTTGGTCACGACCTTCTCGACCTCGACCGTCTGGACAACGGTCTGGGGTTGGGGGGTTGGGCCGCAGGCAATGAGCAGGCTCAACACCACCCCCAGGCTCAGGACAGACAAGAGTTGCTTACGCATTTGATCCTCCTCCTTTGTTTTGATTGAAAATGGTTGAACAGGTGTAAGGTTGACGGTCCATCGTTGTGTTTGTGTCGGGCACCACCCCCTTTCCCACCATAGCAGGCGGTTGCCCGGCAACGGGGTGGACTCGATTCGCCATTTTGACGGGCCTGGTGTATAATAGGGCCCGTCAGTGGCAGGAGTGGCCCCGCGCCGAGCGCACCAGGTACACTCTTGACACTGCCTCTGTCTGGGGGAGATGCCGCTTTCTGCCAGGTCTGCCGGCATCTCCCTTCTGTCTGTCCTCGTAACTACCTACTGTTGCCGACTGAAGTCGCCCGCTCGGGGCCGCAGGCCTTCGGTCGGCCTGCGCCGACCGCTGTTTCTGCGTCGGCGCAGGCCGACGCCTGGCGCCCCAGGCGCCCAGA
>Ga0209162_1002637_pt1 | contig 15321 bp, 12 predicted proteins | sample YNPNPMetaG_FD_187121 | JGI IMG/M metagenome (GOLD analysis project Ga0209162, IMG submission 187121) | Anoxygenic and chlorotrophic microbial mat microbial communities from Yellowstone National Park, USA - YNP NP MetaG (SPAdes) (version 2) ... | reverse complement strand
GCGTGTTGACCGATTTGCCGCCCCTGCCCCAATTTGATACCATCCTCTACATTGATGTTCTGGAGCATATCGAGGATGACCGCGCCGAACTGGAAGCGGCGGCGATTCGCCTGCAGCCGCGCGGTCACCTGATCGTGCTCGCGCCGGCCTTTCCGGCGCTATACAGTCCCTTTGATTGCGCCATCGGGCATTACCGCCGCTATACGCGCGCCACACTACGAGCATTGACTCCAGCGCAAACTCTCCTGCTCCAGCTACGCTATCTGGATTCGTCAGGCTTTTTTCTTTCTTTTGCTAATCGGTATCTCTTGCGTCAGGCGCTGCCCACGCGACAGCAGATTCTTTTCTGGGATCGTTTTCTGATCCCGTTGACTCGCCTGACGGACCGCCTGACGGGTTATGCTTTTGGGCGTTCGATTGTGGCGGTTTGGGAACGGATTTCTCCTTCGTAGCTCCGGCGCGCATTCTTGAGAAGCGAAAACATCCCCCTCATTCTCGCTTCAGGTGTACGATGGTTGCGCCGGCGCCGCCTTCGTTTTCCGCCGCTTCCTCGAAGTTCTGGACGTAGGGGTGGCTGCGCAGGGCCTGGCGGATGACGGTGCGCAGTTTGCCGCTCCCTTTGCCATGCACGATGCGCACCCAGGGCAGGCCGGCCAGGTAGGCTTGCTCCAGGTAGCGTTCTACGGCCTGCAGCGCCTCCTCGCTCGTTTGCCCGATGACGTTCAACTCCAGGCCGGGGGAGGCGGGAAAAGGAGAGGTCGTGCCCGTCCGCGAGGGCGCAGGGATTTTCTCGTGGGCACCCGGCGCACCTGTTTGCCGCTCCACATCTCCAAGACGGGCGCGCAGGCGCAGGTTCCCCACCTGTACCTCCGCCTCCTCTTCATCCAGCGCAGTGATCACCCCCTCCAGCCCCAGCGATTGGATGCGCACCGTGTCCCCGATTTGAAGCGAGGCCGGTGGGGGCGCAGGGGGCAGAAAACGCTTCAACGAGGCGAGCCCGGCCTCCAGGCGCTTGACCTCATCTATCGGTTGACGCGCCTGCTGCAATGCCCGCTTCAACGCCTGGACTTCGGCGCGTAGCTCACTCAACCGGGCCTCTGCTTCCTCCTGAGCCTTTTGCAGAATGCGCTGACGCTCCTTCTCGATCTCGGCCAGGCGCTGCTCCAGGGCGCGCGCCTCCGCTTCGACCTTGCGGCGCACCTTTGAAGCCCGCTCATGCTCACGTCGGGCACGGTTGCGTTCGCGCCGCAGATCGTCGAGCAGGCGGTCGGCGTGGAGGGTGGAAGTATCCAGCGCGCTCTCGGCCCGTTGCAGGATCTCTTGCGGCAGCCCCAGGCGGCGAGCGATCACCAGTGCGTTCGACCTGCCCGGCAGGCCGATCACCAGATGGTAGGTCGGGCGCAGGGTCTTTGGGTCGAATTCCATGGAGGCGTTGATGGCGCCAGGGGTGTTGTGGGCAAAGACTTTTAGCTCCGGATAGTGGGTGGCCACCATTGTCGGCACGCGGCGTTCGAGCAGGTAGCTCAGGATGGCGCGCGCCAGCGCCGCCCCTTCCTGAGGATCGGTGCCTGCGCCTAACTCATCGAGCAGCACCAGGCTGCATGAATCCGCCTTGCTCAGGATGCGGATGATGTTGCTCATGTGGCTGCTGAAGGTGCTCAGCGATTGTTCGATGGATTGTTCATCGCCAATATCGGCCAGGACCTCGCGGAAACAGGTCAATTCCGAACCGCTCTGGGCTGGAATATGCAACCCGCTTTGAGCCATCAGAGCCAGCAACCCGACCGTTTTCAGGGTGACCGTTTTGCCGCCGGTGTTCGGGCCGGTGATGATCATGGCGAAGACCTGGGGCGGCAGCACAATATCCAGCGGCACCGCGCTTTGCGGAGGAAGCAGGGGATGCCAGGCCTGATGCAGGCGGCAGACGAAGGTATCCGCAGGGTACAGGATCGGTTCGCTGGCGTGCAGCGCTTCCGCGTATTGCGCGCACGCAAGCGCCAGGTCTATCTGTGCCAGCGCTTCCACGCCCTGATGGATGGCCTGAGCATTCTCCCCGACGGCTCTGGAGAGTTCGGCCAGGATGCGGCGGATTTCCTCTTCCTCTTCCCGTTGAAGCTGGCGCAGGCGGTTGTTCCCCTCGACAATCGCCAGCGGCTCGATGAAGAGGGTGGCGCCCGAGGCGGATTGATCGTGAATGATCCCCTGGAGCTGACCCTTGAATTCGGCGCGCAAGGGGATGACATAGCGCCCCTGGCGCTGGGTGATCAGCGCTTCCTGGAGCATGGGGGCGATCTTCTCGTCATGGAGGAGCTTCTGCAGCCGTGAGAGAAGGCTTTGCTGGGTCTGGCGTTGTTCGGCGCGCAAAGCGCTCAGGCGAGGCGAGGCTTCATCCAGGATTTCCCCGTCCTCCGAGATGGCTGCCGAGAGCCGTTCGATCAGGGATGGCAGGGAGGGCAGGTCTTTGGCGAGCCGGGTGAGCAGGGGAAAGGCAGAGGCGGCTTCGTTCTGACGAGATTCGCGAAGAAAGAAGCGACGGGCGTTCTGGGCCGTGATCAGCGTGGCGCGGATCTGGAGCAGGATTTCAGCATCCAGGAGGCCGCCGCGCCGGGCGCGTTCGACGGCCGGGCGCACATCAAAGGCCGGGCCAGGGCGAAAATCGCTCTCTGCCAGCAGACGACGCGCCTCGCTGGTCAGCTTCAGGCGTTCGCGCGCCGCTTCCAGCTCCGGGGTCGGGCGCAAAGTCAGGGCCAGCTCTTTCGAGGCGGAGAAGGAGCAATACGCGCTCAATCGCTCCAGGATTTTCGGGTATTCGAGGGTGTGAAGGCTTTTCTCGTCCATCGGTGAGTTATTTTCCCAGGCGGCGAACGATGCAGTAGGTGGCGCCGGCGCGCTGCACGCGCAGGACTTCCGGCGCAAGAGGGTAAATGCCGCGATCTTCAAAGGCGCGCGTGTTGACCAGGAGGTAGTCGCCGCGGTGGATGGCCTGCGGCTCTTCGCGCAGGCTGTGCACCTGGACGTTCGGCCCGGCATAGGCCATCGCAATCAGCGGCTCCCGCCAGACGAAGAGGCGGATCGGGCCGGTGAGTTGCGCATTCAGGGTCTGGAGGCTTTCTTTGTAGCAGGTCAGCCAGTAGTCGGTTTCAAATCGTCCGAAGGCGCCGGCCGGGCCTCCGATCAGGCTGTTGTAGTAAGTATATTCGTAGGGATAGAGGACGGCGATGTTAAGGAGGCCGGGCAGGAGGATCAGCGTGAGCAGCAGCCCGCGCCAGGCCGCAGGAAAATTCAGGCGTTGGAGCAGGCTTTCCAATCCCAGGCCGGCCAGGTAGAAGAGGGGTGGCAGGATGAAGAAGAAGTGGCGATGATTGTCGTACATTGGGGGGCGCCAGAGGATGACGTAGATCAGCGGGATGAGGAACCAGGCCGCCACGATCCCTGCTTCACACAGGCCGCGGCCGGGGGTCGGGCGCGCTCGCCACAGGTCCCTGGTGAGGCGCAGTTGCTGGCGGCCGCGGTGGAGGATCGGCCCCAGGGTCAGGATCAGCCCCAGGATGGCAAGCAGCCAGGTCGTTTCCGTTGTGGTAATCAGGATCAAAAAAGGCAGATAGCGCCCTGGCAATGCCGTCGCCGGATAGAGGTTGCCGTTGAAGAGTACTTTCATGCTGGCGATGTTGTTGGTCATGAGGAAGAAGACTTCCAGAAAGTGCCCGATGGGGTCTGTCCAGAGATAGGGCCATAGCGCAAGGGTGAGCAGCGCGGCGCCGAGAAGATAGGCGAACAGATGGCGCAGCGGCGGACGCGCCCGGCGCAGCCACGCGCAGGCGAGGATCAGCACAGCAGCCAGGGGGGCAATGACGCGCAGCACGATGGCATAGCCGAGGAAAAAACTGGCCAGGAGGGTGCGCCGCCAGGATGGGACGCCCTGCGCCCAGCTATCTACCATTTCCAGGCCGAACAGGATGGCGCCGAGGAAGGCGAAAAGGAACGGGATGTCTTTGGGGTTGATGAAGGCGTGTCCCCACAGCAGCGGTTGGGTGGCGAAGAGGGCGGTGATGCTCAGGGAGACGAAGGGGGAGAACCAGCGGCGCGCCAGGCGGTGAAAGAGCACCAGGCCGAGCAGGAAGGCCAGGAAGTTGACCAGGTGCCAGGCCTCATCACGGGGCAATCCCAGGCTTTGCAGCAGGGCGGCGAAGGGGTAGCTCAGCAAGAGGTAGGCGGGGCCGCGGGTCTTGTGATCGGCCGGGCTGGGGCCGTAGGCCTTTTCCAGATCGAAATCTGGACGAAGCCAGTTCCAGGGCTGGTAAGCGTAAGGTAGCGCTTCCGCATACCCGTAATAGAGCGGTTCATCCCAGGTATAGCCATAGCGGCGAAAGGTCAGCAGACCGAGCAGCAGCAAGAGCAGCAAGAGGGAACGCAGGCGCATTGTCAGAGATTCTGGAGAAGGTTGGATAGCTCCTCTTCCTCCCCCTGCTGGTTTTTCAGGTATTCGCTCATGAAGGCGGAGCGTCGCAAGCGCAGCGCCATGGGGGCGACGGCGCGCAGGTCCTCCGGGGTCACTTCGGTGCGGCCATCGGCGGCGGCATGGGCGCGGGCGGCTTCAAACCAGGTGATTTCGGCGCGCAGGGAATCAATCCCCATTTTCTGCACTTGTTCGATGGCGCGTTTGGCGAGGGCATCCTCCAGGGTGACCTGACGCAGGCGTTGCCGCGCCTGTTGGATTTCATGGCTCACGATTTCCATTTCCTGGCGATATTGTCGGATGACCTGCATGGGGTGGGTCAGGAAGGCCTGAACGCGGCGATAGGCTTCGAGTCGCTCTTCGGGGGTGGCCAGGCCGCGCACGATGACGCGCAGGCCGAAGCGATCAAGGATTTGGGGGCGCAGGCGGCCCTCTTCGGGGTTCATCGAGCCGATGAGCAGGAAGCGCGCCCGGTAGGTGGCGGTGAGGGCGCCACGGCGCACGGTGTAGATGCCCTGAGCCGCCGCGTCCAGGATGGCATCCACGATCTGGTCGTCGAGCAGGTTGACCTCGTCAATGTAGAGGATATTGCGGTCGGCCTGAGCCAGGATGCCACGGCGCAGGCGCATCCGTTCGTGAGGCACCGGGCGCTCTTCGATGAATCCGACCACGTCTTCCAGGCGGGCGTTTAAGGGGAGTTCCACCAGGCGCACGCGGTCCGGGCGGGTGAGGGGTTCGCCGGCGGCGTATTTGCGGGCGCAATCCGGGCAGATGGCGTCAATGCCGCCCTGTTCGACATCCTCCGGCAAACAGCCGTAAAAGCACAGGCTGCGTTCGACGGTGGGGAGCAGATCGAGGAGCGAGCGGACGGCGGTGGTCTTGGCGGTGCCGCGGGGGCCGATGAGCAGGATGCCCCCCACGTTGGGGTTGATCAGGCCGAGGAGCAGGGCGAGCTTCATCTCGCGCTGGCCCACGATCGCCAGGAAGGGGAAAGGCATGGGCTGGGTGAGCAGGCCTTCATCGCCTTCGACCGGCTTTAAAGTGCGGCCGGCGACGTAGTCAATCAGCTCACGCAGCGAGCGAAAGGTGTGGCCGAGGGGCTGCTTGCTCTCTTCTTGCGGGGGAGGGGAGACTTCGGGCGTTTCAGCCATCATGTTCGTTTGCGCTGGCTCAAGCGATATGCCTGGCGTTGACGGGCCGCTTCCATCCGCCGTTCATCCTCTTCGTTTTCGGGGACGAGGGGCGGCACCGGCGTCGGCTGGCCGTTTTCGTCAATGGCCACGTAAACCAGGTAGGCAGTGTTGGTGTGGGTGCGCTGGCCGCTGATCGGGTTTTCGGCGATGACTTTGACTTCTGCTTCCATCGAGGTGCGGCCGGCGTAGGTCACCTCGGCGGTGAGGATCACCAGATCGCCGACATGGATGGGCTGATGGAACTCCATGGAATCAATGGCCACGGTGACCACGCGGCGCTGGGCGTGGCGCATACAGGCCAGGGCGCCGGCTTCATCCACCAGTTTCATGATCCAACCGCCGTGAACGTTGCCTTGATTGTTGGCATGTTCCGGCTGCATGAGCTGGGCGATTTGGATGCGCGAATCGCGGATCGTTTTGGCGGTGGGCATCTTCACTCCGCAGGTTCAGGCTCTTTCAGGCGTTCTTCCCAACCACAATAGGGGCAGACATCCCAGGCCAGCTCTAACAGGCGTGCGCAAGAGGGGCAGCGTTTTTTGAGGCGGGTGTGGCAGTTGGGGCAGAGCATCCATTCCGAAGAGACCTGCCGCCCGCAGCCGGGGCATTCCGGTTGGGCCTCCAGCGTTTGCAGGAGGACTTCCTCTTCCAGGGAGCGCTGGTAGGCCTCCTCCAGGGTCTGGGGAGGGCGCAGGAGAAGGTAGAGGAGCAGGCCGGGCAGGTTGAGGAGCGCGGTGAGCAGGATGGCCAGGATGCGCGCCAGGCGGTCGGTGGTGCGCTGTTGCACATCGCGGTATGTCCAGATGATCAGGGAAATCCAGAGTGCGGCCAGGAAGGCCGCGCCGAAGCCGCTCAGGAGTAAGACGAGAGAATTCAGCAGGGCAGGGTCGAGGTTCATTGGAGAGTATTTTACCACTGTATCGGGAGCAACCGCGTGGAAAGCCTGTCCTGCATTGTCTGACGGGCTGGAAAGCCCGTCCTACGGTTATTTGTGGTCTGCGGTCGGTTCCGGCTTCACGCACGCGGGGTTTGGCGTTAAAATTAGCACGTGTTGCCTTCCATCTCGGACGAAACGGCCAGGCTCTATCAACAGGCGCGCATGGCGCATTGGGATGCGGTGGCGCGGCGCCGCGATCACTGGCAGGGGGCAGGGCGCTGGTATCACCGTCGCCTGGAGGAGATTTACCGCTTTCTGGTGCCGCCGGGGCGGCGGGTGCTGGAGATCGGCTGCGGGAGGGGGGATTTGCTGGCGGCGCTGCAGCCAGAATATGGCGTGGGGGTGGATTTTTCCGCGGAGATGATCCGACGGGCGCGTCAGCGTCACCCCTCGCTGGAATTCGTTCAGGCCGATGCTCATGCGCTCCCGGAGCTATCTGGCCCTTTTGATGTGGTCATCTTTTCCGATACCATCAACGATCTCTGGGATGTGCAGCAGGCCCTGGAACAGGTGCGCCCTTTCTGCACTCCGCACACGCGCCTGATCCTGAATTTTTATAACGCCCTGTGGCAGGGAGCGCTCAAGCTGGCGCAACGTTTAGGGCTGGCCAATCCGCTTTTGCCGCAGAACTGGCTGACGCCGCAGGATGTGGAAAACCTGCTCCGCCTGGCCGGTTTCGAGGTCATTCGCCGATGGCAGGAGGTACTCTGGCCTTTGCCCCTGGGGGGTGTGTTCAATCGCGTGCTGATACGGCTATGGCCGTTTTATCATCTTGGGCTGGCCCATTTTCTGATCGCCCGCCCGGCGCCAACTCCTGTTGCAGAAGCGCCGACGGTGACGGTGGTGGTGCCGGCGCGCAACGAGGCCGGCAATATTCGCCCGCTCCTGGAGCGTCTGCCCAGGATGGGGAAAGAGACGGAGGTGATCTTCGTTGAAGGTCATTCACGGGATGACACCTATGGCGTGATCGAACGGGAGATCGCCGCCCACCCTGACCTCCCGGCGCGCCTGTTCCGTCAGCAGGGGACAGGAAAAGCGGATGCCGTGCGCCTGGGGTTTGCACATGCCAGGGGCGATGTGCTGATGATCCTGGATGCCGATTTGACCGTCCCGCCGGAGGTCTTACCGCGCTTCTATCAGGCGCTGGTCTCCGGGAAAGGGGAATTTATCAACGGCGTTCGCCTGGTTTATCCGATGGAAGGGCAGGCGATGCGTTTTCTGAATTATGTGGGCAACAAATTTTTCAGCCTGATTTTTAGCTGGCTCTTGGGGCAACCGGTCAAAGACACCCTTTGTGGGACGAAGGTGCTCTGGCGGGCGGATTATGAGAAGATCGTCGCCACGCGCGCCGATTTCGGCGATTTTGACCCGTTTGGGGATTTCGACCTGCTCTTCGGCGCGGCCCGCCATCATCTGAAGATTCTGGACCTGCCCGTTCGCTATCGCGAGCGCACCTATGGGAAGACGAATATCTCCCGCTGGCGCCATGGGTGGCTCTTGCTGCGTATGTCCCTCTTTGGCGCCCGCAGGCTGAAGTTTCGCTGAGAGCATTGCTGGCGGCGAGGGTCGTTCCAGGTCAGGGCTGGAACTGGAGCGTGAATCGCCAGGGGCCGCTCACGGCAAAGTTCGCCGGATCGTAGATCAGGGCCTCCGCCTGTTCAGGGGAAAGTTGTGGCGGATGGGAGAGGATGCGCACCTTCCAGCCTTCGGCAGTCTGCAGGCAATCGGCCTGAATCCCCTGCGCCTCCAGACGCGGGCGGAGCTTGGGCAGGTACAGGGTGCAGAGTTCTTCCAGCCCCGGTTCGAGTTGCAGATGATCTACCTGCAGGATGGCGCTGGAAACTTCCATTTCGGGAGGCACCAGAAAGGTCAAAAGCTCACAACGCTGGAGCGCAGCGCCCAGTGGCTTGAGGTCGGTCAACGTGCTGCCTGCGAAGGGCATCTCGGCTTCCCCGATGAGGAAGTGCACACTGCCAATTGTCCAGTCGCCCGGATCAGGGGAGATGAAGCAGACTTCTGCCTGCGCTTCTTTGCCGCTCCGTTCCACCCGTCGTATGAAGACCTGAACGGCGCTGCCGGGCGCGCCCTGGGTTTGCTGGATGGTCGCCGCCTGGGAGGGGTAAAAGGCCGCCGGTGAGGGGATGGTTCCCGTCGGCGGCGAAATATCTGGCACAGGCGCGCAGGAAATCAGCGAAAGAATAAAAATTGCCAATAAAAACGCTCGCACAGGCCCTCACTTGCGTCCGAAATCGGCCGGATTTTCTCCCCAGGCGCCGCTATCCCACTTTTGCACCCAGTCTGTCAGGTGCGGGTGCTGCTGCAAAAATTGTTCGGCGCGGCGGATCCTTTCAAACAGTCGGCGGTTGCGTTCGTTTTCTTTCAGCTCGGTGCGACAGCTGCCCTCTCTGACCCAGCCGATGGCTACCACGGAGTCGGAATAAACGGGCATCTTCTCTCCCCTGCGGTGTAGCCAGGCCAGACCATGCACAATGGCGAGAAACTCGCCGATGTTGTTGGTGGCTTCTTCAAAAGGCCCTTCGTGGAAGATTTCCTCGCCGTTTTCTGTCCAGACGCCGCGATATTCCATCCGGCCGGGGGAAGCATCGCAGGCGGCGTCCACGCAGATCGAAGGGAGCTGGGGCGGGTTGGGCAAAAGCAGCCAGGGCTGCCTGCCCTGCGAGGTGGGGGAGGCGTCTGGTTCGGGGGGCGGCTGACGGAAGGCGGCCTCGGCCAGCGCTCTGGAAGGGAAGGATTTGTAGCGCGCGTTGGGGAACCCTTTTACCTGCGCTTTGCATTCTTCCCAGGATTCGAAGATTCCCGTCTGTCGGCCGCGCCAGACCACATAGTACTTTTTGCTCATTCTCAATCTCCTGCCAGGACTTCTGCCAGATGGAGGATGCGTCGCGGTGCGTTGCGGTAGAGCAGGCCGCCTTCAAGATGCAGCCGGCAGCCGCTATCCGCGACGACCAGCGTCTCCGCCGGGGTAGAAAAGAAGGCCTGTAGCTTTCGCTGGAGCATTTCTCTGGAAAGTTCGGGCATGGTCACCGAAAAAATGCCCCCGAAGCCGCAGCATTCTTCGGCATGGGGCAATTCCACCAGTCGTGCGCCGCGCACATGCCGCAGCAGCTCCAGGGGTTGCTCCCTGATCCCCAGGCCACGCAGCAGGTGACAGGAGGGATGATAGGTGAGCGTCCCTTCCCAATGCGCCCCCACGTCCACAATTTCCAGCACGTCTACCAGGTACTCGCTGAACTCAAAGGTGCGCTCGGCCAGCGCCTGGGCACGTGCTCGCCAGCGTTCATCTTCTTCAAACAGCGCAGGATAATGATGGCGGATCATGTGGACGCACGAGCCGGACGGGGCTACGATGTCGCCGCGGGTCGCTTCAAAGGTCTGGATCATGTGGCGCGCCATCTGTTGCGCCTGGCTACGCAAGCCGGCATTGAAGGCCGGCTGCCCGCAGCAGGTCTGCGCCTTGTGGAATTCGACGGCGATCCCCACCCCTTGTAACACGTTGAGCATGGCCTGCCCCGTGGCGGGGTAGAACGTGTCTGTCAGGCAGGTGATGAACAACTGCACGGTGCGCATACTCCCATTTTACCCTGAAGGCGGTACAATAGATGCATGAGCCGGTTTCGACTTTTCGCCACGTTGATCCTGGCGTTGGGGTTGATCTGGATCGCCCTCAGCGCCGACGCGGAGCATCGCAGCACTTCCGGGCAAATTCCGGCCCCGCGGCCGGGGTTTCTGGCCCCCGATTTCGCGCTGCGAACGCCTCAAGGAGAGGAGATTCGCCTGCGCGATCTGCGCGGTCGCGTGGTGGTGTTGAATTTCTGGGCAAGCTGGTGTCCACCCTGTCGTGCAGAGATGCCCACGCTGCAGCGCATCGCCGGGGAATATGGCCCGCAAGGGGTGACCATCCTGGGGGTGAACTCGACCGTTCAGGATACGCCTGGGGATGTTGTGGCGTTTCTGGAACGTTACTCTATCACCTTCCCCATTGTGCTGGACCTGGAGGGCGAAGCGACGCGCCGCTACGAGATCCGCTCTCTGCCTACCACCTTTTTCATCGGCGCGGATGGGGTAATTCGCTCCGTCACCGTCGGCGGCCCGATCAGCGAAGTCAGCCTGCGCGCGCAGATCGAGGCCAGTCGCTGAGTTATGGTTGGAGCGTGTCTGCGCTGAGGGGGGCAGAGAGCAAACGGACAAATCGGTGCAAAGGATGGGAAAACCCTGCTACCTTCGATGCGGTTGCGAGATCGTAGCCGATACAGGCTGGTCGCTGAAAGCCGGTAATTGCCTGCCAACTGCCCACCAACTCTCCATCTTTGTTGCAGTAGGTAATTACCTACCAACTGCCCACCAACCATCCATACTTTGTCATTGCGAGCCGCCGCAGGCGGCGAAGCAATCCCCATATCGGCCAGGAGATTGCTTCGCTACGCTCGCAATGACAAGAGTTAGAGAGTTCTTCATCGCTTAGGGTAGGCAGTTACTGCAGTAGAAAATTTTCTACCGTTACATTGCGAGCCGCCACAGGCGGCGAAGCAATCCCCCTATCGGCCAGGAGATTGCTTTCCCCACGCTACGCTTGGGACATGCGCTATGCTCGCAATGACAAGAGTTAGAGAGTTCTTCATCGCTTAGGGTAGGTAGTTACGAAAGGCGAGAAAGCGCCCTCTCTCCGGCGGTTTATGGCTTTGCATAGACCACAAAGTAGCCGGTAGGGGCTCTGCTGAATGTCTTTTGGGGTGGTACGATTTGGGACGGCAAAAGGCGAGATAACAAAAGTTTCCCTGGTATAAAGCTCATCAGAAGCAATCGGGCCAGGTAGCGTGACCAGCGAGAGGTTTCTCTGAGCCTGCCATAGCGGATGTTCCCCAAGGCCTCATCTATGAAGGATGTGGGATCGTAATAGCCGGCCAGATATTCCAGCTTGAAGCCATGATCGCTCCCCAGGCGTTCCAGCGCATAATGCGTATAACGGACAAAATCGAGCGGTTCCTGATGAATTTTGATCATGAAGGGAATGGCTATCAAGAGCTTGCCCCCCGGCTTCAACAGGCGAGAGAGCGCTGCGAGAAAGGAATGGGTCTCGTACACGTGTTCCAGGACGTTGAAGAGCACAATTGCGTCCATCGTTGCGGGACGAAACGGGTTGGTTTGCGTCAGATCGCAGACGATATCTACTTCCGGGTACGGGTAAACTTCCAGGTAAATCACCTTTCGCCCCTCAAAGGCGGCAGCAAAGTCTCCTCTTCCGGCGCCTGCGTCCAGGATTAATGCATCAGCGGGCAATTTTTTCAACTGCTCGGTCAGGAAGCGCCAGTTTGCTTTCCGCCAGGGGGTGCCAACATCCGGCGAGCGTACCTGTTTCTCGGCGGGACGTAGCTCCGCAGGTGGTGAGGTGAACAGGGGGATGCCATCCCCAGAGACAGGAACAAAATGTGAGCATTGCAGGCATCGTAACCCCTCGGCGTTTAGCTCCAGTTCTCCGCCGCAATGGGGACAACACAGGATGTGCAGCAAGTGGGAATTTTTCATATGCCTCCTGAAATGATTTTGAATGCCCTCCTCGACAATGTTCGATTACCTGTCCCCTGTCATTGCGAGGCGGCGATAGCCGCCGAAGCAATCTCCTTGCGAGTCTAAGGCAAGCAGTCTCCCGATTACCAGGGGATTGCTTCGGGCAGAGAACGCCCTCGCAATGACAACGATGCCGAAATATAACATTGTCGAGCTCTCTTATCGCCTTGAGCCCTCTGCCTCGATGAGCGTGAGAAAAACCTCCACAATGCGGGGATCAAAATGGGTGCCGGCCTGGGAGCGGATATAGGCAAGCGCTTCTTCCTGGCTGAGTGCCTGGTGATAGGGGCGGTCGTTCGTCAATGCATCCCACACGTCCACGACGGCGAAGATACGCGCCGGTAGCGGGATCTGTTCTCCTTTCAATCCAAAGGGATAGCCTGTTCCATCCCATTTTTCGTGGTGGTAGAGTGGAATGGTGAGGGCCGGTTTGAGAAACTCGATCTCTGAGAGCATCTCCGCGGCCAGTTGTGGATGGCGGCGCATCATCTCCCACTCCTGCGGCGTCAAGGGGCCAGGCTTGCGCAGAATTTCATCTGGGATGGCGAATTTTCCAATATCATGCAACAAAACTCCACGGCGAATATGCGTCAACTCTTCCGCCGGAACGGAAAGCGCTTGAGCCAGTCGCAGGGTCAAATCCAGCACTCTCCGGGTATGGCCGTGTGTTTCCGCATCGCGCATTTCCAGCGCTTTTGCCCATCCCTCCAGCGTGGTTTCGTAGGCGAGAAGCAGGTTTGCCGAGGCTTGCTGGGCTTCCGAGAACAACAAAGCATTGTGCAGGGCGATCGCGGTTTGCGCCGCCAGCATTTCTAAGAACATGCGCCATTCTGGCTCTTCGATTTCCTGGGAAAGATAGGGCTCCGGCTGGCGATGGAAGATCGCCAGAACACCCTGGAACGTTCCATGGGCGAGCAGGGGTTCGATGCAAACCGAGCGGAATTCATCGAGCGGGAAAAGGCGTTGCAGGATTTGCTGCTCCTCCGCCTCGCATCGGTAGATGCGCAATGCCTTTCGTCCTATAGCCACCTCGCCGATCAGATCTCTGCCGGCCCGGATATGCTTTGGCGCAGGAGAACGGAAGCCTTCACCGAAGGCAAAGCTCAGTTCCAGCAATGCGGGCTGATAGAGCCAGATCGCAGCCGCCTCTACGCCCAGGTAGGTACGCGCTGCTGGAATGACCGTTTTCATGATCAGCTCGATATCGAACGTGCTGCTGATGGCGCGGTCAATGGTGTGCAGCACTTCGAGCTGTTGCAGGCGGCGACGTGTCTGGTGGATCAGTTGCACATTTTCTATCAACAGGGCGGCCTGGGAGGCAAACTGCGAAAGCAGCTCCAGATCGGCCTGCGTGAAGGCCTCCTTGCGGCTGATATTGTCGAGGGAAAGCACGCCCAGGGAATGTCCATGGGCGATCAACGGGGCAACGATGTCGCTCTGAATCTCGGCCAGTTCGGTGATCTCCCCCTCATAGCGGATCGAGGCATCGGCTCGCACATCCGGAATCAACAAGGGACGCTGTTCCCGGAAGGCTTTGGCGGCATAGCCGGAGGTCAAAGGGAAAGTTGAAAGCAATGCCCGCGGATCGTGATAACCGTGCACAGCCCGGATGTGCAGGTGTTGATCGGGACCCAGCAGCAAAATGGAACCTTTCTCGGCCCAGGGGGTTAGCTCCATGGCTGTTTCCAGGATGCGCGCCAGCAGGGGAGAGAGCTCAAGGGATTGAGTCGTGGCCTCTACAAGTTTCGCCTGGGCGCGATTCAGTCGCTCCCTTCTCCTTTCCTCCCCGACCGGCCGTTGAATGGAAAGAAACCAGGTGTTCCCCTCGGGATCGCGCACAGGAGTAATCACCTGATGGACTTCGTACAGGGAGCCATCCTTGCGACGGTTGATCATGTCCGATTGCCATGGCTGACCGCTGCGGATCGTATTCCACAGGTTGGGGTAGTGCGCCTCCGGGTAAAGGCCGGATTTGAGCAGGCGGGGCGTCTGGCCAATCGCTTCTTCGGGAGTATAGCCGGTCAACTGCGTGAAGGCGCGGTTCACCCACTGGATAATGCCCTCAGAATTGGTGATGAAGATCGCATCGGATGCTTCCTGGAGGGCCATCGCCTGGAGGGCGACCTGCTGGCGCGCCTGTTCCAGCTCGCTGATGTCTAAGGCCAGGCCGCTGACTCCTGCCAGCTCCCCCTTTGCGTCATAGAGGGGAAAACAGAGCGTGTAAAAGACCAGGTCTCCCAGGCGCGAGCGATAGGCTCGCTTTTCTCCGGCCAGCGCCTTTTGCAGGTTATCCACGATCTCAGGGTAAGCGGCATACATCTCCAGCGCCGAACGCCCAAGCACCTCGTCCGGCTTCAACCCTAACTTTTCCAGCGCTTTGCCGCGAGAGAACGTAAAACGTCCCTCTCGATCCAGGGCAAAAACGACGAGAGGGGCATGTCCTACAATGAGATCCAGGAGAGATTGGGTTTCCTGCCAGTGGGCGGCCATCTCATCCAGTTCGCGCGCCAGTTGACTGAGCGGGCTAAACCCATAAGGCAAACGGGTGCGGGCGCTCAGGTCGCCCTCTGCAAGGCGACGAATGGTGTGCTGGAGATCGGCCAGGCGCAGGAAGAGAGCATATCCTGCCCACCAGACCAGCAGCACGCCCGTCAGGGTCAGGAGGAGGGATAGGAGTATGAGGGAGTAAAAACTTTGCGCCGGGATGTGATATGTGCGCGCCTCCTGCCAGCGGAAGTAAAGCATCACGCTCAAGAGGGTCAATGCTATCGCAGCCAGGAAGCCGAGAAATTTCCAGCGGGCGCGGAACAGGCTATTTTTCATGTTCTTCCCCGGTAATATATGGACTTCGCGTGAAAAGGCGATTTTCGCGTTCAGAGAGCGAAGATTATCTTTTTGTTCGCAAACATCGCCTGCTCTGAATATCTGGGGTTTCCGTGACGGGTTTTCGCAGTGGTTTTTTACCACAGAAACGCAGAGCTATACAACGGTTCGGGTAGTGTATCTTTCCTTCAGGAAATTTGAATTCCTCTACCCTCCCCATCCTTGTTGCGGTAGAAAATTTTCTACCGTTACATTGCGAGCCGCCGCAGGCGGCGAAGCAATCCCCCTATCGGCCAGGAGATTGCTTTCCCCACGCTGCGCTCGGGACA
>Ga0209162_1002632_pt1 | contig 15343 bp, 17 predicted proteins | sample YNPNPMetaG_FD_187121 | JGI IMG/M metagenome (GOLD analysis project Ga0209162, IMG submission 187121) | Anoxygenic and chlorotrophic microbial mat microbial communities from Yellowstone National Park, USA - YNP NP MetaG (SPAdes) (version 2) ... | reverse complement strand
TGTACCCAGGACAGCCAGGCGCAGGCGGCGGCGACCGTCAGGGGTCGCCCGCCGCAGGTAGACGACCACCAGCACGGCAAAGGCGGCGGCGAACTGCGCGACGACGTAAGCCGCGCCCCAGCGCATGAACGGCGCCCGCATCAGCCAACTGGCGAGGGCGAGCAGTGCCAGGCCATAGACCACGCCCAGCGCCCAGCGGCGTTGCTTCGGCGAGCCAAGTTTGACCGGGAAGGTGAGGTGGTAGTGCAGCAAGAGAGGCGCTGCCAGGTAGAGCGCTCCGTTGCCTGCCTCCAACCCCCAACGCGAGAGCGGCATGGGAGGGGGATGGGCCAGGTGAAAGAGCGCTGCCACCCCGACCAACTGCGCCAGCAGGTAGAGCAGGTGCACCTCCCGCCGGGCGGTGCAGCGCAGCAAGAGCAGCAGGCCAACCGCCCAGAAGGTCAACGCGACCAGGATGGCGCTGACCAGGGCCAGCCCGTTGACCCGCGCCAGCGCCACGACGGGCAACTCCATCGTCAGGAGCTGCCCGTCCCGCTCAACCTCGACCATGTACAGCCCCGGCGCCAGATCAACCCAGACCGGGAAGGGCTTGTCTTCTATCGTCAGGATCACATCGCCAGGGCAAAAGCCAGCGTAATCGCCCGGGCTGTGCGGCAGGACGGCGCCGACCAGACCCGTCTGCGGGTCAACCTCCATGTCGATGGCGGGGGTGCGCCACTGGAAGTAAAGTTCGTAGCCGACCAGGATCGGCAGCACGAGCGCCAGCAGCGCCAGCAGGCCGCGCCACAGGGGGCGCAACCGGTCAGCGAGGGCGGCCACGGTCATCGTCCGGGGGACTGACGGTGGCCAGCCCGCAGCGGATAGCGCAGAGGGCAGCCTCGGTGCGCGATGCGACGCCCAGCTTGCTATAGATGACGCTGACGTGGTTCTGCACCGTGCGGGTGGTGACGAACAGCCGTCGGGCGATGGCAGCATTGTCCAGCCCCTGCGCCAGCAGGCGCAGGACGTCGCGCTCGCGGGGCGTCAGGTCGTCGAGGAGGGAGGGGGCGGGTTGGCCGACGGCGCGCTGCACGACCTGGTGGGCGATCGCCGGACTGAGCCAGGTCTGCCCGCCAGCCACGACGCGGATCGCGCTCAGCAGCGTCTCCGGCGCCTCGTCCTTGAGCACATAGCCCCTGGCGCCGCTCGCCAAAAGCCCCATCACCGTGGGCCCGTCAGCATGCGCAGTGAGAATGAGGATGGCGGTCTGTGCCTGGCGTGCGTGGAGCTGCCGCGCCACTTCCAGGCCGCCCAAGTCTGGCAGATTGACGTCGAGCACCAGCACGTCGGGGCAATGCTGATCAGTCAGGCGTAGGGCATCCGCGCCGCTGCTGCCCTCGCCCGTCACGGTGATATCCTCCGCCGCGTCCAGAATCGCGCGCATGCCGGCGCGGACCACAGGGTGATCGTCAATCAGAACGACCGTGACCATAAGTTCATTATACCATCATGCCTGGTTGTTTCAAATAGTGCTATACTGGGGCGGAACGAAGGGCAACGCGACCAAGGTGTGCGCCAGGACGATCAGCGCTGGCGAGGCGCGCAGGCTCAGCAGCGGTTCGTCCAGGGCGACGGTCTAGCCCAGCCCCAGCATCACCGCCGAGGTGCCGAGCGGGAGCATGAACAGCGGGTCGAGCAGGCGGGACAGGGGGACGCGGTCCCCGACCGCGCCCAATCCTGGCGACCACATCCCAATGCCACCGGAGTACAGAAGATACATCCCGGCGACGTACACCACGATCAGGAAGAGCGCATCCAGTTCGATGAACAACACCCGCCGCTCCAGCCGGGCCAGGTTGCCGATCAGCGCCACCAGAATCAGCACGATGCCCAGCAACCCCGCCAGCGCGAACGCCGGATCAATGATCCCCAGGAACCACCCGGGCGTGTAGAAGAAGTCCACCACCTCCAACGCGAACATATTGAAGACGTTGCTGCCGAAGAGGCACGGCCCTTGACCGCGTTGAACGTCGGGAAACCAGCCCCTTGCTGGCCCCGATCCGCAATTTGCATCTTGCACAAGATGAGTATAATCTGCGCATTGACCCCCGACGAAGCCAGGGAAGGGCCAGGCCTCGAAGGTCTGGTGCGTTAGCCAGGAAAGGAGGAAGCAATGCCCAGCAAGATCGGCATCCATGGCATTCGTCCCAACCGCACTGGAGCCTTCATCGAACAGGTCGTCGCAGGGGGCGCGTATGTCGCCACGGTCAAGGCAGTGGACGACCTGGGCTGGCTGGCCCACGTCAAACAGGTCAGCCCGCGCACCGTGACCGTCGGCCGGCTCACCCGCGTCGCCGACTTCCCCCTCAACACCAACCTGCGCACGGAGGTGCGCCACGCTTTCGACCGCGTGCTGCCGCAGTGGGAAGCCAACCGCGCCTCGGTGGACTACTGGGAGATCATCAACGAGATGGACCCCCCCTCCGTAGATGGCCACCGCCGTCTGGCCGAGGCGATGGTCTACTCGATGGAAATCGCCGAGGCGGAGGGCTTCAAACTGGCCCTCTTCTCGTACAGCATGGGCGTGCCGGAGTGGGACGAGATCAAGGCCATCGTCGAGACCGGGGTCTTTGCCCGCGCCAAACAGGGTGGCCACATCCTCGCCCTGCACGAGTACGCCCATCCGATGAACCAGTGGTTCGGCGAACCGATCCCCCCACGCCCACCCCACCCGGAGCGCGGCGCGCTGACCTGCCGCTATCGCTGGTGGTACGATGACTTCCTGGTGCCGCGCAACGAGGTCATCCCTCTGGTCATCAGCGAGGCCGGCACCACACTGGGCATCAAGGAACTGGGGCTCACCGTCCAGCAATGGGTGGATCAGGTGGCCTGGTACGACGAGCGGCTGCGCGAGGACCCCTACGTCATCGGCTGCCACCTGTTCACCCTGGGTCCGGTCCAACCCTGGTTCAAGTTCGACTTCGAGGAGGCCCTGGGGTTGCTGGCGCAGCGCATCATCGCCCTCAAGGATCAGCCAGACCCCGTGCGCGGCGCCGGGGGCGGCAGCAGCGGTGGGACAGGCGAACTCAAGCCGCGCGAGCCCTACGACCGTCATTACCTGCTGCTGCCGCCGGATGCCGGCTGGGAGTGGTTCGCCGCCTGCCGTACCTACTGGGAGACCTTCCGCGTGACCATCGGCGGCAGCGCCGATGACGCTGGCTGGGGGCCAGGGCTGAAGTCGCGCACGGTGACCGCCGTCAACCCCGATCGCTGGCCCGCCGACCTGCGCGCCTTCTTCGAACAATACTACGCCGGCTGCGTTTATGACCCCATCCAGGCGGATTCGCCGCAGCAGTTGCAACAGATCCTCAACCGGCGGGTACAACTGGGCCGACCATTGGGCTAGGGAGGAGTAGCTATGGAGCCTCGAAACGAGGAGTGGACGACACAGATCAGGGAGCGAGCCAGGGCGTTACTGGCCAGCGGCGAAGTGACCTGCGTCATCGGCTACGAGATGGGCACACGCGGCGAACCCCGTCCGGCCTTCATCTACAATGCCGATGATGTGGACCGGCTGGTGTGGAACGAGCATTGCGTCCACAACCTGGTCAACTACCTGCACGACAAGAAGAAGCCGGCCCGCCGCGGTCAGCCGCCGCCGCGGGTGGCAGTGGTGGTCAAACCGTGCGATAGCCGCGCGATCAACGTCCTGCTCTCCGAGAGCCAGATCGCTCGAGAGCAGGTCTACGTCATCGGCGTGGCCTGCACCGGACTGCAGGACGACAGCGGCACGCCGCTCGCCCGCTGCGCCCCCTGCGGCGACCGCCTGCCGGTGGTCTACGACACGCTGGTCGGCGAAGCCCCGCCGGTCCAGCCAGCCCCACCCTCGTATGAGGACGTCGCCCGTCTTGCGGCGCTGCCGCCAGAGGAGCGGCTGTCCTTCTGGCTGCGCCAGTTCGACCGCTGCATCCGCTGCTACGCCTGCCGGCAGGTCTGCCCTGGCTGCTATTGCACCACCTGTATGTTCGAGCGGGACGACGGGCTGTGGGTCGGCGCGCGCATCGGCCGCGACGAGAAGTACATGTTCCACCTGGGACGCGCCTTCCACCTGGCCGGCCGCTGCGTGGAGTGCAACGAGTGCGAGCGGGTCTGTCCGATGGGGCTGCCACTGAGCCTCCTGAACCGCATGCTGGCCCGCGAGATGCTCGAACGGTTCGGCCACGCCGCTGGCCGCGAGGAGAAGATGACACCCCTGTTGTTCCAACTCGGCGAGGAGGGTTCTCCGATATGAGATTCATCCGCGATGACCACCTGAGGGCCTGGCTCGACCGCCTGGCTGGCGAGTACGACCTGGTGGCCCCGCGCGACGTGGACGGCCACCTCCTCTACCGGCCGGTCGAGAGCAGCCAGAATATCGTTTTCGACTACGAGCGTCCCGAACTCTCGGCCAAGGACTTCCTGTTTCCGCCCAGTGAGACGCTGCTACGCATCACGCGTCAGGCGGATGGGGTGACGATGGAAGAAGTGCTGCCCCAGCGCCAGCAGGTGATCTTCGGCCTGCGCCCCTGTGACGCGCGCGGCCTGCTGGCCATTGACGCGCTGTTCATCGCCCGCGAGCCGGTGGACACCATCTACGCCTATCACCGCCAGCGCACCACCCTGGTCGGGTTGGCCTGTCCACGGATGTGGGAGGGCTGCTTCTGCACGAGCATCGGCGGCGCGCCGGACGGCACAGAGGGCCTGGACCTGCTGCTCACCCGCCACGACGACGGCTATGCCGTGCAGGTGCTCAGCGACAAGGGGGCCGCACTGGCCGCACAGATGGCCCTGGAGGAACGCGCCGGGGAGCCGCCCCCCTCCGAACGCAACGCCGCGTCGGTGCCGCTGCCCCCGCCGGCGGACTGGCCGGCCTGGTTCAACGACCCGATGTGGAGCCGTCACGGGGAGCGGTGCATCAGTTGCCGCGCCTGCACCTACGTCTGCCCCACCTGCCGCTGCTTCGACGTGACCGACGAGGTCATCCACGCGGACACCCGGGGGACACTTATCGAGCGGGTGCGCACGTGGGACGCCTGCACCAGCCCCAACTACCGCCGCATCGCGGGCGGCCATAACCCGCGGGCGAAGAAGCCCGACCGCATCCGCAACCGTTTCTTCTGCAAGTTTCACTACTACCCCACCGACTTCGGCCCCACCGGCTGCGTGGGCTGCGGGCGCTGCATCCTCGTCTGCCCGGTGAACATTGACATTACCGAGGTGCTGCGCGACGTGGCCGCTCACGTGGAAGGGAGGAGCAGCCAATGAGCACCAACCCCTTGCGCCCTTACCTGGGTCGGCTGGTCGGCAAGAAGGATCTGGCGACCGGCATCCAGATGTTCCAGATCGAACTGCTCGAACCGGAGGGACAGGCAGCCTTCGCCGACTACCGGCCGGGACAGTTCGCCTTCGTCTCCGCCTTCGGCGCGGGCGAGGCTCCCTTCGGCATCACCTCCATCCCCTCGCGCGGCCCGCTCCTGGAGTTCGCCATCAACCGCGTGGGCCACGTCACCCAGGCGCTGCACAGCCTGGAAGTGGGCGACCCCGTGGGGGTGCGCGGGCCGCTGGGCAACTGGTTCCCGATGGACGAGATCAAGGGCCGCAACATCCTCATCCTGGGCGGCGGCATCGGCGGCGCGCCGCTGCGCCCGGTCATCCACACCATCCTGGACAACCGCGAGGACTACGGCCACATGACCATCCTGTGGGCCGCCCGCAGCCCCGACCTGCTGGTCTTCACCGACGAGTATGACACCTGGCGTCACGCCTGGGCCACCGATTTCCACGTCACGGTGGATCAGGGAGACGAGCATTGGACCGGCAACGTCGGCCTGATCACACAACTGCTGGAGAAACTGGCTCCCTCGCCGCAGAACACGGTCGCCATCACCTGCGGGCCGCCGATTATGATCCATTTCGTCGCTCTGACCCTGCAACGGCTGGGCTTCGCCCCCGACCAGATGCTGACGACGCTGGAGGCGCGCATGCACTGCGGCATCGGCAAATGCGGACGCTGCAACCTGGGGGAGAAATTCATCTGCGTGGACGGCCCGGTCTTCTGGCAGCACGAGATCGCCGGCTTCCTGGAGGGGTTCCTGTGACGCGGGGAGACGGCAACATGGAGATCATTGGTAGTTGGTCATTGGTCATTGGTCATTGGTCATCGGCAATTGACCATTGGTCATTGTGTCTACGGGAGGATGAATGTCAGAAGAGAAGAAGTCCTTTCTCGATGAGGTGACGGCGATCCCCGGGGGAGAGCGGTTGCGCACCTGCATCCAGTGCGGAACCTGCGGGGGGTCGTGCCCCTCGGGGCCGGATATGGACTACACGCCGCGCGAGATCTTCGCCATGATCATGGCCGGCATGCGCGAACAGGTGCTCAAGTCCAACACCTTCTGGTTCTGCGTCTCCTGCTACTTCTGCACCGTCCGCTGCCCGCAGAACATCCCCATCACCGACATCATGTACCGCCTCAAGCGGATGGCCATCCAGGCGGGCTACTTCGAAGCCTCGATCACCGACTTCTCCGAGACCTTCGTCGGGCAGGTGGAGACCTACGGGCGCAGTTTCGAACTGGGGCTGGCGACCGGCCACTACCTGCGGCATCACCCGCTGCAGAGCGTGCGTATGTCCCCCCTGATGCTGGGGATGATCAGCCGCGGGCGGATGGCCTTCACCCCGCAGCGCATCCGCGGCGCGCGGCAGTTGCGGGCCATCCTGCGCCGGGCGAAGGAATTGGGAGGTGCGTGGTGAGATACGCTTACTTCCCCGGCTGCTCCCTGGAGCGCAACGCCGCCGCCTACGACGTTTCCTTCCGCCTGGTGGCCGACGCTCTGGGAATCGAACTGGTCGAGTTGGACGACTGGAACTGCTGCGGGGCGACGGAGTACTTCTCCCTCGACCTGCTGCCCGCCTACGCCCTGGTGGCCCGTAACCTGGCCCTGGTCGCCCCGGACCTCGATCAGGTGATCGCCCCCTGCTCGGCCTGCTACTACAACATGCTCAAGACCGACAAGAGCATGGCCGAACACGCCGACCTGGCTGCAGCGGTCAATGAGGCGCTGGCGGCAGGCAAAATGCACTATGAGCCGGGACGGGTCCGTTCGCGCCACGCGCTGGACGTGATCGTCGAGGACTTCAGCCTGGAGGAGATTGCCGCCCACGTCCGCAAGCCATTGCACGGCCTGCGGCTGGCCCCCTACTACGGCTGCGTCACCGTCCGCCCGGCAGGCCACGACAACCCGGAGTACCCGGAGCGGATGGACCGGCTGCTGGAGGCGCTGGGGGCGGAGGTGGTGGACTACCCGGTCAAGGCCGACTGCTGCGGCGGTCACATGACCCAGATCAGCGCCGATACCGCCTACGAGATGATCCGCTACCTGCTGCACAACGCCGCCCGCGCCGGAGCCGACGCCCTGGTGACAGCCTGCCCGATGTGCCAGCTCAACCTCGACGCCTACCAGGGACAGGTCAATGCCCACTTCGGCACCAGTTTCCACATCCCGGTCCCCTACTTCACGCAGATGATGGGGTTGGCCTTCGGCATGGAGCCGGAACAACTGGGCTTTGGACAGGAAATCGTCTCCGCTGGACCTTTGCTGGAGAAGTGGCGCAACCCGCCGCCAGAGGAGGAGCCGTCAGCGGCCAAACCGCGCCGGGACAAGCAGGCCCTGCCGATGCCAGAGCCATTATCGCCTATCCGAATCACCCCGTAGCCAGCGCATCCCTATGCGCTGGCGCATCCCTATGCGCCAGCGGGCAGCATAGGGAGAGCACCCTACGGTTATTCGGGCAGGCGCTTCGTAGAGAACGGGCCAGCAGCCCGTCTTGTGGAGGTGGTGGATGAAAATCGGCGTCTACATCTGTCACTGCGGGTCGAACATCGCCGGCATCGTGGATGTCTCTGAGGTGGCCCGTTGGGCTGCCGACCTGCCGGGTGTGGCCGTCGCCCGCGACTATCGCTTCATGTGCTCCAGCCTGGGCCAGGAACTGATCCAGAAGGACATCCGGGAACTGGGCCTGGACCGGGTGGTGGTGGCCTCATGCACGCCACGCATGCACGAGGCGACCTTCCAGCGGGCGCTGGCGGGTGCCGGGCTGAACCCCTACTTCTTCAACATGGCCAACATCCGCGAACAGTGCGCCTGGGTGCATGACGATCCAGAGGAAGCCACCCGCAAAGCCAAGGTGCTGGTCGAGGCCGCCGTGTCGCGGGTGGGCTACCAGCAGCCGCTGAGCACCCAGCGGGTCCGGGTCGAGCCTGCTACCCTGGTCGTCGGTGGAGGCATCGCCGGCATCCAGGCAGCCCTGGAACTGGCGAACGCTGGCTACCCCGTCTACCTGGTTGAGCGGGAGCCCTCCATCGGCGGGCGGATGGCCCAACTGGACGAGACCTTCCCAACGCTGGACTGTAGTGCTTGAATTCTCGGTCCCAAAATGATGGATGCCGGTCGGCATCCCAACATCGAACTGCTGACCTACAGCCAGGTGGAGGAAGTCTCCGGTTACATGGGCAACTTCCACGTGCGCGTGCGCCGACGGGCGCGCTCGGTGGACGCGACCAAGTGTACCGGATGCGGGCTGTGCCAGGAGAAATGCCCCACGCAGGTCGTGGACAAGGCCTACGAGGCGGGACTGGGTTACCGCAAGGCCATCTACCGGCCCTTCGCCCAGGCCGTGCCGGCCGTGCCGGTGATTGACCGCCAGCACTGCCGCTTCTTCACCCAGGGCAAGTGCCGGGTCTGCGAGAAGGTCTGCCCCACCGGGGCGATTGACTACAACCAAGAGGATGCGCTTGTGGACCTCCAGGTGGGCAACATCATCCTGGCCACCGGCTTCGACCCGTTCGATGCGCGACGCATCCCCCAGTACGGGTACGGACGCTACCCCAACGTCTTCACCAGCATGGAGATGGAGCGCATGCTCAGCGGGGCAGGCCCGACCGGCGGGCGGGTGGTGCTGCGGGACGGGGTGACCGTGCCGCAGAGCGTCGCCATCATCCACTGCGTCGGCAGCCGCGACAAGAACTACCACGAGTACTGCTCCCGGGTCTGCTGCATGTACTCCCTCAAACTGGCCCACCTGATCCGCCACAAGACCCACGCCGAGGTCTACAACTTCTACATTGACATCCGCGCTCCCGGAAAACTGTACGAGGAGTTCTACCATCGCATGCTGGATGAGGGGATACATTTCATCCGCGGGCGGGTGGCCCAGGTGACGAGCGCCACTCGTCGCCCAAGCGAGGAAGGGAAACTGGTCGTGCAGGGAGAGGACACGCTGACCGGGCGGCAGCAGCGCATCCCGGTGGACATGGTCGTGCTCTCCGTGGGACTGGAGCCGCGCCACGACAGCCGCGAGGTCGCCCGCATCTTCGGCATCAGCACTGACGCCGACGGCTGGTTCAAGGAGAAGCACCCCAAACTCGACCCGGTGGCGACGATGACCGACGGCGTGTTCATCGCCGGCTGCGCCCAGGGACCGCGCGATATCCCCGACTCGGTGGCCCAGGGGTCAGCAGCGGCGGCGCGGGTGCTCTCCTTCATCGGCCAGGGCGAGGTGGAAGTGCAGGCCTCCACCGCCGTGGTGGACGAGATGACCTGTGTCGGCTGCGGGCAGTGCATCCAGACCTGTCCCTACACGGCAATCGAGTACCTGGAGGAGCGCAAGGTAGCCCACGTGGTCGAGGTACTGTGCAAAGGCTGTGGCACCTGTACCGCCACCTGCCCCTCCAAGGCGATTTCGCTGCGCCACTTCACCGACCGGCAGATCATCGCCGAGATGCTGGGGGCGATATACGCGATGCGGACGCAGGAGGCGGAGACGTAGGCGGATGGACCGCAGACGACAGACGACAGACCACAGACCACAGACCACGGTCTACGATCTGTGGTTCGTGGTCAGTGGTCCGTGGTCCGTGGTCCGTCGTCCGTCGTCCGTGGTCCGTCGTCCGTGGTCCGTCGTCCGCATCAAGGGGGATAAGCGAGAGCAATGAACTACGAACCAAAGATCATCGGTTTCCTGTGCAACTGGTGCAGTTACGCCGGGGCGGACCTGGCCGGGGCGAGCCGGCTGAAGTACCCGCCCAACCTGAAGATCATCCGCGTGCCCTGCTCCGGGCGCGTCGCGCCTGAACTGGTGCTCAAGACCTTCCTGGCAGGGGCGGACGGGGTGATGGTGCTGGGCTGCCACATCGGTGACTGTCACTACTCCACCGGCAACCACCGCACCGCGCGCAGGTTCCCGGTCTTCCACCGCCTGCTGGACTACTGCGGCATCGAGAAGGAGCGGCTGTGGGTGCAGTGGGTCTCGTCGTCGGAAGGGGGAATCTTCGCGGAGATCGTGAACCAGTTCACCGAGCGGCTGCGCGGCATGCCCCCGCTGCGTCAGGTTCTCGCCGCCGCCAGCGCCGTCAGCAGCCAGTCCGCCCAGGCGGCCAACCCCTCGCCGCTGCGGGCGCAGAGTTCGAAGTAAGCGACATCAGGGTTGAGGGCGCGCACCAACGTCCGGTAGGCCGGCAGGTCGAACTCGACGTAGGGCAACAGGTCAACCTTGTTGAGCAGCACCACATCACTGTCGCGGAACATGTCGGGGTACTTGTAGGGCTTGTCGTCCCCCTCCGGCACGCTGGCAACGACCACGCGTCGCTGTGCCCCCACGCTGAAAGCGTTGGGGCAGATCAGGTTGCCCACGTTCTCGATGAACAACAGGTTGATGCCGGCCAGGTCCAGCCGCTGCAGCGCCCCCTGCACCGTAGGGGCATCGAGGTGACAGCCGCCGCCGGTGTTGATCTGCACCACCGGCAACCCCTCCGCCGCCACCCGGCGCGCATCCACCGTTGAGGCCACGTCTCCCTCGATCACGGCGGCGCGCACACGCCCGCCCAAAGCCCGCACCGTGCCCAGGATGACGCTGGTCTTGCCGGCGCCGGGCGCGCCAAGGACATCCAACGCCAGGATGCCGCGCTGGTTCAGGAAAGCGCGCACCTCGGCGGCGATGGCGTCGTTCGCGCCGAGGATGGGTTCCAAGACAGGAATTTCCGTGGTCATATCCCCGCCTGATTCTCAGGTTACCTCGATGCTCTCCACTTCGAACTCCCGCCCGCCGAGCACCTCGACCTGCACGCCGTGACATTGCGGACACAACCAGTCATCCCGGCTGGCCTCATACTCGGTGTTGCAGTCACGGCAGCGGAACCGACCCGGCAGGCGGTTGAAGACCAGTTCCGCGCCCTCGGCCATCGTCTCCCGACTGACGAAGTCGAAGTAGAACTGGATGGAATCCGGGACAATACCGGAGAGTTCCCCCACCCGCATCGTGATACGCAGGATGCGCTGCGCGCCGGCCTGCTGCGCGTGGCGCAAGGCGATCTCCAGCACCGACTGGGTGATCGGCATTTCGTGCATCCGCTATCCCGACCCCTCTCCGGCCACCGGAAAGGTCACCGTGAAAGTCGTCCCTGCGCCGACGACGCTCTGCACCCCGATGCGGCCGCCGTACCGCTGCACCAGGTCCCTGACGATGGCCAGCCCCAGGCCGGTGCCCACCTCGCCCAGCGCCTTGGCGTTGGGGGCGCGGTAGAACTCCTCGAAGAGGTGCGGCAGAGCCTCGGTTGGGATGCCGATGCCGGTGTCGCTCACCACGACCTCCACCTGCCCGCCCGCACGCTCCGCTGTCACAGTGACAGTGCCCCCGGTGGTGGTGTACTTGACCGCGTTGCTGACCAGGTTGACGAACACACGGTCAAGCCCTTCCTCAGTGGCGTGGACGAGCAGCGGATCGCGGGGGACCCGTAGCGTCAGGGTCAACCCCTTCTCCTCGGCATGGGGTTGCCAGAGCACCACGACCCGTCGCAGCGAAGCGGTGACGGAGACCGGCGCGACCGGCTCGCCCAACTCCGGCGCCTTGCCCGCCGCCAGGTCCAGAAGGTCATTGACCAGGCTCTCCAGGAAGTCCAACCGGTGACTGATACGGGAGAAGACCTCCTGCTGCTTCTCCGTCAGCGGGCCAGCGTACCCCTTGAGCACGCCGCGCACGAGCGACTGAGCCGTCGCCACGGGCGAGCGCAACTCATGCGTGGCCACACGGACGAACTGAGCGCGGCTGGCCTCCAGGTTCTTCTCCTCGGCCAGGGCCTGCGTGACGGCTACCGCCGCCGCCCCCAGCGCGGCCAGAGGCGTCAGCCGCGCGCCGTCCGTCGTGTCGAAGCGGCGAGGCAGGTGTGCGTGGAGGCAAAGGAGGCCCAGTGAGCGACCCTCGTGCTGGAGCGGCAGGCAGAGAAGGGAACTTCCTGGCCGAGGGGCCGCCGTCAGGTCCACATCGGCGCCGATGACCGGTCCGCCGCCAGCCAGGGCCTCCCGCGCCAGCGGGCTTTCCTCGACGGCGAGCGACACCGCCGGGTGAGGAGCATCTCCTGCCGCAGCCGTCACCACCAGGCGGTGGCCCGCCTCATCCAGCAGGCGCACCTCCGCCCCGTCCGCCTGCGCCGCTGCCAGCGCCGCTTCGGCCAGGCGGCGGCTCACTTCCGCTTCCATCACGCTACTGCCCGATCATCCGGCGCACTTTCTCGACCAACACCTCGGGGTCAATCGGCTTGTCCACGAAGTCGTCCACCGGCAGGTAGGCCTCATCCGGCCCGAAGCGCAGCGAGGTGGTGGAGTGGATGGCAGTCAGCATCAGGATCGGGATGTGACGATAGGGCGCGTACTCCGACGCCGGGTCCGGGCTGCGCAGTTGCAGAGAGACCTGGAAGCCGGCGGTGGTGGTCTCCATCATCACGTCGAGGATGATCAGGTCAGGATGGATCTCCTTGACCTTTTTCAACCCCTCCGCGCCCGATGCTGCGGCGACGACCTCGTAGCCGTGCGCCTCAAGCGGCATGCGCACCGCTGCCACCATGTCAGGGTCATCCTCAATCACCAGGATCTTGGGCATGCTCATCTCCTTCTATCTCTTTCAACAGCGCCTCGGCCAGGGCAGGAAGAGCGGCCCCCACCGCCGGGCTCAGGCCTTCCTGCCAGCCAACTTGCGCGGGCTGAATGCCGAAGATCACGATCTCCGGCAACGGTCGCTCCAACGCCTGGGCCAGCGCCAGCACCTCGGCCAGGCCGAGGCTGTGGAGGGAGCAGGGCCCGGCTGAGGCCAGCAGATGAACCTCCGCTGGGGTCATCCGCTGGAAGCAGCCAGGCTCCAGCCCCATGTCGGCGGCGTCCACCAGGATGACCCGCTCGTAGCCCGTCATCAGGTCGAGCAAGGCCAGGCCGGGCGTACCGGCGTCGAGGGCATACACCCCCTCGGGCAGGCCCCGACGGGTGAGTTCGTTCACCACACGGCAACCCACGCCATCATCCCCGCGCAGCGGGTTGCCCAGGCCGATGATCAACCGTCCCACTGGCTACACGAACTCCACCCGCAGGAAGTGCGTCGAGCAGGAGATGCAAGGGTCATAGGCGCGCACGAGCATCTCCAGCAAATGGCGAATCTCCTCCTGTGGACGGTCCAGGATCTGCGGCAGGAACGCCTGCAGGTCAGCATTGACGTTGGCCCAGTTCTGGTTGGTCGGGATGATGCAGTTGGCGGAGGTACAGATACCGTCGTCGTCATAGACGTAGTTATGGAAGAGGATGCCGCGCGGCACGTCGCAGGAACCGACCCCCTCGCCAGCCTTGACCTCGACCGGTGCAGGGGCTTCCGGCTTGATGCCGCGGGTGAGCAGTTCGTCCATGATGCGGATGCCATCCTCGATGCAGTGCACCATTTCGATCACTTGAGCGGCGGTGTTGAGGAAGGGGTTGGTCACCAACGGCTTCATCCCGAATTTCGCCGCCGCTTCTTTGGCCCTCGGATGCAACTGGTCGTAGTTGTTGTTGAAGCGAGCCAGCGCGCCGACCATGTAGGCGTCGCGGTTGTGACGGGTCCACTTGGCGGTGGAGAAGGGCACACACCACTCGTTGGTCACCTTGCGGTAGTCCTCGATGGGGTAGGAGAAGCCGTCAGAGGTGACGATCGTGCCGCCGATGAAGGCGTACTCGTCATCCTTGTGCAGGCTGACGTACTCGGTCTCCCGCTCGAACTGTGGCCAGGGCAGGGAGGCGAAGAGGGCCACCGTCTCGTCCATGTCGGCGCGGGCCTCGACGAAGCGGGCGCGCATATCGCGCAGTTCCCGTTCCGTGGGCGTGTGGGTCAGCCCACCGACGGTCAGCGCGATGGGATGGGTATGGCGGCCGCCGATCAGCGCGCACAGGTCACCGGAGAGCTTCTTGATCCGTAGCGCCCGCAGCACCACGTCCTTGTGCGTATCCACCAGGGGGATGACGCTGGGCACACCGAGGAAGTCGGGCGCCACCAGGTAGTAGGTGTGGAGGACGTGGCTATCTATGATCTCGCCGTGAAAGTTCAGTTTTCGCAGCAGGGTCGTCTGCTCGGACAGTTCGACGCCGAGCGCTTTCTCGGTAGCCTGCAGGCTGGTCGTCGCGTGACCCACGGAGCAGATGCCGCAGATGCGGGAGGTGATGTGGCTGAGTTCGTCGTAGGATCGTCCGCGCACGAAGGCCTCGAAGAAGCGCGGAGCCTCGACCACCTCGAAGCGACAGGTCTTGATCTCGCCGTTTCGCACGTCCACGACGATGTTGCCGTGTCCCTCGACACGCGTCAGGTGATGGACGTCAATCTTCACTGTGCCCATTCTCCATTCTCCACTTCGCTGTAAGCGTTGAACATCGTGAACTGGCCCATGATCTGGTCGAGGGTCAACCCGAACTCGTCCAGCACCTCCTCCATCGCGTTCTCATTGGGGTGCGGGATCAAGCCACGGCAGCCCTCGCAACCGTCACCGTGGGAGGGGCAGATCGCGCCGCAGCCGGCCCGTGTGACCGGGCCCAGGCACGTCTTGCCGACGTGGAAGACGCAGACGTTCCCCTTCAGTTTGCACTCCACGCAGACCGGGTAGTCGGGGATAGGCGGCTTCTTGCCGACCAGAAGCGCCTTGACCACCTCGACGAACTCCTCCCGGTCAATGGGGCAGCCGGGAATGACGGCGTCCACCTTGACCACCGCGCTGAGCGGACGGGCGGCGTAGGTCTCATACCATTCGGCGCAGTCCCCGTAGACCCAGCGGCGCACATCCTCCGGCTTGTGCAGGTTTTTCAGCGCGTTGACACAGCCGGTATGGGCGCAGGCGCCCAGGGCGACCAGCAGAGTCGCCTGCTCCCGGATGCGGCGCAACCGCTCCTCGTCTTTTGGACGGGTGATCGAGCCTTCGACGAAGGCGATCTGGTAGTCCTCCCGTCGTTCGGAACTGGCCTCGCGGAACTGGACGATCTCCACG
>Ga0209162_1002627_pt1 | contig 15377 bp, 10 predicted proteins | sample YNPNPMetaG_FD_187121 | JGI IMG/M metagenome (GOLD analysis project Ga0209162, IMG submission 187121) | Anoxygenic and chlorotrophic microbial mat microbial communities from Yellowstone National Park, USA - YNP NP MetaG (SPAdes) (version 2) ... | reverse complement strand
GTGACGGGTTCGCGTCCGGCATTCAGCGCGATGAGAACGGTCGGCGCGCCGGGGTGATGACGCGCAAAGGCGTACGTTTTGCCATTGGCAAGTACGGTCGTCATTGCACCGCGGCGCAACGCCACGTACTTGTGTCGCAGCGCGGTCAAGCGTTTGACGTATGCCAGCATCTGGCGGCCGCGCTGGCTCGGTTCCCAGATCATTGCACGGCGACAATCGGGGTCACGCCGTCCTTCCAGCGCGATTTCGTCGCCATAGTACAGCATCGGCGCGCCTACGTAGGTGAACATCACCAGCAGCGCGAGTTGCAGCGCGGTGGGATCGCCGCGCGCGATGGTGATGAAACGCGCCGTGTCGTGACTATCGAGCAGATTGAGTTGGGCGTAGGTGATCTCGCGCGGATACCACGTCAGCATATCGCCAAGCACGCGCGCAAACTCTTCCGCGTTCATCGGTTGCACCGAACCGTACGAATGCTCGTGGAGCAAATCCCGCTGGGGGTCTTCGACGAAGAAAGCCAGACACGCGCGCGTGAATTGATAGTTCATCACCGCATCGAATTGATCGCCGCGCAGCCAGCGGTCCGCGCGTTGCCAGATTTCGCCGACGATGTACGCGTCGGGATTGACACGTTTGACGCGCTGACGAAAAGTGCGCCAGAATTCATCATCGTCAATTTCTCCTGGCACATCGAGCCGCCAGCCATCAATCCCTTGCTGAACCCAGTGTTCAGCCACACGAAACAAAAATTCGCGCACCTGCGGATTTTTGTGATTGAACTTGGGTAGCGCGGCGATATTCCACCACGCATCGTAGTTGGGTTTATCGTCATACGCGCGCACAGGAAAGCCGTGAAAGTTGAACCAATCGAGATACGGCGACGCCTTGCCATTTTCGAGGGTATGATTGAACTGATAAAAACCGCGACTGGCGTGGTTGAACACACCATCGAGGATGATGCGAATGCCGCGCGCGTGAGCAGCGTCGAGAAGCGTCTTGAACGCGCTATTGCCACCGAGAATCGGATCAACCTGAAAATAATCGTGAGTATGATAGCGATGGTTGGCGGTGGATTGAAAAATCGGATTGAGGTACAGTGCGTTGATGCCAAGGTCGGTTAGATAATCGAGATGCTCGACAATGCCGAGCAGGTCGCCTCCCTTGAAGCCGAAAACGGTCGGTGGTGTGTCCCATTTTTCGAGGTTGTGAGGTTTTTCGACCTGCGCGCTTTTGGCAAAACGGTCAGGAAAGATCTGGTAGAAAATGGCGTCTTGAACCCAGTTCGGTGTGATGATGTCTGACAAATATTTTTTCCTCCGGCGTAAAGTCTTATCATTTTCGATATGCCACGCGAAAACCGGTGTCGTCGCTGTAGTGTAGCGCGGCTGCCCAGCCGCGATACGCGCAACGACAAATCGCTCTGGTGCCGCGAAACGACCCGCCGCGCACAACGCGCTGTTCATTGCCACGCAAGCGTGAAGGTTCGTTCGTCACCTGCAAACCCCAGCGCTCGACCCAGGGCAGGTGTTGTCCTTTTTCAAGTTGGAGTAACTCGCGCCCATCGTTCGCGTTGTACGGATACCTGCTAAACATCGAAAAGCACCACTCGCTCACGTTGCCCACAAGGTCTGCCACTCCGTACGGACTTGCTCCTTCGGTAGCATAACGCGTGACTGCTGTAGTGTCATTCAGTTTCGATTCAAGACTGTTCGCGCGACGTGGATCCCACTGATTGCCCCAGGGATACACGCGTCCATCGGTGCCGCGTGCGGCTTTTTCCCATTCAGGTTCGGTCGGCAGGCGAATCGGCAAACCCAGCATCTGGGATGCCCAATCGCAAAATGCCAGACAATCGTGAAAGTTAATTCCCACGACAGGATGATCGGCTTTGCCTTCTGGCATCTTGCCATCGCGCCAGAACCTGGGGGTGCGATGTCCAGTTGCGGTGACAAACGCGGCATACTGCGCGTTCGTCACTGGAAAGCGCGCGATGTAAAAGTCGGGCAGAGTGAGCGTGTGCTGTGGTGTTTCGTCGGGTTCAAGGTCAATCCCACGTCCGGGATTCGTACCGATGAGAAATTCACCAGCAGGGATGAGAACAAAATCAAAGTCGAGTTGGGAAGAGGGCACGAATTCCTCCTGTGCTAAAAGTTTCAGGTCGAACCTGTAACTTCAACCTGGTAACTACTCAGCTGGTCATTGCGAGCGCAGTTCGCGAAGCAATCCCCGATGAGCGCATTGGAGATTGCTTCGCCGCTGCGCGGCTCGCAATGACAGGTGGGCTGAGTAGTTACTCAATCTGTGACTTGACCTATCAGGTCGTATTCCAGCGCTTGCGTGATCTTGACACGCGCGAATGTGCCGATGGGCAATTCGTTTTGTTGAATGAGCACCACACCGTCCACCTCGGGCGCATCCCGGTACGAGCGCGCGATGCTGATGCCATCGCCTGCGCCTTCGACGAGCACCTCCAGTTCCTTGCCGATCCACGCGCGATTTTTGGCGTGCGAAATTTTTTGTTGCAATGCCATCGCGCGTTCGCGCCGATACTTTTTGGTTTTGCCGGAAATCTGATGCGGCATCGTTGCGGCAGGTGTGCCTTCCTCGCGCGAAAATTCAAAAATGCCCACACGGTCGAATTGTTGCTCTTCCAGAAATTCCAGTAGCGCGCGAAACTCGTCTTCGGTTTCGCCGGGAAAACCGACGATAAAAGTCGTACGGATGGCAAGGTCGGGCATTGCCGCGCGCAGCGCATCGAGCATCTGGCGCGTGACGGTGATGTTCGGGCGTTTCATTCGCGCGAGCGTATCGGGATGCGCGTGTTGCAGGGGGACATCAAGGTAATGCACCACTTGCGGATGACGCGCCATCGTTTCGATGAGACGTGGGGTGATGTGACCGGGGAAAGCGTACATCAAACGAAGCCACACCAGTCCTTCGACCTCACGACACAAGCGTTCGATGAGCGCGGCGAGGGCGTCGCGTTCGCCAAAATCCCAGCCGTACGCTGTGGTATCTTGCGCAACCAGGGCGATTTCTTTCGCGCCTTGTGCAACCAGATCGCGCGCTTCGGCAATCACATCGTCGGGGTGTTTGGAACGTTGTGCACCTTTGATAGCAGGGATGATGCAGAATGCGCACGGGCGATCGCAGCCATCGGCGATTTTGAGGTACGCGCTGGGACCTTGCGGCTGACGCGGCAGGCGCGCGACGATCGAACGCGCGGTCGGTAAATCGCTGTATGCGTCCGCGCGCCAATCGCCGGTCGCGCGTGCGAGCAGGCGCGGCAACGCGAGCCACTGTCCCGCGTCGAGCACGGCATCTATCTGCGGCACCTCGCGTTGAATCGTGGCGCCGTAGCGCGAGACCAGACAGCCTACCGCGATGAGTCGTTGCCCATCGCGTTTGTGTTTAGCGAGCGCGCACAAAGCGTCGAGTGATTCACGGCGTGCTGCCTGGAGAAAACCGCAAGTGTTGACGATCAACACATCGGCGTCATCGGCTTGCTCGACGCGCGTCCATGCGTTTTGTGCGAGAAGCGCGTGCATACCATCGGAATCGGCGGTGTTCTTGGCGCAACCGAGGGAGAGGAGATAGTAGCGCATTTCAAAAGGTCGGTGTGGCGCGTGGTGTAGGAATCGGCGCGGGGGTGAGCGGGACCATCGGAATAGGCGTGCCGCGTTCGTTGATGTTCCAGTAGCGTTCCAGCGCGCGCGTTTCCGAAAAGTTGCGTGGCGCAAACCAGCGGCTACTGCCATTCAGTTCAAGTGTCGCCCCGCGCGGGTTTTCGATGTAGATGTACAGCGAATCTTTCGCGCTCCACGACCGCGTGGTGCCAGCAGCCAGTACGCCATCGAAAACAAGCACGCCATCTATGCCGACGCGTAACGTAATCGGTTGAGTAACCTGAATGACATCCAGGTTCAGTGTATTGAAGGTTTCGGTGGTAGAGCGTGGTGCCGTTTTAATGGTTGGTGTTGGTGCACTCGGCGCCGGTGGCGCAGTCGCGCCCAGTGTCGGGATGGCAGTAGGAAGCAGGTCGAAACGCGCGGTGGCTGTGCGCGTGGGTGCGGGACGTGTCGGTGTGCTGGTGGACACGGCTAGCAAGTTGGACAGGTAGGGTGTGAGTTGATTGACCATCACGAGCGCGAACACAAGACAGAACAGCAGGATGCCTCCGCCCACAGCCAACCACATCGGGAGAGGTGCAGGAGGTCGCAGCCGACGCGTGCGTGTCGCTGGGGTGCTTGTTTCTTCAGATGCGATGAGCGATTCAGGTGGCGTGGTCGGTTCTGGCAAGTTGGGTTTGCGCATCGGTGGACGTGGCAAAGGTGGTCGTAGCGAGGGCACCCGAATCGCGACAGGCTTGCGCACTTCGCCGGGTGGAGGTGTCGGAGTTTCGGCGGGTGTGTGTGTTTCGGGTGGAGAGGATGGCGCTGGCGTAGTGGGTGGCGCTGGCAGCGGTGGAGTTCGGTCGGCGGTGTAGAGCGCGAGCGCTTGCTCCGAATCGAGACCCAGGTAAGTAGCGTACGTGCGAATCAAGCCGCGCAAAAAAGGTTCGGGCGGCAATTGGGCATAGTCGCCGGTTTCGAGCGCGTCAATGATTGCCGCGCGAATGCGCGTTTCCATTTCTGCTTGCAGGATCGTAATGCCACGCTGTTCGCGCGCGTGGCGCAAATGTTCACCGAGAAGGGACATGGCGTACTATAGTTTATCACAAAAGTCGAGAAATTCCAAAGATGTACACCACCACGATTTTGTGTGCATAGTGGGTTGTGCTATAATTCATTCTCGAAATGTATGCTAGGAGATTGCCGGCGCGTCGCGCGCGCCGACGTTCCACACGAATACTCATTGAGTTCATCGCGATTGTCTTCATCACGATTTTTGTAGCGGGCGCGCTGTTCTTTGCCTACCAGTTCTACGATACCATGCGCCTGGCGGTCCTGTTCTTTGGTACGCCAGACCTCAACGGTGTCTCGCGCGTCGTGAACGTAGCGAATCAACCGACGCGCGAACCACTGCCGAACATCGCGGCGGGTGAGCGCGTGAATATTCTGGTGATGGGCACCGACTGTCGTCCCATTGACAAAGGCGCGTGTCGCACCGACACGATGATGATTGCAACGCTCGACCCGAAGACGCTCACCGCCGGCGTGGTCACCATTCCGCGTGATTTGTGGGTTCCCATTCCCGGCGTGGGCGAGAATCGTATCAACACCGCAAATTGGTACGGCGTGATTTACAAATATCCCGGCGGTGGTCCAGCGCTCGCCAAGCGCACGATCGAGTATAACTTTGGGCGACGCATCCATTACTACGTCCTCGTGGATTTCAACGGCTTTCGTCGCATCATTGATAAACTGGGTGGCATTGACATTGACGTCCCCAAGCCCATCAACGATCCGACTTACCCCGATGAAAACTTTGGCTACAGTCCGCTCTACATCCCCGCCGGGCGAATTCATATGAACGGCGACCTTGCGCTCAAGTACGCGCGCACGCGCCATCAAGACGGTGACTTTGGGCGTTCCAGGCGTCAGATTCAAGTGCTGCTCGCGATTCGCGACAAGGCATTGCGTCTGGATGTGTTACCCAAGTTACCCGGCTTGATACAAGAAATGTGGGGCGTCGTGGATACCGATCTCAAGCCGAACGAAGTCATTGCTCTGGCACAAGTGGCAATCAAAGTCAAAACCGAAAACATCCGCTACGGTTCGATTGACCAGACCATGACGGTCGAGTATCGCGAGCGCACGGGCGCCGATGTGCTGTGGTTCGATCGCGTCAAAGTGGGACAGTTGATTGATCGCATCATTCCTCTGGATAACGCGGAGAGTACTCAAACCGCCAAAGTGAAACAGGAAGCGGCGAGTATCATCGTGTTGAATGGTACGCCCAACCCTCAACTGGCTGAACAGACGACTCAATTTTTACAGCAGCAGGGTTTTCAGATTTTTTCGTACGGCAATGCCGATCGTTTTGACTATGCCAGAACCGTGTTGATTGATTATAGCGGAGCCAAGCCGGCGACCGTCAACGAACTGGCACGCCTCTTTCGTGTCGAACCTGCTAACATTCGCCGCGTGACGACGATTAAGAGCGATGTGGATATTCGCGTGATTATCGGCGCGGATTGGACGCTACCGCGGTAGCAATTAGCCGAATGAGCAAATGAACAAATGAGCAAATGAACAAATGGTTTGGCTCATTGGCACATTGGGTAATTGGCTCATTGATTATGGCACGTTTGGAGCATAACCGGTGTCTCAAGCCTTGTATTTGAAATATCGCCCGCGCACGTTTGATGAAATCGAAGGGCAAGAGCATATTCGGACGACGCTCAAGAACGCGATCGCCCTGGGACGCATTGCGCACGCGTACTTGTTCACCGGTCCGCGCGGCACCGGCAAGACGACGACAGCGCGCGTGCTGGCAAAGGCGGTCAATTGCCTCTCTGAAAACACCGACAAACCGTGCAACGCGTGTGCTGTCTGTCAGGCAATCAACGAAGATCGCCTGCTTGACCTCATCGAGATTGATGCCGCGTCGAACACGAGCGTGGACGATGTGCGCGATCTGCGCGACAAGGTAGATTTTCGTCCCGGCGAAGCGCGTTACAAGGTGTATGTGATTGACGAAGTGCATATGTTGTCCAACGCGGCGTTCAACGCGCTGTTGAAGACGCTGGAAGAGCCGCCGCCGCACGTCATCTTTGTCCTCGCGACCACCGATCCCCAGAAGATTCCTGCCACGGTGCTTTCGCGCGTGCAACGCTTCGATTTTCGCCGCCTGACCTTGCCCGAAATTATTTCGCGGCTGTCCGAGATTGCACGCAAAGAAAACCTCAAGGTCGAACCCGCCGCGCTGGAGTTGATCGCGCGACACGCTACCGGCGCAATGCGCGACGCCATCAGTCTGCTCGACCAGTTGATGTCGTACGGCAGTGGCGAGATTACCCTCGCGCAAGTGCAGGGCTTGCTCGGCGCGGCTTCGACCCAGGTGGTCAGCGAGTTGGTGGCGCATCTGGCAGAGCGTCGTCACACGCAAGGACTGGCGCTGATGGCTCAAGCAGTGGACAATGGCGCCGATCCGCGCCAACTCGCGCGCGATATCGTCGAGTATTTGCGCGGCGTGCTCCTTGTGCAATCGGGGTGTGGAGACGCGCTGACGGTGACAGCAGAAACGCTGGATGAGATGCGCCAGCGCGCCGCGCAAATGTCCTCCTCGCAACTCGTGCGCGCGATTCGTTTGTTCAATCAAGCCGCGTTTGAATTGCGCACCAGTGCACATCCCACCTTGCCACTCGAAATCGCGTGGGTAGAAGCCTTGATGGAAGAGCCTGCATCGCCGTCGTCATCAGCACCAGCGAGCGCGCCGGTTGCCTCGCGCCCTACTCCCACCGCGACATCGGCGCGCGCTGCACCTCCGCCGCGCCCAGCTAGCGCTACACCACCCACCGATCCTGTCGTCATGCCGCCGAGTGCAGCGAGCGCGTTGACACTGGAACTGGTGCAAAGTCAGTGGACGAATGTCCTCGCACGCGTCAAGCAGACGAATCGCAACGCGGAGGCGTTACTGCGCAGCGCCGCCGAACCCATCGGTGTGGAAGGCGATGTCATCGTACTCGGTTTTCAGTACCCGGTGCACGCCGAAAAGTTCGAGAAGGAAAAAAAGTGGAAAGAGACGGTCGAGCGCGCGCTGGGGCACGTATTTCAACGCCAGTGCTACGTCCGATGTAGATTGACCCCCGAACGCGCGAAACGCCAGGCGGTCGAGCAAGACCCGTTGATTCGTACCGCCATCAATCAACTGGGGGCAGAGATTACGGGGATTCATGGAGAGAACTTATGAGCCGACGAGGTGACCCACGTCGCGTGGCGGCTATGCCACGCCCCCAACCTGCCAGCCCGCAAGATTTGCTGCAAGCGTTTCAGCAACAGATGCAGCAAGTTCAGGCGGCGCTGGAGAACGAAATGTTGCAAGTGAGCGCGGGCGGCGGCGCAGTCACAGTGGTGATTTCGGGACAGCAAAAAATCCAATCCATCACCATCGCGCCCGAAGTGTTCAGCGCGGGGGACGTGGAGATGTTGCAGGACTTGATTGTCGCCGCCGTGAATCAAGCCATCGAAAAATCCCAACAACTGGCGGCGAGTCGGATGAATGAGTTGACCGGCGGACTGGGCTTGCCGAATATGCTGGGTTTGTGATGGATACCACGCCACGCGCAGTCACGCGCTTGATCGAAGAATTTCATCGTTTGCCGGGGATTGGTCCCAAGACGGCACAGCGTCTCACGTTTTACCTGCTGCGCGCGCCGAAGGAACAAGCGCTCGCGCTTGCCGAGGCGTTGACGCATTTGAAAGATCAAGTCATCACCTGTTCGATTTGCCAGAACATCGCCGAAGAAAATCCGTGTGCCATCTGTCGCGATGCCACGCGCGATCGTTCGATTGTGTGTGTCGTCGAAGAGCCGCTCGATGTGCTGGCGATCGAACGGACGCGCGAGTATCACGGCTTGTATCACGTCTTGCACGGGGCGATTTCGCCGGTGGACGGCATCGGACCCGAGGATTTGCGCGTGCAAGAGTTGCTGACGCGCCTGCGCAGCGATTCGGGTATCCGTGAGGTGGTGCTGGCGACCAATCCCAATCTGGAGGGCGAGGCGACGGCAATGTATCTGGAGCGGCTCATCAAGCCGCTGGGCATCCGCCTGACGCGCCTGGCGCGTGGCTTGCCCGTTGGCGGGGATTTAGAGTATGCCGACGAGGTCACCCTGACGCGTGCGCTCGAAGGGCGGCGTGAGGTGTGATTCAAAAATTTAAGGATGCCACTCTTGACAAAGCGACAAAATCGTGTATAATAGTTGACGCACAAGAGCACGAGTGCGTTAAAAATTATCTTCTTTATCGAGGAGGCAAACCGAGACCCAGAGAAATCCCATCGGACGCGCAAGGTTCGTTGAATGGTCTCGTGTTGTCTCCGCCGACTGAGTCGGCGGATTTTGTTCTCCGAGGGCGCGATTTGACACGGGTGGCGATTTGTGGTATAAATCCGCCCGTTCCGACGGCGAGCACCTTAACAACTGAAGAGTGATAGGAAAGAGCGTTTGTAGAATCGAAGAGATCCTGGATTGAAACTCAAAGTTTAAGATAGAACGGAGAGTTTGATCCTGGCTCAGGATGAACGCTGGCGGCGTGCCTAACACATGCAAGTCGAACGGACGCCTTGGGAAACTGGGGCGTTAGTGGCAAACGGGTGAGTAACGCGTGGGTGACCTGCCCCGGAGTGGGGGATAACGGTCCGAAAGGATCGCTAATACCGCATAGGCTCGGCGGTTCGCTCCGTCGAGTAAAGGCGCAAGTCGCTTCGGGAGGGGCCCGCGTCCCATCAGGTAGTTGGTGAGGTAACGGCCCACCAAGCCGATGACGGGTAGCTGGTCTGAGAGGACGATCAGCCACAATGGAACTGAGACACGGTCCATACTCCTACGGGAGGCAGCAGTGAGGAATATTGGGCAATGGGCGCAAGCCTGACCCAGCGACGCCGCGTGGGCGAAGAAGGCCTTCGGGTCGTAAAGCCCTTTGGACAGGGACGAGTGAGGACGGTAGCTGTCGAACAAGTCTCGGCTAACTACGTGCCAGCAGCCGCGGTAAAACGTAGGAGGCGAGCGTTATCCGGATTCACTGGGCGTAAAGCGCGCGTAGGCGGTCGGGTAAGTCGGATGTGAAAGCCCCTGGCTCAACTGGGGGAGGCCATTCGATACTGCTCGGCTTGAGGGTGAGAGAGGAGAGTGGAATTCCCGGTGTAGCGGTGGAATGCGTAGAGATCGGGAGGAACACCAGTGGCGAAGGCGGCTCTCTGGCTCACTCCTGACGCTGAGTGCGCGAAAGCGTGGGGAGCAAACGGGATTAGATACCCCGGTAGTCCACGCCCTAAACGATGAGGGCTGGGTGTTGGCAGGGTTTCCTGTCAGTGCCGAAGCTAACGCGTTAAGCCCTCCGCCTGGGGACTACGAACGCAAGTTTAAAACTCAAAGGAATAGACGGGGGCCCGCACAAGCAGCGGAGCGTGTGGTTCAATTCGATGCAACACGAAGAACCTTACCAGGGCTTGACATGCACGTGGTAGGGAAGGGAAACCGGACCGACCCGCAAGGGAGCGTGCACAGGTGCTGCATGGCTGTCGTCAGCTCGTGCCGTGAGGTGTTGGGTTAAGTCCCGCAACGAGCGCAACCCCTGTCGCTAGTTACACGTGTCTAGCGAGACTGCCGGATTAACTCCGGAGGAAGGCGGGGATGACGTCAAGTCAGCATGGCCTTTATGTCCTGGGCTACACACACGCTACAATGGGTGTTACAGAGCGTTGCCAAGCCGTGAGGCGGAGCTAATCGCACAAAAGCACCCTCAGTTCAGATTGCAGGCTGCAACCCGCCTGCATGAAGCCGGAGTTGCTAGTAAACGCGCGTCAGCCATAGTGCGTTGAATACGTTCCCGGGCCTTGTACTCACCGCCCGTCACGTCATGGGAGCCGGTAACACCTGAAGTCGGTGACCGAACCGCAAGGACGGAGCCGCCGAGGGTGGGACTGGTGACTGGGACGAAGTCGTTGATCCGAAAAGGATGTTGCGACCTGCAGAAGAAATTCTGCAGAAAAATCCGACTGTATCGGTGGAAGCCTCTCTGAGGTAACACCGAGGGAAGTCGAGAAGGAAGGCAGTGATTATGCGCACAAGAGAACTGTACGAACGACGTCGGCGCTTGTCACTGAATTCCCTGCAGTGTTCGGTGCTTGTAGGCGCGATACTGGGAGATGGTGCGCTGATTCCTGCCAGTTCAGGACACGCAGAGGCTCGACTGCAGATTGAACATCAGGCGGCTCATCGTGAGTACGTCTTTTGGACGTATGAAATCTTCCGAGAATGGGTATTGACGCCTCCAGTTAAGAGGCTTCTAACCAATTCATGGAGATTCCGAACGATTAGCCATGCCGAACTGGGTGAATATCGTACGATATTCTACCAGGGGAACCAAAAAGTTGTACCCGTAAACATTGAAGAAATGTTAGATCCCATTGCCCTGGCTGTTTGGCTAATGGATGATGGCGGTCTAGATACACGTCGAGCTTCATACACCATTAGCGTACACTGTTTTGCAGAGCAAGATGTCGAAAGATTGCGAGCGGCGCTTTGTAGCCGCTGGCAAGTCAGATCATCGCTGCAATATGATGGAAAAGGAAAGCGTCTTTACATCCCGCGAGACAGTGCACCGAAGCTGCAGAGTTTGATCATGCCGTATGTGCATCCGTGCATGGTCAGTAAACTTTCTCTGACCCCGTAGAGACTACACGTCGGCTCCTCGCTGAGCACACAGCAGGATGAAGATATAGTCCATGCCCTGTGGCGACACGGGGACCAACATGAACAAGGTAGCTGTACCGGAAGGTGCGGCTGGATCACCTCCTTTCTAGGGAGTCAATGCTCACGATTGACCCCAACCTCTCGATTCGCAAACACGTCTTTCCTATCACTCCTCAGTTGTTAAGGTCAAGTCGTTGGATGGTTTGGGTTGTTGGATTGTTGAATCGTTAACGAACTTAACGAGCCAACGATGCAACCACCAAACGAGCGAACTAGATGGGCCTTTAGCTCAGCTGGTTAGAGCGTGCCTCTGATAAGGGCAAGGTCTGTGGTTCAAGTCCACAAAGGCCCACAGAGGAATGTGCCAATGAACCAATGAGCCAATTATCCAGATGCGCAAATTTGGTTCATTGGAAGGGACAATTGGCTCATTGATTCGGGGCCATAGTTTAGTGGGAGAACGCCTCCTTTGCAAGGAGGAGGTCAGGGGTTCGAGTCCCCTTGGCTCCACCAAACTTGACAAAGTGCGCGTTCTCGTTATAATGGCACGCGCGAGGTGTAATCAAAAGTATGTTAAATTATTTGATGGCTCGAATTGAATAGCAAGGGGTTCTGACACTTTCGTCGCGTCTTCCAACGACCTGGCGAATGTGCCAGGTCGTTTCACGTCTATAGAGCGCTGACGAGTGCCGATCACAGGTCGGTAGTCGCTAGCGCTCAAACGCTAGAAAAAACAATTTTTCAGATGAATGATTGCAGACATTCCACGTGGGCATCGTACTCAATCTGCAATCGAAAATCTGAAATAAAAAGCACCTTACCAACTGAATAGAAGGTACTCGCAAAATTTTGCGAGTGTGTGTATCCTTAAACACACAAATGGCAACGGTCACGCAGATTGCGTGATCGAAACCAAGGTTCAATTCGTCAATATCCCGAGAGCAAAGCTACTAAGAGCACATGGTGGATGCCTTGGCGCCAAAGGCCGAAGAAGGACGTGGTTGGCTACGATAAGCCGCGGGGAGCCGTCAACAGGCGTTATATCCGCGGATTTCCGAATGGGGTAACCCGCCTGGAGTTATGTCCAGGCACCCTGGCATTGAACTCATAGATGTCAGGGAGGGCACCGAGGGAACTGAAACATCTCAGTACCTCGAGGAAAAGAGAACATTCCCCTAGTAGTGGCGAGCGAACGGGGAAAAGCCCAAACCGCTGTGCCGTAAGGTACAGCGGGGTTGTAGGACTCGGCATATGAGAGTTACCAAAACGGATGTCTAGCAGAAGGATGCTGGAAAGCTCCGCCAGAGAGGGTGACAGCCCCGTATGCGAAAGAGATCCGTCTCTCGTCGAGTTCCTGAGTACCACGGGGCACGCTAATCCTGTGGGAAGCTGGGGAGTCCACTCTCCAAGGCTAAATACCTTTGGCGACCGATAGTGAACAAGTACCGTGAGGGAAAGGTGAAAAGTACGGCTGTGAGCCGAGTGAAATAGAACCTGAAACCGTGTGCTTACAAGCAGTGGAAGGGCTATGCCACTAGAGGCGAGTCATCGTCTCGGTGGAATGCCTGACCGCGTGCCTCTTGAAGAATGAGCGAGCGAGTTACTTCTCTGTGGCGTAGGATAAGGGAGTGACACCCGCATCCGTAGCGAAAGCGAGTCCGAACAGGGCGTTTAGTCGCAGGGAGTAGACCCGAAACCCGGTGAGCTACTCATGGGCAGGGTGAAGCGTGGGTAACACCACGTGGAGGCCCGAACTCACTAGTGTTGCAAAACTAGGGGATGACCTGTGAGTAGGTGGTGAAATGCCTAACGAACCGGGAGATAGCTGGTTCTCCCCGAAATGGCTCTAGGGCCAGCCTCGCGTGTTCAGTCGCGGAGGTAGAGCACTGGATTGGCTAGGGGGCATCAAGCTTACCAACCCAAACCAAACTCCGAATGCCGCGACTCGACAGCGCGGGAGTTGGACTACGGGGGATGAGCTTCGTAGTCGAAAGGGAAACAGCCCAGATCGCCGACTAAGGTCCTCAAATCTATGCTAAGTGGGAAACGATGTGAGACTGTTCAGACAGCCAGGAGGTTGGCTTAGAAGCAGCCATCCTTTAAAGAGTGCGTAATAGCTCACTGGTCAAACGGTCTCGCGCGGAAAATGTAACGGGGCTCAAGCATAGTACCGATGTCGCGAACTCGGCCACGAGTGGTAGGGGAGCGTTCTGGGAGCAGTGAAGCACGACGGCGACGACGTGTGGAGCGACCAGAAGTGCGAATGCTCGCATGAGTAGCGCAAGTGGCGTGAGAAACGCCACCGCCGGAAGCCTGAGGGTTCAGACGCAAGGGTAATCCGCGTCTGGTTAGTCGGCCCTAAGCCGAGGACGAGAGTCGTAGGCGATGGACATCCGGTCAACATTCCGGAACCACCCGAAGGGAGCTATGGGGTGACGCAGGAGGATAGCCCAGCCTACCCAATCGGACATGGTAGGTGCCAAGCCGTGAGGAGTTGAGGGGAGCAGGCAAATCCACTCCCTGATCTGAGCGGTGGGCGGGACCGTAAACCGGGACACAAGTGGGTGAGTCCAGACTGCCAAGAAAAGCCTCTACGCGTTGAGCTTCGGGTGCCCGTACCGCAAACCGACACAGGTAGGCGGCATGAGCAATGCAAGGCGATCGGGAGAACCTCCGTTAAGGAACTCGGCAAAATGCACCCGTAACTTCGGGAGAAGGGTGGCTGGCTGACGTGAGTGATTCCACAAAGCGTTGGCCAGTCGCAGAGAAGCGGCTCTACTGACTGTTTAACAAAAACACAGGTCTCTGCAAACGCGCAAGCGGATGTATAGGGGCTGACTCCTGCCCAGTGCCGGAAGGTTAAGGGGAAGGGTTAGCCGCAAGGCGAAGCTCTGAACCGAAGCCCCGGTGAACGGCGGCCGTAACTATAACCTTGACCGTTGTAGTTACGTTAATAAACCTGGCTATATGCTGGAAACCCTGAGTATCTGGCACTACTCGTTGCGAAAGCAACAGTGACAATGTGTCCAGTGCAGGCAATCAGCAGGAAAGGCTCAGCCAGATGAGTGAACGAGATTTTTCAGATGGAACCGGACACTATATCGCCGGATTTGTAGATGGCGAAGGCAGTTTCAACGTGAGCATCAAGAAGGTCAATGACCGAAAACTGAGATGGCGTGTTGGAGTATGCTTTAACGTCTCACAACGTGAACGACACCTTCTTGAACTCTTACAACGGACTTTAGGCTGTGGTACAATTCGGCGACGAAGGGATGGAGTTCACTACTACGAGGTCAACAGTTATCGAGACCTCTGTGAGAAAGTGATTCCATTCTTCCGCAAATATCCATTGCGTTCTCCAGAGAAGAGCGAGACACTTGAAATCTTCGCTCGGATCTGCGCAATGATGTGTTCCGGTCAACATTTGACCTCCGATGGTGTGCGCCAGATTGTGCATCTGAGAAATCAGATGAACAACGAGACGAGCAAGCGCCATCACGACGACCAAGAAATCCTTGATTCACTCACGGGCTGAGAATCCTCAGAGACCATACGCCAGGTATCACAAGGATAAACTGGGATGCCGCTTGTCCTTGTGGTAATGATATGGTCCGAGCTCTGTAGCGATACAGAGGGCTAGAAAAGCCGCACGCGCAAGCGTGTAACAGTACGAACGGTCCTAAGGTAGCGAAATTCCTTGTCGGGTAAGTTCCGACCCGCACGAAAGGAGTAACAAGTGGAGCGCTGTCTCAACGGGGGACCCGGCGAAATTGAACTAGTGGTGAAGATGCCATTTACCCGCACTAGGACAAAAAGACCCCGTGGAGCTTTACTGTACCCTGGCATTGAGTTGAGGTTTGTTGTGCGTAGGATAGCTGGGAGGCGATGAAGCTGGGCTTGCGGGCTCGGTGGAGCCGTCGTTGAAATACCAGCCTCAATAAATTTCGACCCTAACGTCCAGCCGTGATCCGGCGGACGGACCGTGCCAGGCGGGCAGTTTGACTGGGGCGGTCGCCTC
>Ga0209162_1002626_pt1 | contig 15380 bp, 13 predicted proteins | sample YNPNPMetaG_FD_187121 | JGI IMG/M metagenome (GOLD analysis project Ga0209162, IMG submission 187121) | Anoxygenic and chlorotrophic microbial mat microbial communities from Yellowstone National Park, USA - YNP NP MetaG (SPAdes) (version 2) ... | reverse complement strand
ATATGCTCACGATTGCCGGCATTCGTTGCAATCCGGTGTTGCGAACGTTTTATCAACGGCTGAGGGCCGCCGGGAAACCGCCCAAAGTGGCCATTGTTGCCTGTATGCGCAAGTTGTTAACCATCCTCAATGCGATGGTCCGGGATCGCCGGAAATGGTGCCTTGAACTTGCTGGTTAACTGTGGGGCACTCGGCCCGCCGGTTACACCAGTTTGACAGACAATACGGTTGCTTTGTGGTGAACTCCGCCGGGATCATTTGAGGAAAAACCACCAAGACACGAAGACACAAAGTCTATCTTTTCTTCGTGTCTTTGTGTCTTTGCGGTGAACTCCGCCGGGATCATTTGAGAAAAAACCACCAAGACACGAAGACACAAAGTTTATCTGCTCGTAACGATTCAGCCGATTGAAATTATCCTCTCTGGGCCCTGCGTGCCAGGTGTCGGCCTTGCCGATCCTCTGAGGTCGGCGAAGGCCGACCATCGGCCGCAGGCCCAGGAAGGCTGACTTCAGTCAGCGCATCTGCTCATGCGCATCGCTCAGATCAGCGTCCACACCTGTCCGCTGGCGACCCTCGGGGGCAAAGAGACCGGGGGGATGAATGTCTACGTCCGGGACCTGACGCGGGAACTGGCCCGTCGGGGCCACCGGGTGGACGTCTACACCCGCTCCCAGGACCCCACCGTCCCCCGCATCAGCACCGCGCTGGGGCGCGGGGCGCGGGTCATCCACATCCCCGCCGGTCCGGAGCAACCGTACCCCAAACATCGGGTCTACGACCACCTGCCGGAGTTTGTGGCGGGGGTGCTGGCCCAGGCGGAGGCCGACGGCATCCGCTACGACGTCATCCACAGCCACTACTGGCTCTCCGGCTGGGCCGCCCGGGCGTTGCGGGAGGCCTGGGGCGCGCCCATCGTCCACATGTTCCACACCCTGGGGCACATGAAGAACGCCGTCGCCCGGACACCCCAGGAACAGGAGCCGCCCCTGCGGATAGAGGTAGAGACGGAGGTCACCCGCTTCGCCGACTGCATCATCGCGGCCACCCCGGTGGAGGAGGAGCAACTGGTCCGTCTGTACGGGGCCGACCCGGCCCGCATCCGGGTCATCCCGCCGGGGGTGGACCTGGAACGGTTCCGTCCCATCCCCGCTGCCCAGGCCAAAGCGCAACTGGCGCTGGACCCGACCTGTCGGATCATCCTCTTCGTGGGCCGGATTGAGCCGCTGAAGGGGATAGATACGCTGCTGCGGGCCATCGCGTTGATCGCCCGTCGGCACCCCGAACTGGTCTGCCGGATGTGCGTCCCCATCATCGGCGGCAACCCGTACAGCGTGGAAGATAACGACGAGATGGTCCGCCTGCAGGAGTTGCGGGAGGAGTTGGGAATTGGGGACGTGGTGACCTTTCTGGGGGCCCAGGACCAGGATACGCTCCCGTACTACTACTCCGCTGCCGAGATGGTGGTGATGCCCAGCGACTACGAGAGTTTCGGGATGGTCGCCCTGGAAGCGATGGCCTGTGGGACCCCCGTCATCGCCTCGGACGTGGGCGGGCTGGCCTCTCTGGTCCGCCACGGGCAGACGGGGTACCGGGTGCCGGCGCGGGATGTGGAGGCGCTGGCGGCGAAAATCGTCCGCCTGCTGACGGATGAGGGGCTTCGGCGCCGGATGGGGCAGCGGGCGGCCTGCTGGGCCGAGGGGTTTGCCTGGCCCCGCATCGCCGACCGGATTGAGGAAGTGTATCGGTCGTTGGTCCGATGAAGAATCCACTGGTCACCGTGGTCATTCCCAACTGGAACGGCGCGGTCCACCTGCCGACCTGTCTGGAAAGCCTGCGCCGCCAGACCTTCCGCGATTTTGAGGTCATCGTCGTGGACAACGGGTCCAGCGACGAGTCGCTCGCCCTGCTGGCGCGGGACTACCCCGAGGTGCAGGTACTGGCCCTGGGGGAGAACCGCGGCTTCGCCGGAGCCTGCAACGCCGGCATCTGGGCCGCGCGCGGCCAGTTCATCGTCCTTCTGAACAACGACACCGAGGCCGACCCCCACTGGCTGGAGGAGGTGGTGGCGGCCTTCGGGCGGCACCCCGAAGCGGGCCTGGTCGCCTCCAAAATGCGCCTCTTTGACCGCCGCGACGTCCTCCACACCGCCGGGGACTACTATCGGGTGGACGGTCGTCCGGGCAACCGGGGCGTCTGGGAGACCGACCGGGGCCAGTACGACCGGGAAGAGTACGTTTTCAGCGCCTGCGGGGGGAGCGCGGCGTACCGGCGGGCGATGCTGGATGAAATCGGCCTGCTGGATGAGGACTTTTTCTACTCCTGCGAGGACGTGGACCTGGCGTGGCGCGCGCAACTGGCGGGGTGGCGGTGCGTCTACGCGCCGCGCGCCGTCGTCTACCACAAATTGAGCGCCACCGGGGGCGGGGTCACGGCCAGTTTCTACGACGGGCGGAACTTCATCTACCTGTTGGTGAAGGATTATCCGGGCGACCTCTGGCGGCGGTACTGGCGGGCCATCCTGCGGGCGCAGTTCCGTCTGGCGGGGGAGGCACTGCGGGCCTGGCGGGGGGCGGCCGCGCGGGCCCGCCTGCGGGGCATGCTGGTGGGCCTCCTGGGCATCCCCCGCATGCTCCGCAAACGGCGCGCCGTCCAGCGGACCCGCCGGGTGGATACCGCCTACCTGCTCTCTGTCCTGACGGAAGGGAATGCAGAAGGGCCGGGCCCATCTTGACGAAATTTCCTGATGGAGTATCATTGTAATTGTTCAGCCTCACCCCTCCCCCAGCGGCTTCGCCGCTACCCCCTCCCCTCTCCTGACCAAAGGTCAGGAGAAGGGAGGGGGTGCCGCCGCAGGCCTCGGCCCGAAGGGCCTTCGGCCCGAGGGCGGCGGGGGTGGGGTGAGGAAGCCTGAATCGTTACGTATCATTATCATGAACCTTATCCCTACAGGATTGGAGCGCCATGGCGGAACAGATACCCTTCACCCCCGATGAAGGCCTCGCGGACCGGACGGATAGTCTGGAGATAATTTATTTATTTTACCTGCCTTTTGTTCTGATGGCCATCCTCATCCCCATCGGCATTCTGGCGCTTCTTTTTCCCTCCCGACCCACTTTCTGGCTTCTGGCTTTGGGGCTGGCTTTTCTGGTCGTCAATTTTTTCCTGTTCTTTCTGACAGTTCTGGCTGTCCAGCGGCGCCGGGGAATCGTCATCATCGGACTCCTGGTCCTGACGGTTCTCTGGCTGATGTGGGTCCTCTTCATCGTGCCACTCCCCTCTTTCCTGAAGCCGGCGCTGATCGTCGGCGAGTTTTTCCTGTTCGGACTGGCGTTTTTGATCGGGCTCTTTCTGCTGGGGGGCTTCCTGCTTCCGTTCCCGCCTCCCGACCGCTCCCTATCCCGGGGGGAGCGCCTCCGTCAGCGCCTGAAAGAGCACTGGCAGGCCTTTAAAATTCTTCTGGACGTTCTCCTGGGTCAGAATTATCCGTTCTGGGTGGTGACCGACGAACCCCGGGAGGAGGATAAGATTGAGCAGCGCGGAAAAGGGGATGCTCTACCGACTATCCCGCCCTTTGGGACCGGCATCATCATCTCGGGCTGTACCCACGCGGTTGCTGTCTCTAACGGGCTTCAGTTCAAGGGGGCCCAGGGGCCGGGGCTCTCCTTCACCGGCTTTGCTGAACGCCCGATGCGCACCCTGGACCTGCGCCCCCAACTGCGCGCGTTCACCGTCCAGGGCCTGACCCGGGACGGCATCCAGGTCAAGGTACTGGCTTTCACCCCCTTCCAGATTGACCGGGGGGAACAGCAGCCGCGCCTGGGTGAGCCGTTCCCGTACCGCAAGAGCGCGGCCTTCCGGGCCGTCCACGCCCAGATGATGGCCCTCCCCGGAACCCCCGACCCTTCGCAACGTCCCTGGGATGAACTGCCCCAACTCTACGGCACCCGGATTCTTCAGGACATTCTCTCCCAATATGACTTTGACGACCTCTATCGGTACGACCCGGGCCAGGAACCTCCCCGCGTGCGCATTGCCCGGGAGTTCCGGGAGCGTCTGAAGGCGGCGTTGGAGCCCTTCGGCATCCAGTTGATCGGCGGCGGGATCAGCAACCTGCTCCCTGTCAAAGAGAAAGAAGTGTTGAATGAGCGCGTGCGGAACTGGCGGGCTGAGTGGGTGCGCCGGATTCTGGTCAAGCAGGCCGAGGGCCAGCGGGAACGGCTCTGGCGGATAGAACAGGCTCGTGCCGAGGCCCAGGCCCATCTCATTATGGCATTGGGGGAACAACTGGCGGAACTGGACCGCCCGGACACACCGGCCACGCCGGAAAAGGTCCTCCAGCAGTTCCTGCGGATTCTGGAGGAGATGACCCAGCAGCCGATGTTGCGACGCTATCTCCCCCGCGAGACGCCGGAGGACCTGCGCCGTCTGGAAGGAAACATCGCGACGGGAGGACAGGGATGATTGCACCACAGTGGGGCTTCCGACATTTGAGACGAGTCCTCCCCTGGTTGGGGCCGCTGGTGTTTCTGGCGCTCCTGCCGGGCCTGCTGATCGCCGGAGCCGTCCACGGAGGGCTCACCCCTGCTCCCACCCTGGCCCTCCTGGGCGTCGTGTATGCTCTTCCCACCCTGCTGGGCCTGGCACTGGCCGCCCGCCAGGCCGCGCGGTTCACCCAGACCCTCTACAAGATTCAAACCCTGGAGGAAGCGGCGTCTTTTGTGTACCGCCGCATCTTCGGGCCCTGGAAGTTTGCCCCGTACCTGCTGATCAAGGATGGGAAGATCGCTTCCGGAGAGAACTCCGTCCTGCACCGGGTGGGCGGCCCGGGGTACCTGGTCATCTACAATGACACAGCCGTCGTGACGGAACGGTGTGGGCGGCTGGAACGGGTTCTGAGCGCCCATCTCCCCAAACCGAAGAACTACCCCTACCTGGAACCGTTTGAGAAGGTCTGGGAAATCATAGACCTCCGGCCCCAGCAGTGGACGTTCCCGGTCAAGGGGATGACCCGGGACGGCATCCCGGTCACCTGCGAGGCCGACATCCGCTTCAAGATAGACGACCGGCCCGCAGGAGGCGGGCCGCCCAAACCGCCGACGGAGGACGAACCCTATCCGTTCACCCCCGAGGCGGTCTTCAAAGCCGCGACGGCCCGCTGGGTGCGCGAGCCGGACTTCAAGGGCCCCCCGATGGACTGGCGGGGACGGGTGGTGGTGGGCTTCACCGAGGGGATTCTGCGCAACATCCTGGCCGAGTACTACCTGGACTGGCTTCTGGGCCCGACCGGGGAGGACACCGAACATCCGCGGGAGGTCATCCGTCGGCGGCTGGAAGAGGAACTCCAGAAGGAAGCGCCGAAGGTCGGGGCGCGCATCCTGAGTGTCCAACTGGGGGAGATCAAAGTGGAGGATGAACAAATCCCCACCCAGTGGATAGAGGCCTGGCAGGCCGAATGGGAGAGCCAGACGGCGGCCATCCGGGTGGAGGGGGAGGCAGAACTTCTGCGGATGGAGGCGGTCCGCGCCCGGGCCCAGGCGGAAATGCTCATCACCCTGATTCGGGAACTCCAGAGCGTCGCCATCAGCGACGCCGAACTCCGCCCGTACCTGCTGGCGGCCCGCCTGGCCGAGACCCTGCGCTGGATGTCCTACGACCCCTTCACCCGCGCCTTCCTGCCCCCCGAGGCCATCCGCACCCTCCAGCGGCTCCAGGAAGTCCTGGGCAAGGAGCGGAGGTTACCGGGTTCAGATTTCAAGAAGGAGGGGTAATGCCGTATCGGATTCTCTGGGCCATTCCGGCCAGTGCACTGTACATTGGTAGACATTCGGGGATGCCAGCGGTCCGACTGGTAGTTCGGGGGCTGGATGCCCTGAAGGCCGGACATCTGGATGATGCAGAGCGGTTGGCCCGGGATGCACTGGAAACTGCCCGCAAGGGTCGCCATTCTCTCGGCGAGGGAATGGCCGCCCTCTTATTGAGCAACCTCTACTGGGGACTTGGCCGTACCCAACCGGCCCTGGACATGGCCCGACAAGCCCGCGAGGTGTTCCGGCGGCAGCCCGGCGCCGACCAGCGGCATAATGAAGCCGTCTCTGCCCTTAACCTCGGCCTGGTCCGCCATCTGATGGGGGATTATACCGGGGCCCTCAACGAGTATCACGATGCCCGGCAATTGCTGGATAACGCTTCCCAGTACTGGATAACCCAGAAAGAGACAGAGCAGGCCGATTTATGTGAGCAATTACAGCAATGGGCTGAGCATCTGATTGAACGACTGACAGACTCTCCCTCTCACGAGAGGGCGCTCACCCTTTTCCTGCCCGTCCACTTTGCAGACGGAGCCAAAGCCAGCCTCTGGGGAGAGTATGCCCGGGACGCCTCGCTGATTTTAGATGGAAAAACGCTGCGGATTCTTCCCCTGCGGGACTGGCTGGTCCTGACGGCTGATTGCTGCGTGTTCCCTGTCCCCGATCCGCAGATGCATCAGTTGATCCAGCAACAGGTAGGGGAAGACGGCGATTACATCCTGGCCCAACCCGGTGACCCTCTCCCGGATGACCCTTTCTACATTTCGGTGGATTCGCAGGGTATCACCGAATTCATCCGTCAGCAAGATGGCACGGTCATGGCCACGATTCAACTTGTCCGAATCATTGGTGGACCCGCCCCCACCCGGTATCGCCCGGTGGCCCTGGCTGTATAACTGGCTACCTGACAGTTTTGTGCAAAGCGTTCCGGCTGCTGGCTAATGGCCCCTCTCTCATTCCCTCTGGCCCCGCTTCTCTCCCCGCAGCGGGGAGAGAAGCGGGGGGAAGAAGTGGGGGTTTGGGGGCGGCGGCTTCGCCGCCGCCCCCAAACCCCCTCTCTCCCCCTCCCCGCGCCGCGCAGCGGCAGTGGGGCACGAATGATTCAGAACCATTAATGAACCTGGGGGCAGGGGGGAGGGGAATCTGGCCGCAATGCCCAAAAGAGCCCCAGACACATTGGGGAAAAATCAAGTTGCACATGGCGTGAAGAATGTCGGCGGAGGCCGACAACCGGCACGAAGTGCCCGGGAAGGGCGATTTCCATCGGCGTGAAAAATCTGTGTGCATCCGTGCGATCCGTGTACACCCGTGTCCGATCTCCGACATCGCCGCCGCGCTGCGGGAGGGGGCCGCGGCGCTGGCCCCCGTCACCGATACGCCCCGGCTGGAGGCGGAGGTCCTGCTGGCCCACGCGACGGGGCTCACCCGAACGACCATCCTGGCCCATCCGGAGCGGCCCCTGAGCCCCGATGAGCGGGCCCGCTACGGGGACCTGCTGGCCCGCCGGGCCGCGGGAATCCCTCTCCCCTACCTGACCGGACGGGTGGAGTTCTTCGGCCTGGAATTCGTCGTCACGCCCGATGTGCTCATCCCCCGCCCGGAGACGGAAACATTGGTAGAACTGGCCCTGGAGCGGGGCCCGCGGACCGTGGTGGATGTGGGGACGGGGAGCGGATGTGTGGCAGTGGCCCTGGCGGTCCGATTGCCCCGCGCCCGCATCTACGCCACCGACCTCTCCCGCGCCGCACTGAGCGTCGCAGTGATGAACGCCCGCCGTCACGGCGTGGCGGACCGCATCCACTTCCTGCAGGCCGACCTGGCCTCCCCGCTGAGGGGGCCGGTGGACATGCTGGTCAGCAATCCGCCCTACGTGGCCGAAGAGGAATGGGCGTCGTTGCCGGAGTCGGTGCGGGAGCACGAGCCCCGGCTGGCGCTGGACGGCGGGCCGGGGGGGCTGAGGGTGGTCCGGCGGTTGCTGGCCGACGCCGCCCGTCTGCTCCGCCCGGGGGGCGTTCTGCTGGTGGAAATCGGCGCCGGGCAGGGCCCGGAGGCTGCCGCCCTGGCCCGCGCGGTGTTCCCCCCGGCGCGCGTCCGGATTCATCCCGACCTGGCTGGCCGCGACCGGGTACTGGAGGTTGTCCTGTGACCGCCCGAATCGTCCGGGCCGAAGAACCCGATGCCGTGGAACAGGCTCTGGCCGTGTGGCAGGCAGGAGGACTGGTTGCAATCCCTACCGACACCGTGTACGGACTGTCTGCCCTCCCCAACTGCACCGATGCCCTGCGTCGCCTGTGGCGGATCAAGGGCCGGGACGACGGCGCTTTCATTGCCCTCCTCCTCTCCGATCTGGAGGAACTCCCCCGTTTCGCGGTATTGCCGGAGGCGGTCCGGCCCCTGGTTCAGCGCTTCTGGCCGGGCCCCCTGACCCTGATGCTTCCCCGGACCGAAGCGGTCCCGCCGGAAATCGGGGAGGGGCCCCGGGTCGGCATTCGCCTGCCCGCCCTTCCTCTGGCCTGCGCGCTGATTCGGGCGGCAGGGGGAGCGCTGGCGGTTACCAGCGCGAATCTCCCGGGCTATCCTCCCGCCCGGACTGCTCAGGAGGTGCTGGCCCAACTGGGCCCGGAAGTGGACCTGGTGTTCAATGGAGGGTGGGTACCCATCGGGGTTTCGTCCACCGTGGTGGATTGCACCCGATGGCCGCCCGTGATCGTGAGGGAGGGCCCCATTTCGGAAGTGGACATTCGGGCAGTTCTGGGGTTGATCCGTCGGGATGTTCCGTAGGGGGTAAAAACGGGCTGGCGGTACGGCGAGAAGTGCCGTACCGCCAGCCCGTTTTTTGCGGCGGTGCGTTTACCGCCGGGAACTGCAGCCAGCGCAGGAAGTCGCCGAGCAGGAGGTGCAGGAAGAGCCTCCGCCGGCAATGACCCCCTCGCTGCCGATCGCTGCGAACAGCGAAATCGCTCGCCGGGTCTCCTGGCTACCACAGTATGGACAGGCAATCGGAGCATCTGCGCTGGACATCGGTCGCAGCGCGTCAAAACGGTGCTGACATTGCTGGCAGATATACTCGTACAGTGGCATCCCACACCTCGCGCCGGAAATTTTACCGCTTCTGGCCCAAAAAGTCAACTCCCCAGATGCCTCAGAGTCACCTGAGTTGACAAAAATCCTCTCCGCTGGTAGAATACGGACCGCATGGCCCGTTCGTCTAGTGGACCAGGACGCTGGCCTCTCAAGCCGGAAACAGGGGTTCGAATCCCCTACGGGCCATCGGCCCGCCTGTAGGGGCGACAATAAGGGGCGACCGCAAGGGTCGCCCCTACAATTTTTGTCCCCGGCCAATCGTAGGGGCAGGGCTTGCCCCTGCCCCAGGGCTTGCCCCTGCCCAGGGGGGCGATCGCACGGGCCACGCCCCGACGGGGCTCGCCCCGAGGGGTCGCCCCTACATTCGTGTTCCTTCGTGCCCTTCGTGGTTATTTTCTACCCCGCCACCGCTGCAGCCCCCAGCCGATCAGCACCCCCAGCGGCGCCAGAATCACCCCCAGAAGCCCCGTCGGCACCATCTGCAACAGGTCCATGTAGTACTTGAACCCCAGTTTCAGGTCCGGGAGGGCCCAGGAGAAGCGGATGTTGTAGAGCCAGTAGAACAGGTCCACCTGGAGCAGGAGCAGGTAGCCCACGAAGAAGGCGAAGGTCACCATCCGCTCCAGGGTCTGCAGGAGGGGCCGCTTCCAGGAGACCAGAGCCAGCAGGAGACCCGCCACAACGAACGAGAGGGCCGCGTCCAGCAGCCGTTCGTTGAAGAAGGCCTTGATCTGAGCCTCGGAGTTGAACGCGGAGAGGGACCAGGTGTACCCCCGCCCGAAGAACAGGGCGTTGTAGAAGACGAAGTAGAGCAGGGCAAACCCCAGCGGGATCAGCAACTGGCGCAATCGCCGCCGGAACAGGAGCAGGTAGAGGAGCGGGACCAGGGCGATGCCCAGCGCGATGGGCAGTCGGAGAAGCCGTTCCCGCCAGAACCGCTTCGCCCGGGCGGCCTGAGCCCGCGCGGTAATCTCCTCCCACATGCCGCTTACGGCCCCCTCTTCCCCCCGCGCCAGCCGCTCCCGGTATCTGGTCAACACGTCTCCCGCGAACGGCCGGACCCCCAGGGTCTGGGCGTAGGCGTCGTAGAACCCCACCAGTTGCAGGCCAGCGTTCAGCCCGATGCGCCCCTTCGCTTCGGCCGACGCTTCCAGCATCTCCACCAGCGGGCGGCCCTGGGCGTGGACCGGGATAGGGATGCCCAGCAGGGCGGCAATGGTGGGGGCGATGTCGGCCTGGAGCCGCTCCGTGTAGACCCCGTGGCGAATGGCCTTCCCGACCATCACCAGTGGGACGTGCAGGACCGACTGCTCCCAGCCGCCGTGCCCGCCAGCATCCACATGCCCGTGGTCGGCGGTGACGATCAGGACGTCCTTCTCCGGGTCCAGTCGCTCCGCCAGGAGGCCGATGTAACCGTCCACCCGTTGCACCTCATCCAAATACTGGGAACTGACCCCGCCGTACAGGTGGGCCAGTTCATCGGTCCCGCCGAAATAGACCAGGATCAGTCCCTCGGGGTAGTCGTCCAGCGCCTGGGTGGACAGGCGGTAACTGTCGCTGTCCATCTGGGCCCACGCCTCCGGCGGGGCATTCTCATCTTCGGGGCCAGGCACTTTCACGAACTCTGTGAGGTGGGAACCGTAGAGTTTCTTCCACCCCCCTCCCCCGACGACGACGGCCGGCATCCCGGCATCCCGCGCCGCCTTGAAGATGGTGTCCACCCGGACTTCCCCCTCGTACCAGTTGGTGGTCACCCCGCTGACCTCCTGCCACACGCCCGACACAATGACCGTCCAGGACGGGTAGGAGAGCGACGGCTGCCCCACCCGGACGGAGAGGTCAGCCCCCCGCTGGCGGAGTTCGTTCAGACGGGGCATATTCCGGGAGGCGTCCAGCCGCAACCCGTCCACCAGGACCAGGATGACCCGCCGGGCCAGGGGTTCGGCGGCGCTCCCCCGGGGCAGGTCGGTCAGGTAGGGAGTCTGGTACTCCACCACTGAATCCCACCCCATCATCGCCAGGTTCTGGGCCTGGTAGCCGATGGCCGCCAGGATGAGCAGGACCAGGACCAGCAGCAGGATTTTCCCCACGCGAGCCATGTTGCACCTCCATCGGATTTCAGGTGACCGTCACCTGAGCGGCGTTCAGCCAGCGAGTTTGCGGCTCAGTTTCTCCAGCATGTCCGCCACCATTGTCGGGAGGTCGTATTGGGGCGACCAGCCCCATTCCTCCCGCGCCGCGCTGTCATCCACCGTACGGGGCCAGGAATCGGCAATCTGCTGGCGGAAGTCCGGCCGGTACTCACAGACGAATTCGGGGATGTGCTTTTTGATCGCGGCGGCCAACTCCCCGGCGGAGAAACTGAGGCCCGCCAGGTTGAAGTCGGTATGGTGCTTGAGGCGGGCGAAGTCGGCCTCCATCAGCATCAGCGTCGCCCGGATGCAGTCGGGCATGTACATCATCGGCAGGACAGTGTCCTCCCGGACGAAGCAGGTATAGCGCTTGTGCTGGATGGCCTCGTGGAAGATTTCCACCGCGTAGTCGGTGGTGCCGCCGCCGGGCAGCGTCTCGCTGCTGATGATGCCCGGATAGCGGACGCCCCGCACGTCCAGCCCGAAGCGGCGGACGTAGTAGTTGCCCAGCAACTCGCCCGCCACTTTGGTCAGGCCGTACATCGTCGTCGGGCGGAGGACCGTCTCCTGGGGGGCCGGGTCCCGGGGTGTCTCCGGCCCGAAGACGGCGATGGAACTGGGGACGAAGACCCGCACCAGGTTATGCTCCCGGGCGACCTCCAGGACGTTGTAGAGGCCGTTGATGTTGACGTCCCAGGCCAGGTGGGGGTTCTTCTCCCCGGCGGCGGAGAGGATGGCGGCCATGTGGTAGATGGTGTCTATGTTGTACTTGCGCACCACCGCCTCCAGTTCCTCCCGCTTCGTGACGTCCAGGAACTCAAAGGGGCCGGAGTCCCGCAGGGCCGGCCCGGGCGGGGTGCGATGCCCGGCGGCGACGACGTTCTCGCCGCCGTACTTCTCCCGCAGCGCCAGGGTCAGTTCGGAGCCGATCTGTCCGCAGGCGCCGGTGACCAGGATGCGCTTCATCTCCCGGTGGTTGGACATAGGGAATCTCCTTGTTGGTAAGGTCGCAGGGTCGCAGGTCGCAGGGCGCAGGGCTATGGCTCCCAGACGTGCTGGACCTGAATGCCCTCTTGCCGGAGGGCCTCCAGGAGCGCTTCCCGGTCCACCCGTTCCACCCGAATCGCGATGACCCGGTCCTCGGGGCGCTTCCCCCAGAAGGTGCCCAGGGAGTGGATGTTGCCCCCCAGCGCGGCAATCCGGTCCACCACCCGGGCCAGGCTCCCCACCTTCTCCGGGATGACGACGGTGATGCGGAGGCTGCGGTGGCCTCCCCCCAGGCCCTCCACAAAGACCCGGAAAATGTCCGTGTCGCTGATGATGCCCACCAGTCGGTCGTTCTCCACGACCGGCAGGCAGCCGATGCGGTGCCGGATCATCACCTGGGCCGCCTCCTCAATGGGCAGGTCCGGCGAGACGGTGATGACGTCCCGGTGCATGACCTGTCCCACGGTCATCCGGGAGAGGAGGTACTGAATCTCAAAGTTGCTGAGGGACATCTCCGGTTTGGGGGACGCGTAGACCAGGTCCTTCTCGGTGGTGATCCCGACCAGTTTGCCGCTCCCGTCCACCACGGGCAGGTGGCGGAAACGGTTCCGGCGGATCAGGTCCAGCGCGTCTTTGACGGATACATCAGGGGTAACGGTAATCGGGTTGGGGGTCATCCGGTCGCGAACCAACATATTTCCTCCTTGATAACCAATGTACCAATGACCAATGTACCGACTACCCCGGGGGCCAGCGCAGGGGACGACCGCCCAGGAGGTGGAGGTGCAGATGAAAGACGGACTGACCCGAGAGGGGGCCGCTATTAACCACCAGCCGGTAGCCGTCGGTGACCTTCAGGTCTTCCGCCAGTTGCCGGGCCACCAGCATCATTTTGCCCAGCAGCAGGGCGTCCCCGGGCTCCGCCTGCGCGATGCCGACAATGTGCCGGTTGGGGACGATGAGGACGTGGACCGGCGCCTGGGGGCGCGCGTCGTGGAAGGCGGTCACTTCGTCGTCCTGATAGATGATGCGCGCCGGGGCCTCCCGGCGGATGATACGGCAAAAGATACAGTCCGACATAAAGGTCACTCCTCAGCAGTGAGTTTTCCCAGATTGCGAAGCAACAGGGTGAGCAACGTGTCGGCCATGCGAATGACCTCACCGGCATCTTCTTCCGTCAGATGAGCCGTGGGCCGGTAGCGAGCCTCGTTCCTCAACTGCAGCGCCCGGTTCAGCCTGCGGCCCAGTTCCGGGTCCACCTCCCCCGTTTTGACGGAGAGTGCCCCGAACGAACTTACGATCCCCCCGTGACTGCCGGGCATATTGTCCTGTTTGAGCAGGATCAGCGCCTTCGCCGCCAGTTCCGCCGCGTTGTAGCCCGCATCTATCGCCAGCCGAAAACGTCCCCGTTCCAGCACCTCGCGGGCCGATTCCAGGTACTCCTCGGCCAGCCGCGCCAGGTCTTCCGCCATCGTCCGCTTCATTTCTCCCGCATCCATAGAATACACCTCCACCCCATACCGGGTCACATTGTACAGGAAATAATCCCGGGGCGGGACCAGGTCGTACACCGAAGAAAAGACAATTTCTATCGGGGCCTGCTGCTCGGTCATGAAATCGTAGGCCCGGTCCAGGATGACTCTTTCCACTTCCCGGCCGTCCAGGGTGGCGATCAGGATGTCTATGTCGGAATCCGGGCCGGCTGTTCCCGTGGCCTGGCTCCCAAAGAGAATGATGCGCGCGATTTTATCCCCACCCTCGCCGGAAAGCAGGTGGTCTTTGAAGCGGATCAGAAGTTCCTGCAGGTCGTGCTCCTCCACCTCAGACGGCACTCCGCTGCGCTCCGTGCCCGACTATGAACGGGCAGGCTGACCGCCTGCGCTGCAATGAATTATACCACCTCTCCCAGGAGAAAACCATTCTGCTCTCCGACCAGGCGCGTGGGGACGATCCGGTTGTGCAGGTCGGCGGGGCAGGCGGTGACCACCTGGAGGTAGTTGTCGGTCAGGCCGTGCCAGAGGCCGTCCCGCCGACGGCGCTCCCAGAGGACCGCCAGTTCCTGGCCCAGAAACCGCCGCCGGTACCGGGCCGCCAGTCGCTCCCCCAGGTCCCGCATCCGGGCCGCCCGCTCCTGCATCACCGGCTCGGGGACTTGTCCTCCCATCCGGGCCGCGGGGGTGCCCGGACGAGGGGAGAAGGGGAAAACGTGCAGGCGGGCGAACCCCATCCGTTCTACGAAGGCCAGACTCTCGGCGAATTCCGCCTCGTCCTCCCCGGGAAACCCCACGATGATGTCGGTGGTGACGGCCATGTCGGGGACGGCGGCGCGAATCCGCTCCAGCAGGCGGGCGTATTCGGCGGCGGTGATCCGGCGCCCCATCCGCCGCAAGGTCGCCTCGCAGCCAGACTGCAGCGGCAGGTGGAGTTGACGGCAGAGGCGGGGGTTAGGCCAGAGGGCCAGCAGGGACTCATCCACGTCCCAGGGCTCCACCGAGGAGAGGCGCAGGCGGGGGAGGTCGGTCTGGGCCAGAATCGCCGCGACGAGGCCCGCCAGTCCGCCTGGCCGCCCCAGGTCCCGGCCGTAGGCGCCGATGTTGACGCCCGTCAGGACGGCCTCCTGGTATCCCTCCCGGACCCGCTCCGCAATCTCGGCGACCACTTCCTCCGGCGGGCGGCTGCGGACCGGGCCGCGCAGGATATGGACGATGCAGTAGGTACAGGCGTTGTCGCAGCCGTCCTGGATTTTGACAAAGGCGCGGGTCCTCACCCCTACCCCCCCAACCCCCCTCCCCCTCTCCCGTTCTACGGGAGAGGGGGAGGGGGGCAGGGGGGAGGGGGTGAGGGCCTCCACCGCCCGCTCTTTCTCCTCGTTGGGGATCACCCAGGCGACGTTGGGGAAGGCGGCCAGTTCCTCCCCCCGGAGGGTCGCGGCGCAGCCCAGGACGGCGATGCGGGCCTGGGGGTTGGCCCGTGCCAGCGCCCGCAGCAGGTGGCGGGTCTTCCGCTCCGCCTCGGCGGTGACGGCGCAGGTATTCACCACGCAGATGTCGGCCTGTGCGGGGTCGTCCACCACCTGACAACCCCGCCCGGCCAACTGGCGGGCCAGAGCCTCCAGTTCGCTCTGGTTCAGCCGACAACCCAGACTGCGCAGATAGACGCGGTGGGACATGGACGACGGACGACAGACGACGGACGACGGACGACAGACCACGGACTACGGACGTAGCGCAGGCTGTCAGCCGTGGCGCAGGCTGTAAGCCTGCGAGAATTTATCCGCGTCAGCAGGCCTGGCGGCCTGCGCGACTTTCGCCCGACGCTAAAGCGTCGGGCTGGTTTTTCTTTCGCCCGACGCTAAAGCGTCGGGCTG